>JAABUN010004216.1_pt1 | contig 20163 bp, 19 predicted proteins | sample 5559311 | NCBI WGS metagenome assembly JAABUN01 (sample SAMN10711877, study PRJNA513370) | rock metagenome | isolation source: Antarctica rocks | place: Antarctica: Victoria Land, Siegfried Peak sud
ATTGAGGCAACAGAACCGGCTCAGGTCGTCCATGACCGATCCCACCAGGGCGTGAAAATCGCAACCGTGCGACGCAATTCCTTACCTCGCATCGGTCAGGGCGTGCAAGAGAGAACGGACACCACCAGATTCCGACGGACGGTCCGAATTCGCCGGGCAAGTTTTACAATCCGTCTCGTTCCGTGGGAACTCCCGGCGGGCGGCAGGAGTCGAATGGCAGCCCGGACGGTCGGCGTAACTCGACGGACCCGGAGTTTGGGCGGGACGTGAAAAACGGTTGCGTCCCCCCCAAACGCGACCTATAGAAAGTTCGGCCCGATTACGAGTTAAGGCTGTCCCCGGCACGGTGCCGGTCGGCCGGTTTGTGCCCGCGCTGCCGGGGCTTTCTCCGGCCGACTTGGTCGGCCCGTCGTGCAAGGTGCCGGGGTGTGGTTCCGGGGGTCGATACTGATCTTCGGATAGGCCCCTTTCGGCACCCCCGGAAGCCGCGAAGTGAGTGCCCGCCGGACGGGCGTAACGGATTTGTCACATAGCCAGGATGACCCCGACATGTCACGAGTCCGCCGTATCCGTACCGACGCGGTCCAGTCGCCGCTCGAGACGTACCTCCGCGAAATCAACGAGACGAGCCTGCTGACCGCCGACCAGGAGAAGTCCCTGGCCCGGTCCATCGCGGTCGGGGACACGGCCGCCCGGGACCAGATGGTCCGGGCCAACCTACGGCTGGTGGTCAACATCGCCCGCGGGTACACCGGCAAGGGGCTGGTGCTGCAAGACCTGATCGAGGAAGGCAACCTGGGCCTGCTGCGGGCGGTCGAAGGGTTCGACCCGGACATGAACACGCGGTTCAGCACCTACGCCAGCTACTGGATCAAGCAGAGCATCAAGCGGGCCTTGGTGAACACGGCCAAGACGATCCGCATCCCGGCGTACATGGTCGAACTGTTGGCCAAGTGGCGGCGGGCGACGAACAAGCTGACCGACGAACTCGGCCGGCCGCCGACGCACGAGGAAGTCGGCGTCCTGTTGGGCCTACCGAAGAAGAAGCTGAACATCATCAAGAAGGCCATCCGCGTCTACAACTCGGCCCCGCAGACGGACCAGGGGGACGCCGGCTGGTCGATCGACGAGATGCTGATGGACAACCGCTCGAAGGCCCCCGACATGGAGATGGGGGACAACGAAGACCTCAAGCACGTCATGGTCCTGCTCGAAAAGATGGACAAGCGGGAGGCGTCGGTCCTGCGGATGCGGTTCGGCCTCGACGACGAGGAGCCGAAGACGCTCAAAGAAATCGGCGAGTGCCTTGGCCTGACCCGCGAGCGGGTGCGGCAGATTGAGAGCGAGGCGCTGGCGAAGTTGAACGAGAGCCTGTGCGCGGACTGACGGGCGGCTAGTTGACTCACTTCCCGGGCGGTAGAATGGGTCGGTGGTCACACCCGGCCCAGCCCCGTTCGACCCGCCGGCGGTGTTCTGCCGGCACCTGCTCCTCTGCCGGACGCTCTGGTCCGACGCTGCCAACCGGGACGACGGGTATTCGCTCGCCCGGATCGTGGTGAACGTGCGGCCGCCGCCCGGGAGCGACGGCCGGTTCGTGGAGTGGCGGTTGTTCGCTTACGTTCAACTCCACGGCACTGTGGGCGAGTACGACACCCAAGTGAGGTTGGTGCAGGTGACGGTGGACGAGGACGGAAACGAGCGGGGGCGCGAGTTGGCCGAGTGGGGGCCACACGTGGTGCCGGTGACGGGCATTGACTTGGTCGAGTCCTACGCTTACGAGCTGCGCGACGGGTGGTTCAACGGCCCTGGTGTGTACGAGTTCCATTTCTGGCTGGATGGCTTCGATCAACCGCTCGCGGCTGAGCGGGTGTAAGTCCCTTCAGTCATTGAGGAGTCGCCATGAACAAGCAGCCCAAGAGGATCAGCGGCGAGCGGTTCACCCTCCTACCGCCGATGTGGCCGTCGAAGTCGCCGCCCGGGTCAGAGTATTGGCCCGTCGCGGATGAGGATACCCGCGGCCCTATCATGGTGCAGCCCGATCGGGGCGGTAAGGCCCCCGCCCGCCCCACCGACTCGGAGCCGGGGCCGGTCGAGCCGACGTAACGCCCCCGCAGCACCACATCGCCGCCCGCCCGGACCGCACCCGGGCGGGCTTTCACGTTCGTATCCCCGGCGCGGGCCGGGTTGTGGCCGCCCCGTTTCTGGTCTATCCTGGCGGGTGACCCCGACCGCCGTGAGACTTGCCCATGTGGCTGATGTACCCGCTCCAGGCCGACGACATCCGCAGCGCCCGCCGCGGGGTGGCGGCCCTCCTGGCCGCGTCGACCGTCTGGTACGTGTCCCTGGCCGGCGTCCTGGCCGTCTGGCCCGACCCGATCCTGTCCAAGGTCCGCAACAAGTTCATGGAGGTGCCGTATGAGGCCAACAACTGGCTGCCGTTCCTGATCCTCCTGGCCGCCTTCACCCTGTCCGGCGGGCTGCGGGCGCTCGGCTACCGGCTCGGCCGGAACGTGACCGGGGCGATGGCCGTCCCCGAAGCGACCCACGTCGCCATGCTCGGCGCGGGCCTGTGGCTCGCGGCGTGTGGGACCGTGTACATCGGGTTCACCGGCCTGCTGGCCCTGATCACGGCCCTGGGGACGGCCGTTGAACTGCGGTTCCTGCGCTACCCGGCGGCCCTGTTCGGCCTGGTCGTGTCGCCGCGGGCGGCCCGGCGGGTCGGGTACTACTTCAAGGCCCGGGCGGCCTGGCTCGGGATCGTCATCGCGGCGGGCCTGGTCATCCTCCTGTCCCACGCGGTCAACGACATCCCGCGCTACCCCGGCGGCCCGTATGAGGCGACCATCCAGCGGGTGACCGGCGGGCTGCACCTGGCGTTCCGCGGGCTGGCCGGGTTCGCCGTCGTGACCCTCCCGGTCGTGACGGCCATGTACTGGGTCATCCTGTTCGGCGTCCACTCCGCGGTCGGCAAGCTGCTCGACCCGAGCGGCCCGGTGGCCCAGGAGGAGCCGCCGCCGCGGCCGGGGTTCGACCAGTTGAAGCAGGTGCTGCAGCCGCAGGTGTGGTAGAACCGTGGATGTCGTCGCCGCCATCTTGACCGCCCGCATCTCTGGCGTCGTCCGCTGCGGCCTGTCGGCCCTGCCCCGGCCGTCGGTCCTCGACGTTGCGGCTGAGTTTGGCCTCCTGCCCGAGCGGGACGCCTACCGCCAAGTCGAGGCGACGGCGGCTCACACCGCCGTCCGAGATGTCCTGCACCGCGACCTCGCTTACAGCGGGGAAATCATGCCCGCCGCGGAGGCCGACCGATTGGCGGCGGCGTTCCTGGACCTGTTCGGCGGGGCCGCGCTGTATTTCACGAACACCGACGGCGACAACAACAACGGGTGGAGTTGGTTTCCGGTCACGGCGGCGACGTTTGATACGGGCGTCATCGCCATCGGGCCGGAGCGTTCGGGCTGCCTGTGGGTCGAAGACGAGGACTGACCAGCCTTCGTAGTCCGCTCGCTCCGCGAGCGGTCTTCACCCACGGCAGGCTCACTGCGGGGAAGACCGCTCGCGGAGCGAGCGGACTACGAAGGCCTCCCTACTCCAGCCCGAACAGCTTCTTCACCGACTCGACCAGCCCACCCTGCCCCTCGCGGCTGGCCTCTTGCAGTGCCGCGATCGGGCCGTGCAAGAGCTTGTTCTGGAACAGCCGGAACGCCCCGTCGACCTGCTTGCGGTCGGCGTCGGACAGCTTGCCGTCGAGCTTCTTCAACAGTTGGGCCAGCACTTCGACGCGGACCTTGTCCACCTCGGCCGTCAGCCGGCCGATGACCGGGCCGTGCCGCCGGCGGTTCCAGTCGTCGGCGAACTTCCGCACCTCGGCGTCGACGATCTGCTCGGCCGGGGCGACGTGCTGCCGCCGCACGCCTAACGTTTGCTCCCGGAGCCGGCCCAGGTCGTCCATGTTGATGAGGCACACCCGGTCGCCGTCGTGCAGCGCCGGGTCGAAGTCGCGGGGGATGGCGATGTCGAGGATGACCTGCGGCCCGGCCCGCCGCGGGGCGACGAACTCCTGGTAGCGCCGCCGCGGCATGATCATGTCGTTCGATCCCGTCGTCGACAGGACGATGTCGGCGGCGACGAGCGACTCGTCGAGGCGGTCCCACGGGACCGGCGTGCCGTGGCACAGCGCCGCCACCTCGGCCGCCTTCTGCGGGCTGCGGTTCGTCACCAGGATGCGGCCGGGTTTCAGGTTTTCGAGGTGTTTGAGCGTCAACCGGGCCATCTTGCCCGCGCCGATGACCAGGACCGTCTTGTCCCCGAAGTGGTCGAACACCTGCCGGACGTAGTCGACGGCGACGCTCGACACCGAGACGTGCCCCTTGGTGATGCCGGTCTCGGTCCGGACCCGCTTGGCCACCCGCAGTGCCGCCGGGAACAGGGCGTTCGTCAAGGGTCCGGTGGTGCCGAGGCGCTGGGCCAGTTCGAAGGCGTGCTTGACCTGGCCGGCGATCTGCCCCTCGCCGACGACCAGGCTGTCGAGGCTCGCGGCCACCCGGAACAGGTGCCGCACCGCCGCCGCGTCGGCGTACTCGACCAACAGCGGGCTAACATCGTCGGCCGGGACGCCGTGGACCTCGCTGAGGAACTCGGCGGCCAGCCCGGCCGACCACGGGGCCTCCCCCGCGGGCCGGGCGACGGCCACCTCGACGCGGTTGCAGGTCGAGAGAATCACGGCCTCGCCGCCGAACCGGGCGGCCAGGTCGGCCACGGCCTTTTCGAGGGCGGCCGGGTCGAACGCCAGCCGCTCGCGCAGGGCGACCGGGGCCGTCCGGTAGGTGCAGCCGACGACCCGCAGGTTCACGGCGCCCCCCCGGCCGTCCGGGCGAACGGGTGCGCCGCGGCCAGGACCAGCACCACCAGGGCGAACGCCAGGATCGACAGCCGGGCCAGCCGGCGGCCCGGCACATGAGCGGCATAGCGCAGGTAAAACAGGACGCCGCACACCGCCCACAAGCCGACCGTGCCGAGGACTTTGACCGACGCGAACCCGTCGGCCACGTCGTGCCCCGGCATCAGCACCGCCCCGAGGACGAGGCCGAGCGTGAGCAGCGGGAACGCGGCGTTGACCCCCCGCCGGCTCATGGCTTCGAGGCGTTCGAGGCTGAGCAGCTTGACGCCGCCGACCGGGCCGGACTTGTCCCGCAGCCGGCGGGCCTGGACCAGATACATCACACTCGCCAGGAACCCGACGGCCAGCCCGACCGCGGCGGCGAGGACCAATAGCCCGTGGGCCGCCCCCCAGAAGTGCCCGGCCGCCAGCCAGGCCGGGGCGTCCGCCGCCCCCGCCTGGACGAACGACAGGCCGACGAGGCCCGCCACCACCGGCAGGGTGAACACGGCCCACGCCTGCCGGGCGTAGTGGAGCGTGCCGTACAGGTAGAACACACCCAGCACCCAGGCGACGGCCAGGAGCGCCCCGTCCGGCGTCGCGGGGGTCGGGTGGTACTGGGCCAGGAACGCCGAGTGCAGGACCATCCCGAGCGCCCCGAACGCGACCCCCGCCGTGCGGATACCCCGCCGCGGCCAGCGCAGGCCGGCCGCTTCGAGCGCGAAGGCGCAGGCGTAGCTCAGGCCGAAGCAGGCGTGGGTGACGTAGGGGACGGAGGGCATGGAGGAATGATAGCGGGGGCGGGGCCGGACGTTGCCCGCTCGCTCGGCAGCGGATTCGCCTACTTGCGGCTCGACGGTGGGAATCCGCTCGCGGAGCGAGCGGGCGACATCACCCCCCCCGCTGCTTGTCCGGGTGCAAGTACACGAAGCTCTTGCCCAGCCGCCCGCCGTAGTTCCCCGCCGAGACGCGGGCCAGCCCCGGCGTATCGACCGCCGCGCGAATGGCGGCCTGCGTCGCCCGGGCGATCGTGGGCAAGTCCCGGCCGTTGATGATGATCTCCTGGACCGCCTTGACCCCGTCGGGCAGTTGCGACGTGACCCCGGGCGTATCGCGCAGCGTCGGGCAGTACTCGGCGTAGGTGCTGGCCACCGTGAACTGGTATCGGCTGCCGGCCTTCGACCCGCTCGCCGCCACCCCGCCGGGGAACGGCAGGCAGACGCCCTCGACTTCGGCGGCGGCGGCGGCGGCCCGGGTCGCGGCGTCGAGCGCCCCGTCGGCCGTCGCCCCGAGGAACCACAGGTTGCCGCCCATCAGGCCGTCGGCCCACCCGCACCGGCGTTCGATGACGAACTCGCCGCTCAGGATCGGCACCACGTAGCAGCGGCGGCCGTGCCGGTCGGCCTTGACCTGGTGGCCGTCGCCGAAGTAGGCGACCTTGCGGCCCAGGGGGAACCACGCCTCGCCGTCCGCCGGCAGCACGTTGAAGCAGGCCGTCGTCGGGCAGGTCAGGACGTTCTGACTCACCCGCACCAGGACGGCCCGTTCGAGCTTGTCGACGCGGTCCTTCCAGAAGCGCGGGACGTGGAACTGGACGACCGCCCCCGGCCGGCCGTCCGGCGTGTCGGCCGGGCCGACGTAGACATCGACGCCGGCCTCGCAGTCGCACAGGATCGAACTCGACGCATTCCCCGTAGCGGCGGCGACGGCGTGGCCGAGCCAGGTCGCGTCCCGGGCGGTGACGAGTACCGACGCATAGATGCTGCGGAACGCCTCGGCATACGTGTCGTCGATCGGGGCAGGCATCGGCGGGACTCCGGGCCGGGGACCGGAGACATCTTACGGGCCGGCCACGGTGCGCTCCGGGACGGCCGGGAAATGCCGCGCCCCGTCAGACGAACAACCGCCCGGGACGGCCGCGGTCACCGGACCGCGATCGGGCCCGAATGTCGGGCGGCGGCGCGAGTGTTGCACCACTTGCCCCGCCCATCCGCACCTGCCAAGGGAAGACATCATGCCGAACAGTAAAAAAACCACGACCAGCGACACCACCGGCACGGTTGACTGGGAGACGCACAACGCCCGCTTCCGCACCGAGTACGCCACCCGGCCGTACTATGTGACGGGCATGGACTACGACATGGATTACGCCCCGGCCTACAAGTACGGCCTGCAACTCGTCCAGGAACACGACGGCAAGCGCTACGAAGACGTGGCCACGACCGCCGAGGCGGGGTGGGAGAAGGTTCGCGGCAAGTCCCGGCTCAGTTGGGCGCAGGCCGCCCCGGCCCTCCGCGACGCCTTCGACCGGACGATCCAGGTCCGCGAGGAGCGGATGAAAGTCGACAAGACGGCCGTCGAAGCCGGGTCGGTCAGCCTGAGGAAGGAAGTCCACACCGAACACAAGTCGATGCAGGTACCGGTCGAGCGCGAGGAAGTCGTCATCGAGCGGCGGACGGTCAACAAGCCGGCCACCTCCGGCGACATCAAGGCCGAAACCATCAAAGTCCCGGTGACCGAGGAGCGGGTGACGGTCAGCAAGGAGTCGGTCGTCACCGAGGAGGTCGGCGTCGGCAAGCGGAAGGTGACCGACAACCAGACGGTCGGAACGGACCTCAAGCGCGAGGAGCTGATCGTCGAGACCGACGGCAAGACGAAGGTTCACGAGACCGGCGACGCGAAGACCACCGACCGGAAGTCTAAGTAAGGGCTGGCGATATTTCGGGCGGGGGGTCGGGTTCGGCCCGCCACCCGCGTCTTTTCCCGGTGCCGGCACGCGACGTGCAAGATACTGTTGTGTTCGACGGCGTACTCGCCGCCCCCTGACCCACACTAAGGAGACAGCCGTGGCCGACGAGAAAAAAACAACCACCGACCCCGAGAAGTCGCTCGACCTACCGCCGTATGGCAGCCGGAATCCGGACCCGATCACCGACACGCCGGGGGCGCACCCGGTCGAAGTCGGGCTGGGCGCGGCCCTCGGCGGCGCGGCCAGCGGGGCCGCGATCGGTCTGGTGGCCGGCCCGGTCGGGGCGGCCATCGGGGCCGTCGTCGGGGCCGTCGCCGGCGGGTACGCCGGCAAGGGCGTCGGCGAACTGATCGACCCGACGACTGAAGACAACTGGCTCCGCGAGTCGTTCACGGACAAGCACTACGTCGAGAAGGGCGAGACGTTCGAGAAGTACGCCCCGGCTTACAAGCACGGGGCCACGCTGACCGCCGACGCCAAGTACGCTGGCAAGCCGTTCCACGAGGTCGAACACCACCTGAAGTCCGAGTGGGAAACGACCCACGCCCCGGCGACCGGCCTCGGCTGGGACAAGGCCAAGCACGCGGTCAAGGAGGGGATGGACCGGACCATCCAACTCCGCGAGGAGCGGCTGAAGGTCAACAAAGAGACCGTCAACACCGGCTCCGTCGGCGTCCGCAAGGAAGTCCACACCGAACACAAGACGGTCACCGTCCCGGTCGAGCGCGAGGAACTCGTCATCGAGCGGCGGGCGGTGGCCGGGACCGCGACCCACGGCGAGATCAAGGCCGAGGAGATTCGCATCCCGCTCAAGGAAGAACAGGTCCACGTCACCAAGGAAGCGGTCGTCAAGGAGGAAGTCTCGGTCGGCACCCGCAAGGTTCAGGGCACCGAGACCGTCTCCGGCGAGGTCCGCAAGGAAGAGTTGATCGTCGACAACAAGGGCGACGTGAAGGTCCACGACACGAAGAAGTAAACGGGCAGCCGACTTCCCACCGCCGGGGCGCGACGTGCGCCCCGGCGTTTTCGTTTCCCGGCCGCCCCTGTCCAGTCGGGCCGGCGGTCCGTGCAATGCCGGGATGAACCCTTCGGACTCGCCGGACCGCCCCCGCCGCTGGCTCCCCGCCGTCGCGGCCGTGGTGTTCGCCGTCGCCTACACGCAGCCCGCCCTCTATTACTCGAACCAGAACCAATACTTTCTCCACGGCGCGGCCTTGGCCGGCGTCGGCGACCTGCGCTCCGACTGGCTGGCCAACACCGCCGACCCGACGCCGCTGTTTACCGCCGGCGTCGGCCTGTGTGAGCGGTTCGTCGGCCCGGGCCCGGTGTACGCCACGTTCTTCGGCCTGACCGTGGTCTATTTCCTGAGCCTATGGACGCTGATTCAGGCGCTCCCTGGCCGGTCCACGACATGGGTCGGCGAACTCCTGACGGCCGCGGGGCTGATCGCCACCCACGGCGCGGCGGCGAGGGCGGCGTCGGTGTCCCTCGCCGGCGTCGATTACCCGTGGTACTTCCAGGCCGGGGTGGCCAATCAATACTTGCTCGGGGCCGGACTGCAGCCGTCGGTGTTCGGCGTATTCCTGCTGGGTGCCGTCGCCGCCTATGCCCACCGCCGACTGCGGGTCGCGGCCTTGTGCCTGGCCGTCGCCTGCACGATGCACTCGACGTACCTGCTGTCGGCAGCGACGTTAACAATGGGAGTCCTAACGGTCGAACTGGCGGCCCGGAGGAGTCAACTGGCGCTCGGATTTGCCGCCCGCACGCTCCTCGGCGTACTGCCGGTGGTCGGGTACACGCTCTACCTGTTCGACCCGTTCGCCGACCCGGGCCAAGCCGCCCGGGCGCAGGCGATTCTGGCCGGCGAGCGGCTGCCGCACCATAGCGAGTTAACACGGTGGCTCGACTGGTGCGCCTGGCTGCAAATCGCCTGGATTCCACTGGGCTTACTCCTGGCGTGGCGGACACCCTGGGGCCGGGCGCTGGCCGTGGCGGCGCTCCTCGCCCTGGCCCTCACCCTGCTGCAAGACGCGAGCGGCAGCCCGGCCCTGGCCCTCTTGTTCCCGTGGCGGTTGACGGCCGTCCTGGTGCCGGTAGCCACGGCCCTCCTCGCCGCCGGGGTGGTCGGCCGGGCGGAGCGGAGCCTGCCGGATCGGCTAACTATATTCGCCGCCTGCCTAACGATAGCGTTTGCCGTAGCCGGGGCCGTGTGGGTGACGGGTCGAGGGCTGGCTTACCAGGAGAGCGCGGCCGAGACGCCCCTGCAGGCGTTCGTCGCCGCCCACCGCACCCCCGGCGACGTGTACCTGCTCCCGACCCGGGTTCCGGTGCAGCCGGCCAAGATGCGGATGACCAGCGCGTCGTTCGTCCCCGTGCCGCAAACCGACCGGCCGGCGATCTTCGAGTTGCAGCGGTTCCGCCTGGCGACCGGGGCGGCCGCGTACATCGACTTCAAGTCGATCCCCTACGCCCCGGCCGATGTCGTCGAGTGGCACCGCCGGGTCAAGCAGTGCGAGCGGTGGTACGCGACGCCGGACTGGGACGCCGGCGTCCTCGCCGAGGTGCGGGCCTCCGGGGTCACGCACGTCGTCGTCCCGGCCGGGGTGGCCGTCGCGTCGCGGGACTTGGTCGAGGTCTACCGCGACCCGGCGTACCGGCTGGCGGCCGTCCGGTAGAATGGCGTACACCGCCCGCGAAAGGTTCCGACCGATGGCCACCAACTCCGCGATCGAGTGGACCGACACGACCTGGAACCCGCTCACCGGCTGCACCAAGATCAGCCCGGGGTGCAAGCACTGCTACGCCGAACGGATGGCCGGCCGGCTGCGGCTGATGGGCCAGCCGAACTACCGGAACGGGTTCGCCCTGACCCTGCACGAGCACATGCTGACGCAGCCGCTGGCGTGGAAGAAGCCGCGCAAGGTGTTCGTCAACTCGATGAGCGATTTGTTCCACGCCGACGTGCCGGACGCCTTCATCCGCCGGGTGTTCGCCGTCATGCGTGAGGCCCGCATCCACCGGTTCCAGGTGCTGACCAAGCGGGCCGAACGGCTCGAACAGATCGCCCCGAGCCTGGACTGGCCGGACAACGTGTGGATGGGGGTGAGCGTCGAGCGGGCCGACTACACGTTCCGCATCGACCACCTGCGGCGGACGCCGGCGGCGGTCAAGTTCCTGTCGGTCGAACCGCTGCTCGGCCCGCTCCCGAATCTCGACCTGGCCGGCATCGATTGGGTCATCGTCGGCGGCGAGTCCGGGCCGGGGGCGCGGCCAATGGCGGCCGACTGGGCGGCCGGGGTGCGGGACCAGTGCGCCGCGGCCGGGGTGGCGTTCTTCTTCAAGCAGTGGGGCGGGACGAACAAGAAGCGGACCGGCCGGACGCTCGACGGCCGGACGTGGGACGAGTCGCCCGAGGGCCGGCGGGTGGCGCTGGGGTTGGCGCAGAATGGCAGCGCGACATGCCCGTAACCCTGCTGGCCGGCGACCCGGCCGACGACCGCCTCCGCCGGCACGTCGCCCCGCCGGGGTGGGTCAACCCGACGCCGGCCGCCGTGTACAACCTGGTCGCCGTCGGGGCCGGGACGGCCGGGCTGGTCGCCGCGGGGGGGTGCGGCGGCCTCGGCGGGAAGGCGGCGATCGTCGAAAAAGGCTTCATGGGCGGCGACTGCCTGACGGCCGGGTGCGTGCCGTCGAAGACCTTGCTCGCTGCCGCCAAGGCCGCCCACGCCGTCCGGGCCGCGCGGGGGTTCGGCGTCGCCGCCGGCGACCCCGTGGTCGACTTCGCCGCGGTCATGGCCCGGGTCCGCGCCGCCCGCGCCGACCTGGCCCCGCACGACGCGGCCGAGCGGTTCCGGGCCGAGTACGGCGTCGACGTGTTCCTGGGCGACGCCGTGTTCACCGGCCCGGACACGCTGAGCGTCGGCGGCCGGACGCTCCGGTTCCACCGGGCGGTGATCGCCACCGGCAGCCGGCCGACCGTCCCCGACATCCCGGGCCTGCGCGAGGCGGGGTACCTAACGAACGAAACCGTGTTCGCCCTGACCGCGTTGCCGGCCCGGCTGTTGGTGATCGGCGGCGGCCCGGTCGGGTGCGAACTCGGCCAGGCGTTCGCCCGCCTCGGCAGCCGCGTCGGGCTGGTCGCCACGGGGCCGCAGTTGCTGCCCAAGGAGGAGCCGGCCGCGGGCGAGGCGGTCCGCCAGTCACTCGCGGCCGACGGGGTGGACGTGCGGCTGAACGCCCGGGCCACGCGGGTCGAGTCCACCCCGACCGGCCCGCGTGTATTCATCAAATCGCACGGAGAAATGACGACGTGGGACGCGGACGCGGTCCTCGTCGCCGCCGGCCGGACGCCGGCCGTGGACGGGTTGGGACTCGACGCCGCCGGGGTGGCGTTCGACCCGGCCCGCGGCGTCATCGTGGCCGACACCCTGCGGACGACGAACCCGCGCATCTACGCGGCCGGGGACATCGCCGCCGGCGGCCTGCCGTTCACCCACGCGGCCGACGCGATGGCCCGGCTGGCCGTCCGCAACGCGCTGTTCCTGGGCCGCGGCCGGCGGTCGGCCCTAACCATCCCGTGGTGTACGTTCACGGCCCCCGAAGTCGGCCGCGTCGGGCTGAGTGAGGCCGAGGCTAAGGACCGCGGCGAGCGCGTCGACGTGCTGCACCTGGACTACCCCGCCCTCGACCGGGCCGTCACCGAGTCGGCCGCCGGGTTTCTGCATTTGCTGGTCAGGTCGGGCACTGATCGCATCGTCGGGGCGACCGTCGTCGGCCCGGCCGCCGGTGAAGTCGTCGGCACCCTGGCGGTGGCCATGACGCACGGGATCGGCCTGCGGAAGCTCGCCGCGACGGTCTTCCCGTACCCGACGTACACCGAGGCGGTGAAGAGGCTGGCCGACCGGCACAACCGCGGCCGGCTAACACCGCTGGTGGCCCGTGCCCTGCGGACGTGGCTGGCGTGGCGGCGGTGACGGCCGCCTGGACATCCGCTGCCGCCGGCCGGATACTGGCATACTCCCCTCCCCCTTCCGGGTATCCGTCATGCGCGTCGCCGCGTCCCTGCTCGCCCTCGCCGCGGCCTTCGCCGCGACCGCCGCCCCGCCGGCCCCCCAGAAGTTCCCGGACGCCGGGTTCGTCCCGCTGTTCGACGGCAAGACCCTGACGGGGTGGACCGTGTCCGCCAAGTCCGGCCACAGCCGGGCGTCGAAGCAGAAGTCCGGCGGCCGGTGGGTGGTCGAGAACGGGGCCATCGTCGGCAGCCAGGACGTGCCGGGGAACGGCGGCCTCATCCTGACCGACAAGGCGTTCGCCGACTTCGAGGTGGCCCTCGAAATGAACAACGACTTCGGCCCGGACAGCGGCCTGTTCCTCCGCAGCGACGACCGCGGCCGGGCGTACCAGGCGATGATCGACTACCACCAGGGCGGCAACCTGATGGGCATCTACGGCGAGGGGATCGGCGGGTTCGAGTCGCGGAACTTCTCGTTCGGCGACACCGTGACCGCCATCCGCGCCGAACACGCGAAGGGTGCCCTGGCCCTGCCGGTGACCCCGGCCGACTGGCCGGGGTTCTGGAAGCACGGCGAGTGGAACGAACTGCGGGCGCGGGTCGAGGGGAACCCGGTCAAAATCACGACGTGGATCAAGGGCGTCAAGTTCAGCGAGTGGACCGACCCGCGGACCACGGGGGAGCGGCCGGCGGCAGGGCACATCGCCCTGCAGGTCCACGGCGGCGGTGACCTGACGAAGCAGTTCGTCCGCTACCGCAACGTCCGCGTCAAAGAGCTGAAGTGACTTGATGGACCATCCTGCCTCACGAGTCCAACCGCATGGCCACCACGACCGCACTCGAACACGCCGCCCACGCCGGCCAGGCGCACGCCCTGCCCCGCGTCGCCGGCAACCGCGTGCCGGCCCTGGTCGCCCGAATGCGGCAAATCGTGGGGCCGACCGGGGTATTAACCGAGCGGGCCGACCTGGCCGTGTACGAGTGCGACGGGTTCACGGTCGAGAAGAACAAGCCGGACGTAGTGGTATTCCCGACCACGACCGAGCAGGTCGCCGGTGTCGTCAAAGCCTGCAATGACCTCGACGTGCCGTTCATGGCCCGCGGGGCGGGGACGAGCCTGGCCGGCGGGTGCGTCCCGGTCGGCGGCGGGGTGATGATCGGCCTGTCGCGGATGAAGCGGATCCTGGAAGTGAACGTCCGGGACCGGTACGCCGTCGTCGAGGCCGGGGTCGTCAACGTCTGGCTGACCGGGCAGTTGAAGCCGTTCGGCTACCACTACGCCCCGGACCCAAGCAGCCAGGGGGCGTGTACGTTAGGCGGCAACGTCGCCACCAACTCCGGCGGCCCGCACACCCTCAAGTACGGGGTGACGGCCAATCATGTGCTGGGCGTCGAGATGGTCCTGCCGGACGGGACAATCGTCACGACCGGCGGGCCGTGCGAGGCCGGCCCCGGCGGGTACGACCTGACCGGGGTGATCGTCGGGTCGGAGGGGACGTTCGGCATCGTCACGAAAGCCTGGGTGCGGATCACGCGGAACCCGGAGGCCCAGCGGACGCTGTTAGGCGTGTTCGCCACGGTGGACGACGCGACCAACACCATCTCGGACATCATCGGGGCCGGCATCGTCCCGGCGGCCCTGGAATTGCTCGACCGGCCGTTCATCGGGGCGGTCGAGGCGGCGTTCCACTTCGGGTTCCCGCTCGACGCCGCGGCCGTCCTGATTATGGAGGTCGACGGGCTGGAGGCCGGGCTGCAAGAAGAGGCCGACCGGGTCGAGGCGGTGGCCCGGCGGAACCACGCGGTCGAGGTCCGGCGGGCGGCCACCGAGGCCGAGCGAATGCTGCTGTGGAAGGCCCGGAAGCAGGCGTTCGGCACCATCGGCCGGATGGGCCACCCGAGCTACTGCACCCAGGACGGGGTGGTGCCGCGGACGAGGCTGCCGGACATCATGCGGTTCATCCGGGGGGTGAGCGACCGGTACGCCATCCCGATCGCCAACATCGCCCACGCCGGGGACGGGAACATCCACCCGGTGCTGTTGTTCGACGAGCGCGACCCCGGGCAGGTGCGGGCCGTCCTCGCGGCCAGCGGGGAAATCCTGGCCGAGTGCATCCGGTTAGGCGGCAGCGTCACCGGCGAACACGGCATCGGCGTCGAGAAGCTCGACTTCATGGCCAAGCTGTTCACGGAAACGGACCTGGCGGCGTTCGTCCGGGTCCGGTCGGCGTTCAACCCGCGGAACAACTGCAGCCCGCACAAGATGCTCCCGACCGCCGGCGGGTGCGCCGAGCCGAGCGCGGTGACGGCCGTCAAGCCGGGCCGGCGGGCGGCCCTGTAGCCGCGGTCAGCGGTTGGCGATCGTGAATCGGTCGATCACCCACTTGCCGTTCTCGTTGACGGCGGTGACGTTGGCGGTCGCGAAGCCGACCCAGATTTCGTAGGCGTAGGTCGTCCCCTTGTTCGGGGCGAACACGTCCGGGACGACGTTCAGGTGGCCGGACTTCAGGTTCTTGGCATTGGCCGCGACCAACTCGCCGAACTCCGTCTCGGGGACGCGCTTGCGGTAGTCGGACGAGGTCATCTGGTAGGCGGCGGCGAGGCGGTCGCCGCGGACCTCCTGGAAGAACGCCGACACCGCCGCGGTCGCCTTCGGCTTGTCGGCGTTCTTCTCCTCCTCACGCATCTCGTCTAAGTTCTGCTGGACCTTCTGATGCATGTCCTGCTGGACCTGGTTGATGCCTTTGGCAATCGAGTTGTAGATGTAAAGCGCAACGCCGCCGCAGATGAGCGTGAGGGCCACGAAGACGCCGCCGATGATGAGCAGGATTTTCGGGGCGTTGCTCGGGGGCGGGGGCCGGCCCCGGTCGTCGTCGGCCCGTCGGCCACGGGGCCGGCGCGGGCGGTCGTCGAAATCGTCGTCGTCCTCGTCGTCCGGGCGGCGGGCGCGGGCCATGTCACGTCTCGCGGTTCGGAGGTAGCGGACATCGTCATTGTATGCTGTCCCGAGCAGGGGGCGTCGCGCCGGCGGCCGCGGCGACCGGGCTTGCGTCCGGGTGCCGGGGGCGCATCATGGGTGGTGCCGCGTCATCCACCCGGCGGTGTCCCCGGGAGGAGTGGCCATGCGGGCCGGCGGGCGGCCCTTTTTAAGGAGGGGTTGGCATGACCGACGCCGACGTGATCTATGTTAGGAACTCGCTGGACGAGGATGTCCAGTACCCCGACTCGGACGGGCAGCCGATGTCCGACAACACCTTGCAGTTCGACTGGATCGGCCTGGTCAAGTGGGCCGCCGAGGCGTATTTCCGAAACGCCCCGGACGTGTTCGTCGCCGGCGACCACCTGATTTACCCAGTCGAGGGCGATCCCGCGATCCGCCTGGCCCCGGACGTGTACGTCTCATTCGGCCGGCCGAAGGGGTACCGCGGTAGCTACCAGGTGTGGCGCGAGGCGGGCGTCTTCCCGCAGGTCGTGTTCGAGGTCTGGTCGCCCCGCAACCGGCCGGACGAGATGGATGCGAAGCGGGCGTTTTACGACGGGTACGGGGCCGAGGAGTATTACCTCCTGTACCCCGAGTTCCCGGCCTACGCCGAGGGGTGGGTCCGCGGCCCCGGCGGCGCGCTCGACCGGGTGCCGGACATGAACGGGTTCACCAGCCCGCGGCTCGGCTTCCGGTTCACCCTGGCCGGCGGCGAACTGACGATCCACGGCCCGGACCGCCGCCGGCTCCTCCGCCCGGACGAGGTGGCCCGGGAGCGGGACGAGGCCGAGCAGGCCCGGACCGCCGCCGAGCGCGAACTCGCCGCCGCCGACGCGGCCCGCCGCGAAGCCGAGGCCCGGGCCGAGCGGTTGGCGGCCCGGCTGCGGGAGTTGGGCGTCGATCCGGACGCGGTCGGGTGACCGGGTTCACTTCTCGAACACGCAGTGGGCGAACCGCTTCCGCAGCGCCCGGCGGGCGGCCGGGCCGCACTCGGACTGGCGGCCGACTCGGACCCAGCGCACGGACGGCAGGTGCCGGGACACGGTGAGCGCGGTGACCGCCTCGTCGGTGAGCGCCATCAGGTGTACCCACTCGAGGCCGGTCAGGTGTCCTGCCCCGGCGAGCAACGGGATGGCATCGGCCGAGCAGTGCCTCATGACCAACCCTCGGAGCCGGCCGAGCCGCGGGCTGGCGAACAGTTTACCCAGGGCCGCCATCTGCTCGTGGTTGTACCCGTAGGAGGAAAGATTCAGCACCCGGACTCGCTCCACGACGGGCGCGTCCAGCAGTGCCGCCAACCCCCCGTCACTGCCCCTTCGGTTTCGATCCCAGATGTTCACACTTTCGACCGGGCCGGCCGCGAGCAGGCGGGCGGCGCTCCGGGCGAGCGTTACCGCCGATTTAACTTGAAGCCCTGGGAACCCGCGCCACCACCCGGCGTCCCACGTCCGCTCGACCCCGCGCACGGCCGGTCGCTCGTCCCACCAGTCGCGTTCGTGGTCGTTCAGCAGTTCGCCCTCCCGCCGCCGGTCCGGGTCGGCATCAGGCACCGGGGCGGTCCGCTCCCGTTCGGCGATCCAGCACTGCAGGCGGATGAACTCGGCCCGGGCCGGGTCGCCGTTCTCGTCCAGCCAGTCGGCGTAGACCAGTCGCGGCAGGTCGTCGTCCGGGGCGGCCACGACTCCGGCGAGTAACGCCGCGTGGTCCGCCGCCAGCCCGGCCGCCTCCCACCGGCCCACCGGCTGTGGCGGCGGGGGTGCCGGCGGCGCGGGTGGGTCGATGCAGTGGTACCGCTGTAACCCGCTCGGGCCCGCCAGGACGAACGCGCACCAACTCACGAACCCGGCGAAGTGCCAGGCGTCCCCGGCCCGCGGGAAGTCCGCGACGGCGAGAGTGACTTCACCCCCCTCAACCACCTCGACGAACCGTCGCTCCGTGTCGATGCACAAGGCGACCCCGGGGCGGTCGCCCCGGTCGTCGTCGGCCAGCGCGGCTTCGACTGAGGTGTGCGGCACGACCGCCGGGTCGCCGACGAGCCGGTACCGCTGTCGGTTCCAACGCATCACCCCGGTCGCCGAGTCGAACTTCCGCTCTGCTTCCGCCGGCGGGTGCAGCAGCCGGACGCACGAGTTCGCGCCCGGCTCGTACCGGAACAGGCCGTACTCCGTCCACACCACCAGGTGGAGCGGGTCGACAGCCGCACCGTCCCCGGCGACGGCGGCAGGCGGGTTCGGTACCAGGGCACGGGCAGACCCTCCGGCGGGCTAAAACTGCCCCAGAAACCGCGCGTCGTTCTGCCAGAACAGCCGGATGTCGTCGATCGCGTGCTTGAGCATCAGCATCCGCTGCGGCCCCATGCCGAACGCGAACCCGGTGACCAGGTCCGGGTCGTACCCGCCGTGCCGCAGGACGGTCGGGTGGACCATGCCGGCCCCGAGGATTTCCAGCCAGCCGGTACCCTTCGTCAGTCGGTCCCGGTTCGGGTCGTCGGCCGGCCAGTCGATGTCCACCTCGATCGACGGCTCGGTGAACGGGAAGTAGCTCGACCGAATGCGGACCTGCCGGTCGGGGCCGAACATCTGCTTGGCGAAGGCGGTCAGCGTCCCCTTCAGGTCGGCCATCGTCACGCCGGGGCCGACGACCAACCCCTCGACTTGGAGGAACTGAATCTCGCTGCGGGTGCTGACGGCCTCGTTCCGGTAGCACATGCCGGGGAGGATGACCCGGACGGGGTTGGGGGCGGCCGCGCGCATGACGTGAATCTGACCCGGCGAGGTGTGCGTCCGCAGCACCACCCCCGGCGTGGTGGTGAAGAACGTGTCCCACATGTCCCGGGCCGGGTGGTGGGCCGGCATGTTCAATAGCTCGAAGTTGAGTTCGTCGGTCTCGACCTCGCGGGTGCGGACGACCTCGAACCCCATCCCGGCGAAGATGCGGGTGATGTCCCGGAGGATTTGCGTCGCGGGGTGGAGGCGGCCGCGGGGCGGCACCCGGCCGGGGAGGGTCACGTCCAGGGGCGGGGCGGCGAGCGACGCGGCCAGGGCGTCGGCCCGGGCGGCGGTCAGGGCCACGTCGTAGGCGGCTTCGAGGGCAACCTTGACGGCGTTGGCCGCCAGGCCGAAGGCCGGCCGCTGGTCCTTGGGCACGCCGCCGATGCCCTTCATCGCAGCCTTGACGAGGCCGCTGTCACCGAAGTACCGAGTGTTCCAGGCCCGCAGGGCCGCCTCGTCGGGCCGGCCGGCCAACTCGGCCTGGCCGGCGGATTCGAGGGACGTGAGGGCGTCGAGGGGCGTCGGGTCGGGCATCGGGGCGGGGTCCGTCTAGGGAAGTGTTACCCGAGTTCCCACCCCGGCCGACGGGGCGGGTTGAGCAGTTCCGCCGCCTTCGGGGTGCCGGCCGCGGTGGCGGTCTTGGCGTCCCAGTCGAGCGTCCCGCCGGTGCGGTAGGCGACGTTGCCGAGCAGCACGGCTTCGGTCAGCGGGCCGGCGTAGTCGAAGCCGCACAGCGCCTGGCCGGTGCCGCGGATGGCCGCCAGCCATTCGGCGTGGTGGCCGAGCGACTTCGGGATCGACCGCGCGGGGGCCGCCGGCACGTCCTTGCCGGCGGCCGGGATGAACTTGTGTTTCGAGTAGTCCGACACCAGGGTGCCGAGCTTGGTGACGAACGCGACGCCGCTCGCATAGCCGGGGTACTTGACCGGGTCGGCGTCGGCTTCGAGGTACGGGCCGGGGTTGCCGTGGTGCCACGTCACCGGCAGGTCGGGCCGGCCGGAGCGGGGGAACGTCCACTCGACGCACAGTTCCTTCGGCACCGTGTTGTCCGCCCCCCCGCCGAGAGACGTGCCGGCGGCCGTCACCCGCGTCGGGGCGGTCAGGCCCAGCGCCCAGAAGGCCAGGTCGAGGAAGTGGCAGCCCATGTCCTGCAGCACGCCGCCGCCGAACTCCCACCACCACCGCCAGTTGAAGTGCGGCCACTTGGGGTGGGTGGCGTAGAAGAACTCGGTCGGGACCGGCCCGAGCCATTGGTCCAGGTCGAACGCCAGTCCCGGTGTCGGCGGCGGCAGTCGCTTCCCGGCGTCCGGCCGGCGCTCACACCAGACCCGGACCCGCTCGACCTCGCCGAGAACCCCGGACTGGACGTACTCGACGACCCGCCGGTAGTTCTCCCCGGCGTGGATTTGCGTCCCCATCTGGGTGACGACCTTCGCCTCGGTCGCGGCCGCGCGCATGGCCCGGACCTCGGCCACCGACTTGGCCAGCGGCTTCTCGCAGTAGACGTGCTTGCCGAGCTTCAAGGCCCGGACGGCCGCGGCGGCGTGGGAGTGGTCCGGGGTGCTGACCACGACCGCGTCGAAGGTCTTGCCGGCCGCGTCGTACATCTGGCGGTAGTCGGTGAAGAAGGCGGCCTTCGGGAACTGCTGGCGGGCCTTGGCGGCCCGGGGTTCGTCCACCTCGCAAAGCGCCACGATGTCCTGGGCGGCGACGCCGGCGAGGTTGGCGGCCCCGCGGTCGGCCACGCCGATGACCCCGAGGCGGACCTTGTCGCGG
>JAABUN010004217.1_pt1 | contig 20158 bp, 23 predicted proteins | sample 5559311 | NCBI WGS metagenome assembly JAABUN01 (sample SAMN10711877, study PRJNA513370) | rock metagenome | isolation source: Antarctica rocks | place: Antarctica: Victoria Land, Siegfried Peak sud
GCCGCAAGTACCGCGACCATGGCCAGCACGACGGCGACGGTCAGTCGGCGCCCGCCGCTCGAAGGTCGGTCTCCTCCGGTGGACGGTCGAGCGGAGCGCGCTCCGGTTGACGAGGTGCAGGTGGGACTCATGTCTCTCCGTTCTGGTACGTCCGGGGGTGTGCCGGGCGGGGGTGGGAAAGGCGGCCAGATAGCCGCAGGGGCTATCGCTCGCCGTGGTTGACGAGGGCGGCGAAATCGTCGGCGTACTGCTCGGGGGTGAACCCGCCGGTATAGATGAGGACCCGGTCACCGGGAGCGAAGGCGTAGATGATGCTCGCGTGCTCCAGGCCGTAGTCACCCGGGTGCTCGTGTTCGTCGTCGGGGTGGACGACAGACGTCTCGGGCTCCTCGATCCGCTGGGTCGTGGGAAGGTAGAGTTCCTCTAACACTTGTTTGGTCTGTGGGGTGCCCCCGACCAGCCCGATGAAGTCCGGGTCGAAGCGGTCTAGCCATTCCCGGACGATCGGCGGCTTGTCCCGTTCGGGGTCCTCGGTGACGAAGACGACCTGCAGGTCCTGGCGGACGTCCGGAGGTAGGGAGTTTCGCGCCTGGGCGAGGTCCGCCATCGTGGTCGGGCACACGTCCGGGCAGTGGGTGTAGCCGAAAAAAACGACCGTGACCTCGCTTTTCGGGCGGTTGCGCAGGTCGAACTCCTGGCCCTGTGTGTCGGGGAGAACGAGGGCAGGACGGGAAGGCGCCGGCTCCACGGGCGTGCCGGCGAACTGCTTTCCAGTACCCTCCGCCATGGCCTGCGCGGAGGAGTCCCCGTTGACGGGCCGCGACGAGCACCCGGCTGTGAGCACGCCCAGGGCCATGATGCCGAAGCCGCGACGGGTAAGGCGTGTGGTCGCCCTCACAGCGTCCTCCCGGACCCCGCCACTGCCTCGGGACCGACGTCCCGGCGCCCGCTGAGGTCGTCGAGCTCGACGCGCAGTCGCTGGAGCTCGCTCTCGGCGCCCGAGCCAGGGGCCGCGGAGGCCGGTCGCCCAAACTGGCTGCCGTCTCTCATCGAGCGCATCATCACCAGCATGGACAGCGGACGGGCCAGCAGGGCCAGCACGGGAAGCAACGTCCATGCGCTGGATGGGGCGAGCACGATGCTGACCACGACCAGCGCTGCCAGAGCAAACAAGACACGCTTGTCATAGCAGCGCATCGGAAGCCCTCCCCTCGCCTGTCCTACTATTTGGCACAGTGGCAATCTGCGTCGCACCGGCCCGCTGCCGGCCTAGGATGGCCACCACCATGACCACGCCGGCCGCAGCGCCGAGTAGTGAGGCGATCTGGGCCTGCTGCAAACCCCACAGCCATACGTTCTCCATCCGGAAGTAACTCAAGACGAACCGCCCGGTCGAGTAGGCGATGACATAGGTGGCGAAGAGCAGCCCGGGTCGCTCGGCGAAGGAGACGCGCTTGCGCAGTAGGATCAGCGCAACCAGCAGGGCAAGGTCGAAGACGAGCTCGTACACCGGGTAGGGGTGCAGGGGCACGCCGAGCAGGTTGGGGGGCACCATGGAGGCAGGATTGAGGTAGGTGAAGGCCCACGGGAGATCGGTGGGCGAACCGTAGGCGTCTCCGTTGGGGATGCAGGCAAGGCGCCCGACCGCCTGGCCCAACAGCATTCCCAGGGCCGCGCCGTCCGCGGTCCTGCCCAGAGGAACCCCCTGGCGCCACGCGCTCAAGGCCCCGGCCAGCGCGCCGCCGACCAGGCCCCCATAGACGGCCAGCCCCCCTTCCCAGACGGCTAGGGCCTGCCAGGGGTGCTCGAGATAGACGCCAGGATTATCGACCACGTGGAAAAGTCGTGCGCCGACGATGCCACCGACGAGCCCCCAGGCGGCGACACTCTCGAACTTCTGCCGGGGGATCCCCAACCGGCGGGTCTCCCGTGCAGCCAACCAGAAGCCCGCCACGACCGCTGTGGCGAACAGAAGGCCGTACCACCGAAGCCCGATGTCCCCCACATGGAAGATGTAGGGGTCAATGTCGATGGTCATCGGGTTCTCCTTCTTATCGCAGTTCACCGGCGGGGCACGTGGGTCCTTCCGCGGAGTCGGTGGCCGTGTCCACGCCCACGTTCACTATGTAGCATAGTAGATTCGTCGCAGGCCTCGCCCCGAGGCCCTTCGCCCGTCCGGCGAGCCGCGCTCCGACCCACGGAGGATAGGTCCATGGAATCACTGTCCGACCTGGTGATGTCGGGGCCGCTGCTCCTCGCGATCGGGCTCGCCGTCGCGGCCGGGGCCCTCTCGTTCCTGTCGCCCTGTTGCCTTCCTCTTGTGCCGGGATATCTCTCGTATGTGGCCGGGATGTCCGGAACACAGGCGGCGCATGGAGCTAATGGCCGCCGGCGCGCGACGCCGGTGGCCGTGGCGGCGGGGTCGCCGCCAGGGCAAGCCTGCGGGGCAGCCTACGAATCGGGCGTACCGCGACCGACCTCGGTCGGGGGGCCGACGAGGTCCAGGACCGTGCTGGGCTCGTCGTTGTTCGTCCTCGGCTTTGCCGCCGTCTTCACCAGCTACGGGGCGCTCTTCGGTGGCCTCGGCTCCCTGCTGCTGGAGCACCAGGACACCCTGATCCGGATCCTCGGTGCGCTGACGATCCTCCTCGGCCTGGTCTTCGCCGGCGTGCTGACCCGGTTCCCGTTGTTCGGCAGGACCCTGCGACTGCAGTACCGACCACGATCAGGTCTTGTCGGCGCCCCTCTGGTGGGTGTGCTGTTCGGTATCGGCTGGACCCCCTGCATCGGCCCCACGCTGGCTGCCGTGCTGACCCTGGCCGCCACGTCGGGGGGCGCAGGGCGAGGGGCGCTGCTGTCCTTCGCCTACAGCCTGGGCCTGGGTGTCCCATTCGTCCTCGCGGCGGTGACCGTCGACCGTGGCATGCACCGTTTCGACTGGGCCCGCCGCAACGCGCGGAGAATCGCACAGGCAGGGGGAGCGTTCCTCGTCCTCCTCGGTGTGCTGCAGGTCAGCGGGGTGTGGACCACCCTCATCAGCCGTATGCAGGGACTGATCACCGGGTGGCAGACGCCTCTGTGAGCCGGCACGGCGGTTCGTCGCTCACATGACTATGCTGCATAGTAGCCAGTGGTGCGGTGAAGCCGTCGACGCGGCTGCGGAACGACCTGACCACAACGGATGGCACCTAATAACGAGGGAGCAGGCCGATGACGAATCATCTCGGTGCGCATGTCGATGACCCAGTCCGTGTCCGGCTCGATGGCGTGCATCACCGTAGTCGAGAATGCCGCGCTACGCAGGCCATGACAACACCCACTCCCACCATCGGTCTGGTTCTTCAGTTCGAGGCCCCGACATGACGCACATGCACGCCGAGATCGTGGGCCCTAACCGCAGGACAGGCCTGGCCATGGGCACGCCCGTGAGCCGCGTCGCTGTCGGTGGAAGGGTCACGGAACAGCTATCAACGAGGAGGATGATGTGGGCTCAGACATGCGCGCCATGATGGTGGCGGAATGGGCGACCTGACGGGAATGGGCGTCTGGATGGTGCTCTGGCTCCTGGTGGGCCTGGCGCTGCTGGGGCTGGCCGTCGCAGGGATCGTGTGGCTGGTCCGTCGCGCCGAATCCGGCTCCGGCGCCTCGCGCTCCACGTGGCAGCGCGAGTCGCCGGAGGACGTGCTCCGCCGACGGTATGCGGCCGGGGAGATCGACGAGGAGGAGTTCGCCCGGCGGATGTCCGTGCTCACCGACGGGCGCTCCTAGCCGAGCCGTGTGGTGCTCGTCAGGGTGTCCTTGTCGCCTTCCCCAACACCGTAGGAGCATCGACTCGTGCACACCATGACCCTAGAGGACGATGAGCGTAACGGTGATCCCATCGACGCCGTGCGCCGGCAACCCAGGCGAGGGCTCTGGGTCGTCGCGGTGTCGGTCGCGGCGTTCCTTCTCGCCGGGTGGGCGTACTGGGACTGGCAGCAGGGCCTCACCGGGGAGGTCTCGGCGACGGACTCGGGACCGATCGCCGAGTATCCCCCCGACGCGCGGGGCGAGCCCGTCCAGCTGTCCGGCGCCACGCTCACCGACACCCTGCTGGATATCGCCGACCTGCGGGGGGACACCGTGGTGATCAACGTCTGGGGGTCCTGGTGCGTCCCGTGCCGTGAGGAGGCCCCGGTGCTCTCGCGGATATCCCGCGAGTACGCCGACGCGGGGGTGTCCTTCGTGGGGGTGAACGTGAAGGACAACCGCGCAGCGGCGCTGGCCTTCGAGGACGAGTTCGACATCCCTTACCCGAGCATCGAAGACCGCGACGGGCGCGCGCTACTGGCCCTCAACGCCCACGTCCCCGCGCAGGCGGTGCCGGTCACGTTGGTTTTGGACCGGGACGGGCGGGTGGCCGGGCGCGTCATCGGCGCCGTCGAGGAAGGGACCCTGCGCGCGCTGATCGAGGGTGTCCTAGAGGAGCGGACGGGCAAAGTCACGGGTTCCCTGGATGGCTAGCGGGGGCATCGGCCTACTCGGGTGGGCACGCTGGGCCTGGCGGGTCCTGAAGTCCATGCAGGTCGCTCTGGCCCTGCTCGCGCTGCTGGCCCTCACGGCGGTTTCCCGGATCAATTCTGCCCCAGCGCGGCGCCGCGAGTGGACCCGGCAGCGGTGGTCCGTTTCGTTCAGGACTATCCGCGCCTCATGCCGTGACTGCACCGGCTCAGGTCAGGTTCTTCGAGGTCTACTCCCGACGTGGTTCGCGGCCAGCTACCTGCTGCTGGTGTCGACAACCGGCTGCGTGCTCTGCTTGGCGATCCGCAACATCCAGGAACGCCCCAAGGAAGCCGACACCCCCAAGGCATCAACCGCAAAGCCCACGCGATGCTCGTCGAAGGAGGCACTGGCGCCCTAGGGAATTGGTGGCTCGACGCCGTCGCCGCGCCCATCACCGCCGGTGTCGCGCTGCGAGAAGGAACCGAAGCCTGGCGCGGCGACGGATGCAGCACCGCGCCCCACCACCCAGGCACCCGCACACCGATGAAGCGACCAGTGCGATCATTCAGATGGACGAGGCCGCCACCTGCGGCGAGAGCGCTGGACCGCTTGCCTGCGAGGACGACCCGTCGTGGGTGGCCTTCCCTCGATGGTCGAGTTCTGGGAGGTAGTCAAACGCCCGCGTAGGAGTGCAGGCCGGTGATCCACATGTTGACCCCGAAGAAGTTGAAGACGAAGGCCGTGTAGCCGGCCAGGGCGAACCAGCTGGCTTTGCGTCCCCTCCAGCCCGCGGTGGCCTGGGCGTGCAGGTAGGCGGCGTAGAGCACCCAGGTGATGAAAGCCCAGGTCTCCTTGGGGTCCCATCCCCAGTACCGGCCCCATGAGTCCTCGGCCCAGATGGCCCCGGCGATGACGGCGAACGTCCAGATCGGGAAGGCGAGCACGTGCGCAGAGTGCGCAACCTTCTCCAGGGTCGCCGCAGGCGGGAGGTGGGCGGCGTACCCGCGGCGTGTCGCTGCGCTGGTGCGGGCGCCCGCACCAGCGCGCCGGTCCGAGCGTTCCCTGAGCAGGTAGAGAACCGTTGCCGTGGCGCCGACCGTGAAAATGCCACCAGAGACGATCGCGGCGGCGACGTGGATGACGAGCCAGTAGGAGTTCAGCGCCGGGACGAGGGCCCCCGCAGGGGTGTAGAGAACGGTGACGGCCAGGCCGAGCGTGAGCGTGACGACGGCGATGATCCAGACGCCCAGGTCACGAACCGGCTGGCGCCGCAAGAACGCCAGATAGGCAGCGACCGCAGCCAGCGCACCAGTCGTGGCGAACTCGTACATGTTGCCCCACGGCGCGCGACCGGCCGCTAGGCCGCGGGCCACGACCGAGGCCACGTGAAGTCCGAAGGCAAGCATCGTCAACGACACCGCGACCCCGCCCAGGCGGCGACCAGGTCGCCCCAAGCCAGGGGTGTCCCCGTCCCTGGTCGCGGGCTCGGACACCGCCCCTGCCATAGCCGGGACCGGGGCCGGGCGCGGCACGGGTGCCCGCACTCGCATCGCGGTTTCGGCGGCATAGGCGATCATGGCCAAGGCGTAGACGGTGATCGCGGAGTAGATGAGCATGTTGCTGAGTTGGGCAAACAGCTGGGTCATCAGCATTCTCGTTTCTCGGAGCCGGGGTTGGATGCGTGGTCGGGCTGGATAGTGACGGGAGCATCGGTCTCGTGCGGGCGTCCGACGGCCCGGACCAGATCGGTGAGCTCGGTGATCTTCGCCTCGCGACGGGTGAGGTGGCGCGCGGCGACCTCCACCCCGGTGAGGCCACTGCTTCCGGGGCGGACACGCACCCAGATCCGACGCTGGCTCACTGTCAGGGACGCCGTCAAACCGACCAGCAGCATCACGGCGGCCACGAGCGAAATCTCCTTGCCCGGGTCGTGCGCGACCTGAAAGTTGGCGAACCGAGAAACCCCGTCGAACGTCAGGCTGCTCCGACCGCCAGGCAGTGTCATCGTCTCCCCCACCCCAAGTGCCCGGCCGAACGGTCTGCCGTCGTCGGTGACCTGGGTCAGGTTGGTCTTGTCCAGGGCGAAGACGGACTGCGGCGCGCCGTTGTCCAGGCCGAGGTCGCCGGTGTAGGCGGTGAGGAAGAGCTGCGGGTTCAGTGTGTCGGGGAACAAGGAAGAGGGACCATCCTGAGGATCCACGAAAGCGGTGGGCAAGAACAGGCCCTCGAAGCCGACCTGGGTCGAGCCAACGTCCGGGACCTTGACCACGCCCTCGGAGGTGAAGTTGGCGTCCAGGGGAAGGAACACCACCGGCCCCGTGAACACGGCCTCACCCCCGCCGTTTCGGACGGTCACCCGGGGGGCGTAGCCGTTGCCGGTCAAGAAGACCTTCGTGCCCGCCACCTCCAAGGGGTGGTTCACCTCGATTGTGACCGGTTCCGCCAATGCTGACAGGTCACGGCGCACCACGACGTCAGCGCGAAAGTCTCGTGGCGTCCCACGCTGGGGCCCCATCGGCTCGAACGAGGCCGTGAACTGCTCCAGCGTGAACGAGAAGGGCGTCAGACCCACCTGGCCGGCGAGGGGGCCCGGAGTGAACTCGTCGTACTGGGCCTGCACGTTGGAGAACCCGGCTCCCTCGGCCACAATCACCCTGCCCTCGAACCCGAAGAGCGCACCGGCGGCGACCCCGAACAGCAGAAGCAGGAACGACAGGTGGAACAGCAAGTTGCCGACCTCGCGCAGGTACCCCTTCTCCGCGCGCACGGTGGCGCCATCCACCCGCACCCTGAAGCGGCGCCGCCGCAACTCCACTGCCGCTGCGTGCAGGACGTCCTCGGCCGGTCCGTCCGTCTGCCAGGTCTCATACCCCGACAATCGCGTCAGGTTGCTCGGTGCCCGTGGAGGATCGGACCGGGCGGCGCGCCACAGCCGCAGGCACCGTGGCATCACGCAGCCGGTCATGGACACCAGGAGCAGCAAGTAGATCGCGGCGAACCACGCCGAGGAGTACACCTCGAACAGTCCGAGACGGTCGAGCCAAGGCGCCAGCCACGGGTACTCCCGGGAGAAACCGACCACCGCGTTCGGATCAAAGGCCACGCCCCTCTGGGGCAGTACCGAACCGGGCACAGCGGCCAGGGCCAGCAACGCCAGCAGGATCAACGCCGTCCGCATCGACGTCAGCGTGCGCCACGCCCACCGCAGCCAACCCGCCGGTCCCAGGCCATCCGGTCGCGCAGGCATGGCCAATACCCCAGGTCGGTCAACCAGTTCCTGGACAGCCAGCACGTCGGCGGGCTGCGGCGACACCGGAGTTCCCGGCCCCTGGTGCGTGCTCACGTGTCTCCGCCTCTACGGGTCGTCCTGTTCGCTTTGTCACCGTGTCCCCCAACGTCGCTTCGAACCACGTCCAGGACTGGTGACCCAATACTATCCTCAGCAGTAGTCGGGGCGGCGTCCTTGCCCGGTGGGGCGGCCCGACGTTCGCACCGTCGTCGTGGGCAGCCAGTGGCAGATACCGCGGCACCCGAGACTTCCGGTTGCCCGCCCTCGCCTCAGCGTGAACGATCCGCGGTAGTATTCGTCGAGAGCGAGACGAGCGTGCCGCAAGCGTTGCTGCACTTCGTCGAACAGATGTCGATAGAGGAGGCCACCCGCCTGCGGGAGGCCCTCGGGCGAACCGCTCCGACGCGACAGCGCCCACGAGGGCGACCACACCGCTCGCCCTAATTGGCTACGCGATCACGGTTAGCACACTGGCGTCGACGCTGCCACAGCACGCCGTCTGGCCCTCGCGGTCTCCGCGCCGGGGGATCGCTACGGGGCAGGCACTGGCGCTGTCTGGGATCTTTGCCGTTGTGTTGGCAGGCGCGGCCTTGCCCGTGATGCCGTTGACGACCGACCTGGTGGGCCTGCTCCAGGCCTGCGTAATTTGTCACTGCTCGTAGGACGGCAAGTCGCTGAGCGTCTAGTCGACGGGAAAGAAGTCACGGACAACCCGGCCAACATCGAACTCCTGGTCCACCGAGAGATCGCCTGGTCCACGGTGCGCCCGAGCCGTAGGGTCATTCCGTCCACCTACGGCTGCCCGAAGGTTCGTGAGCCTACGTAGCCCGTTAGTCGAACGGGCTGGCCGGGTCGACTGCCGGATGACACCGGCGAGGTGGCTGCTTCTTCCGTCGTCACGCTGGCCGCCCCACGCGCCTTACGAATAGTCGGTGCCATAAGTGGCTCTCGTTTCCATTCTGGCCGTGGCCGGGACAGTAGTCACGGCGTGGGATAGCGGACAACGCCTGGTCCACGTGTTGGCCGCATCCGGCCCAGGTTGCCTTGCCACAGGTTTCGCAGGTCACAGCCCGGCGCGTCAGCTTCTCCTCAGGGTAAGTCTGAGATGGTCGCATCAGGGCTGAGGCCGAGTAGTCGTGACCACCCCTGTGCCCTCGGTGCGAAGCCGCAAGCGCGTCATCGACCTCGAGCCGTGCGGGGCTCAACTCTCGAGCGTGACGCCTGCGGGTTCGGCGTCGGGGAAGGCCGCGTCAACGTGGATGGGGTCCTTGCCTGCCCGTTGCAGGAGGCTGGCCGCGACCCCGGCGCGGTAGCCCGAGCCGCAGTGCACCCACACCGGGCCGGTGGGTACTTCATCCATCCGGGTCAGCACTTCGTGCAGCGGGATGTTCACGGCCCCGACGATGTGGGAGCCCTGGTACTCATCGGCGCGTCGCACGTCTAACACCGCCTCGTCATCCGATCGCCCGGCGAGGAAGGCTTCCCAGTCGACCCGGAGGTAGGCCGAGGTCGGGGCGGTCAGTGCCATGTCACTGGGCCCATCCCCGATCGCTACGTCCGGTGAGTCGATGCCGATCCGCGACAGGTCTCGGATCGCCTGCTCCACCTCTTTTTTGCTGCCTGCCAGGGTGATCTGGTCTCCCCAGGGCAGGACCCACCCGAGGAAGGTCGTAAAACTGGAGCCGTCGCCGTACTCGAAGCTCATGGCACCGGTGAGGTGGCCCTGCGCGAAGGCCACCCGCTGGCGCAGGTCGACTACCCACTCCCCGCTGTCCAGTCGCCGATGGAGCTCGGTGGCGTCCAACGGTTGCGGCACGGACAGGTCCACCGGTACAGGGCCCTGGAGGTTCGCCGGGCCCATGTGCGCGTAGTAACTGGGGTAGGCCGTCAGGTTGGCGATGAGTTCGCGCACGAAGTGAGCCTCGTCCCCGTCTGTCAAGGCATGATTGTTGCTGCGCTGCTCACCGACAGTCGAGCTGTCCGCAGCGGTAGCCGGCCCGCTGGAGCAAAAGGAACCGAACCCGTGCGTGGGATAGAGCTGCGCACCGGTCTCGGCCTCATCGACGATCCGCCGCGCTGAGGCGTACTGCGCGTGCGTCAGCGCCTCGGTCTTGGCGGGGTCCACCAGGTCGGTGCGACCGACCGAGCCGAACAGCAGGCTGCCACCGGAAAAGACGGCCTGCTCCTCGCCGTGCGCCACGACATACGTCAGGTGAGACTCGGTATGCCCTGGCGTCGCCAACGCTCGCAGCGCCAACTCGCCCACGCGGTGTTGCTCGCCGTCGCTGATCGGGGTGCGTTCGTAGCGCACCGGGTCGGCCGCGTTGACGAGGTAGGTCCCGCCGGTCGCTGCCACCAACTCCAGGCCCCCGGTGACGTAGTCGTTGTGGATGTGGGTCTCGGCGACGTGGGTGATCTCCACCCCGGCCCGCGCCGCAGTGTCCCGCACCCGGTCGATGTCGCGCTGCGGGTCGATCACCAGCGCGACCTGGCCGTCGTGCACCAGATACGAGCGATCTCCCAGGGACGAGGTCTCGACGACGATGACGTCCATAACTACTCCTTCATGTCGGTTGCGCTAAGTACGTACATTGGCTACGCGTACCCCAGAGGAACAGAAAGCAGAGGGGTTGTTTAGTCGTGCGCTGCGGGAGGCGGTTCCGGACGGTGGCCCCCAGGAGGTCCCCGGCGGTGCAGTGAATAGCCGTTCCAGGAAGCTGTCCGTCGTGGACCCAGGTGCCCACCACCGTTCCACGAGATCGATCTGGGCTGGTGCGGCGGTCAGCGTGGCGCGTACCCGCGTGTCCGTGACTGGTTCCCGGTCGGCAGTGGCCCTCAAGGCGACCACGGCGGCGTCACCGCCGGCGACAACCGCTCCCCGGAGCAGGTTGCGGCGGGAGATGATCCCCGGCGGCGTTACGGCCCTCCACAACCGCCTATTGGTCTGGAGGTCACCGTCCAGGTTTTCCGCGTCGTTTCGCGCCCCAAGGGCTTCGGGACAACTGTGATCGGCGGTGGTTGTACTCGCCCTCGTCGATCTCTCCTACGGCGAAGCGTTTGCGCAGGATGCTCTCGACGGACTGCCGGCTGCCGCCGCCGGTGTCCCGATCTCGGCGGACGAAGTCGACGATGGACATGACGGCGAGGACCAGGACGGCGATCCCGATCAGCATCCACAGCAGGCCCCACAAGATCATCCCATTCATCATCGTTCGGTCTCCCGTTCTGGGACAGCGGACGTCGACTTCGGAGTGGACCGGCTCTGGTCGGCGAGGTAGGACCGCATGCGGTCGATCTCGCTCGACTGCTCGGTGGCGATGGTGGCAGCCAGAGCGAGCAGGTCGGGGTGTACGGCGCGCTTCTGGGCCTGTTCGGCCATGTCAACCGCCAACTGGTGGTGGACAATCATCATCCGCAGGTACATCCGGTCGGTGTCCGGTCCGCTGTTCGCGCCGTCGTCGCCCATGCCCATCATCGAGCCCGACATCATCGAGCCGTTTGAGCCGCCCATGCCCATCATCGAGCGCGACATCATCGAGCCGTTTGAGCCGCCCATGCCGAAGGTTGGCGCGAGGTTGGGGTACCAGCGCTGGCGCCAGGTACTCATCTGTTCCCGCTGGGCCCTCTGGTTGGTGACGATGTCCTGGGCCAAGCTTCGCAGTTCCGGACGGTCCGAGTCGGCAATCATCATCTGAGTGGACATGATCGCGCCCTGGTGGTGCACGAGCATCTGATCCAGGAACTGCGCGTCGAACGGGGCATCATCGGTGAAACTGCCCATTCCTGAGCTGCGACCATCCATCGTGCCGCCGGTCTCGGAGGTTGCCGCGGCGTCGGGATCGGACTCGGTGGCGGAGGTAGCGGCATAGGTCGCGGCGCCTCCGCCGAGGACGCCGACGGCCACGACGCCGGCGACCAGTACGGCGGTCGTTCGATGCGATCTCATCAGGCTCTCCCCTCGTTCTACGTGTGCATCGTCAGGTTTGCCCCGCCGGCCGCGGGAGCCATTCCCCATCTGTAAGCCCATCATCTCGAACTCCTTTTCTCTCTTTCGTATCTGCTGATGGCACCATCCTGCGTGCCCCACCTCAGGTTCGTCCGCCAGTTTTGCTCAAGGTCCGATCAAGACGAGCGCCGGCGCTTTGCCCTGGATCCTTCATAACTTCGGGTCAACAGGAGCCGGACCTGAGTTATCGACCCCTTGTCGAATCTGGCCGTGCGTGATGCTGTGACCTGCGGTTTTAACGGTGAGGGTGGTCACCAAGAACCTGGGTAGCCTTGCCCGGTGCGTACCTTCGTGCGCCGCGTGAGGACGGGGTAGTGGGCAACGGCTCGGCAAGATCGCGCGCACAAGCGTGGTCGGCAGTTGCGGAGCATGGAGCATGGAGTGGCGGGATCGCCGCCGCGAACCCGAGCAGGAGACGTGTGTGGCGCGGCCCCTTGCAGGCGCACCGTGGCGGTCGAGCAGGTCCGTTCGTCTCACAGCGAGTTCCTCACCTCACCGTGGGCGACCTGATCGACCTATTGGTCCAGCTCCTCGGTCACCAGTTGCCGACACCAGTCTGGATGGGTGAGGGGCAGGCCATGGCAGCGTGGTGATGTGTGAGGTGGGTGATGGTCGGCCACGTCCTCGCCAGCTCGGCAGCGCGGCCCGGTACCTGTACGGGATCGTTGGCTCCGTTGGCAAGGACGACGGGGACCTGCGCACGCCCGAGGCCATCCAGGGCTGCGGCCCAGCCGGGGTCGCGGATCAATCCGTTCAGCGAGCCGGTGTAGCTGTCCCAGGTGTGCTCCACCCCAGAGCGTGCGACCGGCACGGGCAGATCGGGTCGGCTAGCGGCCGCGACCCACGACGCTGCGTTGCGGTGTCTGCACATCCACGCACAGAGGGCCCGAGGCAGTGGCCCGTCGCCGGCGAGCAGGGCCTCGGCGCTGCCCATGCCCGCGACGTGGACGTCGGCCTCGGTCCTGGTGCGGTACAGCGGCGCCCCGAAGGTCACGACCGACTGGACGTCGTCGGTGTGCGCGGCAGCCCAGTACAAGGCCAGCACGCCCCCCATCGAGTGGCCGGCCACGATGGTGCGTCGGCCCCGCAGCCCGAGCGCGCTCAAACTCGCGTCGAGAGCGACGACGTGGGCTAGCGCGTCGCTGGGTCCGGTGGCGTTCCTCGATCCACCGAAACCGAGCAGGTCCGGGACGACGACGGTGGCGTGCTCCGCGAGGGCGTCGTAGACCGCGCCGAAACTGTTGCCCGCCCCGATCATGCCGTGCAGGAGCAGGACAACGGTCTCTCCGGCGCCCAGCACCCGAACCTGTAGTGGCCCGGCGCGGCGCACCGGTCCTCGACTGGGCGACCATGCCGCCACCGCCGTTGAGTTCAGGTGGCGCCAACCCCACCAGGCGGGGCCGCCGCTCAGGGCGACCCAGAGGAAGCGCTGGCGTAGCAGTCGACGAGAGGAGCCAGAGGGGGATGTCCGGACGTGCCGGCGCCTGGGTCGCGAGGGGCTGGCCACGGTGCCGGTCATGACGTCGGGCCCGCCGGCCGCCGCGGCCGCATGGCCGGGCTATCGGCAGGCTCGTCGCGCGAGCGGCCCCCAGCGAGGGACGGCACCACGAGGGGCCCGACGTTCTCTGTCATCGAGCACGTCCTATCTGTCGCGGGTGTTGACTTACGCGGCGGTGCGCTCAGCGCCAGGGGCGGTACACGCACGCCGGGGCGCTCAGTCCGGTTTGCCGGTGGCCCGGCGTCGGCCAGCAGCTCAGGTGCGGTTGCGCCGCTGAGGGCGGTGGCAGGCACCGCCACGACGAGCGCCACCAAGAGCACGACATCCGCCGGGAGCCACCGCATACCCTCACGGGAGCCCTGCGTTCTCAGGGTGCGGGGAACGGACGGCGACGACACCGTTCCATGCTAGCTAGAGCGGGCCGCGAAGCCTTCGGGATGTCGGCTTGGTACTTGCCCGGCGGCTGGGAGCAGCCCCAGGGCTGAGTTGATCACGCTGGCGGTGCCGATCATGACGCCATCGCTGAAGAGGTCGAGGGGGACGCCGGTGAAGATGGCCGGGGGTCCGGTGGATTCTTCTCCGGTGGCTAGCCGGTCTTTGATGGCGGCGATGAGGTGTTCAAGGCCGATGCACACGGCGCCGACGGCGATGAACGCGGCAATGGGTATCCACGGTGGGTTGCCCCCGAGAGCTTGGGGCACCAGCTCGAGCCCGACCACGGCCACGGCCACGGCCACGGCCACGGCCACGGCCACGGCCACGGCCACGGCCAGAACGATGCCGGCCGCGAGATGTAAGGCCAAGCTCAGCACCCGGTCCGAGACGTAGAAGATTTCGGCGGCAAGACCGCCGGCGAAGGTACCGGCCGCTGGTAGGGCCGCGAAGGCCAGCACGATCAGGAAGTCGCACACGGTAGAGCCGTAGCCAGCTCGGTGTCGCCGCCTGGGGGTGGTGTTGCCTTAGCCACGATCAGGTATAGCGCCCCACCGGCGGCGGTGTCGAAGGCGATCTCGTCCATGTGGTGGCGCACTGACCGCCACGGCTGGATGTCCTCGTAAACGCGGGTTACTCCAAAGAGCGCGGTGGCGGTGCGTCCGAGCGCGATGACCCACGCGGGCCAACCTGGGGGCCGCCGGAAGCCCCCGACGGCGAGCCGTTCCCACACCCCGGGGAGCTGCCTGGGGCTCCAGGGCCGCCTGGGGCTGGTCCGGGCCTGGGGGGAAGCCTCCGTGGAAGGGTTGGTGCTCAGGGTGTGGCCCAGGTACGTCCGTCATCGGTGCTGGCGTAGACGCGGGCGGTGTCGCCGTCCAGCGCCGCGGCGTACAGGGTCGAACCGTCGGTGGAGAAGGTGGCCGTAGAGGTGCCCTCCGGCATCTGCAGGTCGGTCCAGGTGCGCCCGCCGTCGCTGCTCAGGGCCGCACCGCTCATGCCCACCGCGACCACGCGCCCGGTGTCGGTGGGGTCCCACCCGGCGGACATCGCCCCGCCGGGGCCGCCGAGCACGCTCCAGGTGCGCCCGCCGTCACTGCTGGTGACTAGCCCGTTGGCCATGTCCGGGGCGATGATCCGCTGCGGGTCGGCGGGGTCGACCAGGATGGTGCCCATGAAGCTCTGTCCGACACTGGTGTTACGGGGCTCCCAGGAGGCGCCGCCGTCGCTGCTGGACAGCAGCCCGGCCTGCGGGGAGGCCAGGTAGGCGATGTCGCCGGCGGCGCCGACGGCGTGCACGTCCCCGACCTGGGCCTCACCGGTGGCCTTGGTGAAGGTGGCCGCGCCGTCGGTGGACCGGTACAGCCCGGGATGCCCGCCGACGAGCAGGCCGGCGGTGGTCTGTGCCCACCCCATCGCGTCTGCCCCGCCGAGTGAGGTCACCGGCGTCCAGGCCTGCCCGCCGTCAATGGAGACGGCGACCCCGTCGTGGCCGCCGACGTAGAGCCGGTCGTCGACCGCGGTGATCGTGTGCAGATCTCCGCCCACGTAGGGTGCGGCGCCCGAGCTGGCGGAGTCGTCGTCCTGGGTGGCGGCGTAGATCCCACCAGCAGCCAGGGCCGCGGCCCCGACCGCGGCGGCCAAGACCCACCGCCGGTGACGTGACCGCGGATCAGCGGCCACCGCGGCGGTCCGCCCTGTGCGGGGTCGACCCGCCGACGCTGCGCCGTGCCGTGCGGTGGACCGGGTATCGGGCTTGCTGGTGGTACTGGGCATCGGCAGAACTCCTACGTCGGGAGAATCGAGAACGGTCGGTACAGGGTCGCCGCGACGCCGAGGGCGGCGGGTGAACGGCGGCGGCGGCAGTGGCGCGGCCGGTTCACCGGCGGCGGTCCAGGATCTTCATCAGCTCGTCGTAGATCAGCGGGTCCCCACTGGTGATGGCGTCGGTGACGCACCGCTCGAGGTAGTTGCGGGTGATCACCCTGGCCGCGCCGTTGAGGGCTTTCTGTGCCGCGGAAATCTGGGTGAGCACGTCCACGCAGTACCGGTCGTCGGTGACCATGCGGGCCACGCCCTGCACCTGTCCGGCGGCCTTGGCCAACCGCAGCAGCACCTCAGCCCGCCGCTCCGGCTCCATCATCGACCGGGGATCAGCCGCGCAACTGTCGGAGGCGGCCGGCGTCCCTTCGACAGGATCGGGGGCAGGAGGGTGAGCGGCCAGCGCGGTCCCGATCGGGGCTGGTCGAGCTTGCGTGGACTGGCCCTGCTCGCACACGTCCTGCTCTTTCACGAGTTTTCCTCCTGTTTGAGTTCCGTCAGCCTACCCCATGGGGGTAGGCCATAAAGCGGTGCACCGAAAAGGCTTCTAACTGCACATTTCTAGGACCCGGGACTTGCTACCCCCTACGAGATGTACTATTTTGGATAGGACACACTGCAACCAATGGAGGAACTGATGCCCGAGGTATCGCTGTACGCCCTGGCCCTGCTGGCATGCCCGGTCGTGATGGGGCTGATGATGTGGATGATGATGCGAGGCGGCAACACGCAACCGGCCGACGCCGAAACGGCCAGCAAGCAAGCCGAGCTGACCCGGCTGCAGGCCCAGGTCGACCAACTGCAGGCCGATCGTGACCCCCGACGCGCTGGAGTTTCGCGCCACCCTTCGTCGTGAGCGAGTGGGGGCTACCCGCCGGGATCCTCCTCGCCGCTGTCGGGTTGACCTACTTCTTCTGCGCGCGCCCGATGCGTCGCGGGAACTGCGCGACCAGCGCAACGGAACGCTTGAGTACCACTGAGGAACTGGACCGTGCCCTGGGCGGGGCGCGCACCGAACTCGCCCGGCTCCGCGCAGACGCTGAGCGGAGTCCCCAGGCCCACCACGACGCCCCGGCCCCTACCCAGGACCTGCTCCTCAAGGAGGAACATCGATGAAGCTCTCGCACCGGACCAGCGCAGCGGCGGCCGCCCTGTCCGCAGCCGCACTCCTCGGTGGCGGCGTTGCCTACGCCGCCACCCAGTCCATGCAACCACGCAGTGCCGGCACATCCGAAACCACGATGACCAGCGACCAGGGCAGCGCCATGGGCACGAACATGGGCATGGGCATGGGCAGCTTCGACCCAGATCAGCCCTTCGACGCTCAGTTCATCGACCAGATGACCGTCCACCACCAGGGCGCGATCATGTCCACCCAAGCGATGATCGCCGACTCGGACCGTCCGGAACTGCAAGCCTTGGCCGAGGACATCATCACCAGCCAACGGGAGCAGATCACCCAGATGCGGAACTGGCGTGCCCAGTGGTACCCCGACCTGGAGCCCACGTTCGGCGGCATGGGCGGCTCCGTGATGGGTGGTAGCGGAAGCGACGAGCCGATGGGCGGGTCGATGATGGGCGGCTCCATGATGGGTGGTAGCGGAGACGACGAGCCGATGGGCGGGTCGATGATGGGCGGCTCCGCCGGGACCGAGCGGATGTACCTGCAGATGATGATCGTGCATCATCAGTTGGGCGTGGACATGGCTGAGCAAGCCCAGCAGGACGCAACTCATCCGGAGTTGGCGGACCTGGCCGCTGTCATCGCCGAGGAGCAGGCCGCGCAGATCACCCAGATGCGGGGCTACCTCGCCGCTTCGTCCGAACCGGCGGCGGGCTGATGGTGGCCTCCGGGGGGCACCCCCTGCCGGTCTGTGAGGAGACCGACCGCATCCGTGGCATCTACGACACGATGGCGCCACGCTACGACCGGGTTGTTGCCATTGCTGACCGGGTCCTATTCGATGACGGGTCGGCGGTGGGCGTGTGCCGGAGCGACCGGACAAGTCCTCGAGGTCGCCATCGGCACCGGTCGCAACCTGTTCTTCTACCCCCCGGACGCACAGTTGACCGGAGTGGACCTCAGCCCCAGGATGCTGGACCGAGCACGGACCAGGGCAGAGACACTCACTCGCCCAGTTGACTTGCAACTGGGCGATGCCCAGCACCTGGCCTTTCCCGATGCCAGCTTCGACACCGTCGTCGCGACTCTCACTGTGTGCAGCATCCCGGACGGTCAGGCCGCGGTGGCCGAGATGGCCCGGGTGCTGCGACCCGGTGGGCGCCTCGCCCTACTTGACCACGTGGCCAGCACGTCGAGCCCGGTCCGGGCCGTGCAGCAGCAACTTGGTGGATGCCATACGGGGCAGCCGCAACCGACGGAGTTGACTTGTGCTGTGGGTCCACGGTGGGTGAGTGCCTTGAGTCCCGGCGATTCGAAGACCGACCCGCCGCCGGCACGCGCGGCTCGTGGTCACCAACCGCAATGTCGACCACTGACTATGCGGGGGCGCGCATGACGATGCAGCCTTCGATCGACCTCAATTCGGCATGACAGTGAACCGGTCGGTGGCGTCAGCCGCTTCCGGGGTCGCGGGAGCAGCCGGGTCGAAGCCCTCGGGCAAGTTACGCCGTTCCGTTGTGGCCGCTCCGGTCCACTGTATGGTTCCGATCCAGTGACGGCTATGGGGCCGGGATGTCGCGCTCGGCCAACTGGGACAGGGCAGCCGCAATGGCGGCACCGCGCCCTCGGGCGGCGTGCTGGTAGCGCAGCGCGGCATGCGGAGTCGAGTGCCCAAGCCGTTCCATGAGCTCGGCCAGGGTCGCCCCGGTTTGGGCTGCCAGCACTGCCCCGGTGTGCCGTAGGTCATGGAAGCGCAAGTCGGGGCGGTCGGCGACGCTGCGCGCCTTGTGCCAGGACCGATACAAAGTGTTCGGGTGGAGTTGCACGTCCTGTCCCCCGTAGGCGTGAAAGACCAGCGCGGTCGACCCCCTAGCGACATGCTCGGCCAGGTGGTCGGTGATCGCAGGGAGTAGGTGAGGCGGCACGGCGACGTCTCGGATGCCAGCCTCACTCTTCGGTGTGCCGACGATGACTATGCCGTCCACACGGGTGACCGCTCGTCGCACCCGGAGGACACCGTTGCGCATGTCGACGTCGCCGCGGCGCAGCTCGGCCAGCTCGCCGAATCGCAGCCCACACCAGGCGGCCAGCAGGACCATGAGTCGGTACTGCTCAGGCATGGCATGGGCGGCGGTCCCGAGCTCGGCCAGCGATGCCGGCACCACCTTGCGTGCGCGCTTCGCCGTCCCCGCCCCAGTGATCCTGCACGGGTTGCTCGGCACCAGGTCATCCTGAACGGCCGTGGACATGATCGCCCGGACCAGGCTGTAGGCGTGGCTGCGCTGCGTGGGTCGATCGGCGGGCATGCCGCCATACCAGTGGCGCACGTCGGCGGTGTCCAGGGAGGCGAGGGGCATTGCCCCCAGCGCCGGCAGGATCGCCGTGTCGAGCAGTCGTCGGTACAGGGCGCGGGTGCGCGGCTTCAGCTCTCGACCCGCTAGCCACGTCTCTGCGAAGGTGCCGAACGTGAGTCGTGGCCGACGTCGCTCGACCTTCCGTTGCCTCGGCGACGTCCAGGTGTCGCCGGCGATCAGAGCGCGCTCAGCGGCCAGCCACGCCTCGCCGTCCTCGCGGGTGTCGAAGGTGGACGGTGCATGGTGCATGGCGGTGTCCGGTCCTATGTAGCCGGCCTGCCAACGCCTATTCGGCAGCCGCCGCAGCTGTCCGAACCCCCGCTTGCCCGAAGCTGCCATCAGGTTGACTGCCCTCCGCCGCGTGCAGGATACGTGCAGGATGAGTGGCAATTCTCGCATACTTGTGCCCCCTGCGAGGCCTGCCGAGAAACTCGCGTATCAGCAGGTCAGAGGGCCTTTTAGCTGGTCAGAGGACGTCTGCTCAGAGGTGTTGCGGCCAGATTCAAATCCTGTCACCCCGACCATCAGCAAACGGCCTCCGATCAGCGGAAACGCCGTCGGGGGCCGTTGCTGTATCCGGCAGTCGACAGCGCGCGCACTGCGGCGCTGGTTCGTCGTTGCGTTGTGGACGCGCCCATAGTGGGCGCAGTGACGCACCCTCCTCGGCACGTTCGAGGTGCGGCAAAGTCGTGCGTTCGCCGCTGACCGGCGCTTACTGGTGTCGCCGACAGTGATCGGGCGCTCGTCAATGTGAGCACGCTCGGTCATGGACGTCGCGCAGCGGCGCCGTCAGCGGCGGGAGTCTGCGGCACGCGCCGCGGCGACCGCGTCGGCCGGCGAACCGGCCCATGGGTCGCCGTGCCCGGGCAGCAGCAGCTCGGCCTGCAGCGTCTCCAGTCGCGCCAGCGACGTACGAGCAACCTGCGGGTCGTCGTTCACTGCAGGCGGCATCAGACGAGGGCCGCGCTCCCGGGTGAGGACATCGAGAGTGACGAGCTCGTCGCCGCTGAAAAGCACACCGTGGTCCTCGAGCAGGAAAGACGTGTGACCACGGGTGTGGCCCGGCGTCGCCACGGCTCGAGGGCGACCAGGCAGATCGAGGACCTCCCCATCCTCGAACGGCTCGACCTCCTTCACCCAGCGCGGGGTCAGGAAC
>JAABUN010004218.1_pt1 | contig 20146 bp, 17 predicted proteins | sample 5559311 | NCBI WGS metagenome assembly JAABUN01 (sample SAMN10711877, study PRJNA513370) | rock metagenome | isolation source: Antarctica rocks | place: Antarctica: Victoria Land, Siegfried Peak sud
GCAGCACAGGCATTAGAATTCAGAAGACCGTTAAGATCATCACCTTTTTTAGAACAAATGGTAGCTGATTTTAGGCAACAGGTTTCTTTTAACGATGAAGACAGAGTGATGCGGGATGATATGATCAAAGCGATTGCCTTTGTTGAGGCTTATAATCTGAACAGGGATTAATAGCATGCCTGAACCGGGATTAATGGGATTTTTAGGATTAGTGGGAAATGGATTTTGATTAGAATTTGTTGTGTAACGCTGTGCTTCTCTGTCTCTGGGGATTTCCATTTTTTTAAAGACAGGATAGAATTCTACTTACTGACCCAATTACTTATAGACTCAATGACTTAAATTATGGCTGTACAATTAATTGCAGATAGTGGCGCTACAAAATGCGAATGGTTGCTGCTTAACAATGGCAGGAAAAAAACAATTATTACTTCGGGTATTAGTCCGTATTTTTTAAATGGTGAGCAGATAGTTGAATTATTGCAGAAAAACCTTTTATCTAAACTAAAAAATGTTGAAGTAGCGGAAGTGCATTTTTATGGTACGGGTCTTAGCAATGCTAATAATGCAAGAATTATCTTCAATGCCTTGAAGCAATTATTCAGGCAGACGAAGATTACTGTAAACACCGATATGCTTGCTGCCGCAAGAGCTTTATGCGGTAACGAAAAAGGTATAGCCTGTATTTTAGGAACAGGGTCAAATTCGTGCTATTACAATGGTAAAAGGATCGTAAAAAACAGGCCCGGGCTTGGTTACATTTTAGGTGATGAAGGTAGCGGCGCTTATCTGGGGAAGAAAGTAATTCAGTATTATTTGTACAACACTTTCGATGAAGATTTAAAGGCTCTTTTTGACGCCAAATATGTTACCACTCCATCCGAAATTCTGGAGAATGTTTATAAAAAGCCATTGCCCAATAAATACCTTGCAACTTTTGCAATATTTTTAGCAGAAAATCGTGGTCATTATATGATTGAGAATATTATCGAAGATAGCTTCAACGATTTTTTCTTTCATCATCTGTACAAGTTTCGCGAAAGCTGGAAGTGGCCTGTTAATTTCATTGGCAGTGTTGCTTTTGGCTTTAAAGATGTTTTGCAAGACCTTTGTAATTCGTACCAGCTTGAACTTGGTAAAGTAATGAAAAACCCAATGCCAGGCCTGGCGAAGTTTCATGGAGTATAGTGTTTCCCAAAAGTGGGTAAGAGATTTGTTTTGTATGGGATAATTTAGACATCTAACAAATGATGAAGAGCATATTAAAAGACAGAAGTTTTCAACTTTCAATTATACTAACATTTATCTTTTTAGTAATTGGATTTCTTTTTCTACACTTTGGCATTACTATTTATGACTGGGTTTTTTTTGTATTGTTACCAGTAGTTTTAGGAATTTCTATTGGAGCGTTGCCAAACAAAAGAACAGCATTAGATTAAGGAAGGGAATAACTTTTATAACCATATTTAATGGAGTGCTGAAACTGTGCGATACTTTTTTACATTAAGAACAGATGATTTAAAACGATTAAATTATGAAAGACTTTATACTGGTTACCGAGCAACCATCAAAGTACCGTCATTTGGAGAAAATGTCGGTTAAGCAAATATTGATAAACATAAATAAGGAAGATAAAACGGTTCCGGAAGCCGTTGAAAAGGTAATTCCGCAAATTGAATTACTCACCAGTGCAATAGCCGATCGTATGCTTGCAGGCGGCAGACTATTTTATATTGGTGCAGGCACCAGCGGTAGGCTGGCAATAGTTGATGCAAGCGAGTGCCCGCCAACTTATGGCGTATCGTACGGGCTTGTAATTGCTTTAATTGCCGGTGGCGAAAAAGCCATTACCCAGGCAGTTGAATTTGCTGAAGATAGTATGGAAGAAGGCTGGAACGACCTGGAAAAACATTTCGCAAGCAATAAAGATGTAGTGGTGGGTCTTGCAGCAAGCGGAACAACGCCGTATGTAATTGGCGCATTAAGCGAATGCAAAAAAAGAGGCATAGTAACGGGATGTATTGTATGCAACGAAAATAGTCCCATTGCTGAATTTTCAGATTTTCCTATAGAAGTGGTGGTAGGTCCTGAATTTGTTACAGGAAGCACACGAATGAAAAGCGGCACCGCACAAAAACTTGTGCTAAATATGATTTCGACAGCAGTAATGATACAATTAGGCAGGGTAGAAGACAACAGGATGGTGAATATGCAGCTAAGCAATGCCAAACTTGTTGACCGTGGAATTAAAATGGTAATGGAGCAATTGAAACTTACAGATTATGAAGCAGCAAAAAAGCTGCTTCTCGCAAACGAAAGCGTAAAAAAGGCTATAGATGCAGCCCGGATAAAATAAATATTAACATAATGTATCGGGGTATTATATATTCTTCATAAATTAGTGGAATAAAAAACCATTTAGCTATGAAACCGAAACTTTTACCCACTTTGGCCCTTGCGGCCCTTTTACTTTCTACGAATACAAATGCACAAAGCAACCTTGCGTTTGCAGTAACCAGCGAAACTAAAGGAACTTTTAACTGGAATGTTGTAAGACAAATTGATCTATCTACAGGCGAAGTTGTAAAGACCTATTACGACCAGTCGTTACACAAGAATTTTGAAATAGTAAGTACCGGCGACTCTAAAATTCTTCCCACTGAAAGCCGGATGAGTAATTACAACCTGATGCCAATGGGGCAGGGGGTAGCTGCAGCGGCTTATGATGCTAAGCACAATCGCTTATATTATACAACTATGCGTGGTACCGATCTGCGTTATTTCGATCTCAACAATTCAAGAGGAAAAGTTATTTACAATCAAAACCAAACTTTGTTTGATGGAGACCGCTACGATGAGGCAAATGTAATAACCCGTATGGCTTTTGCTTCAGATGGTTATGGGTATGCAATAACTAACGATGGCAAAAATCTTATTCGTTTTACTACTGATCAAAAGCCTTCGATTACTAATTTGGGTGAACTGATAGACGGTAAAAAAAATGGCAGCATAGGTGTTCATAATCAATGCAGCAGTTGGGGCGGCGATATGGTTGGAGATGCTTACGGTAACCTGTATTTAATTACTATGCGCAACCACATCTTCAAAATCAACACGCAAACACGAATTGCTGATTACATAGGACAGGTAAAAGGATTGCCTGCAGAATTTACCAGCAACGGGATGGTTGTAGATGCTGATGGTGAAGTTGTTTTGAGCAGCGCTGCTGTCAGCGATACTTATTATCGTGTAAACATTTCTACTTTGCAGGCTACAGTTGTAAGAAAAACAAGCGATAAAGTTTACAATAGTTCTGATCTTGCAAATAGCAACTTGCTTTACCAAAACACCCGTGTAAACGGTAGTAAATTAATGAGCGAAGTTTTAGGTAATAATTTTGTAAGCATCTATCCTAACCCTGTTGTAAATAAAACTTTTAATGTACAATTCGACAGGGTTGCTGCAGGTAGATACAATCTTGCTTTAACCGATGCATCAGGCAGGGATGTTTTAGCAAAAACCTTACAGATCAATTCAAAAGGCCAAATGGAAAGGGTATCTCTTCCACAAGCTGCTGCCAGTGGCATGTATTTTATAAAACTTACCGGTGCAGATAAAAAATTAGTTTACAGCGATAAAATTATTGTTGAGTAAAAACTTTTTTATAGATAGTTTGAAAGGGCCTTAACCGGCCCTTTTTTTGTTTTGTTAATTACCCGAACTTTGCTTTTTCATATTAATTAAACAAAACAATATTTGTAAAATAATCAATAGTTAATTAAGCAGAGTATTAAGAAGTGCCTGTTGTTTTAAAATTGATTTGATAAGTGAAAAGGATTGAATGCCCATGCATGAGATAGAACCATTTTTTAACTGGAGACATATGTACACTGCTGAAGAAGACCAGCGGTCTCCTTTTTTTGGCAGGGTATATAGTGAGTTCGAGTTCACTCAAACTGTTTACAATTATTATATACATCCGCAATGGGATGAATTTGGAAGCAAGACTTTATACCTTAAAATTTTATATGCTGACTATAGTGAGAAGTTTGCGATAATAGAATTATTGGGCGAGTGGAACGATGCAATCGAAAATGATATAATGACATTGAAGCGTGATGTGATTGATGAAATGTTTGCTGAACATATTACCAAATTTATTCTAATAACCGAAAATGTACTCAACTTTCACAGTGGCGATAAAGATTACTACGAAGAATGGTTTGAAGAAGTAACCGACGAAGGAGGTTGGATAGTTGCCTTAAACATGCCCGAGCAAACACAATACGATTTCAGAAAAAAGAAACTGAATTATATTATAGAGTTGATGAACATACCTAACTGGCGTATTTATAAACCCCAACATTTGTTCGATAAGATTGATGATGATTTATGCAAGCGGCTGGAATAAAGTCATTAGGTAACTGAGTCATGAAGTCTATGAATATAAAAAGCGTTTATTATTTATAAAGCTTTTGAACACTTATCGTATTCCCCTATTTTTATATTCTAAAGTACGAGGTTTATTTAGGTTATAACTTAAAGTTTTAGTTGAACCTGTAATTAATACCCCAATACCTTATTGAAACCTATACGTTATTTGACCAATACCTTAATGACTCAATCACCCATTACTCAACGAAACAAAACTTATGATTTATACTCCTTCCGAATCAAGATATGAAGCCATGGAATATCGGCGCTGTGGTAAAAGCGGTATCCAACTGCCGGCAATATCTTTAGGCTTGTGGCACAACTTCAGCCATGTGGATGTGTTTGAAAACTTCAGGAAAATATTACAGGTTGCTTTCGACAGTGGTATTACTCATTTTGATCTTGCTAATAATTATGGTCCGCCTCCGGGCTCTGCAGAGGAGAATTTTGGTCGAATTCTCCGTAAAGATTTTGTTGGCTATCGTGATGAAATGATCATTTCAACCAAGGCCGGGTACAAAATGTGGGAAGGGCCTTATGGCGAATGGGGCTCTAAGAAATACCTTGTTTCAAGTCTTGACCAGAGTTTACAAAGGATGAAGCTCGATTATGTGGACATATTTTATCATCACCGTCCCGACCCGTTAACACCTTTGGAAGAAACAATGTCAGCCCTCGATCTTATTGTTCGGCAAGGCAAGGCGTTCTATGTGGGTATATCAAATTACGAGGCAGAGGAAGCTGCAAAAGCTATGGAGATACTAAACAAACTTGGTACGCCTTGTCTTATCCACCAGCCTAAATATTCAATGTTTGTCCGATGGGCCGAGGGTGGTTTACTTGATTTACTCGAACAGGAAGGTGTGGGCTGTATCCCTTTTTCGCCATTGGCTCAGGGCCTTCTAACAAATAAGTATCTAAGCGGAATTCCTGAAGATTCGCGTGCAGCAAAACCTCATGGTTTTTTGCAGGAAAGCCAGGTAAATGAAGAAACAGTACATAAGATACAAAGGCTAAATCAACTGGCACAAGAGCGTGGGCAAACATTAGCACAAATGGCGCTTGCCTGGCTGTTGAAAGACAAGCGTATTACTTCGGTTTTAATTGGTGTAAGCAAGCTGCAGCAACTGCACGATTGTTTACAATGCCTCTCCAATACAAACTTTAGTGCAGAAGAATTGAACCGGGTTGAAGATATATTGAAATAGATAACTTTAAACTTTAAGAAGGAGATTTTTTTTTAAAAATCAACCTGTCGTTTAAATAGAAGCAGCCTCAAAGTTCCTGCCCGCAGTAACTCATAAAACAAATGTGAAACCACCAACATACTCATAAAAATTTCCAAATTATTATGCAACAAAATAACACCTCATCCCGCCGAAGATTTTTGAAAAATACAACTATGGCAAGTGCATTGGCCATAAGCATTCCCCAACTTATATCAACAGCTTTTGCAGCAGAGAAAATTAAAAAACGGGTAACTATATCAAAAGATGACGTCATTCTTTTTCAGGGTGATTCAATTACCGATGCAGGAAGAAAGAAGGATGACAGCAATTACAATAATCCTTCCGCGTTAGGCAGTGGTTATTCAATGCTGGCAGCAGCAGATTTGTTGTATCAATATGCCGGGAAAAATCTAAAAATCTATAACAGGGGCATTAGCGGAAATAAAGTTTATCAACTGGCTGAGCGTTGGGAAAAAGATTGCTTAAGCTTAAATCCTAACGTGCTTAGCCTATTAATTGGGGTAAATGATTTTTGGCATACGCTTACAAGTAAATACACCGGCACTGTTAAAACTTATCAGGATGATTTGAAGGGTTTATTAGACCGAACTAAACAAAAATTCCCTGATGTAAAGTTAATTATAGGGGAGCCTTTTGCAGTGCCGGGTATTAAAGCGGTTGATGAAAAATGGTATCCCGCTTTCAACGATTACCGCAAGGCTGCCCGTGAAATTGCTGACAGTTATAATGCTGCATTCATCCCTTATCAAAGCATTTTTGATAAGGCACAAAAGTCTGCGCCGGGCGTTTACTGGACGGGGGATGGTGTACATCCAACTGTTGCAGGTGCGAGCTTAATGGCCCATGCATGGTTAGAGGTTGCAAAAGGATAGGGTAAGAATAATAGCTTTATAGATTATAAGGTTCGCATGCATTACTTATTGGAACGACTGTAAAAGGCTTCCAATTTACTAACAGTTCAATTGAATAGAATGGCAGGATTATGAAGATATATAAAACCATAAATAGTATTGTACTTGAGCATGAAGGAAATTGCTTTATTGCGGAAAGCAACAATTGGGATGCTTACCTTAACAGGGACGATTTATATCAGTTTTTACAACAGCAAATACAAAGTTTGAAACCTGTTGGACAAACTGACTGGCTTCAATCCCAAAATATATTAGCTCCTATCGGTTCGCAGGAAGTATGGGCAGCGGGAGTAACCTATTTGCGAAGCAAAGTAGCCCGTATGGAAGAAAGTGAGGAAAGTGGCGGGGCAACATTTTACGATAAAGTATATGACGCCGAAAGGCCTGAATTATTTTTTAAAGCAACACCTCAACGTGTGGTTGGAACAAATGATTATGTACGTATTCGCAAAGACAGTACATGGGATGTACCCGAACCGGAACTGACTTTAGTAATTACATCCTCGGGAAAAATTATTGGTTATACCATTGGTAACGACATGAGCAGCCGCAGCATTGAAGGCGAAAACCCTTTATACCTGCCGCAGGCAAAAGTATATGAGAAATGCGCAGGTTTAGGTCCGTGCATTCTTGTAAGGAAAGATGGTATTCCTGCAACTACAGGCATCAGTATGACGATTGACAGAAATAGTGAAAGAATGTTTGAAGGCAGCACGACTATTAACCAGATGAAACGTTCGCATACTGAATTAGCCGCCTTTCTTTTTCTTGAATGCGCTTTTCCTAACGGGGCTTATTTAATGACCGGTACATGTGTAGTTCCCGGAAATGATTTTACGCTAAAAAGCGGCGATGTTATAACGATTACTATTGAGCATATTGGTACATTGGTAAATGTTGTAGAATAATTATTTTAAAGTTGGGTAGAGGTAATTCTTACGGAGTTGGAATGCTAACCATTAGCTCTTTTCCTGTTAACATAAACTCCTTATTGTGCTTAACTAAATAACAGTGCCCTAACGGCAAACCTTAGCTGCAACTATAAAACCATAAACTCAAACAGGCAGAATGAACAATTTAATTTCTAAAATAATAAAGGCAGGATTAATTGTTGGGACGTTAGATATTTTGTCAGCCTTTATCTACTACTTTATTAAAACAGGAGATAAAAACGTTTTCAATGTTTTAAAGTATGTAGCAAGTGGCATTTTCGGTAAAGAAGCTTCTTCCGGTGGCAACAGCATGATTATGGCCGGGCTTGTTTTACATTATATCATTGCATTTGCATTTACCATCTTTTTCTTCTGGCTGTTTCCCAAAATAAAAGTCTTTTCAAAAAATAAAATTCTCACAGGTGTTATTTATGGAGTTTTTACCTGGATGGTCATGAACTTAGTTGTAGTTCCCTTATCAAACATTGGCAGCCGCCCATTTAATATGATTAATGCCCTTATTAATGTAATTATTTTAATTGTTTGCATAGGTATTCCACTTTCTTTTATGGCAAACACTTTTTATAGAAAGAAAACCGGGATTCAGTAAGCCGGAAAAGATAATAACAGGTTACGCTCCTTTTTTTAAATATGAAATATTCAAATTACATAGGTGTTATAGCAGCTTCAGCTATAATTGCTGTTTGTTTTATGCCCTGGGTTTACATTCCTTCCATTCAAACTACCATAACTGGTATGAGCGCAGATAAAACAAATTTTGGAAGCCCGGGTTTAATGAATATTATTTTGTGCATTTTTGCTGTTATTTTATTTATTATACCGCGAATATGGGCTAAGCGCGTCAATCTTTTTATGGGTACTTTTAACCTTGCCTGGTCTATCCGTAATTTCTTATTAATTACCCAATGCCAGGTAGGAGAGTGCCCTGAGAAGCAAACAGGCATATATTTTCTACTTGCTTTATCCGGTGTTTTATTGCTGATGACATTCATTCCGCCTGACCCATTAAAATAGTCAACCAAAACTGGTTTTAAAAAAAGCTTCCTTCATTTGATGTAGTTTTAATTTTAAATACTATTTTCATTAAAATTATATTCAATGACCAAAATTTTACTATCACTGTTTGTGTTTGCATTTTGCTGCTTCACAAAAGTTTCTTCGCAGGTAAATTACACCTTCAGCGCCTCGAGTGGAACCTACACACCTCTTTCGGGTGGCACTGCTGTTACTTTAGTAAGTGCAGGGGTTACCGGTGCAAGCACTACAGACGAAGGCTTTGCCAATAGTGTACCTATTGGCTTTACTTTAAATTATAACGGAGTTAACTACACTGCTGTTCACATTAATACGAATGGCTTTCTTGCTTTTGGCACACCTTTTATACCGGCAGATGGCTATTACGTAAATAATCTTTCTACAGGCCCTGTTCCACTTCCTTCCGCCAGGCCTGTAATTGCCCCATTTTGGGATGATTTGGATATAGACACTACCGGCGGCAATCGTATCACTTATTCAACTTCGGGAACTGCCCCTAACAGGATTTTTATAGTTCAATATTCCAATGTAAGAGTGGATTACAGCAGCACACGCCCTGTTCTTTCATTCCAGGTCAAGTTTTACGAAACCACTAATGTTATTGAATTTATTTACCGCCAGGAAGCCGGAGCAGTTGTAAACACTTCGGGTGGAGCATCCATTGGTATAACTGCTGCAGGCACCGGAAGCGGTAATTTTATTTCCCTAAGTAATTCAAGTGCTGCTCCAATTGCAAGTACAACTGTTTCTACAAATAATATCACTGCCAAACCTGCAACCGGCCAGGTTTATACCTTTACTCCGGCAAGTTGTTTTGCACCAGCTAATCTTCAGGCAACAAATGTTACATCTACAAGCGCTACATTTTCATATAATGCAGTTGCCGGCGCTGCAGGGTATGAATATGCGGTATCAACCTCTGTAAATCCACCGGCAACAGGAACAGCTACAACTGCAACTTCGGTAAATGTTACGGGTTTAGCTCCTGCAAGCGTCAACTATTTATATGTTCGCACCAATTGCGGATCATCCTTTTCCGCATGGGCGAGAAAAACAATTGTACCATGTACCAATAATACTGCCCCAGCAAATAATGCTACAAATGTAGCGGTGCCCACTACCATTACATGGAATGCTGTAAGTGGCGCCACAGGTTATACCATAATGTTTAGCTTAGATGGGGTGACTTATGAGAATATAGGAACACTAACAGGTACCGGAACTTCTGTACAATTAAGAACAGATTACAGTACAATTTATTATTATTATGTAAGGGCTGTTGCTGGTACAGATACTGCTTCTGTTGCCTGTCAGTCGAATGCTACTAAGTTTACAACCCAGGGTCCACCGCCGTTGCCGGTAAATGACTCTTGTGGCGCTGCAACAGTAATATCCGGAACCAGTGGTATTGTAAATGGTTATACAGTGGGTGCAACTCCTTCGCCAAATGCCCCGGTTTGCCCGCCTGCTGCCGGCGATCCTCCAAGCACTCCGGATGATGATGTTTGGTATTCATTCACGGCGTCACAAAACGGAAGCGCCACTGTTACAGTTACAGGTGATGCCTTTTTTGATGCTGTTGTTTCAGCGTACTCCGGTACTTGCGGCACTCTAAAGCTTATATCGTGTATTGATACTACATTTAATGGCCAAGCTGAAAGACTTACGCTCACAAATTTAGTGGCAGGCCAAACGTATTATATTCGTGTTTACGATTGGGATGTAGATAATCCGGGTACGTTCACTATTTCAATAACCGGCCCTGCATTACCGGTTGGCATTACCCAGTTTACAGGCGAACAACAGGGATCGAAAAATGTGCTTAAATGGATAACTGCAACAGAACAAAACAACAAAGGCTTTGAAATACAACGTTCTGTTGATGGCAGCAATTTCAGCAGCATTGGTTTTGTAAATTCAAAATCTACACAAACAAACAGCGCTTCAATCAGTTATTCTTTTGACGATGTAAAGCCGTTTGCAAATAATAATCATTACAGGTTAAAACAAGTTGATAAAGACGGCAAAGAAACATATACAAGTATTGTTATGCTGAAAGGACAGAAACCTGCAACTCTTCAACTAAGCAGGATATATCCAAATCCGGCATCTGCTGTATTAAATCTGCTTATTACCGCTCCCGCTAACGATAAAATAAGTATTGTTGTTACTGATATTGCCGGGAAGACAGTAATGCAAAGATCATCAGAAATATTTACCGGCGATAACAAGCTGGAGCTAAATGTTGCGCGTCTTCAGAGTGGCAGTTATATGATAAAAGTTGTAAGTGAGGGTGGCTCTCAAACTTCAGTAAGCAAGTTTGTAAAGCAATAAAAAGTTATCCCTTAAAATAAAAAGAGGCTGTCTCAAAAGGCAGCCTCTTTTTATTTTTAATAAATATGTTCTTAAAAGAATTTTTTAGATACTATTTGTTGTCTTCTGTAATATGAAGAAGCGAAACGATTTAAAAGTTGTTTTTAAGACTTACAACCAAGGGCAGCCATTGCTGCTTCCTCCTTCTTTGGATGAACTTATAGCACCTAATCATCCTGTTGGGGTTGTAAATAAAGTTATTGACCAGCTTAACATTGATCCTCTTATAAAAAAGTACAAAGCCGGTGATACCAGCAGTTTTCATCCGCGTATGCTGTTGAAAGTTTTTGGTGTTTGCATATATCAACAACATCTACAGCAGCAGAAAAATTGAAGAAGCCCTTCAGCAAAACATATACTTTATGTGGTTAAGTGCCATGAGCACTCCCGATCATAACCTCAAAAACAATCACCACTTCCGCCGCTTCATGCCCGGCGGCAAAGACAAAGTATCCATTGAAACAGGATTATTGGCTCTGGCGCATAACTTAAGAAAGAAAGCCGCAGAAAAAAGCAGCAAAAGAACCAAAAAATGAGACTAAAGTACCTGGATCTGCTTCAACAGCTCCACAGGTTAAAAAAAAGTGATCCAAATCTTAAACAAGACTACGCATTACAAGAACCTGTATAGAGCGCCATAAAATGAAAAACCGCCTCAACTTTAGTATTGAGACGGCTTTTTATATTTATACCAAAAAAAATTAGGGCAAAATTGTAATCATATTTAAAAAAACAGGAAATAGATTATCAGAAAAAAAGAATGTTTTAACCTTCAATTTACCTGCTTCATTTATAAAAACCGGGGTTTAAGAAAATTATTTACCATAAGAAAACTTTTTCCGGGAAAGACCGTTTGTTAATAAGCAGCAATGTGCTAAGTTTCCTTGTCTGATTTAGTTAGAAAATTATTTAAAAAAGATTTTTTGCCGGTACATAAAATTCTATTAATTTAATTTTTCCTTCAAGTCTGGTTAACTATTACCATAATAAAAAGAATTAATTCTTCAACTATTTAAAAGAAAGCTATGACAAACAAAGCGTTGGGAACGCCCAATGTTAAAGAAACAAACCTGCTAAAGTTTGTAAGTGTGTGTAAACTTCTGTTCATTTTTATCTTATTAAGTACAAGGCTCTCTGCACAGCAAAATATGGTTGCAGGCAAAATAACAGATAGTGCAGGCACAGCTCTGCCTGGTGTATCGGTTATAGTAAAGGGAACCAAAAACGGAACAACAACTAATCAACAGGGCCAATTTCAATTAGGAGGCGTACCAGCCAGGGGAACGCTGGTGATTAGTTATGTAGGGCTAACAACACAAGAAATAGGTTTTGTTTCAGGGCAAACTTCTATTAACGCTGTATTGAGAGAAGATGCAGGCAGTTTGCAGGACGTAGTGGTTACCGGTTTTCAAAGAATAAGCAAAAAGACTTTTACAGGTGCGGCAGTAACACTAAAGGCGGAAGATGTAAAAATTGACGGCGTAATTGATGTAAGCCGAATGCTGGAAGGGCGTGCTGCGGGTGTATCGGTGCAGAATGTGTCGAGTACGTTTGGCAGTGCACCTAAAATACGTATTCGGGGCGCTACATCTATAAATGGAGAGAATAAGCCCCTGTGGGTGGTAGATGGAGTTGTATTGGAAGATATCATTAATATCTCAAACGACCAGTTATCGAGCGGCGATCCTACTACTTTATTAGGTTCATCTGTTGCAGGTATCAACGCTAATGATATAGAAACTTTCGATATCCTTAAGGATGCTGCTGCAACCGCTTTATATGGGGCCAGAGCTATGAATGGTGTTGTTGTAATTACTACTAAAAAAGGACGCTCCGGTAAGGCACAGGTTTCTTATACAGGTAATTTCAGCACCCAGCTAAAGCCTATGTACAGTGAATATAATATTATGAACTCTGCACAGCAAATGTCAGTTTGGGGAGAATTAGAGCGTAAAGGTTTGCTTACTTCAGACATATTAAGCCAAAGTAACTATGGAGTGTACGGAAAAATGTATGATCTGCTAAATGCTGATGCCAACGGCAACTTTCCGCTGCAAAACACTACAGAAGCAAAAAATGCATTTTTAAAAAAATATGCGTTAAAAAATACAGATTGGTTTGATGTGCTGTTTCGAAATTCCTTAATTCAGGAACATTCGCTTAGTGTTTCTACAGGAACAGATAAATCGCAGTCTTTTTTCTCAACAAGTTTTTATAACGATAATGGGTGGACAATTGCAGATAATGTAAAACGTTATACACTTAACTTTCGCAACAACTACAATTTCTCCGACAAATTATCTGTAGGTTTTCAAACCGTTGGCTCTGTGCGCCAGCAACATGCACCCGGCGCATTGGGTCGGCAAAGCAATCCTGTTAGCGGTCAGTTTGATCGTGATTTCGATATTAATCCATTCAGCTATTCACTTAATTCCAGCAGAGCAATTACCGCTTTTGACGATAACGGGAACCGTGAATATTTCAGAAGGAATTATGCTCCTTTTAATATTATTACGGAGGTAGAAAATAACCGCCTGAACCTTAACGTTAATGATTTGAAACTGCAGGGAGATTTAAATTATAAGATCACTAAAAACCTCCGTTACGAATTTATAGGTGCTATGCGGTATGTGAAATCTACACGCGAGCATGAAATAACCGAGAATGCTAATATGGCTAATGCTTATAGGGCAGCAGGCAACCAAACAATTAGGGAAAGAAATAAGTTTTTATACCGAAATCCCGATATTCCTGAGTCTTTGCCAGAAGTGGTATTGCCTTATGGCGGCTTTTATAACCGTACTGAAAACACACTCGTAAACTATGACGTTAGGAACAGTTTAAACTATACTAAAATTTTTAATGAAAAACACAATATTAATATTCTGTTAGGTCAGCAGGTTAAATATGCTGATCGTCAAAATTTTAGTAACACCGGTTACGGCTATCAATATGACAATGGAGGAGTTCCCTTTGTAGATTACCGGATATTGAAACAAACCATCGAAAGCAATTTTCCCTATTTTGCTATGACTAAAACTTACGATCGTTTCGCTGCTTTTTACCTTAACGCCCAATATACCTTTAATCGTAAATATAATTTTTATGGTACGGTGCGGTATGATGGATCGAACCAGTTAGGTTCGTCTATAACCGCCCGCTGGCTGCCAACATGGAGCTTTGGTGGTGCCTGGAATATAGATGAAGAGGGTTTTATGCAAAATGCAGATGTGGTTGATTATTTTAAATTAAGGGCAAGCTATGGGTTAACCGCAAGCTTAGGCCCTGCAACCAACTCTAATATTGTATTAAGAAATTCAACGACCAACCGGCCTTACTCTTCGGAAACAGAGTCGGTAATACAAATCATCAATCTTGAAAACTCTGACCTTACATGGGAGAAAAATTATCAAACAAATGTTGGTTTAGATGGAGGCTTGTTTAAAGGAAGAGTAAATTTTAGCTTAGATGTGTATCGGAGAAACAGCTTCGATTTAATTAGTCTTATTAAAACTTCAGGTATTGGCGGTTCGGAGTTTGATCCTGCTACTGGTGAATTTCGCCCTTATAAAGCAGCTAATTATGCAGATTTAAAATCGCACGGAATAGATGTACTCATCGGCGGACCTATTATTAGAAAAGCAAACTGGAGTTGGAGAACCAATATAACTTTTGGTTATAACAAAACTGAAATTACTAACGCAAAAAACAATCCGCTCATTTTTGATTTGGTAAAACCCGAAGGCGGAAACAGGGAAGGATACCCTGTTAATAGTTTGTTCTCGATTGATTTTATAAAGCTGGTACATGAAAACGGAAGCCCGGTGTTTTTAAATGAGGACAGTGTGGTAAGCAATTCTGTTTATTTGCAGGATGAAACGATTAAGTATCTTAAATACGATGGTCCTGTAGATCCTAAGTTTACCGGTGGATTTTCAAATACTTTTGCTTATAAAAACCTTTCATTAAATGTATTTCTTACTTACCAGGCAGGTAATAAAATACGGTTGTATTCTGCCTTTAAAAACCGCTATACAGATTTTGATGCAATGCCTAAAGAATTTTATGACCGTTATACCAAACCGGGAGAAGAAATTGTTAATGGTGTACAGCCTGCCATTTTAGATGCATACACTGCCTATCTGTTAAGCGGAACTTACGCCTATAATAATTACAATTACTCAACTGCACGGGTAGCAGACGGTAGTTTTGTGCGCTTAAAAACAGTATCGCTTACTTACCAACTAAAACAGGCAGCCTTAAAAAGTATCGGATTTAACTCCTTTTCTATAACTGCGGCTGCTATTAATCCCTGGCTGATATATTCTGATAAGAAGTTGCAGGGACAAGACCCGGAATTCTTCAACACAGGCGGCGTTGCTCAACCTATTCAAAAACAATTTACCCTTTCATTAAAAGTGGGTCTTTAAAATTATTATCAATGAGAAAAGTATCGCTATATATTTTTTGCTTTGTGCTGATCGCAACTATCGGTTGTAATAAATACCTTGAGAAAGAGCCCGACAACAGAGCATTATTAAATACGCCCGAAAAAATATCTCAGCTTTTAGCAAGCGCTTATCCCCAGGGTAATTATATGTCGTTTGCAGAATCAATGTCGGACAATGTAAATGATAAAGGTGCAGGCGGTTCAGAACTTACAAATAGCGACCCTTATTTTTTTAAAGATACAAAATCCAATCAGCAGGATTCCCCTGAGTATTACTGGATGGCGTGTTACAGAGCCATTGCATCAGCTAACCTTGCAATTCAATCTTCTGAGAGTGCGCCTGATCCTGAAATTTATAAAGCGCAAAGGGGAGAAGCACTTGTGGCCAGGGCGTATGCACACTTTATGCTGGTAAATTTCTTTTCGAAGTTCTACGATCCCAATACTTCAGCAGCCAATCCCGGTATTCCTTACGTAACCGAAGTAGAAAAGGTTGTGTTTAAACAATATGACCGAAATACGGTAGCTTATGTCTATCAAATGATCGAAAAGGATTTGCTGGAAGGATTGCCACTTATAAAAGATGAAAAACTTACTGTGCCACGTTATCATTTTAACCGTGCAGCGGCAAATGCTTTTGCTGCACGTTTCTATCTTTTTAAGAAAGATTACAGCAAAGTAGTTCAATATGCTAATCTTGCATTGCCCTCCACTAATGTTGTTTCTGTTTTACGGCCGTGGAATACTACTTATCGGTCAATGACATATAAAGAACTGTATGCCATATATGCAAAAGCTACGGAACCGGCAAACCTTTTATTGGCAGAAACACAATCTTTGTGGGGTCGTAATTATTATTCAGTTCGTTACAGTTTAGATGCTACTAAACAACAGGAAATTTTCAGAACGCCTGTTACCGGTGGCCAATGGGCTTTTGTGTTTCAATTATATTCTGTAGGAACAAATAATTATCTTCTTCCTAAAATTAATGAATATTTCGTAAGAGCTTCTGTAAATGCTGAAATTGGTTTTCCTTATGTTATGGTTCCGTTATTTACTACCGAAGAAGTATTATTCAATCGCGCTGAAGCTTATGCATACCTCGATAATCCTGCAGCAGCAATAGCAGATTTGAATGCTTATGCAAGTACACGAATCGTTAATTATAGTGCATTCACAAATAATATTACCACGGCAAAAATTGCTGCTTATTACAGCACTTCTAATGTTAGGGATGGTTTAATTCAAACAATTCTTGACTTCAAAAGGGCGGAGTATGTGCAGGAAGGAATGCGTTGGTTTGATATTTTGAGATACAAGAAAACAGTTACTCATACTACGATTGCTCCTGCAGCCACACTTACATTAACGGCAGATGACCTTCGAAAAGTGTTTCAAATACCTGAGTCTGCAGGCCTCTCTGGTGTAGCTCAAAATCCAAGATAAATTAAGTCAATAAAAAATCATTAATGAACATGAAAACAATAAGAATAGCAGCAGTTGTTATGTTGATGCTGGGCGCTTTGGCATCGTGCAGGAAAGAGGAGGCATTAGGAGATGTAAGTAACATTGCAGGCCTTGGCGGAGATGTTTGGACACCAACAAGTATTGATAAGTGGATTTTTGATTCGCTTACTGTACCCTATAATATTGCAGTTAAATATAAGTGGGATCAGTTTGAGATTGAACTCAATAAAACAGTTGTTCCCATTATGGAAGAGAAAGTAGTACCTGTTATGGGCGCAATTAAAAAAGCATGGATAGCGCCTTACGAAGCTGAAGCAGGCAGTCTTTTTGTAAAAAAATATTCTCCTAAGTTTTTCATATTAGAAGGCAGCGGAAGTTACAATTCAAATGGTACCACTACTTTAGGTACAGCAGAAGGGGGCCGTAAAGTAGTGCTGTATCAATTAAATTATTTTAGAACCAAAGGGATGCCGGGTTACGTTCCGTCTGACTCTGGTGTTATAAAAGAAATATTCCATACAATACACCATGAGTTCGGGCATATTTTACATCAAACTGTAATGTATCCTCTCGAATTTAAGAAGATAGGTGTAGGTTTTTATACAGCTAATTGGAATAATGTAAGTACTACAGCAGCAAGGCAGGATGGCTTTGTTAGTAATTATTCCATTTCTGGGCCGGATGAAGATTTTGTTGAAATGATTTCAATAATGTTAACAGAAGGCAAAGCCGGCTTTGACCGCATTGTAAACAATGTAACAGGAACAAGCCCTAACGGAACTGCTGCTGCGGAGGCGCAAAGCAGGTTAAGACAAAAAGAAACAATAGTGGTTGATTATTTTAAAAAAGTTTGGAATATTGATTTTTACAGCCTGCAGGCAAGAACAAGGACAGCCGTAGAAGGTTTAATCAAATAACTCACCTTCACTGTAATTAATTTTAAAAGTATGAAAAATATATTAGGGTGTTTTTTTATAATTATAACAGCACTTTCTTCTTGTAAAAAGGAAAGTACGCATGCTTTTGACAAGTCTCCTGACGAGCGTATTAATGAAACAATTTCGAATTATCAGTCTAAACTTTCAGGCGCACAATACGGATGGAAAGCTGTTGTTATGACCGATAGTGGAAAAGGTGCGACATACAGCTTTTACTTTAAATTTAATGATGCTAACAGGGTAGTTATGTATGCTGATTTCGACTCTTCTTCTGCCGTTACTGCCAAGGAAAGCTCTTACAGGCTGAAAGCATTACAACAGCCAAGTTTAATATTCGATACGTACTCTTATTTACATTTATTGTCTGACCCAAATGAGAATACGGTAACCGTACAATCAGATGTTAATGGTTTTAAAGGAGGCGCATTAGGACAAGGGTTAAGATCAGACTTTGAATTTGCTATTGACACAGCTACAACCGATTCAATAAAACTTACAGGGAGATTGCATGGCAGTAAAGCAGTTTTAATAAGAGCTACCCAGCAGGAAGCTGCTGCTTATAATAACAGAGGATTATTTAGTGGTTTTTTGTTTAAAAATTTAGGCAAGTACCTCTATTATTTTAAAAGAATAACCATTGGTGGAATAGCTTATGAAATAAATACAAACCTAAATACACGTACCATAAATTTTTCATGGTTAGATGCGAGTGGAAATCTACAAACCTTTACAACCGGATTTTATTATACAGTAAATGGTATTGAGTTTGCAAATCCTTTTACTAATGGCAGCCAAATTATTACCGGTTTCAGGAACATTACATGGGATGCTGCTACTACTACTTTAGCGTTCAGTGTTAATGGAACATCCACAACTGTAATAGGTGTGCCGCAGCCCTTGAAAGTTGATCTAGGTGCACCAAAAAGATGGTATGATTTTGCAGCTAATCAACAGGATGTATGGGTATCGTTTGATGGCTTTCATGTAAATGGTATAGATGATGCTTTTGGTGTCAGAGCGCTACCAGGTTACAGGTATATGTTTTATTACCCGAATTATGGATCGGGTTACGATTGGGCAGGAATAGTAGCTGCAACTAACTACGGTCCTGCAATGAGAGCCACTTTTCAAACTAATGGAACCGTGAAATTTACAACTCCTTACAACTTTGGAACTATACCAACTGCCGCAACAACTACTGTTACTCGAATAAGAACTCAATTTTTAGAGGCCAACGGTTACTATCTTGTTCAAACCAGCCCGCTTTCTTATGATATGGTAAGTGCTTTAGATGGGAAAGCATGGATTTCGTGGGAATTTTAAATTAAGAAGATAAAATTACTTCCCATCCTACATGCTTTCTAATTCAAAAGCGATCTTTCGATGGCTTTTGAATTAGATGAACTTATGCAGGGAGCAAGAATTAGATTCCTTTTAAGGCACTTCCACTACTGTCCAGCTATTGTTTCGGCGGCTCCATATTATTGCATAATCTCTGCCGTGAAGCAGCTTATAAGTTCTTGCCCGGCTGTCATTACTAAACTTCATCCAGCCATAATTGTACATTTCAAACTTAAACACAAAAGGCTGTGTTGTTTTTAACGGCGCTTCGTTAAAGGTTTTTCCATCATCAGATAAAAACACGTTCATGTCGTTATTACCATAGAGTGAAAGGTATATCCAACTGGCATCATTAGCAGGCGGCGGTGGATTTTGTTGGGGTTGCGGCGCGGGAGATGTATTACCTCCCGGGGATGTATTTGTTAAACCCTGTGCATAATTCCAGCCATTGGTTATAGCAGTTAACCTGTCAGCTTTTGCAGGATGTGAAGCGCTTGCGCGGGGAGAAGCAATTCTTTCCATTGCCGCCCTGGCTTCATTTACCGAAGAGCCGAGTTTTGCCATAACATACCCCGAAAAATAATCTGCTTCAATTTCTTTTGGTGGTGTACTGCCCTGCGCATCTATTACATGGTTGCGGTAATGATGTCCCATTTCGTGAGCCAGTACGCTTATTGATGCCCATTTTGAATTTGCATATTCATCTAACGCTTCAAGAAAATTATTATCATAAATAATATAACGCTGGTTACGGATAATGGTAGCATAGGCATTGTTTATTCCATTCTGCTCCTGAAGCCTGAAATTTTCTTTCCAGTTAATACTTTCCAGCATTGTATTAATATGATCTGTTGCCTCATAAACTGAACTAAAGTTTGATGTTACGGACTTTGGAGGAACAATGATACCACATTGATTAATGCGTTGTGCATTACTAAAATGAGAAATAATTAATGCCAGAAAGAGAAATATGTTTTTCATGTAATATTTATTT
>JAABUN010004219.1_pt1 | contig 20137 bp, 14 predicted proteins | sample 5559311 | NCBI WGS metagenome assembly JAABUN01 (sample SAMN10711877, study PRJNA513370) | rock metagenome | isolation source: Antarctica rocks | place: Antarctica: Victoria Land, Siegfried Peak sud
AGGATACGTGCTGGCCGGAATGGTCATCCTGACTAGGGGTGATGCCCCTAGTCGAGGGTGATCGTGCGACCCCGGTGCACCTGCGCAAGGGTCTCGGGGTCGAGGAACTCAGAGGCGGCCAGCAGCTCGGGCAGGAGCTCGCGCTGGACGGTCGTGGCCCGGAAGACCAGCGCGACGCTCACGTCGTGCGCCGGCCGGTCGGTCACCACGACCTCGTCGCCGGTCTGGATCAGGCCCGGGGTGATCACCCGGAGATAGGCACCGGGGCGGGCGGCGGCCGTGAACAGCTTCGCCCAGGACTTCTCCCCCATCCAACCCCGGAAGGTGGCGCACGGGATCCTGGGCGAGGTCACCTGCAGCTCGACCTCACCGATCCGCCACCGCTCGCCGATCCTGGCGTTGTTGACGTCGACGCCCACCGTGGTCAGGTTCTCCCCGAAAAACCCGTTCGGCAGCTCGCGCCCGAGCCGCTCCTGCCAGGCGTCGAGGTCCTCGCGCTGGAAGGCGTACACCGCCTGGTTGTCGCCCCCGTGGTGCTTCCCGTCACCGATGTGGTCGCCGACCAGGCCACTGCCCAGACCGCCGGTCTTGGGGCCCGGGTCGCGCACCTGCACCGGGTCCTGGACCGGCTGCTTGCCGATGCCGGTGGTCTTGGCGGACTTGTACGGGTTGGGCTGCGGAAGCCCGAGGTTGACCGAGGCGAGGACTGGCACCCGGCCAGGTTACGGGCGCGACAGCAGCGTGTCACGACGGTTCCTATGCCCGCGCTCTGACTTGCTGTCGGGGCTTCGTGAGTCCGCCCGGATCGGCCGGTCGGCCGGCCTCGCGATCCAAAGGTCGCCGACAGCGCCCAACCCCGGGGCGTCAACCATCGACGAGGAGTGGCGGAGATCATGGGCGTACGCCACAGCGAGCCCCAGCTGAAGAACCACAACCTTGGCCTCGACCACGACCTGCCGTGGCTGCTGCAGCGCCGCGGTCCGCTCAAGCTGGTGACTCGTGACTGGTGACTGGTTGGCCGGGGTCATCGTCCTCGGCGCCTGCGGGAGACCGCGGCGGGCCCTACCCGGGGGGACGGTCTGAGCCCCACTGCTTTGACGAGGAGAGACCGGCCCCGGAAGTGGGGCCGGCCTCTCCGCGTACGAGGGGTGGAGCTCAGCCCTGGGTCAACGGACCGAGGGTGGGGTCGTCCTTGTAGGCGTCAGCAGCATTGTCCTTGGTCACGATGACCGGCTCCAACAGGTTGGCCGGAACGACCTTGACCCCGTTGTTGTACTGCTCGGTGTCGTTCACCTTGGGCTCCTGGCCGGCCTGCAGCGCATTCGTCATCTCCAGGGCTGCCTTCACCAGGTTGCGGGTGTCCTTGTTGATCGTGGAGTACTGCTCGCCCCTCATGATCGACTTGACCGACTCGACCTCGGAGTCCTGACCGGTGACGACAGGCACGTCCTTGCCGGCACTTTTCACCGAGGTGATGATCGCGCGGGCCAGGGTGTCGTTCGGGGACAGGACGCCGTCGAGCTCGGCGCTGGTGTAGTTGCCGGTGAGCAGGGTGTCCATCCGCTTCTGCGCGTTCTCCGCCTTCCAGCCCTGGGTGACGACCTGGTTGAAGGTGCCCTGGCCGGAGACCACCTTGAGGGTGCCGTCGCTGATCTTCGGGGTGAGCACGCTCATCGCGCCCTCGAAGAAGACACTGGCGTTGGCGTCGTCGGGGGAGCCCGCGAACAGCTCGATGTTGTACGGACCGGTGGCCTTCTTCTTGGCCATCCCCTCGAGCAGCGCTTGACCCTGCAGCTCGCCGACCTTGAAGTTGTCGTAGGCGACGTAGTAGTCGACCGCCGCCGTGTTCTTGATCAGCCGGTCGTATGCGATGACGGTGATGCCCGCATCCTTGGCCGCCTTGACCTGGGTGCCGAGCTGGGAGCCGTCGATGGCGCCGACGATCAGCACCTTGGCGCCCTTGGTGACCATCGAGGTGATCTGGTTCTGCTGCTCGGTGACGCCACCGTTGGCGAACTGCACGTCGGGCTTGTAGCCGGCCGCAGCCAGATCGTCGTTGAACAGCTTTTCCGCCAACACCCAGTTCTCTGAGGTCTTCTGCGGCAGGGCGACCCCGATCAGGGAGTCCTTGGCGAAGCCGGCGGCTGCACCGCTGGCCGTCCCGGCGGGCTGGGTGGTCTCACGGCCGCAACCGGCCAGGGCCAAACCGGCGACGGCGAGTGCTGCGACGACGCGTACAGATTTTCTCATGCTCTCTCTCTTCTTGCTGGGTGTGGGAACTGGGTGTGGGTTGAGGTCACTCGCTGTGGATCAGCTCGGACGTGTCCTTCTTCGCCGTCTGCGGAGCCAGCGGGGTCGGCTCGTCGTCGGGCTTGGGCTTGCCGCTGAACCGGCTCATCAGGAGCCCGGTGATGGAGGGCTTACCCTGGCGCTTGTTGTATACGTCCAGTGCGACGGCGATCAGCAGCACCAGGCCCTTGATGATCTGGGTGAGGTCGGCGCCCACACCCAAGAGCTGGAGCCCGTTGTTGAGAACGGCCATCACCAGGCCGCCAATCACCGAACCGACGACTGTGCCGACACCGCCGGAGACCGCTGCGCCACCGATGAAGACGGCGGCGATGGCGTCGAGCTCCCAGCCCACTCCATCGAACGGGCCGGAGCCCGTGGAGCGACCGACGAAGATCATCCCGGCCAGAGCGGCCAGGATCGACATGTTCATCATGACCAGGAAGTCGATCCGCCTGCTCCGTACGCCGGAGAGCTCGGCCGCGTGCTTGTTGCCACCCACGGCGTAGACGTGGCGCCCGACCACGGTCCTGGCGGAGACGAAGCCGTACAGCAAGACGAGCACGGCCAGGATCAGACCGGGGATCGGGAACGAGGTGCCCGGGCGGCCGGCCGCAAACAGGTTCGTAGCGAACAGCAGGGCGGCGACCAGCAGACCGGTCTTGACCCCGTCCACCCACAGCGGCGGCGGGGTGGCGCCGACCTTGACGTCGCGCTGGCGGCGCCGGACGGCCAGCACGATCACGGCGGCCACGGCGAGCAGCCCGACCAGCACGGTCAGGTTGTTGAAACCGGTGTCCGGGCCGATCTCCGGCAGGTAGCCCGCGCCGATGTACTGGAAGTCCTCCGACACCGGGATGGTGTTCGACTTGCCGACGAACTGGTTGGCGCCGCGGAAAAGCAGCATGCCGGCCAGGGTGACGATGAAGGCGGGGATGCCGACGTACGCCACCCAGAAGCCCTGCCAGGCACCTATTGCGGCACCGAGGGCGAGGCCGAGCAGGATGCCGACGAACCAGGGCAGGTCCAGGTCACGCATGGCCAGGGCGACCACGATCCCGGCGAAGGCGGCCACCGACCCGACCGATAGATCGATGTGCCCGGCGATGATCACCAGCACCATCCCGATGGCCAGGATCAGGATGTAGGAGTTGCCGTTGAACAGGTTGATGACGTTGTCCGGTGTCAGTGTCAGACCTCCGGTCAGGATCTGGAACAAGACGATCAGCGCGACGAGGGCGAAGATCATCCCGAACTGTCGGGTGTTGCCGCTGACGAGCTGCTTCAGTGCGTTCATGAGTGGGCGGTCCTCGCTGGTCTCAGGCTGACTTGCGGGTGGTGGCGGTCATGAGTCTCATCAGGTCCTCCTGGGTGGCGGCCTCGCGGTCGACGACGGAGGTGATGGAACCCTCGAAGATGGTGTAGATGCGATCGGAGATGCCGAGCAGCTCGGGCAGCTCGGAGGAGATCACGATCACGCCCTTCCCCTGGTCAGCGAGGCGCTGGATGATTCCGTAGATCTCGTACTTCGCCCCCACGTCGATCCCTCGGGTCGGCTCGTCGAGGATCAGCAGGTCCGGGTCGGTGAACAACCACTTGGACAGCACGACCTTCTGCTGGTTGCCGCCGGACAGCTTGTTCACGCCCTCGTTGACCGAGGGGGTCTTGGTGCGCAGCTGCTTGCGGTACTGCTCGGCGACCGTGTATTCCTCGCGGTCGTCGACCACGAGGTGCTTGGTGATCTTCTGCAGAGCCGCCGCGACCGTGGTGGTCTTGATGTCGTCGAGCAGGTTGAGCCCCAGGGTCTTGCGGTCCTCCGTGACGTAGGCGAGACCGGCCCGGATCGCCTCCGGGATGCTCCGAATCTGGATCTCGCGACCGTTCTTCAGCACCGTGCCGCTGACGTAGGTGCCGTAGCTGCGGCCGAACAACGAACGGGCCAGCTCCGTCCGGCCTGCCCCCATCAGACCGGCAAAGCCGACGATCTCGCCCGACCGCACGAAGAAGCTCTCGTTCTTGCAAACCAGTCGGTCCGGCACCTGCGGGTGTCGGACCGTCCAGTTGCGGACCTCGAACAGGACGTCGCCGACCGCGGGGGTGTGATCGGGGAAGCGGCTCTCCAGGGACCGGCCCACCATCCCCTTGATGATCCGGTCCTCGTCGATCCCGCCCTCGCTGACGTTCAGGGTCTCGATCGACCGGCCGTCGCGGATGATGGTGATCGAGTCGGCGATCTGCTCGATCTCGTTGAGCTTGTGCGAGATGATGATGCAGGTCACGCCCTGCTCGCGCAGGTTGGCCATCAAGCCGAGCAGGTGCTGGGAGTCGGACTCGTTCAGGGCGGCGGTCGGCTCGTCCAGGATCAAGAGCTTGACCGACTTGGCCATGGCCTTGGCGATCTCGACCAGCTGTTGCTTGCCGACGCCGATGTCCTTGATCTTGGTGTCTGCGTCGTCGGCCAGACCGACCCGGTCCAGCAGCGTGCGAGCCTGCGCCCGGGCCTTGACCCAGTTGATGACCCCGAACGAGGTGGGCTCGTTGCCCAGGAAGATGTTCTCCGCGATGGAGAGCTCGGGGATCAACGCGAGCTCCTGGTGGATGATCACGATGCCGGCCTGCTCGCTGGACCGAATGTCCTTGAACTGGACCTCAGCGCCGTCGAAGACGATAGACCCGGTGTAGGTGCCGTGCGGGTGAACCCCGGAGAGCACCTTCATCAGCGTCGACTTACCGGCCCCGTTCTCCCCACAGATGGCGTGGATCGCACCGCGACGCACCGTCAGCGACACGTTGGCCAGCGCCTTGACACCCGGAAACTCCTTGGTGATGTCCCTCATCTCGAGCAGCGCAGGAGCGGCTCGGCCGTCGGCGGCAGCGCTGGACGTCATAGTCTCAAACCTCGTTGTTCGGGGACCTGGATCTGGGTGCCACCCGGCTAGCGCGCGGATGTGACCGGTCACATTGAAGCGCACTGCCGGTCCGCGGTCAACTAGGCAGCCTTCTCACGCCCAAACCGTTATGGATCAGCGGCGCGCTCGGGCGGTGGACTGGCGTACGACGAGCTGGGCGGCCAGCGGCGCACCCAGCTCGGTCACCCGGCTGTCCCCCATCCGCAGCAGTCGGGCCACACACTGCTGACCGAGCGCGAGGTAGTCCTGGCGTACGGTCGTCAGCGGCGGCCAGAAGTGGGCTGCCTCCGGTACGTCGTCGAAACCGACGACGCTGACGTCACCGGGCACATCCAAGCCGGCGTCCCGCAGCGCATGCAGCACTCCGAGGGCCATCTGATCGTTGGCCGCGAACACCGCGGTAAAGGTGGCCGTCCGAGCCAGTTCACGACCCGCGAAGTAGCCGAAGTCCGCCGTCCAGTCGCCCAGGACTGGGGGGGTGACCGTGAGATCGGCTTCGTCGAGCTCACGCAAGAACCCCTGCATCCGGGCCTCGGCCTCGATCCAGTCCCGCGGTCCGGCGAGGTGGTAGATGTCGCGGTGGCCCAGGTCCACGAGGTGCCGGGTGGCCGCCCGAGCCCCGACCAGCTGGTCGACGAACAGTGCGTGCGGGTCCCCGGAGTCTCGGGCATGCAGCAGGACGTACGGCAGGTCGATCGCCGCTTCGTCTATGGCCTGCAAAATCCGGGTCTGGGGCGCGATGATCACCAATCCGTCGACCCGGTGCGCCAGCTGAAGCTGCAGCGCCTCGTGGATGGCGTCAGGGGTGTTCGAGGTGAGGCTGATCGTGTTCACGACGTAGCCGGCCGCCTGAGCCGCGGCCTCGATACCGGAGATGGCCGCGGCCGGGACGTAGTGCGAGCGGTGGTAGGCCAGCACCCCGATGGTGTGCGAGCGGTTGGTTCCCAGCGCCTGAGCCACCCGACTCGGCCGGTACTGCATCTCCTCGATGACCGCCAGCACGCGGTCGCGGGTTTCCGGGCGCAGGCTGGGATGGGAGTTGATGACCCGGGACACGGTCTGCCGGGAGACGCCTGCCACCCGGGCCACATCGCGGATGCTGGCCGGGTGTCGCATCATCGGGACCTCAGGACCGGACACGGACCCCCTCGAACTCGCGCTAGGCGTTCGTCGATGCCGCGGATGCGTCGGCGCCGCTGGTCGGAGGGTATACACCCGGGCCCGTCGGCGCACCTTCGCCGAGAATGGCGGCACGCTCCACTGGTCAGATCCTCCCCCCGAAACAGGCGGGCGGGCCCGGACAGGTGGGGATCGAGGAGGATCTCGAAGACCTCAGGGCTGCGGGATCTCGACCACGACATGGGTGGACTTGACCGAGGCGACCGCCAGCACACCGGGTTCGAGCTGCAGCTCGTCGGCGGCCTCGGCCGACATCAGCGAGACCACCCGGAAAGGGCCGCACTGCAGGTCCACCTGCGCCATCACGGTGTCCTTGACCACCCGGGTTACCAGGCCGGTGAACCGGTTCCGGGCGCTCTCTCGAACCGGGGTGCCCAGGTCGGGGGTGCTGGCGATCTGCTGGGCGAGGGTGGCCAGCTCGGCGCCGTCGACGCTGGCCGGGCCCAAGGTGGAACGGACGGTCAGGCGGCCGGAATCGATCCACCGGCGTACGGTGTCGTCGGAGACCCCCAGGAGACTGGCGGCCTGCGCGATCCGATACTGCGGCATCCGGGTAACCTACCGTCCGCAGCCGGGTCGGCCGGCTGCTGGGGTGGTCCAAGGTCATGCCTGGTGTAGGTCGGAGTACGCGGCATGGGCGAGACTAGCGGTGTGCAGCCGACAGGCGGGAGAGTCATCGTCATCACCGGTGCCATGGCAGCCGGGAAATCCACCGTAGCGGAGCTGCTGGCCCAACGGTTGCCCAAGTCCGTCCACATCCGCGGTGACGTGTTCCGCAAGATGGTGGTCAACGGCCGGGCCGACATGACGCCGAACCCGTCGGCCGAAGCCGCCCGGCAGCTGCACCTTCGCTACGAGCTGGCCGGATCGACGGCTGACCGCTACGCGGAGCAGGGTTTCGACGCGATCGTCCAGGACGTCATCGTCGGGCGCGAGTTGGCCGACTTCGTCAAGAGCATCACCACGCCGGCCCGCTTCCTGGTCGTGCTCTCCCCCAGCGTGTCCGCCCTGGAGTGGCGGGAGGAGCAGCGGACCAAGCACGGATCCGTCCACTTCTCCCCAGGGGCGATGGACGCGGTGCTGCGCGACGAGACGGCGCGGATCGGCTACTGGCTGGACTCGAGCGCCCAGACCCCGGACGAGACGGTGCAGGACATCTTGGCCAATCTGGACCGCGCCGCCGTCTAGGCCCGCTTGGTGAGGTCGAAGGGCTCGGGCCGCAGAACTGTCTGCGGCGCTCATTAGGGTTGGAGCCATGGATGCAGCCATCGAGGCGACCGGACTGGTCAAGCGGTACAAGGGCGTGGTGGCGCTCGACGGGGTCGACCTCGTGGTCCCGAAGGGCACGGTGCTGGGTCTGCTCGGTCCGAACGGGGCGGGGAAGACCACCGCCGTCCGGGTGCTGACCACCCTGCTCAAGCCGGACGGCGGAGGGGCCCGGGTGGCGGGGGTGGACGTGATCAAGAACCCCGCGGCGGTCCGGAGCAAGATCGGGCTCTCCGGTCAGTACGCGGCGGTGGACGAATACCTCACGGGCTACGAGAACCTCGACATGATCGGGCGGCTCTACCACCTCGGACGCCGCAAGAGCCAGTCCCGAGCCCGGCAGCTGCTGGATGAGTTCCGGCTCACCGACGCCGGTGACCGACCGGCGAAGACCTACTCCGGGGGGATGCGACGACGCCTCGACCTGGCCGGCGCCCTGGTCGCCGACCCCGAGGTGCTCTTCCTCGACGAGCCCACCACCGGTCTCGACCCCAAGGGCCGGCTCGACATGTGGGAGGTCATCTCCTCGCTCGTGGCCGGTGGGACGACCCTGCTGCTGACCACCCAGTACATGGAGGAGGCCGACCAGCTGGCCGACGAGATCGTCGTCATCGACCAGGGCCGGGTGATCGCCCAGGGCACGGCGGACGCGCTCAAGACGCAGGTGGGCGGTGAGCGCATCGAGCTGACCGTGAGCCGACCAGAAGATCTGGAACCCGCGGCGGCGATCCTGACCGCCCTGGCCACCGGGGCCATCGCGCGCGACGACCACTCCCGGTCGCTGACCGCACCGGTGGTGGGTGGAGCGGGTGTGCTGACCGAGGCCCTGCGCCAGCTCGCCGGGGCCGAGATCGACATCGACGACGTCGGGTTGCGCCGACCCACGCTGGATGACGTGTTCCTGTCCCTGACCGGGCACGCCGCCGAGAAGGACCAGGAGGAGCATAAGTGAGCATCGTGCACACCATCGGCGACGCGGGGATCGTCGCCAAACGCAACCTCATCAAGATCAAACGGGTTCCCGAGCTGCTGGTGTTCACCACGCTCTCGCCGATCATGTTCGTGCTGCTCTTCGCGTACGTCTTCGGTGGGGCCATCGCCCAGGGCAACCCGCAGCTCTACCGAGAGTTCCTGATCGCCGGGATCTTCGCCCAGACCGTCATCTTCGGGGCCACCCTGACCGGCGCCGGGCTGGCCGACGACGTCCAGAAGGGCATCATCGACCGGTTCCGTTCCCTGCCGATGGCTCCCTCGGCGGTCCTTACCGGGCGGACGTTGTCCGACGTGGTCAACAACGTGATCGTGCTGGTGGTGATGTCGTTGACCGGGTTGATCGTGGGCTGGCGGATCCGGAGCTCGCTGGCGGAGGCGGTGGGCGGCTACCTGATCCTCATCCTGTTCGCCTACGCCATCTCCTGGGTGATGGCCTGGGTCGGTCTGCTGGTGCCGAGTCCCGAGGTGTTCAACCAGGCGACCTTCATCGTCATCTTCCCCATCACCTTCATCGCCAACACCTTCGTGCCGCTGGAGGCCCTCCCGGGTCCGCTCCGGGTCTTCGCTGAGTGGAACCCCGTCTCCTCGATCACCCAGGCCGCCCGGGAGTTGTTCGGCAACGACGCCCTGGTGGCCCCCGCCACGGTCTGGCCGCTGCAGCACCCCGTGCTCTACACCCTGATCTGGTCGGTGCTGATCCTGGCGATCTTCATCCCGCTGACCAATCTGCAGTACCGCCGCGCGACTCGCCGCTGAACTCAGACGTACGAAGGGCGGGCCCGGAGTGATCCGGACCCGCCCTTACGCATTCAACTCTTCGTCACCGCTGCCGTAGCCCTTCGACGAGCTCAGGGAGCGGGTCCCTGGCCCTTCGACAGGCTCAGGGCGCGTGCTAGCGGTAGTCGCCGAGGTCGAACTCCTCGAGCGGCACCGCCGCACCCGTGCCCTGACCGAAGTCGTAGTCGAACGAGTCGTAACCGACCATCGAGTACGCCTGCGCCTTCGCCTCCTCGGTCGGCTCGACCCGGATGTTGCGGTAGCGCTCCAGACCGGTCCCGGCCGGGATCAGCTTGCCGAGGATGACGTTCTCCTTCAGCCCGACGAGGCTGTCCGACTTGCCGTGGATGGCTGCGTCGGTCAGGACCTTGGTCGTCTCCTGGAAGGAGGCCGCCGAGAGCCACGACTCGGTCGCCAGCGACGCCTTGGTGATCCCCATCAGCACGGCACGACCGGAGGCGGGGTTGCCACCCTCGGCCACGACCTTGCGGTTCTGGGCCTCGTACGTCAGCCGGTCGACCAGGTCACCGGCCAGCAGGTCGGCGTCCCCGGACTCAATCACCGTCACCCGGCGCAGCATCTGCCGGATGATGATCTCGATGTGCTTGTCGTGGATCGGCGCACCCTGGGTGCGGTAGACCGACTGAACCTCGTCCACCAGGTGCTCCTGCACCCGACGGACACCGAGGACCCGGAGCACGTCGTGCGGATCGGGCGTCCCAGCGGTGAGCTGCTGACCGACCTGCACGTGGTCACCATCCTCCACCAGCAGACGGGCACGACGCGACACGCTGAACTCCGCCGCCTCCGTACCGTCGTCGGGGGTGATGGTGATCTTCTTCAGCCGGTCGCTGTCCTCGATGGCCACCCGGCCGGTGGCCTCCGAGATCGGCGCCTTGCCCTTGGGCTGACGCGCCTCGAACAGCTCGACGACACGCGGCAGACCCTGGGTGATGTCGTCACCCGCCACACCACCGGTGTGGAAGGTCCGCATCGTCAGCTGGGTGCCGGGCTCGCCGATCGACTGCGCCGCCACGATCCCGACGGCCTCGCCGACGTCGACCAGCTTGCCGCTGGCCAGCGAACGGCCGTAGCAGGCAGCGCAGGTCCCGGTGACGGCCTCACAGGTGAGGACGCTACGGACCTTGACCCGGCTGATGCCGCCCTCGATCAACACCTTGATGTTGACGTCACCGAGGTCGACCCCGGCACCGAGCAGCACCTCACCGTCGGCACCGACAATGTCGGTGGCCAACGTGCGGGCGTAGACCGCGGTCTCGACGTGCTCGTCGAGCGTCAGCTTGCCGTCCTGCTCCAGGGCGATCAGCTTGTTCAGGCCGCGCTCCGTGCCACAGTCCTCCTCGCGGATGATCACGTCCTGGCTGACGTCGACCAGTCGACGGGTCAGGTAGCCCGAGTCCGCCGTACGCAGCGCGGTGTCGGCCTGGCCCTTGCGGCCACCGTGGGTGGAGATGAAGTACTCCAGGACCGAGAGGCCCTCACGGAAGTTGGACTTGATCGGCCGGGCGATGATCTCGCCCTTCGGGTTCACCACCAGGCCTCGCATGGCGGCGATCTGGCGCATCTGCACCATGTTCCCGCGAGCCCCGGAGTGGACCATCATGTAGATCGGGTTGGTCTTGGAGAAGTTGGCCTCCATCGCCGCCCCGAGCCGGGAGGTCGCGTCGGTCCAGATCTCGATAAGCTCCTGGCGGCGCTCGTCCTCGGTGATCAGACCACGCTCGTACTGCTTGTCGATCTTGCTCGCCCGGTCCTCGTAGCCGGCCAGCAGCTCCGCCTTGTTGGGCGGGGTGCTGACATCGCCGATGGACACGGTGACGCCGGACCGGGTGGCCCAGTGGAAACCGAGGTCCTTCAGCGCGTCGAGGCAGAAGGCCACCTCGACCTTGGGGTAGCGCTCGGCCAGGTCGTTGACGATCTGGCCCAGCTGCTTCTTACCCACCTCATAGTCGGCGTAGGCGTAGTCGGACGGCAGCGCCTCGTTGAAGAGCGCCCGGCCCAGGGTGGTCTCCAGCACGATCGAGCCGCGCTCGTTGAGCTCGTACCCCAGCGGGGGGACGATCTCGGTGAGCCGGAGCTTGATCTTGGCCTGGACCGAGAGCTGCTTGCGGTCGAAGGCCATCAGGGCCTCGGCCACGGAGCCGAACGAACGACCCTCGCCCACGGCACCGTCGACCTGCATCGTCAGGAAGTAGTGCCCGATGATCATGTCCTGGGTGGGCATGGTCACGGGGCGACCGTCGGCCGGCTTCAGGATGTTGTTCGTCGACAGCATCAGAATCCGGGCCTCGGCCTGGGCCTCAGCGGACAACGGCAGGTGCACGGCCATCTGGTCACCGTCGAAGTCGGCGTTGAACGCCGTGCAGACGAGCGGGTGGATCTGGATGGCCTTGCCCTCGATCAGCTGCGGCTCGAAGGCCTGGATGCCGAGGCGGTGCAGGGTGGGGGCGCGGTTCAACAGCACCGGGTGCTCGGTGATGACCTCTTCGAGGACATCCCAGACCACCGGACGCTGACGCTCCACCATCCGCTTGGCGGACTTGATGTTCTGGGCGTGGTTGAGGTCGTCCAGCCGCTTCATCACGAACGGCTTGAACAGCTCCAGCGCCATCGCTTTGGGCAGACCGCACTGGTGCAGCTTGAGCTGCGGGCCGACGACGATCACCGAACGGCCGGAGTAGTCGACGCGCTTGCCCAGCAGGTTCTGCCGAAACCGACCCTGCTTGCCCTTCAGCATGTCCGAGATGGACTTCAGCGGCCGGTTGCCCGGACCGGTGACCGGGCGCCCACGGCGACCGTTGTCGAACAGCGAGTCCACGGCCTCCTGGAGCATCCGCTTCTCGTTGTTCACGATGATCTCGGGCGCACCGAGGTCCAGCAGCCGCTTCAACCGGTTGTTCCGGTTGATCACGCGGCGGTACAGGTCGTTCAGGTCGGAGGTCGCGAACCGGCCACCGTCGAGCTGCACCATCGGGCGCAGGTCCGGCGGGATGACCGGGACGCAGTCCAACACCATGCCGGCCGGGGAGTTCCCGGTGCTGATGAAGGCCGAAACCACCTTGAGCCGCTTCAGGGCGCGGGTCTTGCGCTGGCCCTTGCCGTTCTGGATGATCTCGCGCAGCGACACGGACTCGGCGTCCAGGTCGAAGGACTGCAGACGCTTCTGGATCGCGTCGGCACCCATCGAGCCAGCAAAGTACTTGCCGAACCGGGTCTTCATCTCGCGGTAGAGGATCTCGTCGCCCTCGAGGTCTTGGACCTTGAGGTTCTTGAACCGGGTCCAGACCGCGTCGAGGCGGTCGAGCTCGCGCTGGGCGCGGTCCCGCAACTGCTTGACCTCGCGCTCAGCACCCTCGCGGGTCTTGCGCTTGATGTCGGCCTTGGCCCCCTCAGCCTCCAGGGCAGCGGTGTCCTCCTCCAGCTTCTTCATCCGGTTCTCGATGTCGGAGTCGCGCCGGCCCTCGAGCTGCTTGCGCTCCACGTCGATCTTGGCCTCGAGCGAGGAGAGGTCGCGGTGCCGCGCCTCGTCGTCGACGGAGGTGATCATGTACGCCGCGAAGTAGATGACCTTCTCCAGGTCCTTCGGGGCGATGTCGAGCAGGTAGCCCAAGCGCGACGGGACGCCCTTGAAGTACCAGATGTGGGTCACGGGGGCGGCGAGCTCGATGTGGCCCATCCGCTCGCGACGCACCTTGGAGCGGGTGACCTCGACGCCACAGCGCTCGCAGATGATGCCCTTGAAGCGCACCCGCTTGTACTTGCCGCAGTAGCACTCCCAGTCCCGGGTGGGACCGAAGATCTTCTCGCAGAACAGACCGTCACGCTCGGGCTTGAGCGTGCGGTAGTTGATCGTCTCCGGCTTCTTGACTTCCCCATGTGACCAGGTGCGGATCTCGTCGGCCGTAGCCAGGCCGATGCGGATCTCGTCGAAGAAGTTCACGTCGAGCACGTTGTTTGTCTCTCTTCTTTAGTAACGCGTTGAATCTGTGCGACTGGACTGTGGCCCTTCGAAGGCTCAGGGAACGTGACCCGAGTAACCAGGAAACGTGACCCGAGTAACCAGGAAACGTGCCCCGAGCCGGTCGAAGGGCTCACCGATCTCAGACTTCTTCGACTCCACCGAGGGACTCGCCGGGGCGACGCGACAGGTCGATGCCGAAGTCCTCGCCGCTGCGGTAGTCGTCCTCGGAGTCCCGCAGCTCGACCTCGGTGCCGTCGCTGGACAGCACCTCGACGTTCAGGCAGAGGGACTTCATCTCCTTGACCAGCACCTTGAAGGACTCCGGGATGCCGGGCTCGGGGATGTTCTCGCCCTTGACGATGGCCTCGTAGACCTTCACGCGGCCGGGTACGTCATCGGACTTGATGGTCAGCAGCTCCTGCAGAGCCCAGGCGGCGCCGTACGCCTCCAGGGCCCAGACCTCCATCTCGCCGAACCGCTGGCCGCCGAACTGGGCCTTACCGCCCAGGGGCTGCTGCGTGATCATCGAGTACGGACCGGTCGAACGGGCGTGGATCTTGTCGTCGACCAGGTGGTGGAGCTTCAGCATGTAGATGTAGCCGACCCCCACCGCGTCCGGGAACGGCTCGCCGGAGCGGCCGTCGAAGAGGAAGGCCTTGCCGTCGGCGCTGACCAGCCGCTCGTCGTCCCGGGTCTTCAGCGTGTTGCCGAGCAGGCCGGTGATCTCCTGCTCGGTGGCGCCGTCGAACACCGGGGTGGCGAGGTTGGTGTTGCCCTCGACGTGACCCAGACCCACGCTGCGAAGCCGCTCGGCCCAGTCACCCTCGACGCCCTCGAGGTCCCAGCCCTGGCTGGCCACCCACCCGAGGTGGGTCTCCAGCACCTGACCGACGTTCATCCGGCTCGGCACACCGAGCGGGTTGAGCACGATGTCGACCGGGGTCCCGTCCTCCAGGAACGGCATGTCCTCGATCGGCAGGATCTTGGAGATGACGCCCTTGTTGCCGTGCCGGCCGGCGAGCTTGTCGCCGTCCTGGATCTTGCGCTTCTGGGCGACGTACACCCGGACCAGCTGGTTGACCCCCGGGGCCAGCTCGTCATCGGAGTCCCGGTCGAAGACCCGAACGCCGATGACCGTGCCGGACTCACCGTGCGGGACCTTCAGCGAGGTGTCGCGAACCTCCCGCGCCTTCTCCCCGAAGATCGCCCGGAGCAGCCGCTCCTCCGGGGTGAGCTCGGTCTCGCCCTTGGGCGTGACCTTGCCGACCAGGATGTCGCCGGTCGAGACCTCAGCGCCGATGCGGATGATCCCGCGCTCGTCGAGGTCGGCCAGCATCTCCTCGGAGACGTTCGGGATGTCCCGGGTGATCTCCTCGGCGCCCAGCTTGGTGTCGCGGGCGTCGACCTCGTGCTCCTCGATGTGGATCGAGGTCAGCAGGTCGTCCTGGACGACACGCTGGCTGAGGATGATGGCGTCCTCGTAGTTGTGACCCTCCCAGGGCATGAAGGCCACGAGCAGGTTGCGACCCAGGGCCATCTCGGCCTGGTCGGTGCAGGGACCGTCAGCGAGCGGCGTGCCCACCTCGACCCGCTGACCGTCGTGCACCAGCGGACGCTGGTTGATCGCGGTGCCCTGGTTGGAGCGCTTGAACTTGCTCAACCGGTAGGTCTTGTAGGTGCCGTCGTCGTGAGCGATGTCGATCAGGTCGGCGCTCACCGAGGTGACCACACCTTCTTGGGTGGAGACGGTGACGTCACCGGCGTCGACCGCACCGCGGTATTCCATGCCGGTCCCCACGAACGGGGCCTCCGACCGGATCAGCGGCACGGCCTGGCGCTGCATGTTCGAGCCCATCAGGGCGCGCGACGCGTCGTCGTGCTCCAGGAAGGGGATCATCGCGGTGGCGACCGAGACCATCTGGCGCGGCGAGACGTCCATGTACTGGATGTCGTCGGCGGGCACGGTGTCCGGGTCGGCCTTGCGCCGGCGAGCCAGCACCCGCTCCTCGGAGAAGTGGAAGTTCTCGTCCAGCTTCGCGTTCGCCTGGGCGATCGTGTAGCGGTCCTCCACGTCGGCGGTCAGGTAGTCGATCTGGTCGGTCACCGTCCCGTTCTCGACCTTGCGGTACGGGGTCTCGACGAAACCGAACGCGTTCACCCGGGCGAAGGAGGCGAGCGAGCCGATCAGGCCGATGTTCGGGCCTTCCGGGGTCTCGATCGGGCACATCCGGCCGTAGTGCGACGGGTGGACGTCTCGGACCTCCATGCCGGCGCGGTCACGGGAGAGACCACCCGGGCCGAGGGCGGAGAGACGACGCTTGTGCGTCAGACCCGCGATCGGGTTGGTCTGGTCCATGAACTGGCTGAGCTGCGAGGTCCCGAAGAACTCCTTCAGCGCGGCCACCACGGGACGGATGTTGATCAGGGTCTGCGGCGTGATGGCCTCGACGTCCTGGGTCGTCATCCGGTCGCGCACGACCCGCTCCATCCGACCGAGGCCGGTCCGCAGCTGGTTCTGGATCAGCTCGCCCACCGTCCGGAGCCGGCGGTTGCCGAAGTGGTCGATGTCGTCCTCTTCGACCAGCAGCTCCCCGCGGGGAGCCTCCAGGGTCTCCTTGCCCTCGTGCAGGGCCACGACGTAGCGGATGGCGGCGACGATGTCCTCGATCGTCAGCACCTGCTTGTCGAAGGGCTCTTCCAGGCCGAGCTTCTTGTTGATCTTGTAGCGACCGACCTTGGCCAGGTCGTAGCGCTTGGGGTTGAAGTAGTAGTTCTCCAACAGCGCCTGCGCCGCCTCGCGCGTGGGCGGCTCGCCCGGGCGCAGCTTGCGGTAGATGTCGAGCAGCGCCTCGTCCTGCGTGGTGGTGTGGTCCTTCTCCAGGGTGAGCCGCATCGACTCGTACTCGCCGAACTCCTCGAGGATCTGCTCGTTGGTCCAGCCCAGCGCCTTCAGCAGCACGGTGACGTTCTGCTTGCGCTTGCGGTCGAGACGGACCCCGACCATGTCGCGCTTGTCGATCTCGAACTCCAGCCAGGCCCCACGGCTCGGGATCATCTTGCAGGTGAAGATGTCCTTGTCGGAGGTCTTGTCGGTGGTCTGCTCGAAGTAGACGCCGGGGGAACGGACCAGCTGCGACACCACGACGCGCTCGGTGCCGTTGATGACGAAGGTGCCCTTGTCGGTCATCAGCGGGAAGTCGCCCATGAAGACCGTCTGGCTCTTGATCTCGCCGGTCTCGTTGTTCACGAACTCGGCGGTGACGAACAGCGGCGCGGCGTAGGTCACGTCGCGGTCCTTGCAGTCCTCCACCGTGTTCTTGGGAGGCTCGAAACGGTGGTCGCGGAAGGACAGCGACATGGTGCCGCTGAAGTCCTCGATCGGGGAGATCTCCTCGAAGATCTCCTCCAGCCCGGACTTGGTGTTGATATCGGTACGACCTTCGCCGAGCGCGACGTCAACGCGGCTGCGCCACGCCTCGTTCCCGACCAGCCAGTCAAATGAGTCGATCTGCAGGTCCAGCAGATCCGGAACCTCCATGGGTTCGGCGATCTTAGCGAACGAGATCCGACCGGTTGCTGAAACGACTTGGTTCTTCGATGCGGTGCGCGTGGCGGCCAACACTGAGTCCTTCCGAGGGCTCGCAGATGGGTGAGCTGTTTGCGTCTGCGCATGGTGAACGACCCGTGTCAAACAGAAACGGGTCGCGAGGATGCGAGGGCAAACACCTAATATAGGCACTGCCGGGCGAGTCGTCAACCCCGGACGCAGTGAAAGGTAGAGCAGGAAAATCTTGGCCGGGCACGCACCCGCTGCTTGGCAGAGAGCATAGAGCCTGCACCAGTCCCTGACAAGGGCATCTGAGCGCGGCTAGCGGGCCTTGACCCGAGCCGACCAGGCCGACCAGGCACCAGGGCCGGCGGCGTTGACCGCACGGACCCTGACCTCGTACGCGGCGTCCTTGCTGAGCCGGCTGAGCTGGCGGCTCCGCGCGCTGCCGGCGGCAGTGCTGCGTACGGTCTGGGCGCTACTGACCCGACGGGCTTCGAGCCGGTACGAGGCCACCGAACCCCCGGATGCCGGCGGCTGCCAACGGGTCGTGATGGAGCTGGTGTCGTCCCGGGTCGAACCGGCCACCGGGGCCTGGACCCGCCCTCGCCCCGGCCGGGACAGCATGGTGACCGCGCGCGACGACATCGGACCCACCTGGGCTGAGCAGCGGGCGCGGACGGCCAGGACGTACTTCTTGCCCGGCGTCAGGCCGGTGAAGACGTACGACCGCGCGCCGGCCGGCAGATTCGTGCTCGAGGTGCCACCGGGCCCGCTCCGGGTGACCCGGTAGCCGGTCACCGACGGGGCCCCGAACCCGAACGCCGCCCCCCAGCTCAGGGTCGCGGTGTGAGCTGAGTCCGAGTGCTTGGCCGTGGAGCGGGGCGGGGCGCCGGCCACCTTGACCCGGACGAAGAGCAGCCGGTTCGCGGACCCGGCAAGGTTGGTGACCGCGCCGGTGGTGGAGTCCCCGATCAGGGCCGTCCGCACCGCGGCCGGGCTGGCCCCGGGGTAGGCCTGCAGGTAGCGGGCCACGGCTCCGGTGACGTGCGGGGTGGCCATCGAGGTGCCGCTGAGCACCTGGGTGGCGGTGTCGGACGCGATGCCTGCGGAGGTGATCTGGGAGCCGGGGGCGAAGAGGTCGACGCAGGAACCGAAGTTGGAGTAGCCGGCCCTGCGGTCCGACTTCTCGGTGGCCCCCACGGTGATGGCGTTCGCCGCCCGGGCCGGACTCACGTCGCAGGCGTCCTGGTCCTCGTTGCCGGCGGCCACCACCACGCTCACCCCCGCGGCGACCACCGACTGCACCGCAGCATCCATCTCCGGGCTGGGGTCGCCGCCGGCGCTGATGTTCACCACCGACGGCCCCGACGGGTGGTGCTCCAGCACCCACTGCAGGGCACTGATGAAGTCGCTCTCCCAGCCGGCTCCCTCGCAGTCCAGGACCCGCAGCGCCACCAGGTCGGACCCCTTCGCCACACCGTGGGTCCGGCCGGCGATCGTCGCGGCCACGTGCGTACCGTGACCGTTGCAGTCCTGGGCCACGGAGTCGCCGTCGACAAAGTCCCACCCGTTGCGGGCCCGGCCGCCGAACTCGCCGTGCCGCACCCGGACGCCCGTGTCGATGCTGAAGACCCTGACCCCGGCACCCGAGGTGAGGTAGGAGTAGGAGCCGTCCCGGGCACGGCGCTGGTCGATCCGGTCCAGACCCCAGGTCGCCCTGGTCTGGGTCGAGCTGATTCGCAGCACCCGGTCCGGTACCACCGCCCGCACCCGGGGGTTACCGCGCAGGGCCGCGACCTGGCGGCCACTGAGGTCCACCGCGAACCCGGCGAAGACGCGGTCGAACCGGTGCCGCGTCCTGACCCCCGACCGGCTCAGCTCCGACACCGTCTGGGCGGCACCATCGGCGCTCCACGTGGAGACGATGTAGCGGGTCGGGCGCGAGTCGGCGACCGCGATGACCGGCTGCGTCAGCCCCAGCACGGCGAGCGCGAGGACAGCCAGTGCGGTCACCAGCGAGGTCAGTGGGCGTGGCCGGGTCGACATGTCAGGACTCCTCGACGCCTGGTGCCGCGGGTCAGGTCCGGGCGTCAGACCGACCGTAGTTCATCTCCGAGGCCGCCGCGCCCCGAACCCCACCCCCGGCCGACCGCGGTGCGGGGCTGTCCCCCCCAGGTGCCGGACCCCGCTCGGCCAGCAGCGCCGCCGCCACCCCGACGGCGATCACGGCGGGCTCCTTGCCCGCGAGGCCGGGCCACCCGACGGGGCAGGCGATGCTCGCCAGGGCCACATCCGGGTGGCCGGCCTCGCGCAGCCGGCGGCGGAACCGGGCCCACTTCGCGGTGGACCCGATCAGCCCGACGCCGGCGAACCGGAGAGGGTCGGCGGCCAGCATCCGCAGCGCCGCGTCGCACAGCGCGAAGTCCTCGGCGTGGTCGTGGGTCATGATCAGCACCCGGGCGCCGAGAGGCAGCCGTTCGAGCACCAGCTCGCCCAGCACGGTCCGGTGCACGTGCACATCGGCGTTCCCGGCGGTGATGTCGGCCAGCCTGAGCTGGTCCAGCTGCTCGGGCCGGGAGTCCACCAGGTGCAGCTGCAGCTCGAGCCGGGACAGGATGCGCGCGAGCTCGAAGCCGACGTGTCCGACGCCGAAGACCGCGACCACCGCGCGGGCCGGGAAGGGCTCGAGCAGCAGCCGCACCTCACCCCCGCAGCACTGCCGCCCGTGCGCGTTGCGCGCCTGCTCAGTCAGCCGTGACTCGCACACCTCGGCGACCCGGGCCCCGGACGCGATCAGCTCCCGGGCCCGGCGTACGGCGGTCTCCTCCAGGTTGCCGCCACCGACGCTTCCCCAGACCTGCTCGGTGCCGACCAGCATCTTCGCCCCGGGGTCCCGCGGTGCGTGCCCCCGCACCTCGGCCACCGTCACCAGCACCCCGGGCGCGCCCGCGGACCGGAGCTGCTGCAGTGCCCCCAGCCAGTCCATCTCAGACGTCCGCGAAGGACGAGGCCGGGACGACCGGCTCGGCGGAACCGGAGGCCCGAGCGGTGTCGACGGCCCAGAAGACCGCTTCCGGAGTGGCCGGGCTGGCCAGGTCGACCGGGTGCCCGACCGGTCCGAAGGCCGCCACCGCCTGCCGCAGCGCCTCCCGGACGCTGAATGCGTGCATCAGCGGCGGCTCGCCGACCGCC
>JAABUN010004221.1_pt1 | contig 20112 bp, 19 predicted proteins | sample 5559311 | NCBI WGS metagenome assembly JAABUN01 (sample SAMN10711877, study PRJNA513370) | rock metagenome | isolation source: Antarctica rocks | place: Antarctica: Victoria Land, Siegfried Peak sud
GCGTCGGGATGGCGCACGCCGCCGACGAGCCGGCCACCAGCCTCAGCTACGGCAGCCAGCGACGGGTCGAGATCGCCCGCGCCCTGGCCGCCGAGCCGAAGCTTCTGCTGCTCGATGAGCCGCTGGCGGGCCTGGCGCGGGGCGAGAGCGCCGACCTCGCGGCCCTGATGCGCAGCGTCGCCGACCAGGGCGTGACGGTCCTGCTGGTCGAGCACGACGTGGCCACGGTCATGCAGGTGTGCAGCCGGGTCGTCGTGCTCGACCACGGGGTGGTGCTGGCGGACGGCACTCCGTCGGAGGTCCAAAGCGACCCGAGGGTCGTCGCCGCCTACCTCGGTGAGCCGCAGGACGGCACCGAGGCAAACCGCCCCCAGGACGCCGCAGAGGCACCATGACCGTCCTTGACGCCCGCGACCTCGTGGCCGGCTACGGCCAGGTCGAAGCGCTCCACGGCGTGAGCGTGGACGTGTCCGCCGGGGAGGCCATCACGATCATCGGCCCGAACGGCGCAGGGAAGACCACTCTGCTGCGCGTCCTCGCCGGCCTGCTCCCCGCCCGCGCCGGCTCGGTGGTCCTGGCCGGGGACGACATCACCCGATGGTCGGCGGAGCGCCGGGCCCGGGCCGGGTTGGCCCTCGTGCCCGAGGGCCGGCAGATCTTCGCCGGGCTCAGCGTCCGCGACAACCTGCTCGTGGGGGGCTACGGCGAGCGCCGGTCTGTGCTCGCGGACAGGCTGGCCGAGGTGTGTGAGCTGTTCCCGGTCCTCGCCGAGAAGGCCGAGCTCCGCGGCGGGACGCTGTCCGGCGGGCAGCAGCAGATGCTGGCGGTCGGACGGGCGCTTATGCGGCGCCCGACGGTGCTGCTGCTGGACGAGCCCTCACTGGGCCTCGCGCCGCTCGCCGTGCAGGAGGTCGTGGCAAAGCTGCAGCAGCTCGCGGCCCACGGCACGACCGCCATCCTCATCGAGCAGAACGCCGCCGCCGCCTTCCGGGTGGCCTCACGGGGCTACGTCCTGGACCGGGGCGAAGTGGCTGCACACGGCTCCACCGACCAGCTCCAGGACGACCCGCTGGTACGGCAGGCCTACCTGGGGCTGCCCGGGGAGGCCACCGGCTCCTCGGCCGCTGGGTGACGGCTTAGTGGCGCGCCTGGACCCCGCCCCTGTCGTGTGATGACCCCGTGAGTCAACCGCGCCCGCAGGTGCTGCAGTCACTGGACCGGGGCCTCGTGGTCCTCGAACTCGTCGCCGCGTCGCCGGGCGGCTTGACGGTAGCGGAGCTGGCCCAGCGCGTGGACGTCCACCGCGCAGTCTGCTATCGCCTCGTCGCCACGCTGAGCGGTCACGGCCTGGTGTCCCGGGGGGCCGACGGACGGGTGCGGCTGGGGGCTGCGGTAAGGCGCCTCGCCCTGCGCCTGCAGCCCCAGCTCGTGACCGCGGCGCGTCCGGTGCTGACGGATCTGGCGAACCGCACCAGCATGAGCGCCTTCCTGTCGCTCGCCGAGGAGGAGGAGTGCGTCGCGACGGAGGTCGTCGAGCCGGCCGACACAGTGCTTCACGTCGCCTACCGGGTCGGCAACCGGCACCCGCTGAGCAGGGGAGCGGCCGGCGTGGCCATCCTCGCGGCCCGGCCCCCCTCGGAGCGCGACCCGGACAACGTGCGACGCGCCCGCGAACTCGGCTACGCGGTGACGCGCGCCGAGCTGCAGGCCGGCGCCGTCGGGGTTTCCGTGGCTCTGCCGACGGCGCTCGGGACCGAGGGCAGCGTCGGCGTGGTCACGCTCGGACCGGTGGACGAGGCGTTGGTCGCTAAGCGAGTGCAGGCGGCGGTCGAGGTGCTCGCGCTGGCCGTGGCCGGCGTTCCGGACGGCGACGCCCGTGGCTGACACGACCGTCGCCGGCACCGCAAGCACCCCCGGTGAGTGAGGGCATGCGCTATGCGATGCGTCACGCCGACGCCCGCAACACGATCCTTTGCGACATGGCCCGTACGAACCTTGATCGACACGCCGCCCACAGCGTCGCCGCCTACATCGCAGGAATGGCCATCGGCTGAGCGCGGAGGCGGTCTTCTGTCTGGCGGCTTACGCGGTGCCCGGCTGCTGGCGGCCCTCCGTTGACGGAGACGAGGTTAGGGGCGTCGACCGGTGGCCGACAATCACACTTCGACTGCGTTCGGCTAGGCCCGCGGCCGGCGCACGTATGCGCGTCCCTCCTGGACGGTGTGCTTGTCGTCGTACGTGCGGCTCCAGACCTCGGCAACGAGTTCGGTCGGCGGCGGCAGGACGAGGTGGGCCAGCGGCCGTCTTGCAGGCCACGCACTTCAAGCACGGGACGAGATGGTCCTGTTCCAGCAGCTCCAACGCGCGATCCCTAGCCGGCCCGTCGACGTTCGGCAGGGCGGCTGCGGTGCTCGCGCGGCTGGACCGCGACGAAGCAGTCGGTGAGGCTGCGTCCGCCGAGCTGTACCTGTCAGCCGGGGGTGGGCCGGTTCGAGATGGCGGCGGGCCTCGACGGCGACCATCGCCGGATCGGGCCGCAGCTGCGCGAGGGTGGCGGTGATCCCGGCCAGGACGGGCCTCGCGGGGCAGGGTGCGTGCAGCAGCAGCACCTCGATCAGCGCGCGAGTGCCGGCGCTGTTCCCGCCGGCGGTGCGGGCGGTCCAGAACGCGTCGTGCTCGGCGGCGACCATCCCGCCGCCCCTCGCGGTCGCGAGGGCGGTCGCGGCCGGGAGCGCCCCGGGCCGGCGGGACGGCACCTCCAGGGGTGGAATCCAGTGATCGTTGCACCGCCTGAGCAGGGTGGAGGTCGGCGATGGCAGGCGAAGCGCGACCCGGCGTTGAGCCGATGGTCGAGGCGCGGACGCGGTTCCTGGCGCTGATCGCGGCAGGGGCCAGCAACAGTGTGGCGGCTTGGGAGGTCGGGATCGACCGGCGGACCAGCACCCGCTGGCGTTACGGCCGCACGGTGATCACCCGGCACGGTGGTCTCCTGCTATGCCCTGGTGTCGCCTGCGAGCACGATCGCCGTCAGCGCCAGGTTCCACAGTGAGGACGAGCGCATCGTGATCGACGACGGCCATCGGGCTGGCCTGAGCTGCCGGGTGATCGCCGCGCAGCTCGGGGGGTCCCACTCGACCGTGAGCCGGAAGCTGCGACGAGGCGCGAGCCCGGACGGGCGCTATGGAGCCTCGAGCGCGCAAGGCCTTGCCGCCGGGCGGCGCCGTCGTCCACGCCGGCGTCGGTTAGAGGCCGATGAGCTGCTGCGCGCATTCGTCCAGAGCCGGATCGACCTAAGGTGGTCTCCGGAGCAGATTAGCCACGCGTTGAGCCAGCAGGTCCCGGGCGAGCCTGCCCGTCAGCTGGTCCCTGAGAGCATCCAACAGGCCTTTATGCCCAGTTCCCGGTCCTGGAGCGCAGCCTGCGGACTCGGCGGTGGCGACGTCGCCGCCGCCGTACTCGACGGCGTCCCGAGGCCCGGCGGGCCTCTGCCGCTGCCGCTGCTGCAAGAGCGCCCGGCGGCAGCGCAAGACCGCGTCGAGGTCGGGCACTGGGGGGGCAATTTGATCATGGGACCGGCCAACCGGACCGCGATCGCGACCCTGGTCGAGCGCTTCTCCCGCACGGTGATCCTGGTTCACCTGCCCGCGGGCAAGACGTCGCTGGCTGCGCGCGACGCCCTGCTGGGCGCCTTCACCGCGCTACCGCCAGGCGCCCGGGGATCGCTCACCTGGACCGGGGCACCGAGACGGCCGACTACGCCGGCCTGACCGACACGCTGGGCCTGCCGGTGTTCTTCTGCGACCCGCACAGCCCTTGGCAGCGCGGCAGCAACGAGGACATGAACGGTCTGCTCCGTGACTTCCCCAAAGGCAGCGACCTGTCGGTGCACCTGGAAGACCCGGCTCGCCCAGGTGCAGGCCGAGCTCAACGACCGGACCCCTCGCGCCGCACCTGGTCATCCCGCAAACCCCGCTACCGTCGCCCATGCAGACGGTCGTGGTGCGACCGTGACTGGATCCGCCTCTACCCCAGTCATCGAGGGTGCGCCTTCTGACGTGCACGTTCGTCGTAGCGGGGGCAGTATTTGAACCTGCGACCTTTGGTCTGGGTTGTGAGCGATTCGGTGCTGCTCCATGCCCCACCCCGAGCGGGCGCAGACACCACCCCTGACCGACATGCAGTTTGGACGAGGACCCCTGAGCGTCTGTGACCACCGGCGCCTTCTTACCCGTCGTCGATGGCAGGGGCCTGACCTTCCGCGCCGAGGGTCCGCGGGCCTTCGTCGACGACCAGACCGGCTCGACCTGGGACGTCCTCGGGCGCGCCGTCAGCGGACCGCTCGCCGGCACCCAGTGCGAGGCGACCGGGCACCTCGAACCGTTCTGGTTCGCCTGGGCCGCCTGCCACCCCGAGACCCGGCAGGGGCGGCAGCTAGCCGGGTCGACCGAGGCCGGTCAGCACCTGGGCGCCGGGCAGCTGGGCCAGCGCCGCCCCGGGCAGAACGAGCTTCGACCGGCGCAGCCCGCTGCCGACGACGACGAGCCGCACGTCCAGCACGGCGGCGTCTAGCAGCACCGGCCAGTCGTCGGGCAGGCCGACCGGCGTGATGCCGCCGTACTCCATGGCGGTCGCGTCGGTGGTCTCCTGGCGTGGGCCGAACGAGGCCTTGCGGACGTCGAGTTGCCGGCGGACCACGCCGTTGACGTCGACCCGCGTCGTCGCGAGGACGACGCACGCGGCGCGTCGTAGCGCATCGCCGCGCCGGCCGACGACGACCACGCAGTTGGCCGAGACGTCGGGCCCGACGTCGTACGCGGCGCAGAAGGCCGCCGTGTCAGCAAGGTCCGCGTCGATGGCCGCCACCTGGACCTCGGCGGCACGCGGCCACGATTGAAGAGCGGCGAGAACCGCCGGCGCCAGCAGCTCCGGGACCTCGAGGGCGGGCAGGAGGTCGAGTTGGCCGAGCACGCCGGCACGCTAGTGCGCGGGGGCTGCTCGTGCTGCGCGCCGTCCGTGCAGGCTTGCGGGGAGGCAGCGGCAGCGACGAGCAGCGGCTACCGGCCCGGCGACGCGGCCACCGTCCCCAGCCAGCGCTCGACCTCCCTCGGGTGCCAGAGCCGCACCCATCGTGCGCCCGTGCCCTGCGCGCTGATCGCTGCGAAACCCGGCGGTAGTGCTCCTGCTTCGTGCACGACCACAGGACGATGTTCTCGCGGGGATCAGGGTCGAGCAGGTTCCGCCGCTGCTCGCGGTTGCCGTTCCACAGCTCGCGCCGCAGGACCACCCGCCCCAGCGTGCGCGCAGGACCCGCTGGGGCACGACGCGGCGCGGGTGGTCCAGCCACAGGTAGGTGTCCGGGTGCAGCAGGTCGCCGACGCGGCTGCGGTGATTGCCGTTCACCACCCACCCGCCATGGCGGTCCGCGTGCTCGCGCAGGACGGCCTCGACCTCCGCACGCAACTCGTCGAGCGCAGCCTCCTCCGAGCCTGCGCGGTGGTTGAGGGTGTCCAGCTCTACATGCGGCAGCTGCAGGCGGGCTACGAACCGCCGCGCGGGGTGGGTCTTGCCCGAGCCGCTGTTCCCGACGACGCAGATCCGCCGCACAGCACCCATGATGGCCTCGCGACCGTCCCGCTCGGCACGTAGCGTGACGGGATGAGCGTCGCACCCGCGCCGGCCGTCAGCTTGCAGAGCCGCTTCGCACGTGAGTTGCCGGAGCTGGCCCTGAGCTGGCGCGGCGAGCCCGCTCCTGACCCGCGGGTGCTGGTGCTCAACGAGCCGCTGGCCGTCGAGCTCGGCCTGGACCCCGCGTGGCTGCGCAGCCCCGACGGGCTGCGGCTCCTGGTCGGCGACCTCGTCCCCGACGGCGCTGCTCCGGTGGCGCAGGCGTACGCCGGTCACCAATTCGGTGGCTTCGTCCCGCGACTGGGTGACGGGCGGGCGCTCCTGCTGGGCGAGATCGTCGACGACGCAGGGCGACTACGCGATCTGCACCTGAAGGGCTCAGGTCGCACGCCGTTCGCGCGCCGCGGCGACGGCCTGGCCGCGCTCGGCCCGATGCTCCGCGAGCACGTCGTCAGCGAGGCGATGCACGCCCTCGGCATCCCCACGACCCGGTCCCTCGCGGTGGTCGCGACCGGCCGCGAGGTGCGACGGGAAACCGCGTTGCCAGGGGCGGTGCTCGCCCGCGTGGCCACCAGCCACCTGCGCGTCGGCAGCTTCCAGTACGCCGCTGCCAGCGGCGATGTCGGCCTCCTGCGTCGGCTGGCCGACCACGCGATCGCCCGGCACTACCCCGCCGTCGCCGCGGCGGACCGCCCGTACCTCGCTCTGTTCGAGGCGGTCGTCGCCGGACAGGCGTCGTTGGTCGCCCGGTGGATGCTCGTCGGGTTCGTCCACGGGGTCATGAACACCGACAACACGACGATCTCAGGGGAGACGATCGACTACGGGCCGTGCGCCTTCCTCGACGCCTTCGACCCCGCCACCGTGTTCAGCTCGATTGACCAGGGCGGCCGCTACGCCTATGCCAACCAGCCCGCTGCCGCGAAGTGGAACCTGGCCCGGCTCGCCGAGGCGCTGCTGCCCCTGCTCCACCACGACCAGGAGCAGGCCATCGGCCTCGCGGTGGACTCCCTCGGCGGCTTCGGCCGGGAGTACCAGGCCGTGTGGTCCACCGGCATGCGCGACAAGCTCGGCCTGTCCAACATCCTCGACGCCGCCGTCGTGTCCCCCCTGGCCGAGGAGCTGCTGAGCCTGCTGCAGCGCAACCGGGTCGACCTCACATCCTTCTTCCGTGGCCTCGGCGGAGCCGCCCGCGGCGACATCGAACCGGTGCGCAGCCTGTTCCTGGATCTGGCGGCGATCGACGCGTGGGTGGAGCGCTGGCGCGCCCTTGATCCCGCAGCGGAGGCGATGGACCGCGTCAACCCCGCGTACATCCCGCGCAACCACCTGGTCGAGGAGGCGCTGGCCGCCGGGACCGAGGGCGACCTCGATCCGCTCGGGCAGCTGCTGGCCGCGGTGACAGCGCCCTTCCACGACCGCCCGGGCCTGGAGCGTTACGCCGCACCGGCGCCCCAGCACCTCGGCGCCTACCGGACGTTCTGCGGCACCTGACTGCCGCCCACCGCGACGAGTGGCTGGGCGGCTATCGGGGGCAGCTCGGCTTCGCGACGCTCGTCCTGTCGGACGTGCTCACATGGCCGCAGGCGTGCGGCGGCCATGCGCCTCCTCCCGTTGCGCAGATCCGACCGGCTGCCGGAGCGCCCAGCGCACCAGCGACCCGGTCCACGACCACTCGTAGTCGTCTGACTCCGCGAGCGTGCTCACATGGCCGTGGACGACCTCGAAGCCGTGCGCCACCGCCTGCCCTACGAGCCCATCGAGGTGCGGGAAGTCGTCGGCGGTGCACTGCAGCGCGTCCAGCGCCGCCTGCGAGGGGGAGCTGACCCAGATGCCGCCTCCCAGCACGACCTGACCGCCGGGCCGCAGGTGCGCCCGCACGGACGTCAACGTCGCCTCCAGCCCGCCGAATGCGTGGCTGGCGCCGACGAAAAAGACGACGTCGCGCAGACCGTCCGACCAGCCGACGGCATCGTCCTGCACCCACCGCGCCCTGTCCGACACCCCCGCCGCGCCGCCTCCGCGTCGACCTCCGGGAGGACGAGGTCCACGCCGACCCCGCGCGCGACGGGGTGGACCTGCAGTGCCGGAGCAGCCAGGCGCCTTCCCCGCAGCCGAGGTCGAGGATCGAAGCGTCGTCCGGCGGCGTCAGGGTTGACACGATCTCGCGCAGCCGGTCCGCGCTGACCGAAGCCGCGATCGGGTGATCGGCGTGCGCGATGCGGCTGATCTCTCACTGATCCACGGCCAGACAGTGCCTCGTCTCAGCCGGGCAGCCGGCGAGTGCTTGTCAGTGGTCGATGCTGTCCTGTCCGTATGCGTGGAGTATTCGAGCCGCCAGTGCCACTGGCTCGTGAGCAGGACGTGGCTGCACACACCGGTGGGACGGCTACGAGCCTGCGACAGCGACCGCAACGTCATCTGTCACGTCTGCGGCCACGCACTACCCCCCTGTCCTCCCAGCACGTCGCCGGTCATGGACTGACGTTGCCCGAATACCGGAAGCGGTTCGGGCTGAACCGCCAGCAGACCCTGATCGGCCCCGCCATCATCGCTCAGCGGCAGGCCGAGGGCCGCAGCACGGTACTGCTACCCGAGGTCGGGCGGTCTCGCACAGGGACAGCAGATGGCCCGCTCCGGTGAGCTCCTCGCGATGTCGCAAGCCGCGCAGCAGCGGTGCAGATCGCTCACACCATCCTGACAGGAAGGGGTTCGAAGTCCGCGTGGGGGATCGGCGGCGAGATGACCCAGAGGACCTCGCTCTCGGTCGGGAGGGGGTTGCGCCAGTTGTGGCGCTTACGAGCGGAGAACGTCGTCGCGTCGCCTAGGTCCAGGACCACCGTCTCGCCGGCGACCTCGAGCTCGAGCCGACCGAGCGTGACGATCACGAAGATGGACTCCGTATCCAGGGTGTAGGCGCCGTCCGAGCCTCCTCCCGGCTGCATCCGGGTGCGCATGACCTGGATGTGCGGCTCGTTCGAAGGCGTGAGCAGGTACTCCTGCAGGTCGACACCACCCATGTACAGCGGTGTGCCCCCGTGCAGGACGCGCTCGGAGGGGTAGGTGAACAGCGAGCCGATTGAGACGTCAAGGACCTCGCAGATGCGCAGGAGCACCGGGACGGACACGCGCGTGCGTCCGCGCTCGACGAGGCTGAGGAACCCCTTGGTGATCCGGGCCTCGTCGGCCACGGAGGTGAGCGAGAGCCCACGGCGCTGACGAATGGCCCGCAGGGCCGGACCGACGTCCTGCATGCCCTCGGCCGGGTCCCGCGTGGCGCTCACGAGGCCATCTTTCCCCACCGGGCAGGCCCTCGCGCACCGCGGGATGGCAGCGTCAACCGGTCGAGCCAACAGTGGTGGTTAGTAGCCGCTCGTAGGCCTCCCGCGGGGTGAGCCACCCGAGGACCTTGCGAGGCACCTCGTTGAGCTCCTCGGCGATGGCGGTCAGGTAGGGCTGGTGGTCGGTAATCTCGGTGGACTTCGGCAGGTTGGGGCGGATCCTCCGGTTGGTCTGCTCGTTGCTGCCGCGCTTCCAGGGTGAATGCGGATGCGCGAAGTAGACCCTGATGGCGGCGGCGATGTGCGCGTGCCGGGCCATCTCGCTGCCTTGGTCCCACGTCAGCGACTTGCGGAACATGCCCGGCAGCACTGTCGTGTGGTCGATGACGGCGTCGGCGACCGCTTCGGAGCCGCGACCGAGCGGCAGGCGAGGATCGCCAGGAACCTGGTGGTCCGTTCCACCAGGGTCGCGGCGGCGGTCGCCCCGGCCTTGCCGATGATGAGATCACCCTCCCAGTGGCCCGGGATCTTCCGGTCGGCCACGTCGTCGGGTCGGTCGTCCATCGACACCATCCCGATGATCGGACCCTGCCGCTGACCAGCAGTTCTGGCCGGGCGGCGCTTGCGGCGGGAGTCGAGTCTGATCCCGTGCCGGGTCAGCCCGGACTTCGGCAGGGCGTCACTGGCTCCCGCTGACCAGGGGTGTTGCTACGACGCTATGACGCTGCCGTCGCTCACGAGTTCACCCTGGATCATTGACATCGAAGTTTTGTACTGCAACACTCCGGCCATCGTTCAGTGACATAAAACACCCTTCTCAGTCAGAGGTGACCACCATGAGAGCCGTTGTCTTCGACGGGACGGGCCTGGAGATCAGCGAGGTCGAGCTCGCTGCGCCGGGCGTTGGCGAGGTGCAGGTCGACGTGGCCGCCGCCGGGGTGTGCCACTCGGACCTGCACGTCGTCCGCCGCGAGTGGGATGTGCCGCTGCCGGTCGTGCTCGGGCACGAGGGCTCGGGAGTCGTGTCGGCAGTGGGCGCCGGAGTCACGAGCGTCGCGCCCGGCGACCATGTCGTGCTCTCATGGGTGCCGAACTGCGGCACCTGCCGCTACTGCCTGCTGGGGCGACCGGCGCAGTGCCAAGTGGTTGCCGAGGTCGTGGCCACCCAGGGCGTCCTGTACGACGGGACAAGCCGGCTGTCACGCGACGGTCACCCGATCCACCACTACCTGGGCGTCTCGTCGTTCGCGGAGCGCGTCGTCGTGCCTGAGTCCGGCGCGATCAAGGTCCGAGATGACGCACCGCTGGACCTCATCGCCCTCGTCGGGTGCGCGATCGCCACCGGCGTCGGAGCCGTGCGCAACACTGCTCGGCAGCCCGAGGGCGCGACGTGTGCGGTGATCGGCTGCGGCGGTGTAGGTCTGGCCGTGGTCCAGGGTGCACGTCTCGAGGGTGCCTCCGTGATCATCGCCGTCGACACGCTGCCGGAGAAGCTGGAGCTGGCGACCAGACTCGGCGCGACCCACAGCCTGCTCGTGACCCCTGGCCTGGACGTCCCCGCCGCCTTGCATGCCCTCGTCCCGCACGGGTTGGACTTCGTCTACGACGCGATCGGCAAGATCATCACTACCGAGCAAGCCATCGGCTCTCTTGGACTCGGCGCCGCCGCCGTGATTGTGGGGCTCCCCCCCACTGGCCAGCGCGCCGGATTCGAGCCGCTCACCCTGGCCGAGGCCGACCAGCGGATCCTCGGCTGCAACTACGGGTCCGCCGTCCCCAGCCGCGACATCCCGCGGCTCGTCGACGAGCTCATGACCGGCGACCTCGATCTCGAGTCCATGGTCTCCGCCCGCAGACCCCTCGAGGAGGCCCAGGCGGCCCTGGACGACCTGGCGACCGGCCACGCACTGCGCCAACTCCTGGTCCCTTAGCGCAAACCACACTGCGTCACAGCATCGTGGCGCAGGTCATCTCAGAGGAGGTAAGCGTGAACACAGCACCTGTGGACCACTCAGGTGGGCTTGCTCGCCGCAGCGTCTCACCGCTCGAAGTCGCCGCGCAGAGCGTCGCGAACATCGCGCCCAGCGCGGTCATCGCGTTCACGCCCGCCTTCATGGCGTCCTACGCCGGCAACGGCGCCTGGGTGTCGTTCGCCATCGGCACGGTGATCATCCTGTTCGTCGCGTACTGCGTCGCCGTGATCGCCCGCCGGCGAGCCGGTGCCGGATCCCTCGCCGTCCTGGCACGTCCGTCGCTGGGTGCCACAGGGTCGTTCCTCACCGGCTGGGCCTTGTTCATCGGCGTCGTCGCGATCGCCTCCGGATCCTTGGCCGGCGCCGGCTTCTTCGCCTCCCAGGTCTTCACGAACGCAGGCGTCGACGCCTTCACCGGCACAGGTGGACAGATCCTGCTCGATGCTGTTCTTCTCGCGGCCGCGGCCTGGGTCACCGTGACGAGCGTGCGGCTGGCCGCTCGTGTCTCGGCGACCCTGGAGCTCATCTCCATCGCCGTGATCGTCGTGGTCCTGCTCATCGTCCTGTTCCGCAGCGGCAACGTCTTCGACTCCGCGCAGCTCAAGCTGACCGGCGCGACCGTGGACGGCATGGTCTTCGCCGTGGTGCTCGCCATCCTCGGATTCGTCGGCTTCGAGAGCGCCGCATCCCTCGGCGAGGAGTCCCAGGACCCCTTCCGTGCCATTCCTCGCGCCATCCGTGGCAGCGCCATCCTGGCCGGGCTGCTCTACATCTTCGCCACCTACACCCAGGTCGCCGCCTTCAAGGACGGCGCGAGCGGACTCGCCGTCAGCGCCTCCCCCATGGACGACCTAGCCACGCAGTACGGTCTCGACGGGTTCCTCCCGATCCTCAACGCCGGCATCACCGCATCGTTCTTCGCCGTCGTGGTCGCGTGCATAACCGTCGGTGCGCGCCTGCTGTTCTCGTGGGGCAACGACGGCCTGATGCCAGCGTGGTTCGGCCAGGTCCACCCCAAGCACCGCACCCCGCAGCGCGGCATCCTCGTCCTGCTGCCGCCCGTCCTTGTCCCGGTCGTCTGGTGCCTGCTCGCCGGGCTCGCGCCGCTCACGGTGACGACCTACATCGACACCGTCGGGGTCTTCGGCTACATGGTCGCCTACATCCTCATCTGCCTCGCCGCCCCACTGTTCCTCGCGAAGCTCGATGCAGCCGGCGTCGCCGTCGCGTGGGTCAACGGGGTCATCGGTGGCCTGGCACTGATCTACGTCTTCTACCGCAACATCTGGCCCATCCCGCCGAGCCCGCTCAACACCCTGCCCTACTACTTCATCGTGTTCATGATCATCGGTGTGGGCGGGTTCCTCGCCTTCAAGGCGCGCCACCCCGAGATCGTCGAGCGCACCGGCACCTTCGCCGACGACGCCCCCGCCTGAGGTCTGACACTCCTTCGGCCCGGAGCGTCCACTCAGCGGTCCGGCCCGCCGCGGACGACGGGTCGGACGATGGCGAGAGGTCATGCGATCCGTCCAGAATCGGCCTTGACCTCGTACCTCAAGCCGCACCCCCGCCCAGCCGCCCCGTGGCGGTCTGCCGGCCAAACGCGTCCCGAACCGACGTAACCTGGTGGCCGGCCTCCTGCACCACGCGGACCGTCACCGGGTCACCGTCGAACAGCGGCGCCAGCAGGCGGTACGCAAGGGCACGGTCGCCGGGGGGCCGGACCAGCGCCGCTGGACCTAGTCCACTGACGCCGATCCCCCCGACAAGATTACGGCGCCGGGCGCCAGGACCCCCTCGTGCAGCAGGTCGGCGTTCTCTGCCGGGGTGCCTCCACCCTCGACAGGCCACCGGCGGGAGGGTCTTCCCGACCGGTGGGTCAGAGCTGGGCTCGGCCCGCCACAGCGGCGCTGGCGGCCGCGGCATCCTGCCGCTGGGTGGCGGTCGCCTTGACCTCGTCGGTGCCCTGGGCGGACGCGTCGCCGGCGCCGGCGAACAACTTCCTGGTAGCGCTGTCGGGCGCTACCTGCAGGTCCCGGAACTGGCCGGACGTGGTGCCGCGGACACGGTTGTCGTGCCCCACTGGAGCCGGGTTGTTACCGGTACCAACGAGGTTTCGGCGGACGATGTTGTTGCTGAAGTCGGTCGTGGCCGTGTTGTCGACGATCTTGACGTTGCCACCCCAGTAGGTCACTGCGGAGCACAGCGAGATCGGTGAGTGGGCGCCGAGTTGCAGGCTGCCGGCGTTGCTGCGGAACAGGGCGTTCCCGAACACCTCGCTGTCGCAGATGACAGACCCGGCCGACGTGCCGATGACCGACACGTCACCGTCGACGACGGAGTCGAAGGCGTCGACGTAGGTGTTCCCCCGGCCGATGAGGTTTCCGCCCACGCGGGATCCGGTCAGCACGAGCTCGCCTGTGGTGGCGCTGGCGGTGCCGTCGAGGCTGGAGTCCTCGAGGAACAGGAAGCCGTCGACGTTCGAGTCGGCTGACCTGCGCAAGGAGGCGTCGCTGCCCAGTTCGCTGCCGATCAGGTAGACACCGAATGAGCCGTGACCGGTGACTTTCCCCTCTACCGAGGCGTCGCGGATCTCGGCGAACCCGTCCGCTGCCACGTCCACCTTTCCGTTCAGCGTGACCTTCGAGCCGATCAGGCTGGCACCGGAGGCGACGCGGACGTTGCCGTTCACGGTCGTGCCGGTGAGGTCGCACGACTGACCGGCCGGGATGACAAGGTCCCCGGGCACCGTCACGGCTCCTCCCTCGCCCACGCATCTGGTGACGAGCGCAGCCGACGCCGGCGCCGCCGTGCCGAGTCCTGCGGCGGCAGTAACCAGTCCGACAAAGAGTGCGGCACCCATCCTGGTTCGCGCACTGAGCATGGGCTTGTCCTTCCGTTGTTGCGAGAGGCTGTGCCTTCGCGGTGACGGGCGGCGTAGGGGTCGCCCGACGTCTGAACAGACGACTGCCGGTGACGTTGGCATGCCAGACCTGCGGCTGGTGCAAAACCGCGATGAACGTGCGGCGAACGACTCGTCAACGCCAGTGTCAAGGGCCGGGCTTGCCCAGAATCGACAGTGTCCCGCGGCCTCGTCGTGGAGCGGGGACGAGCTGCACCGGGCGGCGAGAACCTCGACGCGTCGACGACGTCAGTTCATCCCTTCTTCGCCCGTACGCCGTTGAGGTGTCGACCCGGCGCCCCTAGCTTCAGCGGTGATGGCCGGACCGCCACGACGGTGCCGCGCAAACCCACAGGACGTCTCGCTGGGAGGTCGGCACCTCGTGCCAGGAGTAAATGCGGTGCACGCCCGTGGCGTGACCAAGCACTTCGACAGCGTCATGGCGGTCGAGGGCATCGACCTCACCGTGAAAATTGGCACGGTGCACGGCATCGTGGGACCCAATGGCGCCGGCAAGACGACCGTGCTGAGCATGATCTTCGGTCTGACCACGCCGGACAGCGGTGTGCTGCGGGTGCTGGACCAGCCCACCGCACGACACGACGGGCGCACCGTCGACGGTGTCGCCGGCTGCGTGGAGATGCCGCGCTTCTATCCCTACCTGTCTGCGCGTCGCAACCTGGCGCTGCTGGCCGGGCTGGACGGCGCAGCGTCGCGGTCCGTTGTCGCCCGCAAGGTCGACGAGGTCTTGTGGCAGGTCGGACTCGGCACCGTTTCCGGCGACCGGGTGCGGGAGTACTCACTCGGGATGCGGCAGCGACTCGGCATCGCCGCGGCGCTGTTGCGTGACGTGCGCCTGCTCGTGCTCGACGAGCCCAGCAACGGACTGGACCTCGCCGGCGTACAGGAGGTACGCGCGCTGCTGACGTCCTTGGCGCAGCAGGGCGTCGCGGTGCTGCTGAGCAGCCACCACATCAAGGAGCTGGAGGAAGTCTGCGACGCGGTGACGATCCTGCGAGCCGGTCACGTCGTGTTCGACGGCTCGATGCAGCAGATGCGCCGCCGTGCCCCCGACCCGCAGTTCCGGCTGCACAGCAGTGACGACGTCGCGGCGCAGCTGGTCGCCGAGCGTGGCGACCAGATCACGCTGGAGTCCGGCGACGACCAGCCAGGTTTCGCCGTGCGGACCTCGCAGCAGGGGCTGGACGCCTACGTCATGCAGCTCGTCCGCCTGGGCATCGCGATCCGCGGCCTGCAGCCGGTGCGAAGTCCACTGGAGTCATTGTTCCTGGAGCTGACGACGTCCGAGCCGCACGTCGCGGCAACGGCCGGCGAGTCGCCGACCGGTCAGCAGGCGCTCAGCATGTCCGCCTCCACCGGCGAGGCCGGGCACGAGTCGCTGGGTGTTCGGCGATGACCACGCTGGGGCTGTCGTCGCGCGGTGCGCCGATGGCGGCTCGGCCGGCCGCCGCCCAGGACCGGACGTCGGGGCTGCGCGGGGTGTGGGCGGTGTACAGATCGGAGCTGGCCAAGCTGGCGCTCCAGGTCAGGGTCCGGTCGGCGATCGGGCTGTGCCTGGTCGGACCCTTCGTGTTCGTCGTCGTCGAGCGGACGCAGACCACCCTTCCGACCGATACCCCTTTCGGGCGATGGGTCCATGACTCGGGCTTCGCCGTGCCACTGGTCATCCTGGGTTTCGCCGGTCTGTGGCTCGTGCCCGCACTGACAAGCGCCGTCGCGGGGGACATCTTCGCCTGCGAGGATCGGTTCGGGACGTGGAAGACCATCCTTACGCGCTCGCGGAGCCGCTCGCAGATCTTCGCCGGCAAGACGCTGGCGGCCATGACGTACACGACGATGGTGGTGCTGCTGCTGGCCGCCAGCAGTGTGGTGGCCAGCCTGCTGCTGGTCGGCAACCAGCCTCTGGTCGGCCTGACCGGTCAGTCGATCGCTCCCGGCCGCGCCTTCGCACTCGTCCTGTACGCGTGGGCTACTACCCTGCCGCCCGCACTAGGGTTCACCGCTCTGGCCCTGCTCGTCTCAGTCGTGACCCGCAGCGCCCCGGCCGGTGTCGGCGCCCCGGTGGTGATCGGCCTGGGAATGCAGCTGTACGCCATGGCCGACGGGTCAGACGTGGTGCGGATGCTGCTGCTGACCACGCCTTTCACGGCCTGGCACGGCCTCCTGGCCGCCACCCCGTATTTCGGGCCGCTGATCTGGGGAGCGGTGACATCTCTGCTGTACGTGACCGCCTGCCTCGGGCTGGCCCATCAGGTGTTCCGGCGTCGCGACATCGTGGCGAGCTGAGCGTGCCCGTCGACCCAGGACTGCCACGCCGTCGCGGCCCGTACGCCACCGCCCTGTTGACCGCTGCCGCGATGTCGACCCTGTCCGCATGTGGCTTGTCCGGGGTGACCGGCGATCGGCTGGAAACGGCGATGTCGGCGACCTTCGCGAACCTTTACGTCCTGCAGCAGTCACTACAGGGCCACCCGCCGGTCACCCCGGCCGAGATGGCAGCCGATTCCCGCTGTGACAAGGGCGGTCCGGCGACCCCGGACACCGGACCGGGCACCGCCTGGCAGTGCGTCATCACCTGGCAGGTCGCCGGGGCGAGCACCCCTGCCCAGGCCGTCTACCAGGTCGACGTCAAGGCCGACGGCCGCTACACCGCGGACGGCGAAGGGCCTCGTCAGGTCAACGAACAGCACAGCATTGCCGGTCCCGACGGGCGGCAGGTCACCAACCCGCTCTGGCAGTTCGACGGAGCCGTGGACACCACGTGAGTGGCAACCCTTGCTGCTCGACGCCATCTCAATCTCACTCGTTGGAGGAGAAGATGCAGATCGAACGCAGAAGAGTCCGCGGCCGTCCGCGGTTGCCCCGCGCGGTCGCATTCGGTGTGGTCGGGGCCCTCGCCCTGGGCAGCACCGGCGTCGCGGCTGCCGCCGGCGTGCTGAGCGGCTTCGGCACCTCGCAGGTCGGGGACGACACTGCCCAGGGCATCGTGCTGCCCTCTAACCAGCACATCCGGCCGGTCGGTGAACGTGCGCTGGTCGACAACGGACAGCTCATCTCCTCCACTGTGAGTCCCGACGGTGCTTTCGTCGCTGCGCTCACCACGGGGCGCGGTATCGCGTTGACCATCCTGGACGCCGACAGCGGGAAGATTATCCAGCAGGCGGGCACCGATTCCACCGCCGACCTGCGCCTAAAGAACAAGGACGTCGCCCCGGACGGACCGCTGTACTCCAAGGACGGCTCGACGCTGTGGTTCGGTCAGGAGAAGCACGTGCTGCGGCTGTCGGTCGCCGCAGACGGCACCGTCTCGGCACCGACGTCGATCCCGATCCCGGACGGTCCGGGCGGCGCGAAGGCGCTGCCGTCGGGTATGGCCCTGTCCGAGGACGGCTCGAAGCTCTACGTCGCCCTCAACGGCAAGAACACCCTCGGGGTGATCGACACCGCGACCGCGACGCTGGTCAGCGAGACGCCGGTCGAGCACGCCCCGCGGCAGGTCGAGTTGGTCGGTGACACGGCGTTCGTATCGAACGAGGGCGGACGCCCCGCCGCACCCGGGGAGTTCACCAACGACTCCTACGGCACCCCGATCGTGGCCGACCCGGTCACCGGCGCCGCGACGACCGGCAGCGTGTCGGTCGTCGACCTGGTGCACGGTGCCCAGACCAGCTCGATCCCCGTCGGTCTGCAGCCCACCGCGCTCTACCGACACGGTTCCACCCTGTTCGTCGCCAACAGCAACGACGACAGCGTGTCGATCATCGACACCGGGAGGCGCAAGGTCACCCAGACCTTCAACGCCAACCCGCTGCCTGGTTCGACGGCCGACGGTCACCACGTCAACGGCATCACCATGCCCGACAACGAGCATCTGCTCGTCAGCCTGGGCCGGGACAACGCCCTGGCGGTCTACGGCTTCGAGGGCGCCCAGGCACCGGTGAGCTACCAGGGACTGCTCCCGACCGACTTCTATCCGTCGGGGGTACAGACGAACACCGCCCGCGGCGAGGTCGTCGTCACCAACATGCGCGGCATCGGGGCCCGTGGACCGGTCAGCACCATCGACAAGGGTCCCGGCACCAGGCCCGCGACCGGGCACAACACCCACAACGTCACCGGGTCGCTGACGACGTTCACGATGCCGGCCCCACACCAGCTCGCCCGCTACACCCACGAGGTGTTCCTCAACAACGGGTGGGACCGGCTGCTGGCCTCCGAACCGAAGGGCAATCCGAACGCCACCCCTGTCCCGGTTCCCAAGCGGCTGGGTGAGCCTTCGCCCATCAAGCACGTCTTCATGATCATCAAGGAGAACCGCAGCTACGACCAGGTCCTCGGCGACGTCGGTAAGGGCAACGGCGACCCGTCGCTGACTCAGTTCGGGCGGGTAGTCACGCCGAACCTGCACGCGCTGTCGACGGACTTCACCCTGTTCGACAACTTCTACGACATCGGGACCAACTCCGCGGACGGCCACAACTGGCTGATGCAGGCCGACGCGACCGACTACCTTGAATCGGAGTTCGGGCAGTTCACCCGCAGCTACCCGGGAGCGGGCGGGGACGCGCTGGCCTACCAGCGCGACGGGTTCCTGTGGAACGCCGCTGCCCGCGCCGGGAAGTCGGTGCGCAACTTCGGTGAGTACGTCAAGTACATGAACGTGCCCTCCAAGTCCGATGGTGGCCCCAGCTGGGTCGACTGGTATCAGGACTCGCTCATCCTGGAGGGCAAGGCGACCGGTGAACTGCCGGTGCCGATCGACAAGTACACCAGCTACAGCGACATCCCGTCGCTGAACGCGATCACCGACCACGCCTACCCGAAGTACAACCTGGGCATCCCCGACCAGTACCGCACCGACATCTGGTTGCGCTCGTTCCGGGAGTCGGAGAAGACCGGGGACCTCGCAGACCTGAACCTGATCAGGTTGCCCGTCGACCACACCTCAGGTCTGAAGTCCACCAACCCGTACCCGATCGCCCAGGTCGCCGACAACGACCTCGCCCTCGGCCGCATGGTCGACGCCATCACGCACAGCAAGTTCTGGCAGAGCTCGGCCATCTTCGTGCTGGAAGACGACACCCAGAACGGGGTCGACCACGTCGACGGCCACCGTGGACCGTTGAGCATCATCAGTCCGTACGCCAAACGAGGCGGCGTCGACAGCAGCTACTACACCCAGCTCAACATGCTGGCGACGATCGAGCAGATCCTCGGGATCGCGCCGATGAACCAGAAGGACCGCGCCGCAGAGCCGATGACCGGTGCCTTTCAGCGCAAGCCCGACCTGGCGCCGTACACGGTCAGACCGAACAACATCCCGCTGACCTACGGGCTCCGCGGCAACGGGAAGAACAACCCGCCACCGGCGCCTCCCGCCGCCGCGGCCGTACCGGCTCCGGCCGCTCCCGCACCGGCACTCGCCGCACCGGTAGCTCCGGTAGCTCCGGTAGCTCCGGCACCCGCCGCTCCGGCAGCGGAAGCACCCGCAGCGCAGGCTCCGCCGGCAGTGCCGCCGGCCATGCAGGCTGTCCACGACCAGTGGGCCGCCTGGAGCGAGCAGCAGCGCTTCAACGGACCGGAGGCGGCGGCCGACGTGGCAAACCCCGAGCAGATGAACCGACTGACCTGGTACATCGGCCATGGATGGGTCGAGCCCTTTCCCGGTGACAGCGCGATCCTGGGACCCGATCAGGTGCCAGGGCGCTTCCTACCCGCGAACGACACCGACGGGTAAGCACTGAACACGCCCGTTCCCGGGTCTGCCTGAAGGCGACGGCGGTGGCGGGACGATACGTATCGTCCCGGCAGCTGTCGCGTCGGGAAGCACCGAGCCGACGCCCGGTTGAGCAACGGGTGTGACCATGGAAGCTGTGACTGCACCAGCGCCAGGAGCCGCTCGGCGTCCTCCTTCCGGGCGAACGACTGCGCCCGACGCCGCCCGTCGCCATCCCGATACCTGCCCGCCACCGCAGCCCCACGCCGACCCGATCCCACCCGATCTTGCTGCCGTCCGGCAGCACCCGCCACCACCGGTCCTCGATGTGTCCCACCCCGATCACCTCCGGACTAGGCAGCCTTACGCCCCCCACCCGGCACATGCGCAGCAGCCGACGCCGGCCCTGTGGACAAGCCGGTCAGGGCACAACGAGGTCAGCCGGACCCGCAGCCATCCTCCGGCCGTGCCTAGATGATCGATTCCAAGCCTGATCAGTGGTCGTAGGCGAGTAGCGAGCGTCGGACGCGCTGTCCGGTGTGGTCGTTGTGCCAGATCGCGGTGGTGAGCGCGAGCATCCGCTGCAGGACACGG
>JAABUN010004222.1_pt1 | contig 20100 bp, 11 predicted proteins | sample 5559311 | NCBI WGS metagenome assembly JAABUN01 (sample SAMN10711877, study PRJNA513370) | rock metagenome | isolation source: Antarctica rocks | place: Antarctica: Victoria Land, Siegfried Peak sud
TTCAGCCCGTGATTCCTGCCCCACGCTGCAAATCACGGGCTGAAGCCCGCGCCACAAGGAACGCCGCACCCTACCCGCTCTGGTCGCTAAACTTCATAGCCCGCCGCGTTGATTGGGAGAATCAACGCGGCGGGCTGACAGCACTACCCTCCACGGGAGCGCGACTTTCGTGCGCGTTGCGTTACACCGGACGCCGTGGCAATTCCACGGGCGGCATGGGCGACACTGCCCCCGGCATCATCGGGTTGCCGTCCGCGTCGAGCAAGTTTGCCTCGCGTTGCAACCAGTATTGTGCGTGCTTCTTCGCGTCATTCCAGCGAACGAATGCGTTGACTCCGAGCATTCCGACGGCTGTGAGCAATGCAAGGGGGAGTTGGTCGAGGTGTGCGCCGCGCATCCCCCAAAAACGCCGCCGATAGCCGTGTAGATGAAACCAGCGCGAATCCAATCGCGTGGTTCGTGGAGGAGAGGCACACTCACCTCGCGCACCGCCGCTTCCGCCTCGTGCGCCGCAACGAAGGGGCCACGACCGTCGTAGGCGTAGGAGATGTTGTAGGCGGCGCGGTACACTTCGAGGGCGTCGCCGGAAAAGCGGGCGCGTACGTCGTCGGGCAGATCGTTCACCGTGGGATACGCCTTCATGCAGCCTCCGCACCGCGCTCGTGTATCGCTCGCGCCCGCCGCGCCTGCCGCACCCGTGGCGATTCACGCGCCCCACTATTATTATACGGGGGATGCGGGAGACGACGCGCCGCCGCCCGTGCCGGGGCGAACGAGCGTGGTCATCGTGTCGTGGCGGGTGCGGGAGTTGCTGCGGGCCTGCCTGCGCAGCATCGCGGCGCACGAGGAGATGGACGCCCTCGAAATCTGGGTGGTGGACAACGACAGCGGCGACGGTTCCGCCGCGATGCTGCGCGAGCAGTTCCCGTGGGCGCGGCTCGTCGCGCTCGATACGAACCCCGGCTTCGCCGCCGCGAACAACGTCGCGCTCCGGCGAGCGACGGGCGATGTGCTGCTGCTGCTCAACCCCGACACCGAACTGCACGACGCCAGCATCACGCGCCTCGCTGCGTACGTGCGGGCGCACGGGGAGTGCGGCGTGGTCGGGCCGCGCCTGCTGAACCCGGATGACTCGCTGCAATCCGCCGGGTTCGGGATGCCTACACTCTTTCAGGTCTGGTACGACCTCGTGCCGTGGCCGCGCCGCTTCTACGCCTCGCGCCGCAACGGGCGGTACGCGAGCGGACCTGACGACGCGCCCTACGCCGTGGGCTTCCCCCTCGGTGCGGCACTCGCCGTGCGACGCGATGTGCTGGACCGCGTCGGCCCGCTCGACGAGGGCTACGGCATGTACATGGAGGAACCCGACCTCTGCGCCCGCGTGTCGGCGGCGGGATGGGAGACGCGCATCGTCCCGGCGGCGGCGATCACGCACCACGGCGGGAGCAGCACGGGGCAGGTTCCGGGGCGGATGTTTCTAGCACTGCACGCGGCGCGGCGACGGTTCTACGCCCGCTTCCGCTCCCCTTTATGGAATGTGGCAGCGCGGCGGCTGACGCGGGCGGGGTTGGTCGTGGCGGCGGCACGGGTGTGGTTCGCGTTCCGGCGCGGGTCGCTCGACCGGGAGGACTGCCGGGACGCGGTGCGGGTCTATGGGGCGGCGTGGCAGCTCTGGGGTGCGACGCCGCCGGACGCGGGGGAGGTCGGCGGGTGGAAGTTCTGAACCTCGTCGTCTGCGCGGCACTGGTGCTCGGTGTCTGCGCCCTGTTCCTGCTGCCCGATCACACGCGGTCGCGCCGCCCACATCGCCCGCACCGCACGCACACATACCCGGAAACCCGCGACCGCGAATGGCGCGACACCCCCATTCCGCCGCGCCGGCCATTCACCCCGCGTCGTCGCACCCCCTACGACAACAACTAGGCGGAACGTTCCGCACACATTCCGCGTTCCTGAATACATGTATACCGCAGTAGTGATACACTACGCCGGGGTAGAAGAACATACACCAGTGGCATTTAAAGGTAAGAAACAGTCCGAGGACAAAAATACCCGTCCCCGAAGACGGTGACGGGTGCGTCACATTTTTGGTCTCGAATCGTTGTAAATGGTGAACAGCGCGGGTTGCTACCCGCGATGCGCCGTCTTGGGCAGGGGAAGGGTAACGCCAAGACACATTTGTACCGTAATTTACGCATAACCGTTGACATTGCCGTAGCGGGAAGTTAGAGTGGTGTATGGGATTGTCTGGCTGCGGAAATGGTATCCGCGCCCCTCACCATCCACCGATGACTACAGAGGCGGGACGAGAAGGGCATTCCCCTTGCAGCATAGAGCTGGTGGGGTAGGAAGAAGAGGGAGCACTTGATGCGCGACCGGCGAGAACACCCCACCGACGATGCTCCCCGCGAGACCGACAGCGGGGGCGAGAACACCTCGCGTACGCTCAGCGTCTCGAACCGGGAGACACCCACAGGTCTAGCCCTGAGCGACAACGGCACGAACTACGCCGAGCTGTTCACGCGGCTCCAGAAGCTTATAGACAATGCCACCGGGACGATCCGCGACTTGCGCCGCGAGAACGCGGAGTTGAGCGGGCGCATGTCGCAGATGGATGCGTACATCCAGTTGCGGTCCGAGGCGGTGAGCAACGAGGTGGAGTTGCACGAGGCGGCGGGGCGTCTCGAAGAGATGCTGGAATTCGAGGCTGTCGCTCCCGCCGAGACGCACCCGACGCCCACGCCGCTGCACCGCGTTCATGAGACCGCCCCCGTCCCCGCCCCCGAACCCCGGTACGACGCCCCCACGAACGGATACACGCCCGTACGGGAGATGCCGCGTGAAGCTCCGCCTGCCCCCCCCGTGTCGGTGGCCCCGCCGCCGCCGCCCGCGCCGCCCGTGCAACGCGCACCCGTGGTGATGCCGGTGGTACCGCTCTCCGACGAGAGCGAGACATGGCAAGCCCCGCGTGCGGCGGCGACGGTGCCGTTGCATCGTCCCGTTCAGGCGGATCAGGCGGCACCCGTCGTCGTGCCGACCGCAATCCAACGGAATGTAGAGCCGCTAATGCGCGACGACGAGGCCGAAACGCGAGAAGCCGTGGCCTTCGCGCCGCAGGTGGTCATATCCGCGCCGCTCGCGCCGCCCGTTGCTGCGGCGGTGGCCCCCGCACCGGAGCCGCCCCCGATCCCCATGCCTATGGTAGCCCCCGTGGCCCCGGTGGCTCCGGTCATGGTGGTGCGCCGCGCTCCGGTTGCGCCGGTTGCCCCCCTCGCGCCGATGGCGAACGGGGTGAGCGAGCGATACGCGGGGACGTACACCCTCGTGGTCTACCCCTTCACGCGCTTCTCGGACCTGGGGCAGTTCCAGTCCGCCTTGCAGGAACTCGTGGGCATCCACGATGTGCAGGTGCGGCGGTTTGCGCAGGGGACGCTGGAGATGCGGCTGAGCTACGACGGTGCCTCGGCGTTGCCGCAGGCGTTGCGCGGGTTGCCGATCCGGGTCGAGGACGTGGAGGAAGAGGAGCCGTATCGCCTGCGCGTCCGACTGGACCTGAACAGTGGATCCTGAACGCCAACAGGAGGAGGCGACCTACGACTTCATCCGCACATGGGGCAAGATGCTCCTCGTGGTGGCGTCGTGGCCGGTGCTCTTTCTCGTCGTATTCTTCATGTATCTCCAGTTTCCCATTATCGCGCTGATCCTTTTCGCGGTGCTGTTCCTCGTATGGGTGCGGGTGCTCACCCTGCCGGGTGTCCTAAGGAGCAACTTCGGTGGCAAGCGTAACCGGCATTGAGCCGCGTGCGATGGCAGCGGCAATCACGGTACCGCACGGTGCGATCTGGTCGGTGTTCGGCGCCGCGCCCGACGGTCGGCTCGTGGACCGTCTGCCCGTGGGGGAATGGCAGCGCCTCGGTGCCGTGCCGCTCTCCGCGAACGCGACGAGCGTGCGCGTGGCGGCGACGCGCCTCCCGACCGCCGAAGAGGGCGAACTGTTGGAGCGCACCTTTCGCGCCCCGGTGCAGATAGACATCTGCGGGCAGACCGCCCTCGACCTCGCGCTCGCCTCGCTCGACGCGGACGCCGAAAGCCGGGTACACACGTACTGGCGCATCATTGCCGCCCGCCTGAGCGCGAGCGGCTTCGACGTGACCGCGAACGGCTACGAACCCGCCGACCTCTTCCAGCCCACGGTGCTGGACCTCCAGCGCGGGCTTGGCGTGCCGATGGCGACCGCCCTGCGGGCGATGGGCCTGCTCGCCAGCTTCACCGTGCTCCCGGAGGCGGAACTCGGCGGGCCGAAGCCGCTCTTGCCGCTCGTCTCGGTGGCGCAGCGGCAGCAGTGGCGGGCCGTGCCGCTCCGGCGCGTGGGGAACGCGGTGCTGTGGTGTACCGACGCCGCCCTCGGTACCGCCACCATCGCGGCGATGGAGCGCACATTCGGCCTCCCCGTGTACGTGACGGTCATCGAGAGCGACACGCTTGAGGCGTTCGCCACCCACGAGGCCGAGCCGAGCGACAAACTGCGCGACGAGACCATCGTGCGCAGCCTCGTTGACTTGGGCGCGATCAGTTACGACCAGTACCGCGCCGCCCTGCTGCTCTCGCGCTCCCGCCAGACGAGCGAACTGATCGCCCTGCGCGAGATCACCGACATCCCCCGTGCCGCGATGGCCCGCGCCACGGCGGCGGCATGGGGTACGGAGTGGGCCGGCCCGAACCTGCCGAACAACGCCGATGTGCGCCGGTTCGTGCCGCACGAGGCTGCCATGTTGCTCAAAATCTGGCCTGTCAGCTATCGCGGGCGCGTGCTCACAGTAGCGACGCCGCGCTCCGGCGACGCTGCGTTCCTCGACGCGGTGCGCGACCTCACGGGGCAGAATGTGCGGGCGGTCTACGCCGACACCGCGCAGGTCGAGGCGGCCCTCGAAACGCATTGGAACTTCCGCCTGCCGCCCGACGAGGATGCGCAAATCCTGCCGCTCGTCACCGAGTTCGACGCGCAGGAGTATGCCTTCCTGACGGGGCAACTCTGGCTCGATCTGGAACACCTACACTTCCCGGCGCAGCCGCAGGCCGCGCTCGACGCGGGGCTGATCGTCGTCCACGAGGACGGGGCTTTGCTCTGGGTGGCGACCGGGGAGACACACAGCTACGACCGCGTGGAGGAGTTGGGCCTCGCGCTCGACCGCCTCGTGCGCCCGGTGGCGACCACGGCAGCGGTCGTCGGTGCGGCGGTGCGGCAGGTTACGGACGCGCAGAGCCGCGCCGACGTGCGGCTGCCCGCGCCCGAAGACCTCGCGCTGCTCGACGAATTGCGGTCGCGGGAGTGGCTCACCGAAGGCCAGCGGCGGGCTTTCCTCGCGGACCCGCGCTGGCGACACCAGCCGGACGAAGCCCTCTCCTCCGCCACGGGCGTCGAGGCGTCCGAGGCGGCGCAGCAGATCGCTGAGGTGGCGGGCTGGCCGCTCATTGACCTGCGCCCGCAGACGGTCTATCTGGACATGATTGACCCCGTGGGCGTGCCGTATCGCGGGCGGCGGGTGGAAGAACCCGTGGATATGGCCCTCGCCCGCAGCATCTCGGAGACGGACGCGACGCGCATCGGGGCGTTGCCCATCGTGTTGCAGGGCGGGGCGATCACCGTGGCCCTCGCCACGCCGTTCGCGCCCGAAGCCCGCGCCGAATTATCGCGCATCCTCGATACCGATATCGTGCCGACAATGGCGATCAGCAGCGACCTGCGGGCGGCACTGCGCCGCGTCCATCGCCGCCCCACCATCGGCGAAGCCCTGATCGGGACGGGCGCGATTGACGTACACGACCTCGAAGACGCCCTACGCACACAGAAGAAATCGGGCGGGCGCATCGGGGCGGTGTTGCGCTCGAACGAGCTTGTCTCGCAGGCCGACATCGCGGGGGCGTTGGCGGCGCAGTACAATCTCGCCTACTTCGACCTCGCGGAGACCGACCTGAACACCGACATCATCCGGGCCATCCCGGAGGAAGTCGCCCGCACCGAGCAGGTGGTGCCGCTGCTGTTCGAGGGCGGCACGGCCCTCCTCGGTGTGGTGGATCCCGGCAACCTCATCGGCATCACGCGGGCGGCGGAACACCTCGACCGCGAGGTCGAGACCGTGGTGATCACGCCCGACGACCTCGAAGCGGCCCTCGAACTCGCCTACTCGCAGGACTACCTGAACACGAGTGCCTTCGACCTGATGAGCCGCACGCCGGAGAACTCCGCCTCCCGCGTGCTCACGCAGCCGCAGAAATGGTTCTTCATCGGCCTCCTCGTGGTGATCGCGCTCGGCCTCATCTTCGCCACGCTCCCCACCGTGAGCATCCTCATCTCGATCTGCACGCTGTTCTACACATTCTTCTCGGCGTACCGCATCTACCTCATCCAGCGTGCGCTCTCGAGCCGCCTCGAAGTCCCCGTGGCGCAAGAGGAAATTGACGGGCTGGACGAGCGCACGCTGCCGATCTATACCATCCTCACGCCGCTCTACAAAGAGAAGGAAGTGCTGCCTATCCTCGTGGAGAGTATCCGGCGGCTCGATTACCCGAAGGTGAAGCTCGATGTGCTCATCCTGCTCGAAGAGGACGACCCGGAAACGGTGGAAGCGGCCCTCTCGATGAACCTGCCCTCGCACTTCCGCGTCATCATCGTGCCGAACGGCAACCCGAAGGGCAAGCCGAAGGCTCTCAACTACGGCCTCCTGCACGCCCGTGGCGAGTACGTGGTGATCTACGACGCCGAGGACACGCCCGACCCGCAGCAATTGAAGCACGCGATGGTGATCTTCAACAAGACCGACGAGTCGCTCTGCTGCATTCAGGGCAAGCTGAACTACTACAACCGCGACCAGAACCTGCTGACGAAGTGGTTCACCATCGAGTACAGCATGTGGTTCGACCTGCTCTTGCCCGGTCTCAACGCCACCGACGCCCCGATCCCGCTCGGCGGCACCTCGAACCACTTCCGCGTGCGGCAGTTGCAGGAACTGGGGGCGTGGGACCCGTACAACGTCACCGAGGACGCCGACCTCGGCGTGCGCCTCTACAAGGCAGGCTACAGCACCGCCGTGATGGATTCGACGACGTATGAGGAGGCGAACTCGCAGTTCTTCAACTGGATCAACCAGCGGTCGCGGTGGGTGAAGGGATATATCCAGTCGTATCTCGTCCACATGCGCGACCCGATTGGCCTGTGGAAAGCCCTCGGCCCGAAGGCGTTCATGAGTTTCCAGTTGATCGTGGGCGGCACGTTCTTCGGCTTCCTCATCAACCCGGTCTTCTGGCTGCTGACGACGCTCTGGTTCACCACGCACTGGGGCTTCATCGAGACGATCTTCCCCACGGCGATCTTCTACATCGCCAGTCTGGGGCTGTATCTCGGCAACTTCAGCTTCACGTACATCAACGTGGCGGGCTGCCTGCGGCGCAAGTACTACCACCTCGTGAAGTACGCGCTGTTGTCGCCGATTTACTGGGGGATGATGAGCATCGCGGCGTGGAAGGGCTTCCTGCAACTCTTCTACAAGCCGTTCTACTGGGAGAAGACCGTACACGGGCTGTCGAACGTTGCCCCGACCACGCGAGCGGCGGACGAATAAATTTGTCACCACTTGCATTCTGTGCAACGTATCGGTTACGATATTGACATACATTGGGTTCGGGGAAGAGAGTCAAGGGGGGGAGTTATGGGGGGCATGAGGACGATGAGAGGGTTGAGACACGTTCGTTTTGTACTGGCACTGGGCCTCGTGGCCCTGATGATGCCGTGGCCTGCCGGTGCGCAGGCACCGACGGCGGCACCGTCCGCCGTGGCATCGCCCGCCGCATCGCCGGCGGCGGCGGGCGGCGCGATGGTGCCTGCGCGACCGGCGGGCATGGCGGGTATGACGGGGAACGCCGTGACGATCCGCGATCTCGGTTTTCCCGACACCTCGATCACGGGAACGCTGACGCGGCAGGATTTCTACTTTCCCGGCCCCGGTCAGGCCTCGCGCACGCCGGCGACGATGAACTTCTCGTTCAGCCACTCGGCGCAACTCGATCCTGCCCGCTCGGCGGTGCGCGTCGAGTGGAACGGCCTCGCGGTCTACACCGAGGCTCTTGCGATGGACAGCACGAACAAGGTGACGCGCACGATCCAGATTCCGGCGGATCGCGTGCAGCCGGGGCTGAATCAGGCGAGCTTCAACTTCCTGCTGCTCCTGCCGAACGACGGCCCCTGCCCGGAGGACACGAACCCCGGTCGCGTCGCCACGGTCTTTCAGGACACGAGCGTGAACTTCGGCGTGCAGGTGGCGGCGGTGCGGCCCGACCTGAACATCGGCACCTTCCCGGCAGCCTTCACGCAGGCGGCGGAGTCGGTGACGCGGGTCTCGGTGGCCCTCCCCGGCGATCCCACAAGCGGCGAACTGAGTGCTGCGTCAATCGTGGCGGGGCAGATCGCCCGCCTCGCGCCGAACAACCGCTTCAATTTCGTGACGATTGACCCGAACGCGCAACTGAACCCGGTGGACACGCACATCGTCGCCATCGGTAGCCCGCAGCGCAACCCGCTCGTCAATGCGGTGGCCCCCGGCCTCGGCTTCAATACGAGCGGTGCCACGATCATCTCGCCCAACGGCACGCAGAACAACCGCGAGACGGGCTTTCTCATGATCGGGTCGGTGCCGCAGAACCCCGCCGCCACGGCCCTCGTGGTCACGGGCGTGAGCGAGGAGGGCATCACCAACGCCTCGCGGCTCTTCGGCAACACGAGCTTGCTCAAGACGATCAACGGCCCCTTCGCGGAGGCGCAGCAGGTGTCGCTGCCTGCCCCGCGTGAGGGCGTGGCCCGCTCGATCACGCTGTTCCCGCAGGGTGTGCAGGTCGGGCGACAGACCGACGTGTCGCAGCGCATCGTGCTGCCGCCCTTGCCAGAGACGAGCCGCGTGCGCGTCAACCTCTCGGTGGCCCGCTCCCCGAACCTGAACACCGACCTCTCGTACCTGCGCCTGACGCTGAACGGGCAGGCCACGGGGTCGGTGCAGCTCGCCGGTATCAACACGCAGGGTACGCCCGTGACGCTCGACGTACCGGCCCGTGCGTTCAAGGCGGGGCTGAACACCATCGGCTTCTCCGGCTCCGCCCGCGCCCCGGTCGGGCAGTGCGACTCGTCGTACGCCAATCAGGGCGGCTCGAATGTCTACCTGAACATCTCGCCCACGGTGATGCTGGAGACGCAAGAGGCGGCGGTAGTCAGCCCCCTCAGTCTCGCGCTCTGGCCCTATCCGCTGATCGCGCAGGACAACCGCGCCCCCACCCTCGTCACGGGGGGCGACGGCATCAACGCGATGCTCAACACGGCGGCGATCCTCGGCCCGTTGCAGGATGGCGACGTGGTGAACTTCAATGCCCTCCGCGCCGGTCCGAGCGACCCGCTACCGCCGGACGGCAACCGCATCATCTTCGGCACCGACGCGCAGTTGCCGTACCGCACCGCCCTGCAACGCGAGTTGCCGCTGGCACTGGAAGGCAACATCTACACCGTGCGCAACACCGCGAATGCCACGTCGCGGGTGTCCGGCAGCAGCGCACCGGGCGTGATCGAACTCGTCGGCAACAACCGGGGGCGGACATTCGTGGTGACGAGTACCGATGTGGCGCAACTCGACACGGCGGTACGCGCCCTTTCGAGCACGCTGCCGGACACCACGGCGGTGGTTATCAATCAGGACGTGGTAATGAGTGCCAACCCGCAGCAGGCGCAGAGTGCCATCGCTGCGGGGCAGGGGTTGCGCGTGCAGGCTCTGACGCTACCGGGGGCGCAGGTTCAGACGGGGCAGGCCCGTTCGCCCCTGAATAACCTGAACATCATCGCGGCACTTCTGGGGGCATTGGCGGTCGGTATCTGCGCAACGATTGGCTTTCTGGGCTTGAGGAGGGATGTGGCATGAGATTCGCGGTCGGACGAAATATCGCCCGCCCCACGATAGGCGACGCGGCGGCGGGTGCGCTGCTGCTAGTCGGGCTGGCACTGTGTGTTGCTGTGCATGTGCTGCTCCCCGGTGGGGCGGCGAACCTCGCCATCGCGTCGTTCGGCCTCGCGGCCCTGATCGGCCTGTGGCAACCGAGCCGCGCCCTCGTGGTGATCGCGGCGGTGGTGCTCGCCCTGATCGTGGCGGCCCTGATCTACACGCAGGTACGCGACATCGGCCTCGGCGGTCCGGCGGTCGCTTTCGTGGGGACGCTTATCATGGCGGTCGTGGGCATCGTGGCGAGCGAGGCGATCCGCCGCGTCTATCGCCGCGTCACCGAGTACCAGCGCATCAACGACGCCCTGACGCCGATTGACGCCGCCACGGGCGCGTTGAAGGCGAGCTTCGGGCGCGACCGCCTGCGCAGCGAGGTCGCTCGCGCTTTCCGCTACCAGCGCAGTTTCAGCCTGCTGATCGGTCGCCCGTTCGACTACCGGGGCGAGGTTGACCGGCGCGGGCCGGAGGGGGCGGAGGCGTCCTTCAACGACGCGGTGCGCCTGATCGCCAGCCGCCTGCGCAACACCGACATCATCAGCCTCGAACCCGACCGCGCCTTCGCCATCATCCTCACCGAAACCACGGCGGAGGGCGGCGAGTACGCGGGGCAGCACCTGCAATCCGCGCTGCGCAGCGAGGGGCAGATGGACATGCGCTTCGGCCTCGTGCAGTTCCCCGACGACGGCGTGACCGAGGACCGGCTCGTGAGCGAGGCGTACGACGCCCTCACCTTCGCGGAGATGGCGAACATGCCGATGGCGAGCCGACGCGAACTGCTTGCGGGTACCGGCGCACTGTAGATCGCACCCCCATCGAACGCAGACGAGGCACCCGCTTGGGTGCCTCGTTTCCGTGTTTCCGTTCGAGGAAACGACGGCACTTGTCGCGTCATAGAGAGGGTAGAGCGGTATCCGGTGGTGTTGCAGGATGTACCGAGGTCGGTAGAGAATGATGCTCTCAGCCCGCCGCATTCACTGATCGAATCAATCCGATTCGTTCAATGAGTCAATGCGGCGGGCTGATGAACTTAAAAACCAGATCGGGTAATGGGCGTTTTCGGGGTGGGATAGGCTTCAGCCCGTCATCCCCGGACGACGGGCTGAAGCCTATCCCACCGGGAGAGGATGCGGTACCCGGTCTGGTTTTTAAGGGTCATAAGCCCACCCTCCGCCAGTGCCGCACCCCACTGCACACCGCTCTGCTGCCGACGAACGCCTCTGCAAGGGACGGCGGCGTCACGTCTCGCGCAGGCGGTGGAGCAGTTCATCGGCGGCGGGGCGGTTGCCGCCCGTTCCCTCGCCCTCGGCGGCGGTTCCGTTCGCGCCGCTCGCACCGCCCCTGCTTTTCGTTCGCCCCTGCCAGCGGTCACGCGGGAGGCTGAGCAGGGCTTCCAGTTCGTTGAGGGCGTTGTTGAGCGTCGTGGCACCTTCGGGCGGCATCGCGTCGGTACCGTTGCCGTTGCCGTTGCCGTTCGCGGCGACCGGGGCGGTCGGGCGCACGGGGTCCGAGGGTTCCGTTGCCCGTGACGACGGCGGCGATATGGCGTGACCGCTCGCGGCACCGACGGCGGGACGCGGCGCACCAATGTCGCGGGACGCGGCGGCGGCGGCAGTGGCGGTCGCGGCGGCCTCGGCACTGAGCGAACGCAACGCGGCGTTGAGGCCCGACGCGACCTCGGCGGTGGCCTCGCTCCCCTTGATGAGCGTGGCATGGTCGAGCAGGCCGCGTGCGGTCGCTTCCAGTTGCATGAGCATCTGCACGCGCTGCTTGCCGAGCCGCTCCATCTCGGCGCGATGGCGGCTTTTCTCGTCGTCCATCTGCGCCCGCACCTTCGCGGCCTCCGCGTGCAACTCCTCGCGGGTACGCTCCATCAGCCCCCGCGTGCGCTCCTCGATGGCTTGAGCCATCGCCCACGCATCCGCCACGACCTGCACCGCCTCCTCGCGCAGCACGTTGATGCGGTCGGCGGACTCGCGCAGGAGCGACAACTCCTCCTCGCTCGCCCGCATCTGCGAGAGGGCCGTGCTGAGGCGGGTTTCCAGTTCGAGCACGCGGTTCTGGGCGGCGGTGTTCTCCCCGGAGACGCGCCGCACCGCCTCCTCGCGCTGCGCGGTGAGCACGCTCGTTCGCGTCTCCAGCTCGGCGACCCGCGTCCGCAACGCCTGCGTCTCGCGCCCATGGGTTGCGAGCAGGTTCTCCACCGCTTGCGGCGAGACGCCCCACACGCTGCGCTGGTTCAATGGCGTCTCGTCGCTGCTCATGCCGTCCCTCCCTGCTCGCATCGCGCCGGGAGCGAGAAGTGCCACATTGCCGTATCGTGCGCGGGCGATGCCGCTTCTGTCGCCCGCAGATCATTGTGTCTAGGAGAATGTTGTACGAACGGCTTGCAATTCGCTCCTGTTGTAGTTTACTGTATCAGGTGCGTGCGAACAAGCACTTTCTGTGCTTTCGCGTGCTTTCTATGCAATGCCTAGCGTCGCGTCGCCGGTTCGGAGGGTTCCCCGTGGGTCAGCAATTGCCCGTGCCGCGCTGGTTACGCCTCGTGGTGCTGCTCATCTGGGCGGGCGCGACCTTCTGGGTGTCGCAGTTGGGCCTCTTGCGGGCGTACCACGACTCGGTGGCGCACGAACTGATCGCCCGCCGCGTGATAGATTCGATCAGCCCCGGCATTGCGCAGTTAGGCACGGTCTGGCTGCCGCTGCCGCCGCTCATCATGGTGCCGTTCGCGGCGTTCGACGGTATCTGGCAGGCGGGCATTACGGGGGCATTGGTGGGGCTGATCTTTAGCCAGTTGTCCGCCGCCGCCCTCTACCGCACGGGCAGCATGATCGGCGGCAACGCGGGCGGCTGGCTCGCCACCCTCGCCTTCTTCTCGAACCCGAACGCGACGTACCTGTTCACCACGCCGCTCACCGAGGGGACGGCCCTCGCCTTCTTCTGTCTCTGCGGGGCGAGCATGGGTACGGTGATCGAGGGACTCTGGAAGGGCGAGGCCCGTGCGGGGGCAATCCTCGCGGCATCGGCCTTCGCGGGGGCGGCCCTGCTCTGTCGCTACGACGGCTGGATGATGGCCCTGCTCGCGGGCGGCACGATCCTCGTGCTGTCGTGGCTGCGCACGAAGCGGCGGCGGCTCACCGAGGCGGTCACACTCGCGTATGTCGTCACGCCCGCCAGTGCTATCGTGCTCTGGCTGCTCTACAACCTGATTATCTTCGGCGACGGCCTGAGTTTCTTCCGGGGGCAATACTCGTCGCAGGACATCGTCAGCGACCTTGCCGTGCGCGGCGTGATCCCCACATCGGGCGGTCGCCCGCCGGAGTCGGGGCGACCGTTGCAAGCCCTGCTGACATACCTGCAAGCGGTGGGGGAGAACCTCGGCATCGTGTTCGCGGTACTCGCCCTTGCGGGGTGCATGATCGCCTTCACGCACATCCGGCAACGCCCCGCGAACCTCGTCTGTCTCATCCTCGCGGCCCCGCTGCTCTTCTACGTCTTCGCCCTCACCTACGAGCAGAGCGTGATCGTGACGCGAGCGGTGCGCCCGACCGGCATCTTCAATGTGCGCTACGGCGTGATGGTCGCCCCACTCGCGGCGGTTGCCCTCGCCTGCCTGATCGCGCCGCTCAAGAAGGAGGCGTGGAAAGCGGCGATCCCCGTAGGTATCGCCGTGATCGTCGGCAATTTGCTGCTCCTGAACGAGCCGCTCGGCCCCGTGGTGATCGCGGAAGGTCGCATCCAGCAGACGGCGGCGCAGTCGCGGGCGAGCGAGGAGGCGGCGCGGTGGTTTTCGCTGATGCCCCGCGACGGCAAGGTGCTGATTGACGAGAGCATCGAGCCGCAGAACCAGCTCATCCTCGCGGAGAGCGGTCGCCGCCTCAGCGAGTACCTGCAATCCACCACGCCGAACGAGTGGCGCGTCTCGCGCATCGCCCCCGCGAGCGACATCACATGGATCGTCACCCTCGGCCCGCGCTCCCGCGACCGCCCGAACGACCGCGTGGCGAAGGACCTCGTCTCGGCGGACGGGCAGATCATCGGCTTCATCCCGATGTTCAACAACGGCGAGATCGTCATCTACGCACGGGGATGAGGTCTCCCTACTCCGGCATCTGCCGCACGAGCAGCAGCGCGAACCCCACGGCGAACGCCGCCGCCGCCGCGAGCAGCACGCCGCGCCAGAAATTGTTCAGGAGCGGCGTGCTGCGGGCGAGGAAGGCTCCCGCTTGCGAGCCGAGCCGCCCCTCGGTGCGCATGTAACGCACGACCACGCGGGCCGCTCCCTGCCGCGCTATCCCGTCCACCGCGAGCGCGGCGTCCGCCCGCGTGTAACTCGGGTTCATCCAGACCGTGACGGCCTGCGCGGCCTCGGTCGCGTCGCCCCGCACGGTGAGGCGGAGCGGTTGCCCCGGCGTCACGGAGAGCGGCGACGAGAACGGCACCGTGGCGAAGCCGTTGTCGGTCAGGTCGGCGGTGGGCAAATCTGCCGCCCCCACCGTGCGCCACCCCGCCGGGGTCGCCTCGTCGAGCGCGAACCGCAAGGTGCCGCGATTCACCCGCATGTACGTGCCGATCTGCACCTGCACGTCGCGGATGCGCTGCCCACCCGCGACGAACTGCTGCGTCAGCGTCACGCCCTGCGTCAGGTAGCCCACGGGGATGTGGTGGAAATCGTCCGGTACGTCGAGATCGTCGCCCGTGGGCAGCGACACCGGCACGAGCAGGGTCGCCGCCGCGAGCAGAGCCAGCAGCGCGACCGATTGGCGGATGCGCGTACGGAACGCTTGCGCCCTCATCCGAATGTCACCCCGTAGTACGTGGCGAGCATCGTGCCGAAGGCGACGAGCAGGACCGCGAGCATCGCCACGGGCGCGAGGCGCAAGGCGACGCGCCGCTCGCCGAGCAGGTAGTGCCACCCGGAGAGCAGCAGCAGCAGATACGGCGCGAAGATCGGGAAGAAATACCGCCCCTGCAAGCCGAGTTCGAACCCGGAGCGGCGGAACCCCTCGTAGTAGTCCGCGCCGATGAACAGGAACCCGATCTGCCCGACCACGAGGGCCAGCGCGAGCAAGACGCCGGGGCGGTTGCGCGGCTGGAACAGGAGGATGCCCCCCGCGCCGATCAGCCCGATGGCGATGAAGATCGTGATCGCCGCGTAGGCGGGGGCGGGCATCGGCTCGTCCAGCCAACCGAACACCCCCCAGAACGAGCGCACCAGCAGCCAGTGCCAGTGTTCCGGCGACTTCTGCGCAAGCATAGCGAAGTACTCCGCGAGCGAGTACATGCGTTGCGGCGGCGACTGGACGGCGGCAACGGCGGCGGCGGCGGCGGCGGTAACGGGGGCGGGGTCGGCGGCGTGAACGACCATCGCGCCGAGCATCCCCTGCACCCATGCGACCGCGCCCTCTGCACCCGCCGCGCCCTCCGCAGTCGGGCGCGGCTTCGGCACGTCAACCACCAGCCGACGGAAGGCGAGCCACGGCCCGGTAACGACGAGTAGCCCTAGCAGCCCCGCCGCCGCGCTCACCGCGTGCGCCCGCCACTCGCCGCGCTCCGCCCCGACGCGCACCAGCATCCAGAGCAGCGCGAGGGCCGCGACCGTAATCAGCACGCCGTAACCCGTGGGCTTCGTGACGACGACGAGGCCCATCGTCGCGCCCATCGCCAGCAGCAGGCGGGGGGCAGGGACGACCTGCCGCCACAACCGGGCGAGCAGCCAGCAGAGGGCGGCGCACAGCGGGAACAGCACGGCGTCGTTGTTTGCGGAGGCGGTGGTGAAGGCGAACATCGGCATCAGCCCCATGCACAGGCCGAGGGCCAGCCCCCACCGCCGCGACCGGCGCATCTCCCACGCGAGCAGGTAGCCGAACACCGGGGCGAGCGCACCGAACACCGCCGAGCCGAGGCGCACCGCGAAGAGGCGCGTAATCACCGGCGTGTCCTGCGCGACACCGTAGAAGGGCGCGACGAGCAGGTAGTACAGCGGCGGGTAGGGGGTGGCCCGCGCCCCGTCGGCACTCAGGCGGTCGGCGGGCGCACCGCGATAGTCCCGCGCCGGGGCGTAGTCGTGGATCGGGGGGAGGAACGGCAGTTCGGGTTCGAGCGTGCCGCTGAAACTGGGCGAGAGCTTTGGCACGAGCGAGAGGTTGGCACTGGCACCGAATTCGTTCGGGTAGCTGGGAAAGCGCGTCAGGGCGGGGTACGGCAACCGCCCCTGCTCCACGATGTGCGCGGTGTACGTGTAGTGGTCGGGTTCGTCGGGCGCGAGCCACGGCGGCGTAATCAACGCCCACAGCACCCGCACGGAGAACGCGACGAGGAAAACCGCCGCGAGATCGCCGCGCAATCCGGCCCCCCGTGTCGCGGTTTCCTGCTGTTCCGTCGCCCGCACGGTCGCCGCCCGCTGTATCGCCACGGAACGGGCGGCGCGAGCGGCAACCGTGCGGGCAAACCGCGCCGCGAACGCACGCACCGGGGGCGTGAGCAGGAAGCCCGCCGCCGCCGCCGCGAACGCCGCCGCGAGTACCGTCGCCGCCAGCACCCAGAGGGCGTGCCAATTCGGGACGAGCGTGCCGACGCGCCACAGCAACGCCGCGACGACCGCCGCCACGCCGCCGCCCGCCGCGCACACCGCCGCCCCTATGAGGCGAAACATTCTCGCCCGCGCCGGGGTCCGCCGCGCACCCGCCGCGAGGGCCACCGCGAGGGCCGCAAGGACCGGCACGAGCCAGAGCAGCCATCGTCGCCGCTCGAAGCCCGACCACGCCTCGGTGTTGTCTACGGTGATCGCCCGCACCATCGTCCCCAGTTGGCGGGGATCGCCGCCGCCGACTGGCACGAACGCGGGCGTGAGCAGTCTCACCTCGGTCTGCTCGCCGCCCCAGTCCGTCGGGGTGAAGCGCAGCGACAGCGACTGAAATGCCGGGTTGCGCGGGTCGGGGCGCAACTCCCCGACGCGCTCGCCGTTCACCTCCACCAGCACCGGGATGTCCGCCCCCCCCGCGAGGGCGGCACTGCGCATCTCCACCGACAGCGTCACGGGGCGGCGCACGAGCGAGTCGAGCACGAGCGTCGCCCGCCCTTGTGTCCATGCGTAGCGGTCGCCCATGCCGGGATCGGTCTCGGTGCGGTAGAAGCCCCGCGTCGTCACCACCGCCGGGGGGGCGGGGCGGACGTTGGGGAGGTAGGTGTAGCGCAGCGTGGGGTTCGCCGCCGCGAGCGAACCCCACGCCACCGCCGCGAGCAGCCCGCCCGCCGCGAGCAGCACGGGGGCGATCAGGCGCGGCAGGCGGGAAAGGCGCGGCATTCGTCGGTACGTCGCCCACCCCACCAGCACCAGCAGGAGGGCCACCGCCGCGATCACCGCGCCTGCCCGTAGGCGCGGCGTGTCGGCGGCGATGTACGCGGCTCCGAGCAGCAGTGCCACGAGTACGAGCGGTGACGGTCGAGTCATGCCGGCGATTTCCCTCAGCCTACGAGCGGCCTCTGGCCCCGCCCGCTGTCGGTCGTCGTTGACCGGCGGGCGAGGCGTATGATACACCATCTCTAGGAACGCTGCGTGCGGCGGCGTCCGTACATCGGGGCTATGCGTTCCCGCTAGATGCGCCCCTCCCCCCGGCCCCCTCCCCCGTGGGGGAAGGGGGAGAACGGCAGCGAGTACCGGGCCTCCCCCATACGCCTCGATGTTGCAGCAGTTCTCCCCCTTCCCCCACGGGGGAGGGGGCCGGGGGGAGGGGCTTCTTTGGGAGGCACGCATAAGCCTGTGTCCGCACATCGCCTCGTCGCGGCACCGCGCCGGAAATCAGGGCAACCGTGACCACACATACGACCGCAACCGCAACCGCAGCCACACCCGCGACCGAACCCGTGCCTTCAGGCGCGGCGACGCCACCCCGCGTGCTGTTCGTGCTCGAATACTACCCGCCGCATGTGGGCGGCGTGGAGACACTGTTTGCCACGCTCACCCGCGCCCTCGCGGCGGCGGGCCACGCGGTCACGGTGGTGACGCTGCGCCTACCGGGGACACCCGCCCGCGAGACCGTGGGCGGCGTGGAGATCGTGCGCGTGCGCGTGCCGCCCGTGGCGGTGCGCTACCTGTTCACGCTGTTCGCGCTCCCTGCCGCGTGGCGGGCGGCGGCACATGCGGACATCGTGCATACCACGACGTACAACGCCGCTATCCCCGCGTGGCTCGTCGCCGCGCTGCGCCGCCTGCCGTGCGTCATCACGGTACACGAGGTCTTCGGGGCGCAGTGGCACGCGCTGCCGGGGCTGAATCGCTGGCTCGGTGGTGGCTTCCGGGCCTACGAGTGGGCAATTCTGCACCTCCCGTTCACGCGCTACCTCTGCGTGTCGCGCTTCACGCGAGACCGGCTCGTGCGGCTGCTCGGCGGGCGCGGCGGGCGCACGGCGGTCGTGTACAACGCCATCGAGGAGGATTTCTGGCTGGCACCGCACGCCTCGCGTGACCTGCACACCGAGTTCGGCCTGCCGCCGGGGGCATTCGTCGCGCTCTACTTCGGGCGCACGGGCATCTCGAAGGGCGTCGAATACCTGATAGACGCCGCCGTGCGCGTACGGGCGGCACTCCCGGACAGCCGCCTCGTGCTGCTGCTCGCCAAGGACCCGCACGACCAGTACGTGCGCCTGATGCGCCGCATCGCGGAGCGCGACCTGCGCGATTACGTGATTATCCGCGACCCCGTGCCGCGTGCGGAACTGCCGGGGTACCTGCGCGGTGCGGGGTGCGTGGTCGTGCCGTCGGTGTCGGAGGGGTTCGGCTACGCGGCGGTGGAGGCCGCCACGCTCGGTTGTACCGTGATCGCCACGAGCGGTCACGCAGTCGAGGAGGTGATTGGCGGGAGCGTCACGCTCGTGCCGCCGCAGGACGCCGCCGCCCTCGCAGGGGCGATCATCGCCGTGGCCCGCGAATGTCCGGCACTGCCCCCGCCGCCCCGCTTCACCGCCGCCGCATTCGTTGCGGGGGTGCAGGGAGTCTATGACGCGGTCGGCGGTCGGCGGTCGGCGGTCGGCAGAAAACCCGGCGGCACGTACCTTCCCGCGCTCCGCTCCGCAATCGGCAGGCGAAAGCTCGCCATTACCAATTCTCTGCCGACCGCCGACTATCGGGCGAACGCGATGACGCTCCATGTGGGCGTGAACGCGCTGTTCCTCGCGCTCGGTGCCGTGGGCGGGCAGGAGACGTACCTCCGCGCCCTGCTGCGCGAACTGCCCGCCCTCGGCCCCGACGTGACGTATACCGTGTTCACGCCGCCGAATGCTGCGGGTTCGTGGTTAGACGTGGCGGGCGCGACAGGTGCGGGCGGCGCGGCGGTGCGCGAGGTGGTCTGCCCCCTCCCTAAAGTAGCGGACAAGCGGGCGCGGTGGGCGGCGCGGCTGGCGTACGAATACGGCGTATTGCCGGGGCAGGTGCGGCGGGCGGGGTGCGACGTACTGTTCTCGCCGGGGTTCCTCGGCCCTGCCCGCCGGGGGTACGCGCACGTCGTTACCATCCACGACATGCAACACGCGGACCTACCGGAGAACTTCGCCGCCGCCGAGCGCGTGCCGTTCCTCGCCCTGCTCGGTCGCGCCGCCCGCACCGCCGCGCACATCCTCGCCGTGAGCGACCACGCGAAGGGCCGCATCGTCGCACGCTACGACATCCCCCCGGAGCGCATCACCGTGACGCAACACGCCGCGTCGTCGCGCTTCTTCGCGCCCGTTTCGGAAGCGGCGCGGGCGGCGGTGCGCGAACGGCTCGGCGTACGCGGGCCGTACCTGCTCTCCGTGGCGACGCTGCACGCCCACAAGAACCTCGAAGCCCTGATCGCGGCGTACGCGACCTTGCGACAGGTGGACGGGCGCGATGTGCAACTCGTGCTGGCGGGGGGGCGCGGCACGGCGGCGGACACCCTCGCGGCCCGCGTCCGCGCCGCAGGATTGGAGGGGGCGGTGCTGCTCCCCGGCTATGTGCCGGATGCGGACTTGCCCGCGCTGTACGCGGGGGCGGCGGCGTTCGTGCTGCCCTCGCGCTACGAGGGCTTCGGCATCCCCCTGCTCGAAGCGATGG
>JAABUN010004223.1_pt1 | contig 20092 bp, 23 predicted proteins | sample 5559311 | NCBI WGS metagenome assembly JAABUN01 (sample SAMN10711877, study PRJNA513370) | rock metagenome | isolation source: Antarctica rocks | place: Antarctica: Victoria Land, Siegfried Peak sud
GCCGTTCCCGTCAGGCGTGGTGCTGCTGCGTTACAGGGTCGAGCCACCCGCCGCGCCACAGCAGGTGTCCGGTCGATCTTCCTAGACCATCGGTTCTCTACTTTGGCCCGTATAGCCGCCCCTTGCTACACTGCCCGGTTCGCCCGGACAGGTATGCGACGGGCGGCTTCTTTATATTCGTTTCTGCTACACTCTTTGCTCGACTTTGGCCGTTCGTGATTGCTCACGCGGCGTAGCAGAGCGCATCGGTCAAGCGGTCCAGGAAGGCGCGCGGGATTTTCACCATGTCGGGTTCCGAGTCCGACAGGCGAAAAGCCGCCTGCGCCCACAACTCCCGCCGCACCAGCGCCAGGGCGTCGGAGAAGGTCGGGAGCGGCTTGGGGTACCACGCCGCCTGTCGCACGAGGCCGTCGACCGCCCCCATCGATCGGTGCGCCCAGAGCGTCACCAGCGAGAAGCGGCCCAGCAGCGCCGGGGTGGTGCGCAGGATGGCGAGGGCGGACCACTGGCGCTGCGTCTCGACGCCGAGGTGGCGGCGGACCTCCGCGAAGGTGACCTCCAGTTGCCAGCGCAGCACGAACCAGGCGAGGATCTGCGCGGGGTCCGCCGTCAGGTCGGTGCGGAGGAGCGCCTGGGTGGCGAAGCGGCCTGCGGGGTCGCGGACCAGCACCCAGCGCAGCGGCACCGGCGGCAGGCCGCCGTGGTACCACACGGCGGTGCCGGAGGCGACCTCGACGGTGCGCGCCCCCTCGCCGTACCAGTGGGCGACCGTGACGGTGGCCCACGCCGTGGCGGGGTCGGCGATGCGGGCGGCGAGGGTCGGCAGCCGCGCCCCCGTCTTCCGTGGCCGCCCCCGCTGCCCGGCCCGGCGCGGCGGTGCGGGCGCGTAGGGCGCGGCGTCCAGCCGCAAGCGGGTGATCATCGCGATCGGTCGCGCGAGGTGCGCGCAGCGGGCGAGCAGGGCGATGGCCGCGTAGCCGCTGTCGGCGACGACCACGAGCGCCCGGCCGGGCAGCCAGCGCCGCAGCTGGAGCAGCGCCTGGCGTGCCCAATCGGTCAGCTTCTTGTGGCGCCGCCCGCTTTCCCGATCGTGCCGCTCGGAGGGTGCCAGGAGGGTCAGGAACGGCAGCGCCCAGGTGCGTTCCGCCCAGGCGATCGGCACCAGGAGCATCAGGCAGAGCCAGCGCAGGCCGCTCACCTTGACAAAATAGCCCTTGCTCGAGCGCACGGCGTCCCGATAGAGGCCCTTCGCCGCGATCTGCGGCCCCCAGCGTCGCTCGATGGTCTCATCCAAGCCGAACACGAGCGGGCCGGCGGGCGCGAGCGTCGCCACCAACAGCCCCAAGAGGACGCGCGCGGTCGCGCGGCTGGACCACTTGGCGCGGTTGAGCACGCGGCGGTAGCGCGTCCAGTGGGGGGTCTGACGCAGCCCCATCGCCCGCAGCGCCGCGCAGACGGTGCGTTTGCCAGGGGCCAGGAGGGTGCCGGCCACCAGCACCAGCGCGTGGCACCAGACCCGGCGGGCGAACAGTGGCGCGAACGGGGCCAGGAGTTGTCGCATGGCGGGCGGTAGGGTCGGCATCGCCTCCTCCTCCGGCAAAGAGCGGTCGACGGGCCTACCCTACCACCGCCCCTCCTGCTACTCAAAAGGCCAAAGTCGAGCTTTGGACATACCGAAAAAAAGGGGGGGCAGGGTCATGGCGCAGGGAACGATCAGGACCATCAACCGGGAGCGCGGCTACGGCTTCATCGCGGTGGATGGCGAGAGCGCGACGGTCTATTTCTATCGGAATGCCCTGGCGGGGCAGGCGTTCGACGCGTTTCAGGAAGGTCAATGTGTTGAGTTCATCATCACGCCCGATCCGCTCAAGACGGATCGCATGCGTGCCGAGGGTGTCCGGCTGGTGGAGTAAGCGCAGGATCATCCCGTGCAAAAAAACTATGTTCAAAAGAAGCCGATGTCGAACTCTATCGCAGACGGCTGCAACTCGAACCAACCGCGCATCGAAATGGCGTCCGAGTAGTCGCATGACCGACCGATGTTGGCTTTGATCTCATCCTTTGGCACGATCTTCAACTTGCCATCCTTCTCCACGTCCCTTGTCGTGGCTGGTTGGCGCATCCGCGCACCGTTCGCCATGGGCTACGCCGCGCGTTGGTACGTGTGGTGCAGTCCGCCTAACACGGGGATGGCCCGGATCTTCCCGCGACTCGCCGCTCGAACAGCTGGTCGCTCAGGGCCGTCCGGGATGCGTTGCTGCACACCTTGGTGCGGTCGCGCGCCGTTGAAGTAGGGAGCGTACTCGCCCAGGACGCGCCGCAAGTGGGCCTCGCCGCGGATCAGGATGCGATCCAGGCACTCGCGCCGGACGCTGCCGAGGAATCGCTCGCAGACGGCATTCTGCCTGGGCGCGCGGTAGGCCGTGCGCAGTTCCACGATGCCCGTCCCCGCGGCGAGCCGGGTGAAGGCCGGCCCGTACTTGCTGTCGCGGTCGCGGATGCGATACCGCGGGTGCTGGCCGAACGGGGTGGCCTCGCGCAGTTGCTGGGCGACCCAGACGTCGGTGGGGTGCCGCGTCACGCCGACGTGGACCACCCGGCGCGAGCCCAGTTCGATCACGAAGAACGCGTACAGGGGCCGGAAGAGCGCGTCGGTGACCGGGAGGAAGTCGCACGCCCAGATGTCGCGGGCGTGGTTGCGCAGGAACGTGGCCCAGGTCTGGCCCGCGCTCCGCGGTGGGCGAGCGGCGCGCATGTATTTCTGCACGGTCCACTTGGCCACGCGGATGTCCAGCTTCAGGAGTTCCCCGCGGATGCGCTCGGCACCCCAGAGCCGATTCGCGGTGGCCAGCTCCCGGATGAGGGCGATCGTGTCCGCCGAGACCTTGGGCTGGCGTGCCGACGACGCGGACCGCGATTTCCTCCGCCAGACCCCGCGAAACAGCTGCCGGTGCCAGCGCAGGAGGGTGTCGGGCTGCACAATGAGCAGTGCGTGCCGCCACGCGCGGATGCGGCTGGCCAGGAGCACCAGCAGCGTGCGGTCGGCCGAGGTGCAGCGGGGGTGCGTGACGCTGCGCCGCAGGACGAGGAGCCGCTGCCGCAGCAGCGCGTTCTCGGCGACAAGCTCCGGCTTGCTGCGGCGCAGATCCGCCAGCGCCCCGGCGATCAGTAGCGGGGCGGCAGGTTTCGTGGCGGCCGACACGCGACGGCGGAGGGCGGACAGGGCGGCGCGACCGGCGCCGAGCACGCGGCGCACGAGGCGGGCAAGCATGGGCGTCTCCTTGGGGGTGTGACAGTGGTCGAAGGGCGACATGTCCGCGCGTCCCGTCGGAGTCCCGGACACGCCGTGACGCTGGCGCGTTGGTCAACCGGCAGCGGCGCCCGCCTGAGGACGCCGTCGTCATCGCAGTGCCCGCCATGCTCGCACGGATGTACCAACCAGCCAAGACAAGCCTATTTCAGAGGTGCATAAGTACGATTTTGACGGAGAGCTAAATCTCTACGAAGGAAGAGGCTCGAACTTCTGCATTACCGATAACCACAACTTGCTCGTGAAGAAGCACCCAAAAAGCGACCAGTGGATGCTCAAGACCTACGAGGAATGCGCCCAAGAGTTCATTGTGCGGCGCGGCAGTACTTGGTCCGGGCACAAGACCTCCACTATGACCTTCCGTTCCGTGGTGCCAATGTTTCATGGCGGCGCACGCGTAAATGAGTGGACTTTTTCCTATATCGACTGGGCGCGCTTCTTGGGCTGGTTCGTTTCAGAAGGAAGCACATACGTGGAAAAAAGGAAGCATGGCCGAGGTCGCGTCCAGATTACCCAGATGCCCGGTTTCAAGAAGGAGACTATACGTATGCTCCTGACGAAGATGGACCTGCACTTTCGAGAGAATGGCGACCAGTTCGAGTTCTCAAATAATACGATTTGCGATCATCTGCGTCGGCATTGTGGTACGGGGGCGTCGAACAAGCGCATCCCCAGGTATATCAAAGAGGCAACCCCAGAGATCATCGACGCCTTCCTCCAGGCTTTTCGTCTGGGTGATGGGACGTGTAAGGAGAGTGGTAAGGGGCGGACCTACGGCACGACGAGTCAGTTCTTGGCCGACGATATTCAAGAATGCCTGGTTAAAGTTGGCCGAGCAGGTAAATTGACCCACCTGAAGATGAAGGGCACTACCACTGTCATACAGGGGCGTTCGATGACCCGCCATCATGATCAATACCTGGTTTACGAACGCAGTCGCGGAAGTGGGTCTTATATCAAGAAGCGAGAAGTGCAAAAGGTCCCATATAAGGGCATTGTCTACTGTGTTTCAACCCCCCACCGTACGATCATGGTCCGGCGCAATGGCTGCCCGATGTGGAGTGGTAACTCTGATCGCACCGCCAGAACCTACCGTGAAGGGGCATACACGCACTGGATTAGGGTGACACAACAAGAAAGCCTGATGCAAACGGCGGGGCGCGTGGCGGCTGACCTGGCCGACCTGCCGGGAGCCAAGGCGAACCTTGACGTTATCGGACTCGGCGGCGGTGTGGTGGATAGGCTCACGGAGCTGCACTTACCCGCAACCGGCGTCAACGTGGCTGAGAAGGCCAACGACCCCGACCGCTTCGCCAACGTCCGAGCCGAGGCCTACTGGCACCTGCGGACACTCTTTGAGACCGGCCAGATTATGATCCCGGAGGACGACGGGCTCATCAACGAGCTGACCCAACTTAAGTACAAGATTGTGAATAGTAACGGGACAATTCGACTGGAAGAAAAAGAAGAGATGAAGAAGCGGCTAGTACAGCGCGGCGGAAATAGTCTGCCGGTTCACGCGACGAGGGCCTTGCCCTGGTACGTCCACTTGAAGGGCTTGGCCATGGTCTGGTTGTAGTAGGCGATGAAGGCGAGCACGCGGGCCTCCAAGTCCGCGAGCGAGGTGAACGAGCCGCGCTTGAGGAGTTTGCGCGCCAGGATGCTCAGCCAGATCTCGACCTGGTTGAGCCAGGAACGGTGTTTGGGCGTGTAATGGAAGACGATCCGATGGCCGGGGTCGCCCAGGAAGGCGGCGCGACGCTGCTGGCTGGCGAGGATCCCGGACCGGCCTTTGACGCCCAGGTCGAGGTCGAGCCCGGCATCGGCGGCGACGAGGCGCACCAGCGATGCCGACCGGTGGATGTTGCGGTTGTCCACCACGAAGTGCCAGCGGGTGGCCGTGGCGTCGGTCGCGATGGTGCGCTCGATATGGGCGCGGAAGTCGGCCTCGGTGCGCGTCGGGCCGCAGGACGGGGCGACGACCGCGCCGGTGGCGACATCCCGGTTGACGATGCAGGACCGCGTGCCGTGGCGGATGTACTCGAACTCGCGCCGCTCGACCGTGCCGGGGATCGGCGGCAGGCCGGGGTGCGCGCGCTCCAGGGCCTGGACGCCGGTCAGTTCGTCGGTGCTGACCACCCGCTCCCCCCGCTCGGCCAGGGCCGGCGCGGCGCGGTAGAGCGCGCAGATGTCGGCCACCCGGGCGTCGCAGTGCGCGTCATCGCTCGGCGGGGTCAGCCAGTAGCGGATGCGATGGGGCTGCAGATCCCCCTTTTGCGCAGCCGCCCGGCGTGGCGCGGGGAGATCGTCTCGGCGATACCGCGCGCGATGACCTCGTCGGCGATCTCCCGGTCGGTCCACTGGCTGATCGGCCGACCGGTCGTGGCCGGCGCCGCGCAGGCCAGCGCCACGAGTTGGCAGACCTGCGCGGCGCTGATCCGCGCGGGCGCACCGCTGCGGGGGGCATCCGCCAGCCGTTGCGCGACGCGCAGGTCGGCCAGCGCGACGGCCTGGAGGCCGCGCCACCGCCCGCGCCACAAGCGTGCCACCGCGACCCCCACCGCGAGATCGCGGGCGATCTGGGCGGTGTTGCGGCCAGCGGCCGCCGCGAGGATGATGCGCGCCCGCCACGCCACCTGCTGCGGCGTGGTGTGGCGGCGGGCCAGCGCTTCCAGCCCGCACCGTTCGAGTTCGGTCAGTTCGATGGCCTGCGGCTTCGGCCCACGCATCCCGCCCCCCGTACGATCACCGTCCCCACGGGCGGTCAAGTGTGCAGCATACCAGCAGTAAACTTCCGCCGCGCCGTACTAGGGAAGAGTCCTGACCTGAGTGACTCGCTCTGTCTCGCCTATGTGGAGCCCAAAAGCGGGCCGGAGTTCTCGATCGACTTCTTCTGATGTAGTATAGTGCGTAGCGGACGGACAACCAATACCGGAGACTTCCAGCCACACCGACTAAGGAGGAACAATGGCCCAATCACCCACCGTGCCCCGGATCAATCCTGCTGATGAGACGATCGGCGTGGGGGCGCTCAACGTCCATTTCTTAGTCACCGGGGCCGAGTCTAATGGCACGGTGACGATGTTCGAGATGACGGTCGCCGGCGGGGTGGGGCTGCCCGCACCGCCCCACAGCCACGATGCCTACGAGGAGACGATCTACGGCCTGGCGGGCGAGCTGACGTGGATGGTCGATGGTGCGCCGGTCGCGGTCGGACCCGGGCAGTCTGTCTGCATCCCGCGCGGGGCGGTGCACATGTTCGCCAACCACCGCGATTCCGAGGCGAAGGCGCTGTGCGTGCTGACACCGGCGGTGCTCGGCCCGGAGTACTTCCGGGAGATCGGGGCCGTCCTCGCAGCTGCCAAGGGCGGTCCGCCTGACCGGGCGAAGATGATGGAGATTCAGCGCCGCCACGGTCTGACCCCTGCGCCACCGCCGCCCGCCTAGCCTCCGCCCTCCCGCCCCGGCACGACTGTGGTGCCGGGGTTTTGTCTTTATGGTTTTCTATCCCGGCCTCCACCATCCATCAGACGCCAAGCACTTCCCCCGCGCCATGATCTCCATCAACACGATCCGCAAGCGCAAGAGCGCCTTTGAAGTAGGCGACTGGATGATGGATAGCGGTGCCTTCACCCAGATACTCAAGCACGGCGGCTATCCCAATCCCCCTGAAGACTACGCAGCCGAGATCATCAGGTGGTCCACCAATGGCAACCTACTCTGTGCCGTCTCCCAGGATTTCATGTGCGAACCGGCCATGCTCCAGCACACCGGCCTGACCGTCGAGCAACACCAGTGCCTTACCATCGAGCGATACGACACTATCAGAGCCGCTGTACCCTCCCATATCCATATCATGCCAGTCCTCCAGGGTTATGCCCCAGCCGAGTATGTAGCTCATTTGAAAGACTATGGCGATCGACTCACTCCCGGCATGTGGGTCGGTGTCGGCTCTGTCTGCAAGCGTAACGGCAAGCCTAACGCAATCGAGGCGGTTCTACGTGCTATCAAGAGCGGGCGGCCAGACCTGCGTCTGCACGGGTTTGGGCTGAAGCTGACGGCGTTTGGCAATGAGTATGTTCGGGAGAATCTGGAGTCCGCAGATAGCATGGCTTGGTCGTTTGGGGCCAGGCACGAGGGGGAAGACCCGAATAGCTGGGCTGAGGCGCTGGCGTACTGTCAACGAGTGGAAGAACGACTGGCGCGCAGTGCTTCAGGTTAGCCCGGAGCAGCCGGGTGCCCAGGCCCCGCCCGCGTAACTCCTCGCGCACCCAGAGCAGGCGAATCTCCAGGCAGCCGCCCCAGGTCCAGCCCGAAACTAGTCCCAGGAGCGCGCCCGGGTCATCGCGCACGGCCAAGGCGACGCGAGCGCCATCAGTCACGCCAGTCCGACTCATGTTATAGGCGTAGAGGTCCTCCTCGGCTTGCGCCACCTCGACCGCACTGAGCTGGTCGGTAATCTTCACCTCGGCAGCATCCATCGCAGTCCCTCCCAACACTCCGCCTTCGGCGAGCGCATTATACCTGTACCCGCCTCCTTCAGAACGAGTATGTCTCAAAGTACACCACCCGCATTCCCCTGTGCCGGTCCAATACCTCACCCGTGCGCCGCGTCGTCGTAGGGTCGCAACGGGCTATCTGGGCGCATATGCTAGAGTGCTCTACAGCAGTGTTGCGGTGGTACGTGTCACGATGCGGTATCCCCCAGTTGCTCAGGAGGTCGGTATGCCCAAAGTTGTTATCCGGGACGAGATCGCCGCGCTCGACGCCTACTGGTCGCAGCGGGTCATCGCCGAGGCCAACGGCCAGTTATTCAAGGTCGCCAAGGGCGTCGGCGACATCAACTGGCACCAGCACGACGACCAGGACGAACTCTTTATCCTCTACGCCGGGCGCATGGTCATCGAGCTCCGGACAGAGGAGATCTTGCTGACGGAAGGCGAGTTGTTCGTCGTGCCGAAGGGCACCGAGCACCGTGTGCGCGGGGCGGAGGAAGCGGCCTTCCTGATCGTCGGCCTGAACATCACCTCGACACGGGAGGGCGGCAAGCCCGAGTGGAGCTTCACACAGCAGGACACGACGCCGTGAGCAGGCGCACCCGGATCGGCGTCTAACCAGGCGCGGGTAAGAGCCCCTTCCCCAGCTTGTGTTTCCGGCTCAGGTGATACGCATGACACATCGGGCAACGGTAGTGGCGCATGACACGCCCGAAGATGCGCCGAGAGTGTTGCGCCAGCTTCTCTGCTCCCGCCACGGTGTCGATGCGGAGCTTGCCGGTCGCCATGCACTTCCCCTGAATAGACCAGTCGAGTTGCTGGCCTGTCATGGTCAATCTTCCTTCGCCCTGCTATCGCCTTTGACGGTGATGATCGGTTTCAGCGTATGCACGATATCCACCAAGTCGGCCTGCCTGCCGATAACGACCGTCACGTCCTTATAAGCTCCAGGCGCTTCATCGACGTAGGTCATCGACGGCTTGGAGTAGGTGCCATCCAGCGACGCGGCAAACGCGGCCTCGGTGATCTCCCGTTGTGCGGCCTTGCGACCCATGCGCCGACCGGCCCCGTGCGAGCAGGACTTCAGGCTCTCCTCGTTGCCCTTACCACGCACGATATAGCTATTGCTGCCCATCGACCCAGGGATAATGCCGAGCTGCCCTTCAAAGGCGCTCGTTGCCCCTTTGCGATGAACCATGACCTGTTGGCCTGCGTGTTCTTCTAACCCGGCGAAGTTGTGGTGGCTATTGATAAAGTCTTCCGCAGGGTTGCTATTCGCAGAAGGATGGATATGCCGGTCGATTGCCTCACATGATTGAGCAAAAACCTTGTGCATCTCCAGAAGCATCTTGCGGCGGCTCTCTAGGGCAAAGTCTGTCGCCCAGGTCATGTCATGTAGATAATCCTGGCCGAGCTGATCGTCGAGAGGGAGTGAGGAAAGATCATCGCCCACAACCAGGGAACGCCGATGGGTAATATCTATCGCTTTCTTATGGTAGTAGTTGGCGATGCGTAGGCCGGTGTGACGCGAGCCAGAGTGAACCATGAGCCAGATAGACCCCGCTTCGTCATACTGCGCTTCGAGGAAGTGGTTACCGCCGCCGAGTGTGCCGAGCTGGAACGCTGCCTTGTCATTGATGAGTGACTGAAGTTCGGTTGCTCGTAAGGCTCTATCAAGAACGCCCAAGTCTTGCGGGTCTTTATGCCAGGTAAAGCCCGTGGGAACATTACGCGCAACATTGCCCGACCATGCTCGCCAAAAGGTCTTGTCCATCCTGTCACGGTCGTACTTGATGCCTGTGTTAATGGCGCACATCCCGCAGCCAATATCCACACCGACAGCATTGGGGATTATGGCTTTCACTGTAGGAAAAACACAACCTATCGTCACACCATAGCCAACGTGGGTATCCGGCATGGCCACCACGACCGGGCCGACCTCGGGGTGTTTGGCGGCGTTGTAAAGCTGTTCGAGTGCGCCCGGCTCGATCTCTTCGACAGGCAGCCAGGTCTTGATGGGGGCGTTGAAGCCCGGAAGGTGGATGGTGGTGGTCATAAACAAATACTCCTAGGGTCATGCTCATCGTGACAGTGCGCGCGACGCCCCGGCTTCTATAAATTGGCGCACCGTCACGTAGACATGATGCGCTTGTGAGTGCTTATTGTCAACGAGAACGCTTCGCCTATCCGTGCGGTATCCTTAGCGCCTGATCGATCCGTACCCCTCACTACGACGCGGGGTGCACCATATGGCCTACATCGCGGACCCGGCGCTCACGGCATTGCTCCTCGCGGACGGCGGGCGTTCGCCGGAAGAATGGCTACAGCTCGCCACCCAAGTCCTCACGCGCGGTATCGAGGCGATCGGTGCGGTCATCATCGCCATCGGGGTACTGCGCGCACTGGTGCACTGGGTGGGCCAGCACCTACCGGGCGGTCGAGAGCGCATCTCTACCGAGAGTATCCGGCTGGGCCTGGGCAGCACGCTCGGCCTGGCGCTAGAGTTCCTGCTGGCCGCCGACATCCTCTCCACCGCCGTCGCCCCGACCTGGGACGCTATCGGCAAGCTCGCGGCGGTGGCGACGATCCGCACCCTGCTTAACTACTTCCTCGGCCGGGAATTGGCGAATGAGCAACGACAGGGAGAAGCACCCTCGCCCCACGCTGGGTCCCCTCTCCTGAAACAGGGGTAGCGCCTGCCATCCTGGTACATCTTGCCGGGCGGGAGAATCTCCTTACCATTCGAGAGAAACACCCAGTCGCGCAGCGACCGCCCTGTAGGGCGTTTTTCAAGCCCCCGGCTCAAACGCGCAGAGCGCGTTTAACGTGTTCTCTGTTGTGCTCTATGAAGAAGTCTATGCGTGATCTATGTATATGTGTGTTACGCAGAGGGGGAAGGTATGTTACCGGTAACATAGGGTGTGTTCTGCATAACACTTCTTCCAGAAAGATCACTTTCCAGGGTCGCGTCGATGAGCGCGTAATCATCATCGCTCAGGTTGGTTGCATCGTCGTTACTCTCGGCAGATTGAACCGGCGCGAAGGTCAAGCGCTCGATAGCCTCGGGGGCAGGTTCCAGGAACATGACATTGAAGAGCATGACGCCTTCTTTCGACGGAAAGCTCCGGATTTCTTTGGTGATGTAGCCCCCTGTCCTGGCCGGTTAGTCAATCCAGCGCCAGATCCTGGCACTCCCGAGACAAGAGTGCCAGAAAATCACGCCGGATGAGCTAACCGGCCAGGACAGCCGGACACCACGCGATCGCCGCACGCCTCGCCCGCCTCGTAAACGCGGCGGGCGGGCTATTCTCGACCTTGGCGGAACGCACCCGCCCCGCTGACTTGCCGATCGCGTGCAACAACGGGACGGGGACGTGATTCGTGGCGGTGTCCTGGATCATCACCGGCACGCGCACGGCGTCGGCGATCGCCTGGAAATAGTGGCCTACCTTGGAGGTTGGGACGCCCATGCCGAGCGCGGTCACCATCACCGCCCCGACCCCCAACGCCTCGGCCGCCTGGCTGTAGCGTACCGTGACATCGGTGGCGAGCGCACCGGTGTTCATCACGATCGGCACCCGTCCGCGCCGCCGCGATAACCGTGGTGACGACGAGATCGCGCAAATCGTCGGCCAGTTTGTAGACCTCGCTCCCGAGGGCGCTGCCGCGACTGTGGACGCCCGCCGCGATGTTGAACTCGACGAGGTGTTGCAGGCGCTCCCGATCGACGCGACCGCGCGCACCGAACGGCGTCACCAGGATCGGCCAGATGCCGTGCAGCGGCGGTAGGTTCGTCATCGGCCTCCTCCCCTCTCGTTCGGTATCCAGAGCGAAAGTTGGTGTGCCGGTCCCGCCACGCACATTCCTCGGCGTTCAGGCAAGACTTCCCTCGTGAGTGCTCAACCCTGGCCGCCCCAGTGGAGGATCACGCCCAGGTACTCGTCGGGGCACGAGCGCAGGCCGGCGTAGGCTGTTTCCGCCGCCTCCGCGGGCAGGCGATGGGTGATCAGCGGCTGTGCCTGGAGCCGACCGGAAGCCAGCCAGTCGAGCGCGGTGACGCTGTTCTGGTGGATCGAGCCGATCGCCAATCGCTCCGGCTGGCGCGGGATCTCCCATTCCGAGCCGCTGCGGAGCCGCAGGAAGCGCAGGAAGATCTCACCGGTTAGCCGCCCGGAGGGGACGCTATTCTCGACCCCGCCCCATGGCGCGCCGATCATCACGATCTCACCCCCCGCAGCGGCCAGGTTGACGGCACTCGCCAGCGCTTCCGCCGAGCCGGAGGCTTCGATGACGAGTCGGTGGTGCTGCGCTAGTTGCTCGTCGTCCGCCGAGGCGTACAGGTGGCGCAGGCCACAGCGCACGGCGATCGCTCGCCGCGCGGCCGAGCGATCGATCGCGCTGACCCGCATCCCGCAGTTCTGGAAGATCTGCGCCGCCAGATTGCCGACCAGCCCGAGTCCGACGACCGCCATCGCGTCACCGCCGCGCGCGATCGTGGTGAGCAGCGTCGTCATCGAGACGGTCGCCAGCCGCGCGAAGACGGCGTCCTCATCCGCCAGCCCCGCCGGGACCGGCACGCAGAGATGCTGGCGCAGATCGACCCGCGCGATCGAGGCGTGGGTCGCCATCGTGTACACCCGATCGCCCGGCACCGCCGGGACCGCCGCGCCCGCCGCGAGGACCGTGCCGATATTGGCGTAGCCGGGGAGAAACGGGCCATGGGTGGTGCGGGCGTCGAAGCGGGGAGACTTGCCGCTGAAGCGGGCGAGTTCGGTCCCCGGACTGATCACCGTGACGTGCGTGCGGACGATTAGCTCGGTCGGCCCGAGATCGCTGTCGTCCACGGCGAATTGTTCCCATTCGAGCACCCCCGGCGCGGTGAAGACGATGCGCCGTCCTTCCAGCATGTACCCCTCCCTTGCTCATGCGTCGGCATTCTCTCGGCTTGACGGTATACCACCATCCGACAGGTTGTCCGCTTGACCGTTCCGTGCTTGGAATGAGCGTACTTCACCAGTTGCGCGGGCTATAGCTGTGATGTGTCTGCCGTATTTGCTTGTGCTGACTTGCTCACCCGATAGGTATCGGCTCATGCGACAATGGTGTCATAGAGTTGCGGATGGTCCAGACGGTCAGAGGCGCAGGACGATCTTAATCAGGTCGGCGGGGGCGTCGATCAATTGGGCGAAGCTGGCGTCGGCCTCTTCCAGGGTACGGATCGTCAGCCAGGACTCGGCGGCTGGGAGCAGGCCCGTCTGGAGGAGGCGGAGCGCGGTGGTGAAATTGACCTGGGTGTAGCAGAACGAGCCCTGCACAGTGATCTCGGAGCGGACGATCGTATTGGCCGGCACGCTCGTCTCGTCCTCGTGCAGGCCGAGGAAAATCACCCGCCCGCCCGCGCGGACCGCCCCGATCGCCTGCTGGCGGGTCATCGGCAGGCCCACCGCATCGATCGCCGCGTCACAGCCGAGCCCTTCGGTCGTCTCAGTGATGACCGCCGCGAGGTCCTGTTCGCGCGGATCGATCGTGTGGGTCGCGCCCCACTCGCGGGCGACGGCCAACCGCGCCGGATTGACATCGGAGATCGCGAGCACCGTCGCGCCCGCGCGGCGGGCCACGGCGAGGGCGAGCAGGCCGATCGGCCCGGCCCCCAGGATCAGGACGCGCCCGCCGACGGTCACCCCGGCGAGGCCGACGGCGCGCACCGCACAGGCGAGCGGCTCGACCAGGGTGCCGGTGAGGTTGTCGATCGTTTCCGGCAGGTGGTAGCAGGCTTTCGCGGGGGCCGCGACATACTCGGCGAAGGCCCCGGGGCGGTGCGCGCCGAGCAGGGAACGATTGAGGCAGAGGTGTTCGTGGCCGTTGCGGCACATGACGCAGGTGCCATCCGGCACCATCGGGTTGACGGTGACCCGCTCGCCGATTGCGAAGCCGCCGACCGCGCTCCCGACCTGCTCGACCGTGCCGACGAATTCGTGCCCCATGATCAACGGTGGGCGGCGCAGGCTGTTTTGCCCGAGATAGCCGGAGAGTTCCGAGCCGCAGATCCCGGCGAATGCCACCCGCAGCCGGACCTCGTCCTCACGCGCTACCGGTCGTGGCGTCCCCTCGATCCGGATCTGCCGCGGACCGTGCCAGATTGCTGCGCGCATCGCCTCCCCCTCTCTCTGACCATGCCGGGCCGTCGCCGCGTCCACGGCGCAGCGCGAGGATACCCACACCTACCAGATCTGCCCCGGCGGGTGATCGATCCGTGCCACCAGGCGTCATGTCCCCGCGTTCACGTCCCCGAGGCTGCCCCGCCCTCCCCCGAGCACGACGGATTCGGCCGCGTCTTCCGTTGGCGTTCGCGCGTAGCCCAGGCGTGTGCTGACGGCGTCGCCGGCCGCCTTGATCCGGCGCACCAGGCCGTCGAACCGCGCGGTCCCGATCCGCGGCGTCGCCCCCGCAATGCTGATCCCGCCGACCACCGTGCCCGCGTAGTTCAGCAACGGCACGGCGATACAGTGGACGCCGGGCAGGATCTCCTCGCGATCGGTCGCGTAGCCCTGCTCGCGGATCCGCTCCAGCTCGACGGACAGCAGCAACGGGTCGGTGATGGTGTGCGGCGTGAGGGCCTCCAGGCGGGCGGTGGCGAGGAAACGGTCGCGCTGGACCTGCGACTGCAAGGCCAGGATCGCCTTGCCCAGGCCGGTGCAGTGGAGCGGGCGACGCGTGCCGAGCTCGACGTCGAGCTGCAGCTGCTGATCGCTCTGCACCTTGTCGAGGTAGACGATCCCGTCTTGCGACGGGGCGGCCAGGAACGCCGTCTCCCGCGTCTCGGCGGCGAGCCGTTCGAGATGCGGCCGGACGAGCTTGGGCAGTTGGATGCGCTCGTACTGTAAGCCGGCGAGATGGAGCAGCCGATACGAGACTTCCCACTTATCGTCGGTGGTCCGCTCGACGACCCCCTCGAGTTCAAGGTCGGTGAGGAGCCGATGGGTCGAGCCCAAGGGGAACTCGAGGGTCCGGGACAGGCCGCGCATGCTTTGGCCGCCGTGCCGGGTGAGGTGTTCGACGATCTGCATCGCCCGGTGGATACTCATCGGTGGCCAGCTTTCGAGGTAAAGCGTTTTGCCCTGCCGCGAGAATAGCGTCCCATTTCCATGATAGGAACGATTGTTTCGAGGTCGGCGCAGTTTAGCAAGCCGCTCCGCCCTTGTCAATCAGCTCGACGCGCACTTAAGGGCACGAGATCCGACAGTAGTTGAGCGGGTATGTAATCAATAAGTCGAGGAATTGAGCGATTAAGATACCGCATAGGTATTGACAAATTGCCCGACAGAACATAGATTGATGCCACAGCATCAGCAGAATTGATGTCCCGTATATGGAACAATATCATGTGTCAATCTGCGGTGGTCCACTTCACCTATCGGCGCTGGTGAGGCTGCGCTGCGGCGCGCACTACGCGCGAGGTTTTGGCTCCCATCGGTATTGTCAATTAACGTTGGGCTGGCTGATCGGCAGGGGGACGCGCGCGTGCTGAAGGCGGGTGGTGTCGCTGCTCTGGCCAGCGCCGGGGTGCCGGTCAACACCCGCCAGGGTACTGCAGGGTAACTGGTGGCGGGGCAAGTGGCTGCATGTGCGATACTCCGGTCCATGAAAGAACAGGCTTCCGCGCCGAGCTACAAGCGCCATCGCTTCCCGCCCGCGATCATCGGCCACGCCGTGTGGCGCTCCTTCCGGTTTGCCCTGCGCTATCGCGACGTGGAGGAGCTGCTCGCCGAGCGGGGGGTGATCGTCACGTACGAGACGGTGCGCCGGTGGTGCAGGAGATTCGGCCAGGTCTACGCCAACTCGCCCCGTCGTCGGCGCCTCCGACCCGGCGACAAGCGGCATCTTGACGAGCTCTTCATTCGGATCAACGGGCGGCAGCACTATCGCTGGCGGCCGGTCGACCAGGACGGGAAGGTGCTCGCTATCCTGGTCCAAAGTCGGCGCAACAAGCAGGCGGCAACGACGTTCTTCCGACGGCCGCTCAAGGGCCGCGCCTACGTGCCGCGCGTGCTGCTCACGGACAAGCTCGCGAGCTACAGCACGGCCGCACGGGACGTCCTTCCCGGCGTGGCGCATCGGCGGCACACAGGGTTGGACAACCGGGCGGAGAACGCGCACCAGCCGACCCGGGAGCGCGAGCGGCGGATGCGCCGCTTCAAGGGCCCGGGCCATGCGCAACGGTTCCTCGCCGCTTACGGCCCGATTGCCTCGCACTTTCGCCCACGCCCCCACCGTCTCACCGCCGAAGCCTAGCGTCAGACCAGAGTTGAGCGCTTCGCCTCCTGGCGGGTGGTCACTGGCACCCCGGGGCTGGCCTGAGCAGCGACACCACCCGCCTTCAGCACGCGCGCGTCCCCCTGCCGATCAGCCAGCCCAACGTTATCGGACCGCACGCGCCGCGGGTGCCTCGCCGCCCTCCAGGCCGGGCGGCTCTTGCCCTGGAGCACCCCGCCCTACGGCTACCGGGCCGACCCCGCGGCCGGGCGGGACCCGGCGCAACGCATCATCGACGCCGAGCGGGCGGTGGTGCGGCAGATCTTCGCCTCATACGTGGCGGAGGGCCTGACCCTGCGCGCGATTGCCCGCCAACTGAGCGTCACCGGCATCCCGACGGCGAGCGGGCTGGCGCGCGGGGACCCCTCCACCGTCCGGGGGATCCTGCGCAACGCGCGTTATCGCGGCGTTGCCTACGGCAATCGGGAGCAGCGCGTCGGCGCAGCGGCGCTACCCGCTCAGCGCACGCGCGCCGCGGCGGACCGGCAAGGTGACCGCCCGCGCCCGCCCGGCGGCGACGTGGATCGGCGTGCCCGTGCCGGCGATCGTCGCCCCGGAGCGCTTCGCGGCGGCGCAGGAGCACCTCGCGCGCAATCAGCGCTGGTCCCCGCGCAGCACGCGCGGGGACGACCTCCTGCGCCGCCTGGTCAGTTGCCGCCGCTGCGGGGCCGCCGAGTGTGGCAGCAACAACGACCGCTCTGCCTACTACCGCTGCACGACACAGGGCACGGCTGATGGCGCGGGGGGAGCCACACGCTGCCAGGCCCACGCCATCCCGACGGCCGACCTCGACGCGGCGGTCTGGGCCGACGTCCGGCAGGTGCTGACCGATCCGGCGATTCTGGCCGAGGCCGTGCAGCGCGCAGGATGGCTGGCTCGACGAGAGCGCCCGAGCGGCGCGCCAGCACGACCTCCGGACCCGCGTCGGGACCCTCGAGCAGCAGCGCCAGCGGCGCATCGACGCCTACGCCACGGAAGCGGTCACCCTGGGGGAGTTGCGGACCCATGTGCAGGCGCTGGAGGCGCGCCTTGCCGATCTCACCCACGAGGAGCAGCAACTCGTCGCCAGTGTCGACCACGCCGCGCAGATCGCCGCCGTGGCGACCCAGCTCGACACCTTCCGCGCCGCAGTCGCCCAGGGCCTCGACCACGCCTCCTTCGCGCACCGCCGGGAACTGGTGGGGTTGCGCATCGATCGCGTGCTAATCGAGCCGCCGGAGGTGGCGATCCGCTACGTCATCCCCTTCGGCGGGGTGGCACACCGAAGGGTGGGCTTGCAATTACGCCATCAAGATGCCGCTTATCGCCGGGTCGGAGGCGCCGCCGACGGGGCGAGTTGGCGTAGACCTGGCCGAATTTCCTGCACCACTGGCGCACCGTCTCGTACGTGACGATCACCCGCCGCTCGGCGAGCAGCTCCTCCACGTCGCGATAGCGCAGGGCAAACCGGAAGGAGCGCCACACGGCGTGGCCGATGATCTCTACGGGGAAGCGATAACCGGCGTAGCTAGGAGGTGCAACTTCATTCTTCATGCCGCAAGTATCGCACGTCAGCAGCGCTCGTCCCCAAGTTGACTCTCTGTCAGGATAGGATTGGCCTGGCAAGGCGGGTTGACCCACAAGTCGAGCGGCGCGATGCCTGCGTATTGACCTGTCGCCCCCTTGCCAGGCTCCCGAGACCTGACCTGAGAGGAGCCGGTCGCGACCATGCGACCCGAGAGCGTCCTGTCGGCCTCGGGGGGACGGCGGCTGCGAGCGGTGAGGGGGCACGGATGACCACGATCGGCGTTGATGCACACAAGCGGGTGCATGTGGCGGTGGCGGTGGACGACGCGGGGCGGGAGGTGGCGCGCTGGTCCGGCCCGAATAGCCCCACCGGGTGGCGACAGCTGGGCGTGTGGGGCACGACGTTGGGGCCGGCGTGCCGCTGGGGGATCGAGGGGGCCTGGAATTACGGGCGCGGCCTGGCCCAGGATCTGATCGTGGCGGGGGCCACCGTCTGCGAGGTCAACCCACGCTGGACCGCACCGCAGCGGCAGCGCGCGCGCAAACCCGGGAAGCACGACCGCCTCGACGCGCGTGCGGTGGCGCTGCTCGTCTGGCGCGAGGCCGCGAGGCTGCCTGCCATCACCCCGGACGACGAGACCGTCGTACTCGACGTACTCGTGACGGAGCGCGAGGGCGCGGTGGCGGAGGCCACGCGCCTGCGCCACCAGGTGCACCAGCTCCTGCTCCAGCGCGATCCTGAGTCCCATACGCACCCGCCGAGTCTGCGGACATCGGCCGGCGTCGCGGCGGCGGCCAGTTCTACCGCGACGGCGCCCGGTCCCCTCGCGCAGCACCGCGCTGGCGCGGTGCGCCGTCTGGCCGAGCGGTGACAACGCGCCCGCGCACCGGCCAAGGCCCTGGCCGCCCAGAGCGCCGGGCTCGCCGTGGAGCGACTCGCTCCGCTCACCCGGATCTGCGGGGTCAGCCTGCTCGCCGCCGGGGCGCTCGCCGGCATCCTCGGCCCCGGTCGCCGGTTCGCCACCGACGCCCAACGAGCGGCCTCTGCCGGGGTCGCCCCGCGCGAGGCCTCCTCCGCCGAGCGGGTGCGGCACCGGCTCAGCCGTGGGGGCAATCGCCGCCTCAATGCCATCCTGTACCGCATCGTCCTCACGCCGTCACGGCATGCGCCAGCGGCACAGGCGTATCTGGCGCGCCGCGCGAGCGAGGGCAAGACGCGGCGGGAGGCGGTGCGCGCACGCAAGCGCTTCGTCGTTCGGGCGATCTGGCGGCGTTGGCAGGAGTGCCTTGCCCCGGAAGCCACCCTCGCGCCGCTCGCGGCGTAGCGACGGCATCGCTCCTGCGCCTCGGGTAGCGCGCTAGCAACCTGGTGTCGCCTGTGGAGGGCACCTCCACAGGCGACACCAGGAGTCCCGCGGCCTGCCGCAAAGCGCCGGACTAGGGGGCTCGACATAGGAGCGTCAATGCCCCGGCGCGGCCCGGCGCTCGTCGGTGGCGCATCTATTGGTTGGCCCCGCGGGCGAGTAGGGCGTTCAGGCTATCGCCGAGGATCCGCGCCCGATCATCCTCCGAGATGAAATCGCAGTGCGCGCGGACAGCTTCGAGGGTCTGCCCATACGTGGCTGCCCGACGCAAGACCGGATAATCGGAGCCCCAGTGGAGACGCTCTGGGCCGAAGTGCTCGTACAGTGCCCGCACGATCGGCGCGCAGTCAGCGTAGGGATACTCCCAGGCGATGCGCGAGACGTAGTGGAAGCCAGACAGCTTCACATGGATATTGGGTATTGCCGAAGAGGCAAGGATCTCCCCCAATGACGCGGCTGCCGTCCCCTCCAGCCGCGCGCCGGCCATGTGATGGCAGAGGATAGGGACCGACGGGAAGCGCCGTGCGACTTCCCGCAGCGTGGGCTGCAGGTGTGCCGGGAGTGCCAGGCTGGCGATCAGGTTCTGTTCGGCGGCCTGGGTGAAGAAGGCCGACCCCTCGTCCGAGAGGTACCAGGTGCCGTCGTCATCAGCACGGACATAGTGGGTGAACCCCTTCACGCCATAGGTTCGCGCGGCCACGGACAACCGCTCGGCCGCGCCGGGCGCCTGGTACGCTGGGGTCCACGAGCAGTCGACATCGACGAACTGGTGCAAGCGCTCGGGAGAGCGCCGCACGCACTCAGCGACGTAGTCATTGTTGTCCGGATTGTGCTCGATGCGGGCGCAGATGATGACCGCTTGGTCGACGCCATGCTGGTCCATCTCGAACAGGAGTTGTTCGACGGCGGCGCGACTGGTTGGGTCGGGTACAGGAGGTTGGTAGGGCCAATTGCGCCAGGCGTGACAGTGTGAATCGAGGGCATTTCCTAACCCGGTAGGAGTGGTGTAGGCTGTCTCCTCGGCGCGGCTCGTCCCCGCGCCGAGGAGGTCAGCCATGGTTCCCGCGACGTGTTCGCGCACGGCACCGGTCGCGCCCCCATCC
>JAABUN010004224.1_pt1 | contig 20084 bp, 16 predicted proteins | sample 5559311 | NCBI WGS metagenome assembly JAABUN01 (sample SAMN10711877, study PRJNA513370) | rock metagenome | isolation source: Antarctica rocks | place: Antarctica: Victoria Land, Siegfried Peak sud
ATGCGAAATTCAAGATTTGCTCCAGCGCCTTTTAATCCATGCTCATGCCCCAGTGCCTGGAAGAAGTGGTCCAGAAATATCTGGGCTTCACCTTTTTCATCACCGGTAATATGTGTTTCACAATAAGCTATAAAATCCTGTAAATTCATGTTGAAGGTTGAAGTTGGAAAGATAAGAAATTGAGCTGCGTAAAGTATAACCGTTCAAGTGTTCGACGCAACAATGTTTAATATGGTCGATGGCGTCTTTGCAGCGGATGAAGCCCCGGCCATAAAGAAAGAAGATGGGAAAAATGTATTTTTTAAACAATTTAAAGTTCACTATCACTTACGGCGGCAATAGTCATTAGCTTTCTTTGCAGACTTTCTTTAGGTCTTCATTTTTATGAACAGGAACTGAAATAATTTCAATTTTATCAGGATGTGAAAAGATATGATGACTTCCAACCTTTTTTCTCTAATATTTTTGTAAACTCTTTTCCCGATACTGTTTTCATACAGCTAATTCTAAGAGCTTATCATTTTTACCAATTGAAGAAGGTTCAATATCCACCGACAAACATCCTTCTACGGCTTCATAGATATTAGGTATTAATTCTTCCATTGTTTCTGCTTGTGTAACGCATCCTGGAAGTGCCGGTATCTCTGCCCACAAACCGCCTTCTTCTGCTTCATGTATAATTACTTTTAGTTTCATAAATCCCTTTTTTTAAATGTACTAACTATTACAACAACAACCCCTGCAAAAAGAAATAAGCAACACTGAAGTAAATGATAAGCCCGGTTACATCAACAAGTGTGGCAACAAAGGGTGCAGATGAAACAGCCGGATCAGCGCCAAGGCGCTTGAGAAGCATGGGCAGCATCGAACCGCTAAGTGTCCCCCATAGTACAACTCCTACTAACGAAAAGCCAACAGTACACCCTATCAATTGCCAGTGTACGCCATAAATATGAGTAAACCGTTGCCATACGGCCACCCGTATAAAACCAATTAAGCCAAGTATAGAGCCAAGCATAAGGCCGCTTAAAATCTCGCGTCGTAAAACTCTCCACCATTCCAATACAGTAATTTCGCCTACAGCCATTGCCTGAATAATTAATGTAGAAGCCTGCGAACCACTGTTGCCTCCGCTGGAAATAATCAAGGGAATAAACAGCGCCAATACAGTAGCTTTTGCTATCTCATCTTCAAAATATCCCATTGCTGTAGCTGTAAGCATTTCGCCTAAAAACAATACAACCAGCCATCCAATTCGTTTTCTAAACAGCTTTAGCAAAGGCATTTCAAGATAAGGTTCGTCAAGAGCTTGCGTACCACCCATCTTTTGCATGTCTTCACTAAATTCTTCGGTAGCTACCCACAACATATCATCTATAGTAGTTATACCTAATAGTACATTGTTATCATCCACCACAGGCAAAGCAACACGGTTATTCATTTTAAAAACCTGGTTAGCATGTTCCTGGTCATCATTCACATTTAATGAAATTACCCTTTCATCCATCAGCTCATTCACTTTTTTGTCTGGCGCTGCGAGTATAAATTCCTTAATGCGCAGGTCGTCCATCAGTTCACCTTTGTCATTTATTACATAAATAACATCAATGGTCTCAGTATTTTTTGCATACTTGCGAATGATCTCAAAAACTTCTGCAACACTATTATGTTCATACACATAAACATAATCAGGTGTCATCAACCTGCCAACACTATCTTCAGGGTAACCCAGCAGCGAAAGGGTGACCATCCGTTCTTCGGGTTCCAGTAATTTTATTAAATCGCGCAGAACTTCTTTGGGAAGGTCTTCCAAAAAATCGGTGCGGTCATCAGCCTGAAGTTCGTTTAAAAGTTCAGCGGTTTTAAAAGAAGGCAGTTCGGCAACAATTCTTTTTTGTGTAGGAAAGTCGAGTATTTTAAAAGTACTTGCAGCACGATGTATGGAAAGATTGGCGATGATCTGCGCTTCATAATCCGGATACTCATTTATAAGATCTGCAACATCAGCAATATTCTGATCATCCAAAAATTCCCTTATTGCAAGTTTATCTTCGGTTGCAATCAGTTGCTCAAATTGTTCGTGTATGCTTTGTTGTTCCAGTTCTATTGCCATGCCTGCAAATTAAGTATTTTGCTTACTTAAATTATGTTACTGTTTTTTCAATTTGATTAACTTCGCTGGCAACAAAAAAATATGCTGTTACCATTTCTAACAATCGCAACTTCCGATAACCGTGGAAGAGGTGTTTTTACTACAAAGAATATTCCTTCAGGCACTGTAATTGAAGTTTCGCCTGTTATTGAATTAACGACTAAGGAAAGAAAGCAGATCGAAGGGACTAAGCTGTATCATTATATTTTTGAGTGGGGCACCAGCCGCCGTAAAGCTGCTATGGCTTTAGGTTATATATCTATGTATAACCATTCGTTTGAACCGAATTGCGAATACGAACAGGATTATGAGGCAAAAACAATGACCATTCGTACTATAAGAAATGTAAAGAAAGGAGAGGAGCTATACTTCAGTTATAATGGCGATCCTAATGATAGATCGCCCTTATGGTTTGCAACAACATAGATTAAATGGATTGCATTATACCATTCCCTTTTTCTGTTCTGGCTTGAAAATAAGTTTCTCACTAAAAATTATGGCTTATCCTTTTGAGTTTGCTGTTGCTGGTGGCACAAAACTTGTCCTTCTTTTAATTATTGTGAGATATTAAAAAACAAGCTATGAAAAAGTTCATGATTTTAAGTACATTGCTGATAGCTCATGATTTTAAGTACATTGCTGATAGCTATTATATCGTTTGAAGGTTGTTATACAAGCAGGGCGGTAGCACGTGGACCAATACCAAGAGTGGTAGTGGTGGAGCAACGCCCTTTATATAGTTATCGCCCTTTTTACAGACCTGCGCCTCCCGTTATTATCAAAACATATCATAACCGCGGGGGCAGGTATCACCGGTACCATTATTAAAAAGTTGTAAGAAACTTACTTGAATTAATTACATCCGGTAATAGCACAATAAACTTTTGAAACCGCATTCAGTATTGCACTGGTGCGGTTTCGTTTTTTAGTGTAATTCTTAAAAACTTCATTGTTTCAAAAAAAGATCAGTACAATTTAAAATTTCATTATCTGAAGTGCTGCTCTTATAAAAATTTATTGAATGCAATCCTTTATTTTTGCCCGACTATGACACAAGAACAATTAAAAGATTTAAGGGACCGCGTAGGTGTTCTAAGGAGGTTTCTTTGACGTTGATAATCGTCAGGCCAAAATAGATGAGGATAAACAACTTTCCCTTTCGCCTGGTTTTTGGGATAATAATGAACGGGCAACCGGCATATTAAGAGAAATTAAATTAAATGAGTTCTGGACAAAATTATTTCAGTCGGTAGAAGCATCGGTGGAGGATTTTGCAGTGTTGTTTGATTTCTGGAAAGCCGGAGAAGCAACTGAGGATGAAGTAAAAGAGGCTTATCATCATGCCCTTGCAATGATTGAAGAAGCCGAATTTAAAAGCACGCTCAACCAACCCGAAGATGAGCTGCCTGCCATAGTGCAAATAAACAGCGGCGCCGGCGGAACTGAAAGCCAGGACTGGGCCGAAATGCTGATGCGTATGTACCGCATGTATGGCCAAAAGCAGGGATGGAATGTAACCGAATTAGACCTGCAGGAAGGCGATGGCGCAGGAATTAAAAGTGCCACACTGCAATTTGAAGGACCTTTTGCTTATGGATTTTTAAAAGCTGAAAGTGGTGTGCATCGCCTGGTTCGCATATCGCCTTTTGACAGTAATGCCCGCCGGCATACTTCGTTTGCAAGTGTATATGTTTATCCTTTAATTGATAATACTATCGAAATTGAAGTTAACCCCGCAGATGTTGAATGGGCTTTTTTCAGAAGCGGCGGTAGTGGCGGGCAGAACGTAAATAAAGTAGAAACCGCAGTTCGCTTAACACATAAACCTTCGGGCATAATTGTAGAATGTCAGCAGGCACGAACGCAGGGCGAGAACCGCGAAAAGGCAATGAAAATGCTGAAGAGCCGCCTGTATGAAGAAGAAATGCGCAAACGCGAAGAGTTGAAGAATGCCGCAAACTCAAACAAGAAAAAAATAGAGTGGGGAAGCCAGATACGCAGCTATGTATTTCACCCTTACAAAATGATCAAAGATCATCGAACTGATTATGAGGTGGGAAATGTTGGCCCTGTAATGGATGGTGAGTTGGATGGATTTATAAAAGCTTATTTGATGATGCAGAAGGAGGAGGTAGCCCCCTAAATCCCCCCGGTAGGGGGACTTTTTTGAAATTATGTGATATTGATATGGAAATTTTAGAAGAAAAGTTGTGCCCTTAATTCCACCTGTTCCTCCTTTTATCCCAACTGGTAAATCCAATTTTAAAAGTAACGGGATTGGTAAATTTATTTGCTACCGAACCTACTATATATATCCCCATCTTAAATTTGGTTGCCACATCAAAAGGCCATTTAAAAGCTCTTTCAACACCCATAAAAGTTTCGGCATAACGAAGGTTGCGTTCCGGTACCGAAAGAAAACCGGCTCCCGCAACCTCTCTTAATTGCAGCTTCTTTAGCAGGGGAATCTTATTAATAAAATAACCATTGAATTCATGCACAACGTGTGCCTGGTAGAAACGGTTAAATACCGCGAAAGAAGAATCGAGCGCCTGGAAAGTGTCGTCAGGATTGGAGAAAAACAAAGGATCGCCACGCCGTTGGAATTGGTAGTCAACCAGCCGCAAATCCCGCCGGCTAAGAAAAGTTCCACTGTTTATGTTGTAATGCAGTATTCCAAATAATCCAAAGTTCATCTCCTGGCGCAGGCCTATATCCCAAAAATCAAAGTCAACTTTACTGTTAAAAATGCCGCTTATACCTTTACGCCACATAGTATAAAAGGTCGGCCATTTTGAACCCAGAATTATTTTCTCCTTAGGCTCCCTTATGTAGCGTTGATGCGGTGTATATTCCAGCCTTAATTTTCCATACATGGCATTATACGATTCAAAAGCAATGGGCCGGTTATTTCCCAGTCCATTGCCAACTAAACTGTCTATAACACTGCCGGTTTTATAATCGGAAAGCGATCTTCTGAAAGCCACATCTAAGTCGGTATATAAAAAGAGTCCGTTTTTTATTTCTATGCCATGATATAAACCCAAAGCATTATTCAGGTACTGGTTGCTTCGCTTGAGCATATTTATCCAGGCATCGCCCTGAAAAATATAATCGAAATCGCGCTTGATCATAACCCCATAAAAACCACGATTGAAAGGATTGTACATTCTGTTAAGCCGTATAAAACCATTAACATCGTGGTTGCGAAGGCCATAACTAATGTTAGCTAATACACTTATGTTCTTACGAGATTTATACGTTTTAGAATAATAAACAGTGGGACTGATGCGTGTGCCGCCAAACGCAAAAGGCTGGTAAAGGCCTGGCAGGGGAGGCAGTTGCCATGTTCGCTCAAGTTCTCTGTTATAAAGCGTTTGCCCGGTAAGAAGCGCCTTCTTCCAGGTAAATTTATTTGTTAAGTGGTCAAGAGAATCGAGATATTGTTTGGTATGTGTAACGCGGTAAACGCTGTCTTTGTATTGGATAAATTTTATTTCTTTTGAAGTCAGCGGTTCTGTTCGTGCTGTTTGCCAGAAACTGCTGTCACGCTTGTATGCTTCTTCTGTTGTAGCGCTCACTTCAACCCCGAAATAGTTTTTAGGAAACTGCTTGTTCAATTCGTAATCTATATAAGCAACCGTAGTGCTGCCCGACAATTTGCGTTGACCGGTTTTTGAATTGTAAATAAACTGCTGCTTTGCTAACAAAGGAATAGCATGGTTATACCATTGCTCCACTTCAAAAAAATCGTACTGCGGTAAATGGTATCTGGGAAAACTAAAACGGGTATGTTCAATTGTAAAGCTGCTATCGTTTATGGTTAGCTCGCCTTCAACTGTTGCATTGCTTACTGTGCGTGGCTTTACGGCTATTGTGTACCATTTGTAATTGCCTCTTTTCTCTATATTTATTGTTTTAAACCTGTAGGCCAATAAGCCACTATAACTAACCGGCGAAACAAACTGTGCAGTTGAAAGGCCGGGCACTTTTATGAGGTTATTATAGAAATTGAAAAAGCCTTCAGTGGCTGACAGGTAGAAGAGGTCTTCGCTTTTGCCCGACGTTTTTATACCTATACGTTCTTCTTTTATCTTTTGCTCCGAAGCATAATCGAGATTAAGCGACACTTCGGTCATAGCCATGCCTGCCACGTCGCGATTAATCGTTGCAGTATCTTTCTTCCCTTTTGTTTTTTGAGTACGGGATGATGAGTCCTGCTGAACGGCTTTAATATAAACCTTACACGACCATGAGCCTGCTGATGCTATCAAGCTGTCTTTATGATGAATTACTTTCCTGATGATATCTGCAGCGCCATCTTTGTACTTTGATTTTATCGTTACATTTTGAAGAAGAGCCATATCTTCTTCCAATATAATATCCTGTACATAATTTTGAGTTATAGTCAGTGTAACAAGTTGTGGTTTATAACCCACAATGCTATAAATGATGTCGTATTTTCCGGCTTCAAGTAAGAGTGTGTAACTGCCATTCTCTTTAGTAACCGTACCGCTTTGCAGTTCTTTTACCTGCACACTAACAAAGGCAACAGGTTCGCGTGCAGCATTGATTACTCTGCCCGTAAGCTTAAAGGTTTGCGCCTTAGCCATAGTTGCTGTACCGATTAATAATATGAACAGAAGCGTTAAGCGCATGTAGTTTTGTTACTTCAAAAGTCTTATTTATATTGGTAGTATGTAACCAGTTCTGCTTTTTCGCTTTGCTTTAACAGAAGAAAGATCAAAACCTTGCAGAAAAATTAGAATGATAGAAATAATTAAAACGCTTGCTAGAATTTAAACATTAATAACAATAAAGTCGCAAACAACCTCTAACGAGTCGTTTCTGCACCCCGTCGTATTGAGTTGCCTTTAATATTTTTGTATTAACAATTCGGGGAATAAAAATCAAAATTTATAATAGCAACAGCTCTTTATCAATAACAATAAAAATCAAAACTATGACACGCATTAATCCTTATTTAAACTTCAACGACAATTGCCGCGAAGCAATGAACTTTTACAAAGACTGCATTGGTGGCGAACTTACATTAACAACAGTGGGAGAATCTCCCATGGCTGCTCAAATGCCCGCTAATATGCAAGATGCAATCCTGCATGCATCGTTACAAATTGACGAGTACTACATGATAATGGGCTCTGATATGAGAAGAAAACAATTAACCGACGGTGATACGGTAACGATCTGTATCAATTGCGCAAGTGAGGATGAAATGAATAGATTTTTTAAAAACCTATCAGCCGGCGGAAATATTAATGAACCGATAAGCGAGATGCCGGGAGGAGCAAAGATTGGGTACATTACTGATAAATTTGGTAAACATTGGATGTTTTACTATGATAAAAACAATAATTAATTAAAGTACTAACAATTAATAAATTTGACTCAAATCAGTTCTTCATTTCTAAAATTTAAAACAATGAAAAAGACAAAAATTATCTATTGGACAACAACAATAATCATATTCCTGTTTGAAGGAGTTATGCCTGCATTAACATCTCAAACAGAACTTGCCAAAGAAGGCATACGGCATTTGGGTTATCCTGATTATTTTGGTAATGCCTTAGTTGTTTTTAAAGTTCTTGGTGCATTAGCACTGGTTATTCCTAAAGTACCAAATCGGGTTAAAGAATGGGTGTATGCAGGTTTTGCTTTTGATTTCATTTTTGCCTTTATCAGTCATTGGGCAGTTGATGGGTTTGGGGCGCAAACACTCTTCCCTCTTGTCATCCTTGCAATTCTTATTACCTCTTACATTTTTCGTGAGAAACTTCAGAAATATCAAAACGAGAGTAATGTAAACTATAAAACAAAAAACAATGTCATTTCAGGCCTACCTCAGTAACATCAATGAAAAAACGGGTAAGGGATTATTTCTGTATCCCAAAAGTACGCGGACACACAAGAAAGGAGTGCTAAAAAAAGGTAACTTTTATAAATGAAGGACAAAAGCAGTAACAGAAAAAAAGATATAATTCTGTTACTGCTATAAGTGGTAAACAGGACTTCCTGTTTTCACTACTATGCAGCCTCAGGCAATTACTTCATTAGAATCTATAAACAAAAATTAGTTATTCATCCTAATTTCTTCGTGCAAACGTGGCGCAAACATTTGCTCCATTTTATCCATTACTGATAACAAGTTTTCAGCAACATTCTTTTCAGAAGCCATTGCCTCTTCTTGGTTGCCCTTAAGGGAATTATAAAATCTCATTTGTTGAGTTAAATCAGTTTTTACTGATTTGCTAACCTTATCAATAAGGTCTTTTGCATCTGCACGATAACAGGCTTCTAAAAAGCTCAATGAACTTCTGTTGTGCATATTGCCCGAGCTAATATGCCCGTAAGGAAAGTTTTCTTCCAACATCATTTTATCAGCTTTGTATAAAATTTTTCTTGCTTCTTCTTTTCTCCCTTTGGCTGTAAGATCAACTGCAAGTTCAGCATAAGCGCTGCGGATGGAAATCAACTGGCGGCGATTGGGTTCATCAAAATATACACCGGAAATGTTTGCATTTCCGGTGCTGAATTTATTCATCAGTTTATCGGCCATCCAATCGGTATTTATCTCATCTCCCACAACAGGTACAAACCGATAAGAAAGCCCGTCTTTTCTCAAATAAGAACCAAAACCTAATTCATTAAACGGTGATGTGAAATAAATGGGCCGCTTCCATTTATTGGCGGCAATTACATTTAACAGAGCTAAGTCGTTTTTCATTAAAATATTTTTAGGAATGTCAAAACGAACCTCGTTTACAACGCTGTCTTTTGCATTTATAGTTTCGTTTTGTTTTACCAGGTTTTTATCAACAGGAACAGACACCTTATGTACCGGGAAAGTGTTTATTGTTTCATCATTTCCTGCCGGCATCATTTTGCTTTCATCATCGCTGCCTATATAATTTTTCATCAGGTCGTATAGATCGAAATATTGTCCTTCAGAAATACCTGGCATTTGCCTGTATCGCACATAATCTCTTTTACTGCCCTGTACCTGGTCGGCTGTCCATATTACATCTACAGGCTCGCTTTGATTTATCTTATACCTCAGTTGATTAATATACCAATCTGTGCTTAACAAGGTATAAATAACTACACGAACATCAGGGCGGATGCCTTCCACTTCTTGCGCATACCACAAAGGATAAGTATCATTATCGCCAAACGAAATAAGAATAGCATTAGGAGCACAGCTTTCCAGGTAGTCTTTAGCCGAATCCCTTGCCAGTTGTTTATGGCTGCGATCATGGTCGTTCCACTCCTGCGCCGCCATTAAAACAGGAACTGCAAGCAGGCAAACAAGACCTGCAATATGTGTTGCAATACTGACGCTCAACTTCTTTGTAAGCCATGCCGTAGCCTGCAGAACGCCTAATCCAATCCAAATAGCGAAAGCATAAAAAGAACCGACATAAGCATAATCTCTTTCACGGGGTTGAAAGCCTGCCTGGTTAAGATATATAACAATAGCAAAACCGGTTGACAGAAAAAGGATCATAACAACATTAAAATCTTTGCCTGCTTTTTTGTATTGATAAACAAGACCAGCCATGCCCAGCAAAAAAGGAAGCAGGAACAGTTTATTATGCGCTTTCTTGTTTTTGCTGCTGTCGGGCATCAGGCTTTGATCGCCATATAAAGCGTTGTCAATAAAAGATATGCCTGTTATCCAGTTCCCATCTCTCACATTTCCCGGAAACATTCCCTGCACATCGTTTTGCCTACCCGAGAAATTCCACATAAAGTAGCGGAAGTACATCCAGTAGGTTTGGTAAGCAAGAAAGAATTTTACGTTGTCAACGAAATCAGGGTCTCTTTCAAAAGTACCGTCTGCATTCTTACCAATGCTTAAGAATTGTGCGTAATAATCGCGGTGGTTCTGCTCATTGCTTCCATCCCAAACCCTTGGAAAGAGCATCATCTGGTTGTCATCATACACATAATGTCCATCCCTGCCGTTCTCTGCATACTTATCTCTGGCTTTAATATATTTGGTAGAGGTTTCTTTATAATCTATTGGATCGGCTGTAAACTTTTGGCCATACAGCAAAGGGAAATCACCATATTGTTCGCGGCTTAAATAGCCTGCCAAACTAAGCGGATTATCTACGTTAAACATGTCAACAGCAGGATCAGCATTGCTGCGGATCATCGTAGTGATGTAGGTGCTGTAACCAATGAGAATAAATGTAAAAGACCAGAGACCTAAACGCAGGAAAGCATAATTTTTCTTATATGCTAACCTTAAACCATACCAAATTAAAACAGCCAATAAAATAAAAAAGGCAGTAAAGCCACTAAAGAACGGAAGGCCTAAACTGTTTACAAAAAAGATATCAAAAGACCCAGCCCACTCAATCGTGTATTGAATAATAGCTTTTTGAACGATACCGGTAATCAGGCAACCAATAATGAAAGCTGTTAATGCTCCTGTTTTGGCAGCATTGTATCGCTTATAATAATATACCATTACAATAGCCGGAATGGTTAACAGGTTTAATAAATGCACACCAATGGATAGGCCAATTATGAAGAAAATAAAGATGATCCACCGGTCTGCACTAATGCCTGTTTGTACTTCTTCGTCCACTGCATGTTCCCATTTTAAAATAGCCCAGAAAACAATTGCAGTAAAGAAAGAACTTAAAGCATACACTTCACCTTCAACAGCAGAAAACCAGAATGAATCGCTGAAGGTATAAGCCAATGCACCTATTGCTCCGGCTGCCATAACAGCAATAACCTGGTTGTTATCTAACACTTCAGTCCCTTTCTGTACTATCTTTTTTGCGAAATGAGTAATGGTCCAAAAAAGAAAAAGAATAGTAAGGCCACTCACCAGCGCACTCATTACATTCACAGCCTTTGCAGCAGTGTGCGGATTATTACCAAACAGAATAATGAATAAACGGCCCATCATTACAAAAAGCGGAGCGCCGGGCGGATGAGGAACCTGTAATTTATAAGCGCTGCTTACAAACTCACCACAATCCCATAAGCTTCCGCCTGCTTCTGCAGTTAGCAAATAAACAGTACAGGCAATTATGCAAACTACCCATCCTGTAATGTTGTTGATGCGATTAAAATTCATCGGATGATTATTTTGTTTCGTATAATTTTTTGAAAATAGATTTCCTTGTCCCGTCTATGGTGAGACAGAAACTATATGAAGTGTCCTTAAAAGGAATTAATTAAAGAGTATGATTACTTGTTACTCAATAGCACGAAGATTTATCTTGAAAGCGAAATCTTATAAAATTCATCCAGTCTCTTACATCAGGCTACAGTTTCACTGTTGTTTAAAAAAGGATAGCTTATGAATTTTTCAGAATGAATATTTGAAGGCGATCTGCAGACAAAATTTGCTTTTACCAAATCTCGCAAATAATTTAAATTATTATCACCAGACGTCACTATCGGGTTATTAAACAAACCAGTTTTTTTATTAACCAAAGAAACAGCAGCCGGTTCTGTATTGATATTGATCTCCACCGAAAAACTATTATTAACCGATGCGGTATCTATCAAGAACCTGATCGCATTGCTTTTTAAGTTATCATAACCATTCTTTTCTAAAAGGCTTTTCAACCTGTTTCTTTCGTTGTAAACCAGCGTCAGGTTTAAAAGTTGTCCGGGCTTTAGTAAACATTTGTCCTGCTCTTTAAACACTATGGCTTTAACCTTTGCATCGGGGATTGAATAAGTGAGTGTACTTAAAGTATAAGTTTCTGTTTCCTCCGTCTTTACTTTAGAATCAATGCCTTTACTCCCTCTGAATGCAAATAACAGAAGCATTATTATGGGAGCCAGCAGCAAAAACTTAAGCAAATGAAACCTAGATGTTTTTGTTTTGTTCATCATAAGAATACGGTTTTTTAAGGATGAAAATTTTAAACTATTTGTAACCGAAAACGGAAGGTTACCTGTAACTTTTAAAAGCAGGTATTGATAATTTTTTCTATTAACACCTTTACGCATTACAGTATCATCAGCAATAAATTCGAGGTTTTCGCGAACAGCTTTTTTTATAAGCCATGCAAAGGGATTAAACCAGTTTACTATACAAATAATCTCAGAGATAAGTATGTCAATCGTATGTTTCTGCTGCACGTGCACCCGTTCGTGCTCGATGATTTTCTGCAACTCATTTTTGCTGTAATTGTGCTGATTAATGAAAATGCTGTTGAAGAAAGAAAAAGGAATAACAGGTTGGGCAAGGTGAAAAATTTTAACCTCACTATCCATTATAAGCGTTGCCTTTGACCTGATTTTTTCAATTGATAAAAGCTGCACCAATAAGCGCACAAAAAGGATTGCAGATACAAGAATGTAGATGGCAGAAAGTATTTCAAGGTAATTAAATGTTCCTTGATTATTAACTACATGCACAGGCAATTGGTTATTAGCTATAGAAGGTATTTGATTGACGAATGAAAAGTTGTGCAGTTGTTTCGCCTGCACAAATGCACTAACATTAATAAATGGAACAATAAAAGAAAGAATTGAAAAGATCAACAGGAAATAGCGGTTCCAGGTGTAATACGTTATTCGTTTAAGCAGCAAAGTGTAAAACAGAAAAATGATTGCGAGGCAAAGTGATACTTTCATTGCGTATTCAAAATATACAGGCATAATCGTTTATTTATTTTTTTCAATAAGGTCAATAATTTCTTTCAGTTCTTTTGGCTTAAGCTTTTTCTGTGCAACAAAAAAATTTACCATGTCTTTATAAGAATTATTAAAATAATTCTGCACAAAGCCCTGCATAAACTGCTGCTTATATTCTTCCGCTGAAACTACAGGTTTATATAAGTATGTATTACCTAAAAGCCTGCTGGTAACAAACCCTTTCTTTTCAAGGTTTTTAATGGTAGAAGCCAAAGTGGTATAAGGTGGTTTAGGATCGGGCATATTGTCAAGAAAAGATTTTACATTTCCTTCCTGCAAGTTCCAGATCACTTGCATCAGGTCTTCTTCCTGCCGGGTTAATTGCTCCAATTTACGATGTTTTCGTAAAGCTACGAATTATTCGTAATAATAAAAAAATATTTTTTTTTCTGCATTCTAAATATACTGTAAGTTTTAATTTTACATTCAACAGGAAAACTGCGTTAATCAGAACGGGATGGGATTGTGCAAAATAAAGACAACATGGCAAGATTGATTACCTGCTATATAAAATTATAAAGATGGCGATTAAAGAATTAGATATTGTTGCTCTGCTAAAGTCTTTGCCGGAGCAACACCTTGGGAAAGGTGCAATTGGTACTATAGTTTATGTATATAACTAAAATTTTATGAAGTTGAATTTGCTGACCTGAAAGGTCAAACCTATGCTTTGCTCACATTACCTGTTCAAAATCTTTTGCTATTGAAGCATGAGCCGGAAATGGCTTTAGATTAGAATACCGTTTTGGAGAATATTGACGGCAGATTTCAAATTGTCGTTTCGTTATTACGAGGAAGCAAGCAATAAGAGTGCTTCTGCCAAACCTTCCACAGCAGGATGTATCTTTAAAACGTTTACAGCAATTTTTGCAACCACTTCTCAAGCTCTTCTTTTTCGGGCGCCATCGCTACAATTGTTCCGTCTTTATCAATTAAAAAAGTTGAAGGTATGTAGCGTATGTTCCAGATGTTTGTAAGCTGGTTGCCGTTTGCAGCTTTGGTATCAATAACATGTGTCCATTGAATATTATCCTGCTTAACTGCACTTAACCATGCCGGCCTGCTTGCGTCAACCGATACGCTATAAATTTCGAAGCCTTTATCTTTGTATTTTTTATACATAGGTTGAACCTGGCGATTGGTATAACGGCAGGGCCTGCACCACGATGCCCAAAAATCGAGCAACACAACTTTGCCACGTAACGAAGACAACTTTGTTATTTCACCATTTTCGGTAGGAAGTGAAATTTCGGGAGCTTTACTTCCCACAGGTGGCTGTGCTGGCAAATGGTAAGTGATTCCAACAACTGCAATAGCTGTAAATAATAGTTTTTTCATTCAGATTGAAGGTTTTAAAAGTACTGCGATTTTTTTTGCAGTAGTTTGCAAGTGTATAGTTATTTGATCCTTTTGTTTGCATAATATTAATGAACACGGCGCATATTTTATATACGAAAAATGTTAATTCATCAATTTATAAAAGTCCACCAAATGCCAACTCTTATCCATAAGCCTTGCTGAGGATAATGTTCTGCCGTAAGATTATTTTTAGTGAACCCTATTTTACCGGTATTTAATCCCAGCGTGTTTAAATTTTCTGCCCTTACAAATGCCTTAAAAGCTTTTATTCTAAAGTTGAAGAAAGCATTTACTTCGGGCCGGTTGTTTACAGTATAAGTATCCTGGTAAAAAAAATGGCCTGTAAAAGGGGAGTAGTTTGGCGCTTTATAAGGAGTATGATATCTTACCTCGAAACCAATTGCATAGATCATGTTTTTATAATAAACGCCTTCCCATGCAAGGCGGTTGCTTGTAAAAATTAATGGAAGATTTACAGGCGGATTACCCGTTGTTTGCTGAAAATGAATTTCAGAATAAAGGTTTAAACCTTTGCGCAGCCTGAATTTTTTTTCGGCTGCAATATGTAAAACATTAAACAGGGTAGCTTCCTGGCTGGCTCTGAAAAAACTATCCATATACGTATAGTTACTTAATAAATAGTATTCTCCTCTAAGCGAAAAATTTTTTTTATCGTTAGTGAGTGAGCCGCTAAGGCGTGTAATGTTTTCTTTATTTAAGCCCCCAACGGTGGTAATTTTAAAAGTACTTTCAGGTTCATATATAAAAGAAGGAGAGCGGTTTATATTTTGAAAACCCACCTGTATATATCCAAGCTTTGCACTCAGCAGCCTTTTTAAATTAACCTCGAAAGCATAGTCGCCGCTGTTTAAACCATTAAAATAAAATTTTCCTATCCCTTCTATATCCCATTTTTGGTTACGTGTGCGGTTGCGGTATTCTCCGTTTAAAATAATGTTGTGATACTTTTTTTGCAGCTTATCAAAATTGCCGGTAAGGTTTTCTAAGGTGATACCGGCTTTGAGATATTGATTAAGATTATTTTTTTCGGGAAAAGAAATAATGCTGAAATCGTTTTGAATATCAAGCCACCTGTCGCGAAACAAAATAGTGTCGGAGGGAAGTATCATGTTAAAATATGTCTGATAATCCTTTTGCTTGGTAATGCTGCCGGGAAAATAATCATGAAACTCATATTGCTGTTTAGACCACGTGAAGGTATGTTGCAATCTGAACCTTGGATAAAACAACTGAACAGTTGTGCTATCGTTTAGTACAATAGAATCCCGCTGACCAAAATCGTATTGCTGTCGAAGCAGCAGCGAACTTTCGTTATAAGCATTACCTGCAACAACTCGTGTACTAAAAGGATTTCGTGAGGGATTGGGGACTCCTGATAAGCGGGTTGGGATGTCGAACCGGTTGTTAAAGCGGTAGTCGTTTAATGAAGTATCGAGTCCTATTCCTCCGCTTTCAGATGAGAGTAATTTATTGCCAATAAAAATTCCATAAACACTATACCGTTTATTCCTGCTCTGGTAATTGCCATTTATCCTGTAGCTGTTGTGGCTGGTATTTTGGTTTTGTAAATTACCCGGCGAGTTAATTAACCGGTACTGAAAAGCCATGTTGAAGTTGGGCCTTCTATTTTGCGTGTGAACAATATTTATCATTTGTTCGCCTTTGCTTCCCAGCATATAACCTAACTCAGTATAAGGTCGTGTGGTTTGGTAAAAGCGGGTGTCTTCCATTTTAAAACGGTAAATATCAAATGCATGAAAACCGGCATCCCAGCCAGGCTTTAAAATTGGTGAGAACAATAATGAATGTGCTGCAGTACCAAAGTTTCCTAAGTTAACATAGTGCGCAGGTAAAGGAAAGCGTGTGGTAAAATCGTTTATAGAAGAGTCGAGATACCTGATGCGGGTAGAATCAAAATAGCGGTAAAATATAGTTATTGAGTCGGCGTTGATATCTCTATGCACTAAAGAATCTCCGCCTGAAGAAGCATTCGTCCTTACGCGACCGCTGCTATCATATTGGTTTTGCTGATTTCCCCGCTCAAAACCTCTGCCGGTGTTTTGTGCGGAAAGACTGCCCCACAGCATGACTAAAACAATTACAGCTATAAATTGGAAACAGCAAAACAGTTGTTTATTCATTGGAACGATCAGCAAAGTATATCAACACAAAGTAAAGTTAATGGTGTAAACAAAAACACAAATTGGTTTACAGATACAAAGGGATTGGAAAGTGTAAGAGATACTTTATAGTTCGTGCACCAAATTGGTAAAGATGGAAGTAAGTTTTGGTTCGGCATTACGTGCTGCCTGCAAAACTTCTTCGTGGGTAATAACATTGTGTTCTTCCCTAATTCCAATATCTGCAATTACGCTCATTGCAAACACCCGCATACCTCCATGAACGGCAATAATCACTTCCTGAACAGTGCTCATTCCCACCGCATCCCCGCCGAGTGACTGCAGTAATCTGTATTCGGCACGGGTTTCAAATGTTGGGCCTGTAACGCCTGCATACACACCTGTGTGCACAGGTATTTGTAACCTTTCGGCAATTGTTTTTGCCTTCGCTATTATATCATTGTTATATGGTTCGCTCATATCAGGAAAACGCGGGCCAAGCTCGTCTTCATTTTTACCGATTAACGGGTTAACAGCAAAAAAACTGATGTGATCTTTAATGATCATCAGATCTCCTACTTTAAAACCGGGATTGGTTCCGCCCGCAGCATTTGAAATTAAGACCGTTTCAACACCCAACATTTTCATTACACGAATGGGATAGGCTACCTGTTGCGGTGTATAACCCTCATAATAATGAAAGCGGCCTGCCATTGCCACTACTTTTTTATCACCCATTTCGCCAAGTATCAATTTGCCGCTGTGGCCTTCAACCGTGCTTACAGGAAAATGAGGAATATCGCTGTAGAGTATTTCTTTTTTAACATTCATCTCGTTTATAAAATTGCCTAACCCGCTTCCTAAAACAATACCGATGGTTGGAGCTGTTTTGTATTGTTGGTGTATAAATGTTCTGGTTTGCTGTAGCTGTTGAAAGGTAGATGGCATTGATATTTTTTGTGCGGCAAATATAACTGTTAATGCTGAAGTGGGCTTAATCAAACATCTTATTGGCGGCAACGAAGTACTGCATTTTTATATCAATCGTTCTTCAGAAACAGTGACCGGGCGTTTGCGTATGCATATCTATATTTCTTTTCTTTAGCTATAGAAAACTAATTTTGCGGCTTGTTGTAAAAATAGCTTCATGCAAAAACCGGTTGTTGTTATTAAATTAGGCTCTGCTGTTATTACAAACAGCGAAGGAAAAATTGATGAAACAATTATTGCAAAAATGGCTGAAGAAATTGCTGCATTAAGTGATGCATACCGGGTAGTATTGGTTTCGAGCGGGGCTGTGGGCAGCGGTAAAGCGTTTATAAAAAATTACAAAGGCAGTTTGATTGAGCGAAAAGCGGCTGCTGCTGTAGGCAATCCAATCCTTATTCAGTTATATCATAAATATTTTTCTAAGTATAACATTACAGTTGCACAGGCATTGTGCGAAAGGCATCATTTTTCTAACCGCTCTCAATTTTTACAGCTCAAAGACACATTTCTGGAATTTTGGAACAACCGGATTTTACCGGTTGTTAATGAAAACGATCTGGTAAGTAATGTAGAATTAAAGTTTTCTGATAATGATGAACTCTCAACCCTGATTGCTATTGGCTTTTATGCTGATACCTTAATAATTTGTACTTCGGTAGGAGGTTTTATGGATGATGAGAAAAACATTATAGCTTCGGTTGATAAAATTGACAGCACGATAGTGGGTTATGTAAACACCGGAAAAAGTACACTTGGTCTTGGTGGCATGTTATCTAAGCTTACTTTTACCAAGCTGGCTACTTCGCTTGGTATTCGTGTAATTATTTGCGGTGTCTCAGGCAAGAGCGCGCTTGCCAAAGCTTTGTCGGGCAGTAATGGTACAACCTTCAAAGCAAGGAAGTCTGACTTAAAAGCACGGCAGAAGTGGCTGGCAAGCGGCTCCATTACTTTGGGTGGTATTGTTGTAGATAAAGGAGCGGAAAAAGCTTTGCTCTCCCGCAAAAGTTTACTAACGGTGGGCATTAAAAAAGTAGAAGGAAGTTTTTCGGCCGGTGAAGTTGTGCAACTGATTAACGAAGAACAAAATATTTTTGGCGTAGCGCAAGTGAAACTGGATGCAGCAGATATAACCAAAAAGATTTCGGAGAAAAACGCTTTAGCTGCACATTCGGATGATATTGTTATCTTTTAAAGCCTAACCTCCTAACCCCTCCATAGGAGTCCTACGGACTAAAGGGGAGTATAGAATCTTGTTTTAAGTGTGTGGGATAAAGAACATAGTATTTAAGCAGGTTAAAATTTACTTATGCAAACAATTGAACCATTAATAATAAGAACCTATAAAGCATCTGCTGCTTTACGTAATGCTAACAATGCACTAATAATAAAGACCTTAGAACAGCTTGCTTCAGCAGTTGAAAGTAACACTGACAGTATTTTAGAAGCCAACAAAAAAGATATTTCAAAACAGGATGCCAATGATCCCCGGACAGACAGGTTGCTGTTAACCCTACAAAGAATAAAAAGCATTGCCAACAGCATTCGACAAATAAGCACGCTGCCAAATCCTTCGGGCAGGACTTTAGAAAAACGTGAATTATATAACGGCTTACAACTGGAGAAAGTATCAGTTCCGTTAGGCGTTGTAGGGGCCATATATGAATCGAGACCTAATGTAACATTTGATATAGCAGCCTTATGTTTGCGCAGCATGAATGGTTGTTTATTAAAAGGAAGCAGCGAAGCAGAAAATACTAACCTTGCTGCTATAGGCATCATCAAAAATGTACTTAGTGAACAGGGTATTCAGCCCGATTGTATAACACTGCTGCCATCAGGCCGGGAAACAGTGCAGGAACTTTTTACCGCAACTAAATATGTGGATGTATTAATACCACGAGGTTCAGACAGTCTTATTCAATATGTAAGAAAGAACAGCCTTGTGCCTGTTATTGAAACCGGTGCCGGTGTTTGCCATATTTATGTTGAGAAAGATGCTGCATTAGATAAAGCATTGAACATTGTAGTGAATGCAAAAGTATCCCGCCCTTCTGTTTGCAATGCAGTGGATACGGTATTGGTAGATAAAGCAATAGCACCGGATTTTTTGCACCGGCTAAAACCTTTATTACAGGAACACAAGGTTGAAATTTATGCAGATGATAAAGCTGCCGAACAATTAAATGGGTATCCTTACCTGCATAAAGCAAGTACTGAAGATTTTGGACGGGAGTTTCTTAGCTTAAAGTGTGCTGTAAAAGTGGTTGATGATTTTGATGAAGCGTTTAATCATATACAACAATATTCTACCAAACACTCCGAAGCTATCATATCAGAAAACCAGGAACAGTGCGAACGCTTTCTGAAAGAAGTAGATGCCGCTGCTGTTTACGCAAATGCATCCACACGTTTTACTGATGGTGAAGAGTTTGGCTTAGGTGCTGAAATAGGTATCTCCACACAAAAGCTTCATGCACGTGGTCCGTTTGCGCTTGAAAAGTTGGTTACTGAAAAATGGATTATCAGAGGAAACGGGCAGGTGAGGTAAAGGGTATAAACAAGCTACTTTGTTAAGTAAAGAAAATGTAAATAAAACAGCAAAAGATGGTTAGCATGCATCAGGGTGCATTTCAAATTGTCGCAGCTAAGCAGCGGCTTTGCAAGTTGCTTTTGTTAGTTGAATGATTTTATTCCAATCATTATTTTTTCTCACAACTCTTAAGTTGAGCATATTCTGAGCACCCTTG
>JAABUN010004225.1_pt1 | contig 20084 bp, 11 predicted proteins | sample 5559311 | NCBI WGS metagenome assembly JAABUN01 (sample SAMN10711877, study PRJNA513370) | rock metagenome | isolation source: Antarctica rocks | place: Antarctica: Victoria Land, Siegfried Peak sud
CCTTCGCAGGTTGTTAACCCGCAAGTTCTCGCAAGAGCGGCAATGGCCCAACCTGCGAAGGCAGGTTTTGCTCTTCTTTGCGGCGAATTTATTCGCTGAAGAAAGCCTATTGGGATAAGCCCTAAGTGTTGGACGTCTGCCATGAACGTATAAGAATTCCGTAGTGAAAGCACGAACCTCATCCCACGCGGTATATGGAGCAGATGCTCTGCTACTTATTCTTCCTAAGTCGTCTGCAACATGACGTGCTTCGTGTATTAAGGTGCCAATCATTTCATCCAGACTTGCATGAGCCTTCACCCATATTCTTACAACATATTTTCCTGATTGAGCATCTATGCCGAAGCTACCAGCAAGGCCTGGTGGGACTGACACATCGAATATGACACTTACACCTTGCTTTTGCAGGATTGCGTAATATTTCGAGGCAAGTTTGTCGCGTATGATGGCATCACCTATCTCTTCGAAGTTCCACCCAAGACTTCTTCCTCCAATGGATGCCATACCGGTTGCGCCACCACGCGATTGTCCTAACCAGGAGAGAGTCTTCGCAGCACCAAAAAATCCTAATTGAACCCCTGCTTCGAGAGCAGCATTCCTAAATGCTACAGTGGGACCATATAGTAGTGTGTCTTTTGCTCTTTCAAATACTCCAGAGTAAGTTGCCAAGCCCGTGGAGCGAAAGGCAGAAGCAGCACCCATGGAAACGCTCAGGCTACCGATAGATTCTAAACCACTTGGATCACGGTAATTTGCTCCATCATCCGATGCGTAGAGGTAGCGATGCATGGAGATGGGGTCTTGCGAGCCTCCCATCAGCGGATCATGGCTCGAGAAGCGCCCCGTTCCCGCGTTGTAATACCTTGCGCGCAGGAAGTATTTGCCGTCACTATCCAACTGCTGCCCGGTGTAGCGGAACGGGTTGACCGTGCTTCCACTTCCGCCCGCCAGCGCGTTGCCGAAGGCATCGTAGAAGTAGCTGTCCGAGACTGCGCCGGAAGCGTCACTGAGTTGCCGCACTGAGTCCTGCCCATCGGTGAGATAGAAGAACGCCGCATAAGCTCCCGTCGTCGTGCGGCGGAACATCACCAGAGGCGCCAGCGAATCCTCCCACACGTAGCGCCCTTGCAACACACCGTCCTGGTCGCGCTCCTGCACCACTTGAGCGTAGGAGGTGTTGGGATCAACCAGATACGAGGTCGTCTTCTGGCTAGTTGTGTCCACACCCGTCGTCACCGCAACGCGGTTGCCCATCGCATCGGTCGAATAGCGCGTGTAGCCCGTGCTCTGGCCCTGCGTTCCCGCCGTCCTGAGATGCCCCTCGAAGTCCCAGCCGTTGAGCCGCGCCGGGTTGCCATTTACGGCTTCGCTCGCCTCGGCACCGTTGTCGTCATAGCTCCAATCGGTTTGGCTGGTGGTGTCAGCCACGCCCACGGTCTGCGTGGTGCGCGTCTGACGCATCAGCCAGTCGTTTTCGTTGAACGCGGCTACGGTTGTGGTCACCGAAGAGAAAGTCGAAGGCGCCGCCAGAGTCGCGCTCTTGTGCGTCTCGCCCGCGCGGTTGCCCGCCGCATCGTAGCGCCACAGGTTCTCATACGCCACGCCCTGACCATCCCGGCTCACCTCGCCCGTCAACCGACCGCTTTCATCGAACTCATACGCCGAGGTGCGACTGCTGGTGCGCGGTGCCTCGCTCTGGCTGTTGACCACGCTCTCCGTCAAGCCCGTGCGCTTGCCGTCGCCCCGAACCGTGTAGTTAAAGCTCGAAAGCACTGCCGCGCCCTTGGCGTGAGTCAAGGTGTCGAGACGGTTCAGGCTGTCGTATTGGTAGGTCGAGGTCACGCCGTTGGCGCGATACACGTTGCGACGGTTGCCGTTCATGTCGTAGCCAAGCGTCGCCAAAAGCGTCCCGTTGTCCTTGACCTCCTTCAGGCGCCCCATCTCGTCGTAGCCGTAGCCCGCGGTGTTGCTGCCACCGCCCGCCGTGCTGGTCACGCTGGTCTTGTTGCCCGACACGTCATAACCGTAATCGAAGCGGCCCGTGGGCGTAATCACGTAGTCCAGCCAGCCGCGCTGCGCGTCGCTCACGCTCGTCGTGGTCAGGGCACCCGCCCCGCTACCGCGCGTGGCGATAGTCGTGAACTCGTTGGGATAGCTCATCTCCACGCTCGCTTCACCGCTCAAAGCCGGATCGGGCACCTTGGAGAGCAGACGACCCCGCTCATCGTAGCTCATCGTGGTGGTGTAGCCGCGGAAGTCGGTCTGGCTGTGCACCCGGCCCAGTTCGTCATACCGGGTGCGTTCTTTGTTTTGCCCGCCTGGCATCTGGCGAGCGATGGAGCGACCAGCCACGTCATAAGCGAAGCGCGTCACCTGTCCCTTGGCGTCCTTTTGCCACAACTTGAGGCCCGCCTCATCGTAGCCAAAGCGCGTCACCAAGTTGTGAGTCGCATCCGCATCGACGGGCTGCATCACCGCTGCGAGGCGGCCCAGGCTGTCGTAGTCGAAGGCTTTCCACTGGCCGCTCTGGTTCGTCTCCCTGACCGCGCGGCCCAGTTCGTCGAACGTGCTGCTCGAACTGGAATGCACGCTGCGCGTGCCATCGGCGCCATAGCGCACGTCGTAGTCGGTGCGAACCACGCGGCCCGCGTCGTCGTAATTCATCTCGGTGCGCACGCCTTTGGGATCCTGGCTATAGGCCGTGCGACCAAAGGCATCCATCACCGTGAGGGAGCGCAAGGTCTGCGGCCCGCCCAGCGCGTCGGCCACGCTGTCCTCGCTCACCGTGGTGCGGTTCGCCTCGTCGTAGAGGGTCTTCGACCAGTGGCCGCGCTCGTCGCGTCTGGCAACGGCGCGGTCGGCGCCGTCGTAAACCGTGCGCGTTTCGCCCGCCACCAGGGCGCCATTGGCGCCGTAAAACTGCGTCCCGATGGCGCGGTTCAACTCATCGTAAAGCGTAACGCTGGAGCACCCGGCGCGGTCGAAGGAGCGCGCCACCTGATCGTTGTCGTTGTAGGCAACGCGCGTCACTGAACCGTCGGGATAGGTGGTGGTATCGCGCCGCCCCAGATCGTCGTAATGCGATTTGGTGGACTGCGCTCTGGCGGTGCCATTGGCGCGGATGCTTTCCTCGACCTTGCCGATGGCGTTGTAGATGGTGCGGCTTTGCCCGCCACCCGCTACGCCGAGCGGACTCGTCATCAGCATGGGCCGGTCTTCCGCGTCAAATTGGGTTGCCGAGTCGATCTCCGTGCGGACTCCGCCAATGGTGCGGTAAGTTATGCTTCCGATCTTGTTGCCGTTGGCGTCGTATCCGAAGGTCGAGGTAGTGTTTGGGCCGCCATCGGCGTTGACCCGCGTTACACCGGTAACATTGCCCGTGGTGCGGTTAAAGCTGAACTGGGTCTCGTTCTGGAGCGCGTCCACGATTTTGTCGGGCACGCTGGTGTTATTACCCTCGGCAAACACGTGTTTCGTTTCGGAGTAGACGACGGCGTCGCCAGTGCCGCGCTTCCACGGCACCTGCGACGCTGTCAAGCGGCCCCGACCATCGTAGTCATTGTCGAGCACGAGAACGCCGCGCGCATCCCATTCCCGGTCGAGACGCCCCTGTTCATATTGCATGGTGCGCGCTTCCATAAACGGCTCGCGCATGCTGGTCAGGTTGCCGTCGCCATCGTAGGAATAGGTGGTGGTGAGGCCCGCAGAACCTTCGCCATTAGGATAAACCGTGGTGCTGGTCGGCTGGTCGGGGTTGGCCCCGCTCAGGTCATAGGTCGAGGTCGAAACCACCTTGGTCACCACTTCGTTGCCGCCTTGATCCAGGGTTTTGCCGCGCCGCTCCATGCGCTCGACATTGCCATAAGCGTCGTATTTCATCACCGAGACGTGGCCCATACGGTCAGTCACGGTTTCGACTTTGGCACTGAGATCGTGGTCGGTCTGAATCGTGTTGCCGGCAATGTCTTTGGTGACGCGCAGACGCCCCTCGCTGTCGTAAGTCGCTTCCATCACATGCACGCCGCGCGGATCGTAGATGTCGGTGACGTAATGGGCAAAGACCGGATTGTTGTAATAGAAGCTCGTGGTGGCGCTGACGCGGTTGGTAAAGGTGCGCAGGTTCCCCGCCCCGTCCTGGACATACTTCACTCTTTGCTGTTTTGCGTCCCTAATCGCGGTGATGAAGCCTCGCCCATCACGCTCATAGGTCACAGCGCGGGTCATATTACCATCGGGATTCCTCGATTGAATGCCGTTCTCATCGAAAGTGAGCTTATTGCCGTTGAGGTCGGTGATGCTCTCGATGCGGGCTTTGCCACTGGTGGCCATATCACCAATTTCTTTGAGGCGCAACACCACTTTGGATGGCAGGGTCAGCTCCCACTCCTTGGGGTTGTAAACCGAGCCATAGAAGGGATCTCCAGAGTCATCCTCGCCCCCCTCACCAAATAATGCCTCATCGCCCGATTTGGTGTAAACGGTGTCGCCGCCAACAGCGGTCAGATCGCCGCGCGTGCCAGGCTGCGGCGTCCATAGCACCTGACCTGTCATTAATGATACGATCTGCGAGCGGGATTCGACTCGCGCCCGGAAGCTATAGACCTGTCCGTCGGGCAGTGTTATTGAGATGACACGCGGCTTGAGGCTGGTATAGGTCGGAGATAGTCCATTTTTCATTCGCCACACCGGAGCATCTTCGGTTCCTCCAACTGGCCCGTTCTTTTGCAGTCGCACATCGGTAGTGGAAAGCGTCCAACCGACGCCGAAGTCGCCCTTGCGCGTGTCGCGGCTGTCATAGGTGCGCGTGATCGAGATCGGCAAACCGGCGACCGGTAGCATGATGTCGCTAAAGCTCATCGAGAAGTGCCCGATCTTCATGCCGCCCTTGACCACAACATCGTGAAAATCGGATTGCGTGGTGCCAGCCGAGTCGCCGTTGGAATAGTATGCCGTGAGCTTGAGGCGGTAGAGACCGTTGAGCAAAAGCGTCGGATCGAGCCTACCCAGCTGGCCGCTGACCGCGTCTGTGCCCACCGCGTCTGTGCCCGAAGCTATGGGTTGATATTTGGTGTCGCCATCGAGCAGGCGATAGCCGAGTTCCCAACCGACAAGCGAGCTTGTGCCCTCACTTTTCACGGTTCCGGTCACGTTGGTGGGCTGGGTGATTTCGCCGCCATCGATAGGAGTGGCAATATCTACGTCCGCGCCGCCTTCGCTTTCGCTGCCCGATAAAACGTATTGCTCTATGTCGATGTTGCTGGGGGAGTAACCGGGGGCGTAGGCGCGGCCTTTAACAGTTGCAGACCCAACCAAGAAGAATGGTCCTGTATAACGGGGTGACTGCGCAGTGGGATTGCTGCCATCACGGGTGTAGCGGATAGTCGCGCCTGTTGGTGCATCGGCAGGTAACGCAATGGTTACCTTCACAATACTTCCGTAAGGTTCCGCGTTGGGTGCTTTGGTGTTGGGACGCACGTCGGGCGTGGGAAAAAGCGGCGCCGGGGGAGGTGTCGGGGGCAGCGGTGTTCCGCCCGGTGTTGGCGCAATCGTCGGCTGCGCGGTCGGTCCCATGGTTGGCTCGGTCGTTGGCCCCACTGTGGGTTCGGTCGTGGGTTCTGTTGTAGGACCGGGTGTGGGTGTGCCAACTTCGCCTGTTTTGAAGGTGCGGGCGCGAACTGCGTCAGCCTCATTTCGGCCTCCATCGTCGCGCGATAGCAACAACAGGTCATGGACGCTACCGGCTGCTACCTCTGCGGTGGGCATAATGCGCACGATCAATTGAAAAGGCGCCCCGCCGTTGTTTGCTTCGAGAACGATCGGATAACCTGGACCAGTGATGGCCTGGGTCACGTCCTCATCGGCCACCAAAGTCCCGGTCGTTGCATCGACATGCGCTTTCCTAATTGAGACTTGCCACTGCGAGTCAGCGGCAAAACCGGGGGCTGTCAGGGTGACGTTGCGGGACGCATTTGCGGCATTGACTAAGGCAATGGCATAGATCGAGGCGGCGTCACCCTCGGTGCTCTGCTCAGAAGTCTGATTCTGGGCATCGGTATTGAAGATTCCATCTCCGATATACCCTCCGGGCGAAGAAATCACCGCATCTAAGGTTTGGGGGCCTGACCCAGTGGGTGTAGGGGTCGGCGTAGCAGTCGGATTGCCGCTTCCGAAGGTAGTGACGCCACGTACCACGTCTTCCTGAGAGCCCATATTGTCGTATTGGTAAGCGTAGAGGGACGCGTCGAAACTGCTGCCCGGCGTCACATCTGCGGATGCCGAGACCTGCATTTTGATCTCTTGCCAGGCGCCCGGGGCTAATTCGAAGTAGTGATAGCCTTCGTAAAACTCGTAAGAGATATCGTTGTCATTGGCATCGAAATATCGAACGTCCCAGGCATCATAGGGATAACTTCCTCCAACGTAACCCGACATGGCTATATCGCCAGTGTTGGACAGACGCGCGACGTAAGTGACGCTACCGGGGCTTTCCAGATTGTGGTTCTTGGTTTGACCTGCCCCATCTGTATTGTAGATACCGGCTCCGATGAAGTCCGTCTCACTCTCCTGGGCTTTGCGGATCGAAAAATCGAGGCGCGCGCGCGATTGATGAGCGGTGACACGGCGGGACGTTTCAGCGCATCCGTCGTCGTCACAACCCAGAGCCCACACGTCATAATCGCCATTTTGTAACTGACCGCCGCTGAGGCCCGGCAAAGCAGCTTGCCAGGGCGCAATATTGGCCTGAGCCGCACCAACGCTGGCCTGGATATTGTTGCGCGTGCTGCCCCAACCACCACCAGTCCACCAGAGTTGGTCGCTCTGGCGCTGCACCGCAACGGAAGCGGTCAAATCCCCCTGCGCTTCCCTCAGTTCGCCCGTGACACTTTCCAATGAGGCTACGGTCTCTTGGCCGGTTGGCGTAGAAATGACGATCTGACAGCCAGGGGTCGTTGGCGCTGCCGTGTTTCGGCCTAAAGCGCCCGGATAACCGTAGCCGTCGTCGTTATTGTAGCCGTAAAGAAAGACGCCGAACTCAGCATTGTCGGTTGAGGCTACGGTGTGGGCTCCGGTGCCGACCTTGATTTGGGCGCCGCTATAGTTGCTGGTGCCGATGGTAGAAAAGCGCCATGCTGGCAGCAACTTACCGTCGAGCTTGATTTTGCCGGTGGAAGCTTGGGGCACAATCAGATTCAAGAAGTTAGAAGCGATGCCACTTCCCGGCGTGGTCAATGTGTAACGTGAGGCATATTGGTTGGTTGAGGGCGCCAACATTTGAAAGGGGTCGGCTGTGGAACCATCAAACTCGGCACCGTTGGAAAATTGAGCCACGCAAAGGGGCTTGTTGGACGTGATATGCGCCGCCCGCGTCAGAATCTGTTCATGGATCGCCCCGGCGCCGAGTGTCGCAACGGCGGTTCCATTGATAGAAACCGTCGTGCCGTCTTGAGCCGCTAGGAAGCGAAAGGTGTCCCCGCCTTTGCGGGTCGCCAGGGGAACCGTCAAAAACTCTTGCCCCCATTCCTGAACGGGGAGAAGTTGTTCGACCAGCTGGTTGCAGTAACCGTAATTCGACGGCACGTCCGCGCAAACGTTGCCACCAAACACGGATATGGGCTTGTTGGAAGTGATGGCTGTGCCGGAAAGATCCGCCACGCCACGATATTGGTAGGTTTGGCCTTGGTTCAAAGAAACGGTGACCGTTTGGTTTGCCGGAGCGCCCGAGAGACTGCCTGCCCGGGGTGTAAAGCTGACGACCGTGCCGTTGAAGGGGGCAACCAGGGTCAACTGCGAGTAGAACCCGTCAAAGCCGCGCGAGTTGGTGTTGTAGCCCAGGTGACGATACTCGGTTCCCAGCGAACGCACTGGAAGCCCCAGATAGCCCTCGGTTTCGTATTGCAGGAAGTTGACCAGATAAACGCTGATTGGCCCGCTCGCGGTGATATGGATGCCCTTATTTTCGGTTTCCCCATCGGTTGCAATCAGCGCCTCGTGGGGCACTTGAACATCAGAACTGCTGGACGCTCCGATGGTGAAGCTCCGCGAAAAATTTAAGCCGGGAATCTCGATTTTGCCACGCACCGGCGCTTCGGCAGAAATAGAAAATACCGAGTCGGCGTAGTCGCTGAGATTGCCCGGCAACGCCAGCCAAAAGTCAGTGCCACGCGTATCCAGCACCGTTCCCTCGACGGTGATGGTGACACGCGCCGGATTGCTCCCACTCACGCCGTCCCTGGCTCGATACACAAAAGAAACCGCTCCTGCAAAACCCGCAGGCGCCACATAGGAAAAGGAGCCGTTCGAGTTTAAAGTCAGGGTGTGACCCGCGGGAACGCCTTCGATCAGCTCCGCCGTCAAAGCATCGCTATCCCTGTCCGTGTCGTTGATCAATACACCCGGCGCGGCAACGGTCAAGGTTTGGCCGGGTGTCGCCGTATAAAGATCGTCCTGAGCATGGGGCGCATCGTTGATTGGGCGAACCGTGAGGCTGACGCTTGTGACCGGCGACTCGCTTTGGCCATCGCTGGCATGGTAGGTGAACTCGTCGGGACCGGAATAGTTGGCGTTGGGCTGGTAGGTGAAGGTGCCGTTGGGGTTCAGCTTGACAACGCCGTGCTGAGCTTGGGTATCGAGCAGAGCAGTTAAGGCATCGCCGTCGTTATCAGAGTCATTGGCGAGCAAGCCACCCTGCGCGATGGAAAGCGTGGTGTCTTCATTGCAGCTATAGGCGTCGGACACAGCCACGGGCGCACGGTTGACCCGTGTCACCGCTTTGACCGCGTCGATGCCGACTTCCACGCCCGTCGGATTGGAGATCGTAGAGGTGTGCACCAACACTTCGAACAAAGCACCCGGCGCGACACCCGTCCCTGGTGTCACTTCGAGGCGCCACTCCAGAGCCTCATTTGCCCCAAGCGTGCGCACCGTGCGCAAGCCCAGCAAACCACCTTGTGTCACCGAGTCGGTGATCTCGTTGCCGCCGCTGAGGGCGTCGAAGTAGCGCACTGTCCAGCCGTTTTGTGAGAGCGGCCCGACAACGGTGAACACGCCCGGCACCAAAGCATCGTTTTGGATCTTGAGGTGGTAAACCGCAGTTGCCCCAATCACCACTTTCTGGGAGCGGCTCTGGTCCGTGCCATCGGCGTTATAAACCCCGTCTCCGCTGTAAGGTATCTCGCCTGCATTGCGAATCCAACCGTCGGCCTGCACCACTGAGCCGGTCCCTACCGAGCCGGTCCCTATCACGCCCTGTTGAGCGTACACCAGCAAGCTGCCGGTCAAAAGCACAACTCCAAAGAGCGCCCAGTGCAACGGCGACCGGTTCCATACCATGCGGTGCCTGGGGAGGCGCTCGGCCCTCCCTGGGCCTAGCAACGATCTGACAAGGGCCAGCACAAAAACCAGACAACGATTCTCAACGAGATGGAGCAAAGAAAACATGGCAAGAAGAGGGATGAATCAAAAGCAGCAGAATACTGAGGAGAACAGCGAATGAAAACAACTCTGCCTCCGAAGCGAAATAAGTTCCTCCGGAGACTTTCAGATGATGATGAACGGAGAAGACTGGTGAGCCTCAACCGATTAAAGGCAAAGACGTGTTACTTACGGGGCGCTGTCCAGTTGCAGGATGACGAGTTAAGGCTTACTTCGTTGTCGGGTTGCTGCCCCGCCGCGTTGCATGTTGCGGCCTTGGCGCCGTAGGGCTATGACCCGCTCGAAGCGGAACGTTGAAGAAAACTGATGGGAATGAGAAAAAGCAGAAACCGCGATCCAACGCATAGGAGTGACAAGAAATTACAAGAAATATCTAACTCTGCGCTCTATTGTTATCCACCAATAACTCGGTGTCAAGACATGAATCGAGCTTTTCGAGACAATTGAAGATTAAATTTTCGCGCGGATTTTGAGGGCAGCCGCGCTTAAGGAAAATTAACTTGCGGGCACGAACGAAGTTGCCTGGCTTCTCGTCTGGGCAGGAAGGCCGACTTCGTCTTCCTTTCCGCCCGACGCCAATCGTTTATTGGCAGTGCGCGAGGCGGCCCAACTTCTCGGGCTGTGCCTGGATAGCGTGCGCCGTCAACTGCGAGCGGGCAAATTGCAGGGTGTGCGTGTCGGGCGCGACTTGCGGGTGCCCGAAAGGGTGCTGCTGGCCCAACTGGGTTTAGCGGCACGGAACGATGAACTTCCTGTAGGTCTTGCTCCCGCTCCACTCCCCAATGGGATGACGCGCCAAGAGATCAAGACCCTGGTCCACAAGGCCGCTCAGCACGCCGATCTTTCCCACCGTAACACGCAGCGCCTGTTGGCCGAGTTGGACGACTTACTCCCAGCCTAAGACTCCCAACTACGCGGTTCAAAAACACTCGTTTTTGGCGTTCCAGAAACGGACGTTTGTGAAAGACATGCCCAGATCAAACGTTTGAAACGGGTTTTTCTGCCAATTTCCAGAGGCTTTTGCTCCACAACTCGTTCTGCTATTCAACAACCAGCAACCGCTTCTTCTGGACTTGTGGAACGGCTGGCAGATTTGGGGCTAGGAAAATCGGCTATGCGTGTGTTTCGAACGACGACCAGAACCTCCATTTGCAACCTGCTTCAAACCGCAGGGTGCGGGCGGGTCTACGAGGAGAAGTAATTGAGCAGCATAACCGAGAAGTGTCGAAGATGCTGGAAAGCAGCACGACTTCGCCACCTTTCAATGATTCCTCACTCATCGGTGCTCATTTCAGCTTTGGTTTCTGCCGAGCCGAGCGCCTCATAAACCGCTGTTTTATGCTCGCTCCACACAATTGCGCGCCGCTCTTTTTCCATTCCTTTAACGGCACCATTGGAGCGCAAGTTTTCTTGAAGAAATGGGGCTAAGGTCGCCTTGGCGCGCGCGTTAACCCCATCTTGCACAGCCAAATCCAAAGTAGAGAAGGCGCGGTCACAAGCGTCGTCCAGTTGGGCGCCGTCATCGCCTTGCTCGATATGCGATAGGACCGCGAACACCGGCGCGAGGGCGTTGGGCGTTTCTACCAGAATTTGCGGCGGGCTGTCGGGCGGGCGCTCCGTGGCGAGTGCTCCGTTGGCAAAAAAGAAAACGGCTTTTTCGAGGCCCGGTGCACTTTTCATCGGCTCATATTGCCAGTCGGAAAGAAACCCGCGATTTTTTAGTTCCTGTAACGCGGGTAAAAGTCGCTCTTTGAGTTTGGAGGCGTATTTGGCTTTTGTCATACCCAAGTGAATTTCGCACAGACGGTGTAACTCGATCTCGAATTTGTTGCGCACAACCTCTGCATCCCCGGTGCGGTGTTTGTCGAGGTAGCGAAACAGCCGCGCCGACAGCGGAAGATGGAGCGACAGCGCGAAATCGGTGGGTAGTGACCGGATGTTGCCCGCGATGAACGACTGATGCAACACCCGACTCCAGGTAAAAGACGACAGGGCGAGCGGAATCTGGCCTTTACGGCGTCCCGGCTCTTCGTTAATAATTTCCACTTCATCCAGCACGTTGAACTGGAGATTGGCGGCGAAATCCTGAACGTCGGATTTCCAGAACGAGCGTTTGGCATCGATGGTGACGCTTTTGAGGCGCAAAAACGAAACCGACAGCGCCGCGTAATTGGTGTTGGCTTTGGACATACCGAGGCGATTCAGCAAATCGTGCCGTGAGAAGACCACCGTTTGCGGCCAGCCCTGCTCGCGGGAAAACTCCATAAGCACCAAATACAAGCGTTCTTCAGGTGGGCCAGGAAGTCCTAGTTCACTATCGCCTGAAACTCGCCATGAGGCTTTGATAGGTTTCTGGGTTCGTGGGTGAATCTTCTCCCATTCCAAAAGGAACACCGTTTCACTACTTCGTTTGAGTAACGCGAAAGGATGTTCTACCAGGTTCATCTCGTCCTTCCCTAACCGCGTGATTTTTTGCGGCGAAGCCGTTTTTTCTTTTGATTTCAAAAATTATCACTTCCTGGATTTCGTTTGCTTTTTCGCCGCGAATTGCGTTTCAATTTTGTTTAAAAGAAAAACATCTGTTTAAGGTCTGTTCCATGTTTTTTGAGGCCCATTTATCGGCTTCCTGAGGCCAAACTTTGCTTATGCTCTTCCGTAGCGCTTCGCCATTCCTTCCGTAGCACTTCACGTTTGTTATAGCAAAATTTCCGTAACGCTTCACCATTCCTTCCGTAGCACTTCACGTTTGTCAGAGCAAATTTCCGTAGCACTTCACGTTTTCCGTGGCACTTCACATTTGTTGGAGCAAATTTCCGTAGCACTTCACGTTTAAACAATCTTTTGGAGTGTTTTCTGGTCTTCTAAACGTGAAGTGCTACGGAAATGCTTCTTTAAACGTGAAGTGCTACAGAAGTCGGTGGGTGGGAGCCGCACCGGTCGCTTCCCAAGTTGCATCCCACTTCCCGTCAGAGGCATCTCGCACAGCCTACTCTCCAACGCTGGGCAACTGAGATGGAGTGGCAAAGCGAAAGCAAGGACTGTTTTAGACGCCCTGAAAAGGAGCTTGGGATAGGATATGGGATCTCCCATTTTTACTGTTTTACCAGTAAAACAGTAAGAAATTAAAACATCTTACGGGCGAGCTGGCTATTCAGTCCGTTGGATTGGATGTCACTGCAAATGAGTTTGAGGGCTTCTTCAAGGAGGGCCGATTTAGACGTGGCTGATTTGGAAGTAGTGCTGCCTTGACTGCGACCCAAACGCCGCAGAGTGAGCTGCGCGTCCTCAAACAAGTCCACTGTATCTTCGGAAAGGTAGAACGTGACTTTGATCTTGTTTTCCGTGTCACGGGATGTCTGTTCCTCCCCTGCCTCCTCTTGCTCAAGCGTGGAGACCAAGTGCCTTACTGTTTTGCCAGTTTTCTGTTTTGATGACTCACTGTTTTTCTGGCTTTCTGTTTTAATGTTTTGCTGTTTTGCTGTTAAATCACCATCTGGCTCCATATCTACAGGTAGGTTTCCCGCGTTTAGGCTTGTGCCGAGTAGATCGGCCAAGATGTCAGGCGTCTTTTTGCGTTCTGCCATGATATTCTTCCTCTTTGTCACTTGGTCACAGGATTCAGGTGCTGACCGAACCGCGCTCGATAACGGTTTTTGCCAGTGCTAAATAGTCCTGAGCACCTGTTGAATTGGGCGCGTATTCGAAGATGGTTTGGCCATGTCCGGGGGCTTCGCTTAAGCGCACGTTGTAGCGAACCGGTTCGCACAGCAAGGCCGGATAATGCGCGCGCAGTAAATCGTGGATCTCACCCGATTTGGAAACACGGCGGTCCAGAAACGTTGGAACTACGAAACGGAGCGCCAGATTTGGCTTGTATTTGCTGATGGCGCTCAGGCTTTCGGAGAATTCCGTTAAACCTTGCAAAGTGAGGGCTTCGAGCGAGACGGGCGAGAGCACCTCATCCACGCAGAAAAGTGCATTCACCGTCAGAGCATCCCACCCTGGCGAAGTGTCGAGCAGCAAGAAGTCGAACGGGCCAGCGTCTTGGAGATGCTCATCGCTTAGGATTTCTAGAAGCGTCTGCTCGCCCCCGAAGTCTTTGCGATCAATAAGGCGCTTCAAGCCTGCTAAGGCCCGTCCGCCGCTCAAAAGCGATAAATTAGTGCGAGCCGCTATAAGGGTGTTCCGGAGGGCCGCTTCACGCGTTGCAATAGCAGCCAGACCCTGACCGGGATGCACACCCAACATGGAGGCACATTGACCCTGCGTATCTGTGTCAACCAGCAAAACGCGATGCCCTTGGTTTGCTAAAGCCGCCGCAAGATTGACCGCAGTTGTGGTTTTGCCAACACCGCCCTTAGAGAGGGAAATAGCAATTCGACGCATCTATGACAGTTTACCGTTATTCTGTTTTGCCAGCAAAATGGCTTTTATTATTTACTGTTTTACCATCAAAACAGTAAATTCTTGAGAGAACGAAGTCGTTGTCCACCAAGCTTGTTGGAATCCATCCGTAGAAGGGGCGTCTGCAGACGGCGCGGCGGAGACGCGCGGCTGGTCGCATCTCTCCATTCTCGTCTTGCATCACCAGAATCTGTTGATGCACCAAAGGGGGACAGAGTGGCCTCGCCATGCTTACTGGGAAGTAGCACTGGCCAATGAGGGAGACGCTTGTGACTTTCCTCCTCTCCATCCCAGCCTCACCCCGTCAACGAGGAGCAACTGCGTATCTAAAGGGGCAGGTATACAGACGTCGAAGAGCAAGCTGAGAATGTAAGTCGCGCTTTGCCTAGTTGCTGGTGCCGTTTCAGATTTGCTTTACCCTTTCTTCTAATTGTTGCATGAATTGGCTCGGCGTTTTTCCAATAGCTTGGCAATAAGATAGAAGTTCCACTGCGTCCATACGCCGTTCACCTCGTTCGCAGCGTGATACAAACAAAGTGGTCTCATTCATCGCTTCGGCGACCTCGCGCTGGTTGAGGCCCGCATCTTGGCGAGCTTGCCGGAGCAAATGAAGGAAGAGTTCGTATTCGAGCGTGTAAACGGACTTGGAGATAAGCCTCACCTGCCTGCCGCTGGGCTTGCGCTTCCAGCGTGGACGATGGTGAGGATAGGAATCGCTTTTCGATTATCCAAAACAGATAAAATGGCGCTACACTGCTGATCCACCCGATTATCGTTTTTAGATAATTAAGGCGGCGTTATGAGCGTTCACTATTTGGAAGCGGAGAAGCGACAAACAGAAGTCGCACGTGATGTGGTGTTGACATCAAGAACACTGAATTTGTCTAACGAGGCTCCCTTGCAAGCCTGCTTTGCGCTCCGGCACGCCTACTTCGTTCGTGAGCGGGCTTGGGTGAGCGAAAGCGAGGAGACGCCGGGATTGGAGATCGACAGCTACGATGCACATGCTTTGCATTTAGCCGTATGGCAGGGCGAGGAGGTGGTCGCTTACCTGCGCATATTGCCTTTCGATCCCCAGGTCGGTTTCATGATCGACCGGGATCTGAGGGCTTTGCTCAGCGATGAAGAGCGCCAGGCCCTGCCCCGCGAGAACGCAGTGGAAATCTCGCGCCTGGTGTGCCGGGTAAGTCAGAGCAGCGAAGACGGGCAGGGTAATTCTCATGCGGAGGATCTTGGCCTGATGGAACTGTTGTTCAAGCAGTTTTATCAGGTGTCTTTGGAGCGCGGCTTCACTCGCTTTTACATCGTGGTCGAAGCGGGTTGGCTGCGGCTCTTCGCGCGGCGCTTCGGCGTGCCGTTTCGTCCCATCGGAACGCCCCATCGTTTTCCCGACGGCACCCGCACCGTCGCCGCGACCGCAACTATAGAAGAACTCGAAGCCGGGATGCGCCGCCACGACGAGGCTAGATACGGCTGGTATCGGGAAGTTAGTGGCGTGGAATCGAATGAGGGGGAGGTGGAAAGTGGGAATGCTGGAGAAGGCAAACGAGAACCTGATTTCAGCAACAGCGAAAACGAAAGCGACCGCTCAAGAGAGAGCTAATCGGCATCGTATCCCCGCGCGCCGCCATTCTCTGCCCCGGCAGGCTCACCCTTAAAGAGCCGGGACGCGACGAGGTGGTGTAACTGGCGCTTGATCGGATCGAGGGCAAAACCCACGACGAGCGCCGCAACGAGTTGGGTGGGAAAGCTGTCGCCTCCGATTAAGGGGCGCAGCACATGTTCCATCCCCTTCTGAAAAGCGGCGAAACCACCGGTCAGGGCCGCGAGCAGTAGCGTGTAGACCAGAGTGCGCCGGATCAGGAGCCGCACATCGAAGAGATGATGCGCCACGATGGAATAAGCGCTGAAGCCGACAAAAAAGAGCGAGCAGAGCGGCCCGACCCACACCCAGCGGTAATCCCCGACCAGCGGCAAGAACAGGTTGAAGAGCAGACCCAGAGCGGCGGTCAGGGCGCAGCCGTAAAGCACGTAGCGGGCCTGAGCGCGGGCGCGGCCCCGCAAGCGGTGCTGGCTGTGCAGCAAACGCCAGAATGCCAGGGCCAAGCTGATGACCATGAAGCTTGCGAGCGGATAAAGTCCAGGCGCGGTCAGGATGCTTCTCTCTTCGAGGTCGATGCCGCGCACCACGAAGCCGGGCACGAAAGCGGAGATAGCTACCAGACTCCCGATGCTATAAAGAACGAGGGTGTAAAGGGCCGATTTTCCGGTTCCGCCGCCGTTCAACGCTGAGGACTTGTGACGCGGATAGACCCAGGCGAAGTGGAGAAAGGTGGCGCCTGTGGCCAGCGCCGCAAAATAGGACAGCTGCGCCCACAGCGTGGCGGCCTGCGTCGTCAAGGCGCTGCGAAAGAGCGCGTTGGTGAGCGTCCAGAACGCAATAGATAGCGCGACCAGGGCGAAGACGCGGTTTTCCGCTCGCCGGGCGGCGCGCCCCACGATGAAGGCCAAAAGAGCGTTGGTTAGAACCACACCCAGCAGCGACAGGAAAATGAGGTCGAGTTCCGTAGCTATATCAGGCTTGGTTAGGAGGCGCAGTGTTCATGTCACTACCATAGCAGTCGGCGACTTGGCATTCAATCAGGCGCGGTAGTTCGCGGTTGTTCCAAGCGTCTGGCGCAATCATTTTTTCGTCGAAATTATTTCCTCTCAACTTCCAGCTTCAATTGCCATCCCCTCAGTTGCTGCCAGAGCCATCACCTGCCGCGCGTTGCCACGTGCTTTTGCCGGGGGAGTTGGATCCGGCTTGGGCTTGCAGGATGAAGAGGCAGTTGAGGTAACATTCCAGCGACCAGCCGCGGCGCCGTGCATAACCGAAAGAAGAATCGAAAAAGGCGGGCAGCCACGCTTCGAGCACGATCGGCCCAGGATGCCTCAAACACCCCTGCAACAGCGTCCGATCCGCCGCTTCGACCGGCGGCACGGCCTCAAGAGGCCGTGCGAGGCGGTAAGCCCGGGCGAACACGCCCACGAATCGCTCGACCTCCGCTTCGATCTCTTCGGGATCGTCTATCAAAGCATCTTCCGAGGCTGCTGCCTCAGCGCCATCGGAGGTGTTATGCGGAAAAGTGACTTCACTTTTTGAAGACGACATCTGTGCTTCTTTTTCTTTTTCTTTTGTCCCGGTTTCTTTTGTCGTCTTCAGTTTTTGAAGTGGCGCAGGTGAAGTCGAAATCCTCGCTTGGCCCCTTTCGCCCTCCTCTTCGCCTCGCGCCGTCCGGATAGCGGATTGCGTAGCGGTCGCCGGGGGATGGTTTCCCCGCTCTTCGGAGGAGTTGGCCTGATCTGGCGTAAGTAGGGCGTCGCTCAAACGGTAGTAGAGGCGTCCCCGCGTGGCGCGGCGGGAGTGGGCCGAGTCGCGCGCCCTGCCTCTCGCGTCCTGCACGAGGAGCAGTCCCCGGCGCACCAGGGCCTCGATGGCGTGCGAGACCGATGCCCCCGCGCGCCCGGTGCGCGCTTGTAACTGGCGGTGCGAGAGCCAGTCGCTCTCTTTGCGCCCGGTGCCCTGTTTCCAGCCCAGCGTCGCGCGGTTCACCACCAAAAGCACGCGCAGCTCCGTGTCGGACAAACGCGGCAGAAAGGTGTCGAAAAGGACATTGGGCACCGGAGTCGTGCCTTGAAGCGTCGTGCCGACGATGGCCACTTCGCGAGTGGCCGCACTTGGGGAGGACGCCTTTATCGACGCCCGGGAAGAATTAGGGAGATCCATCGCCCTTTTTTCGATCGGTGAGCGCCTCCATCCCCAGAACTTCGATCTCCACGGGATCGAGTCGTGTTTTTGCACCCTGTTTTTGGAGATTGCCCGCAGTTTTGTCATCCGGCGTGGCTGCAACCTCAGGTGCCGTCGCTTCCGTCTCGGCTTCTTTTCGCTCTTCGGTTGGCCCTCGCAGGCTGACCGCGGGCGGTGGAGCGTAATCCTTTTCGATGGCGGCGATAACGTAAGCTGCGGGATTGCGGGCGTTGCGATAGGAGAGCCACTCCAACTGCTGGGCGATCTTTTCCGCCGGGTGAGCTTCCAAAAGCGCCTGCACCCGTTGAAGAGGCACGCCCAGTGCCACGAGGCCGCGCTTGAGGCGCAGCCACTCGCGAGCCTCGGGCGTGGCCGGGGGTTCCGGCTCCACTTCGACCGAGTTCGCTGCGGATCCTGGATTTGGATTTTGCCAGTCGGGAGATAAAAAGCGGTTGATCTCCGCTTCGACCTCGGCGCGCGGTCGGGTGTAAGTCGCGCGGGAGTGAGCGATGACCCGGTCGCGCACATCGTCCGGCACAACCGGCATTGGGCTTGGGGACGCGATCTCCGGCACTTCCACCATGTGACCAGCCTCCGGCGTCGGGGAGATGACGTTTTGGCGCTCCTCGAAGAGATGTGGCGAGGGCTGGAAGAAGTGCCAACCGCTTTCCCCGGTGTGACCTCCCCCCGCGTGACTCGTTAGCAACGGCTCGCCTTTCCATCGTAAAGCCTGGAGCCGCATTAAATGGGCACGGGCGGCGCGGGGCGAGATTCCCAGAACCGGGGCGAGGCGTTCGGGCGTGGCGACGAAGCCGCCGTTGCCATTGAGACACGACAGCACGGCCAGAAGCGCCCGCAGATCCTCGGGCGCGAGGTCACGCAGCAAACCGCTCTCGCCTAAGGCGGGCGTGAGCCACACGGCAGCGGTTGGGGTGAAGGTGCCACCGCGCCGCACGTTCTCGAAGCGCCGCTCCAAAACGAAAGGCACGGGTCGATTTAAGTCTCGATCCTGAGGCGGCTCTTGATGTCGGGATTGGGGCCGGGGCCAAAGCATAAAAGGCAAGTTAGGGGTGAAAGAGAGTGAGTAAAGGCGAAAACTATGAGGTTAAAGCGCCGGGGGCAGACCGAGGCTTAGGTGGCGAAGCAGCAGCAGAAGCGCCGTCACCGCCAAGAGGAACATCACCCCGTCTTCGGCCATCGATCCGGTCAAGAGACGCAGCGGTTTGGGTAGCAGATGCACGCGCCGGGGATTCGGATAGAGCCAGGGGATACCGCTCCGCGTGGTCGCATCTCCCAGGAGATGCGAGCCGTAACCCAGGGTCAGCCCCAACCATAAGGTCAGTCCCAACCAGAGCGATGGACCGCTTCCAACCGGGAAACCGATGAGGAGCAGAGGACAAAAGAGCAGAGCCGCGGCTCCCCAACCCCGCAGGGAGTGCAGCGCGCCGCGATGCCCGTAGCGCCGGTTGAGCCAGCGCGCGGGTAGGGCCAGAGGCCGCACGCCGCCAATCGAGGTCAGGGAGAGCAGGCTGACGGGCGCATCGAGATCGGGCGACAGCGCGCCTACGACGCTGCCGAGCAGTGCCCAGGGGAAAAGGCGAGCGAAACTCCACGGCTCCAGCATCCAGAGAGGCTCCAGCAGCCAGAGCGCATTGATGCCGAGCAGGGCGTGGGTGCGCCCCATCATCGCGGGCGCGTTAGAGGCCGACTCGCTACGGGCTTGCCCGGTGCAACTTTACCGGTCGCAACTTCATCGGTTGCGGGTTTACCGGTTGCAGATTCAGAGGGCGGCGCTTCCAAACGGGCGAAGAACGCTGGATCGACCTCCCACTCCACGGTCTCGCCGGGTCGCGTGGGCAAACGTTTGATGCACACGCCCTCGCCTCGCTCCAGAAGTCGCTCCGCCAGATCGAGTCCATCCAGCAAGCGAATCGGCAAAAAGGTGGGTAGAGCTGCCGCTTCGCGCGCGGCCTGAGAAAACTCTCCCGTCACCACGATCAGCCCCTGCTCGGCGCCCAGGCGCAGCATCGCGCCGCGCAGTTCGTCGACATAGCGTCGTCCTACCACTTGTCTGGGCTGCTTGATTTGAATCGCCGTCAAATGCGTCGCCAGGTCGGTATGGAAAAACGCGAGCAGGTCGAATCCGCCCGGTTGGGGGGCGTGAGGCGCCAGGGCGCTCTTCATGCCCCGCACACCGGCATAGCCGCTCTCCATCAAAACCGAGCGCACCAAACGCGTATAAGCCGGGTAGGGTAGGGCAGCCAGATGACGGCACAGCGCTTCCCGAAGCGTGGTTAGAGAGTCAGGCGCTTCTATATTGAGGGATGGAGGAGTGGAACTCCCCCGATAATGTGGACAGTTAAAAAAGAGAGACTGACCACCGGAGGCAACTATGGGAGTTCAACGTAAAACAAGCAAACGCCGACAAGACACGGCAGATTTCAAGCGCGAAGCGGTT
>JAABUN010004226.1_pt1 | contig 20079 bp, 15 predicted proteins | sample 5559311 | NCBI WGS metagenome assembly JAABUN01 (sample SAMN10711877, study PRJNA513370) | rock metagenome | isolation source: Antarctica rocks | place: Antarctica: Victoria Land, Siegfried Peak sud
CCCGGTTGCAGACCAAGCTCGCCGCCCACACGCTCTGCCTCTACCTCAATCGCTTGTTGGGCCAGGCCGATTGGCTCCAGATCAAGGCGCTCGCCTTCCCCGCGAACTAGCACAAGGGCCTATTAGGACAGTACTCGCGGCGCAGCTCAACCAACTGTGGCAAGATCGGTATCCTCTCAATGCTTGGCTCGGTGATGATCGCATCGGGCCGGTACTCCATAGCCAATTGGCATGTTTGCGATAGCGTGGTGGCCTCGCCCACTACGCGCAAGTCTGGTAGTGCCGCCAGGATTGTCCGCACGGCTTCCCAACCGATGGCGTCCGAGCTAATCAGCATGACAGTATGTCGGCATCCCATGTCGCTCCCCTTCCCCCTCCGATATGGAGATGTGCTGGTAACCAGGCAGTCTCGTCGCATTGAGACCCACGGCTTTGCGTCACCCACCTCGCGGCGGGGTTGCCTTTGGCAGCGGTGGCGGCGCGGTCGATGGGCAGCTTCGGCAATCTAGCAGTGAGCATAGCACACCGGTGTTAACGAGCGTGCCGCCGCCTGTAGAGTGAGGGCGTTCGATGTGGCACAAACAGGAGTTGGTATAGCAGCAGGATCGTGCGCTGCTGTCGCGATACCTAATTCCTTCCACATCTTCGCCAGTCCGCGCGGCATGATCATGATGTGGGCGGCGACCGCGCGAGCGGCGGCAGAAACGGTTGTGTCCTGAAGTGGCGGGCCGCTCGTAGCCGAGCCGCCCGCCGCTCCGCCTTGTCAGGCGGTCATTCACCGCTCCGCAAAGAGACGCTTGCATGATCGAATGTCAGCGTGTACCCTTAGCGCCGTCAGGTGTTCGCATATACTAATAGAATGGCTTCGCCCGAATAACGGGCGCTGGAAGGAACCACGATGCGACTCAACAGGCGGCATTTCCTGGCGGCGACCGGCGTCCTGGCGATCCAGTCCCTCGCCACCGCGTGCGGTGGTCCGGCGGCGACCACCCCGGCGGCGAGTACCTCCCCCACTGCGGTCAGCGCGGCACCGAGCACGGCGGCCTCCGTGACGACCGGGACGGCTGCGACCCCAGGTGCCGTCGCCAGCGCGACCCGCGCCACCGGGGCCACCCCGGCCACCGCCACGCGCGCGGCGGCGTCCTCCCCGGCGACGATCGCCACGCCGCGCCTCGACACGAGCGCGAAGCTGACCCTCTACAACGCGCAGCACGAGAATCTGGTCAAGGGGATGATTGAGGGATTCACCAGGGAGACCGGCGTCCAGGTCGACATCCGCTCCGGCAAGGACTTCGACCTCGCCAACCAGATCGTCCAGGAGGGGGCTGGTTCCCCCGCCGACGCCTTCATCACCGAGAACTCCCCCGCGATGCAGATCGTCGCGGCCAAGGGACTCTTTGCGCCGATCGACCGGGCGACCCTGGCCCAGGTGCCCGCGCGCTTCTCCCCGACGGTCGGCGACTGGATGGGAGTCGCGGGGCGCTCCACCGTCTTCGTCTACAACCCGCAGACGCTCGCGACGTCCGCGCTGCCGGGGTCGATCATGGACCTCTCCGGTGATGACTGGAAAGGCAAGTTCGGGATCGCGCCTTCCGGTGCGGACTTCCAGGCGATCGTCAGCGCCGTGGTGGCGCTCAAGGGGGCCGCCTCCGCCGGGTCCTGGCTGAAAGGGCTGAAGGCGAATGGCAAGATCTATAGCGGCAACGGCGCGATCATGCGCGCGGTCAATGGGGGCGAGATCCCGGGCGGGATCATCTATCATTACTACTGGTATCAGGATCGCGCCGATGCCGGGACGAACAGCAAGAACACCGAGTTGCATTACTTCCAGAGCAAGGACGCGGGCGGCTTTTTCAGCATCTCCGGGCTCGGGGCGCTGAAGTCGAGCAAGCATCCGACCGAGGCGCAGGCGTTGCTACGCTACCTGACCGGCAAGGCCGGACAGCAGGTGCTGGCGAACGGCACCTTCTCGCTGGAGTACACCCTGAACCCTGAGGTGGCGGTCAATTCCCGGCTCAAGCCATTCAGCGAACTGAGCATCCCCGAGGTCGACCCCGCCAAACTCAACGGCGCGCAGGTGATCGATCTGATGCAGCAGGCCGGTTTGCTCTGAACGCGACAAAGCTCGGGGGCTGGCCGCACGCGCCAACCGTCGAAGGGGTGACGACCGGGAGATACGCGGGCGGTGTGGGGCGGCGACGCCTTGCCCCGCCTTCCCCGGCGTTCGTGGCGGGGGCGCTCGTCGCCCTGCTGACCCTCCTTCCCTTCTTCTTCATCGTCGGCGAGAGCATACACATTGGCGCGGCCTCGGCGGCGCGACTCCTCTTCCGACCGCGCATGGGGGAATTGCTCGCCAACACCGTCCTGCTGATCGGCACGGCGCTCCCCGCCTGCGCCCTGCTCGGCGTCGGCGCGGCGTGGCTCGTGGAGCGGACGGATCTGCCCGGTCGGCGCGTCTGGAACCTCCTCCTCGTCGCGCCGCTCGCCGTCCCCGCCTTCGTCAACAGCTTCGGCTGGGTCACCTGGTTCGGTGGGCGGGTGGAAGGTTTCGGCGGGGCGGCGACGGTCGTCACCCTCTCCTACTTCCCGCTCGTCTATCTGCCGGTCGCCGCCGCCCTGCGCGGCCTCGACCCCGCGCTGGAGGAGAACGCACGTGCCCTCGGCCACGGCCCCGCGCGGACTTTCCTGGGCGTGGCCGTGCCGCAATTGCGCCCGGCCCTCTTCGGCGGATCGCTCCTCGTCGCGCTGCACCTCCTGGCGGAGTACGGCGCGCTCGAACTGCTGCGCTTTCCCACCTTCACCGTCGCCATCTTCGAGCAGTACCAGTCCACCTTCAATGGCCCCGCCGCTACGATGCTGGCCGGCGTGCTGGTGGCGATCTGCCTTTTCCTGCTGCTGCTGGAAATCCTGCTGCGCGGGCGCGCGCGCTACGCCCGGATCGGCGCGGGCGCGGCGCGGCGGGCCACGCCGGTCCGCCTCGGCCCGGCCACGCCGCTGGCGCTCCTGGCGCTGGCGGCAACCCTCACCCTGGCGCTCGGCGTGCCGCTCGTCAGCCTCGGGCGCTGGCTCGTCATCAGCCGCTCGACCGCCTTCCCCCTCGGGGAACTCGCGGGCGTGACCGCTCGCTCGCTCGGGTTGGGGATCATGGGGGCACTTGTCACCCTTGCGCTCGCGCTGCCGGTCGCCTGGGTCGCGGTGCGGCGGCGCGGCGCGGCGGCGACCCTGATCGAGCGCAGCACCTACCTCGGCCACACCCTGCCGGGGATCGTGGTGGCGCTGGCGCTGGTGACGGTCGCGATCCGCTACGCCCGCCCGATCTACCAGACGACCGCGCTGCTCCTGCTCGCCTACGCGATTCTCTTCCTGCCGCTCGCGGTCGTCAGCATCCGCGCCGCGCTGGCGCAGGCCCCGCCCGCGCTCGACGAGGCGGCGCGCGCGCTCGGTGCGCGCCCGTTGGCCGTCTTCTGGCGGGTGACCCTGCCGCTGCTGGCGCGCGGCCTGGGAGCGGGCGGCACGCTGGTCTTCCTGGCGGTCATCACCGAACTGACGGCCACCCTCCTCCTCGCCCCGACCGGCACGGTCACCCTGGCCTCGCGCTTCTGGAGCCACACCAACGACGTCGCCTACGGGGCGGCGGCCCCCTACGCGGTGTTGATGATCGTGATCTCCGCGCCCACGACCTTTCTCCTCACGCGCGACGCCCGGCGGGCGCGATGAGCGCGGCGGCCGACGGTGCGGTGACGATCACGGGACTCGGCAAGGCGTTCGGCGTGGTCACGGTCCTCGATGGGATCGATTTAAGCGTCCCATCGGGCAGCCTGACGACCATCCTCGGGCCGTCCGGCTGCGGCAAGACGACCCTTTTACGCCTGATCGCCGGCTTCGAGCGCCCCGATCGCGGCACGATCGCCATCGGTGGGCAGGTCGTCTGCGACGCGCGCCAGCAATTGCCGCCCGAGCGCCGCCGGATCGGCTATGTGGCACAGGAGGGGGCGCTCTTCCCGCACCTCTCGGTCGCGGACAACATCGGCTTCGGCCTGCCGCGCGCCGCCCGGCGTAACTGGACGCGGATCGGTGCCCTCCTCGATCTCGTCGGACTCGATCCGGCGCTTGCCACGCGCGGGCCGCACCAGCTCTCCGGGGGACAGCAGCAGCGGGTCGCGCTCGCCCGCGCGCTCGCCCCGGAGCCGCGCGTCGTGCTGCTGGACGAGCCCTTCTCCGCGCTCGACGCGAGTCTGCGCGAGGGGACGCGGCGCGCGGTCGCGGCGGCGCTCCATGCCGCCGGGGCGACCGCGATCCTGGTGACGCACGATCAGGACGAGGCCCTCTCGCTCGGCGCGCAGATCGCCATCATGCGCGGCGGGCGGCTGGCCCAGGTCGGCCCCCCTGCGGCGCTGTACGGGAGCCCCGCCGACCGCGATGTGGCGACCTTCCTCGGCGACGCGACCTTCCTCCCTGCGACCGTGCGGGACGGTCTGGCGATCTGCGCCCTCGGCACTCTCCCCCTGCGCGACCTTGTCCCGGACGGCCCCGCCGAGATCATGCTGCGCCCGGAACAGATCGCCATCGCCCCCGCCAGGGAGGGCGGCGTCGCGGCCCGTGTCCTCGACAGCACCTATTACGGCAAGGATGCGGTCGTGCGTCTCCACCTCCCCGCCGCCGACCTCGCCATCACCGCCCGCGTCCCCGGCCATGCCGCCCCGCCGAACGGCACGACGGTCGGCGTCGGTGTCAGCGGCGCGGTCGTGGCCTATCCGCGCTGATCCTCCGGGTACCCGACTCGTTGGCACGGTGGACGATGATTTCTTAACTACGACGTACCCATCGTACAAGAGCAATCGTGAAGATAACGACAACGGGCCGGGCGGGCGGCTACCTCCCGGCGCGACGATCAGCCATGTTGGTGGGATGCCGCCCGCCCGGCCCAGATTATTCACGAAGCTCTGGCGCACAGCGAGGAGAACCCAGCGGACCTGCCTTGGATGGCTGACGGCCAAGCGCGGCGGCGTACGAGAACTTGCTTATCCGCCTGCTTCCTGATGTAGAAGAGCTACGCATCAACACACCACAACGCTAAGCACTCGAACCCCGTGTCGAGGCACTCACGCCCTACGGATGGGTGCTACTGCAAAACCTCAGCCTTGGCTATCGCACGCTGATCGCCTGGATGGTGGACTTCGCCAGCCACCTCTTCGACCGTTACCCGAGGAGCGAGAACCCGCTCGCCGAACCGGCGATCGTGCTGGTGGACGAAATCGACCTGCACCTGCATCCGAGCTGGCAGCGGAAACTCATGGGCTATCTCAGCGACCTCTTCCCCAATACCCGGCTCATTGCGACCGCGCACAGCCCGCTGATCGTCCAGGCGGCGACAAACGCCAATATCGCGGTGCTGCGCCGCGAGGGCGACCACGTCGTCATCGATAACGATGTGGAGGCGGCGAAGAACTGGCGAATCGATCAAGTCTTGACCAGCGATCTCTGCGGCCTTGAGAGCGCCCGCCCGCCGCAGCTCGATGACGCACTCAAGGATCGTACTCGCATCCTCTCCAAGCCCGAACTCACCGATGCGGACCAGCGTCACCTCCGCGCACTCGAAGCCGAGATTGGCGAATTACCGACCGGCGAGACCCGGGAGGACATCGAGGCGATGGACTTGCTCCGCCGCGCGGCGGCACTGCTGAAAGCGGAGTAGGCGACGCGGTGATCGGCATCACGAAATCCGCTACACCACCGGCCTCGCTCACCGGGCGCGGCGCGACGGAGACCGTCACCCTCCGCGCCGCATCCGATAGTGGCGCGCGTGAGTTCACCTTCACGCGAGTTCACCTTCAAGAGTAGCATCTACGCAGACCCCGCCGTGAAGCGCCGAATGATCATTGACCAGCACGGCGAACGCTGCTTCTGCGAGGCGAGGATCGGCGCGGATGGTGATGTGGAGCACTAGCGCCCGAAATCGGGCTGGCGACAAGCGGCTGGCGCTCCTCCAACGCGACCCGGCTATTACTGGCCCGCCTACGATTGGGATAACCTGCCGTTCTGCTGCCCCATCTGTAATCAGCGTTTCGAGGGCAATCTTTTCCCACTCGAAAACCCTGCGAGTCGTGCGCAACGTCATACGGATGGCGTCAACCGCGAAGAACCCCTCTTTCTCAATCTCGCCGCATGCGATCCAGAGCGCTACAGCGGCTTTCGCCAGGAGATACCCTACTCCATCAACGGTAACCCGCACGGCGAAGTGACGATTGAGAGCTTTGGATTCAGGCGTGAAAATCTCAACGAACTTCGGCGCGATCTTCTCGATGATTTACGGTCATTTCGAGACACCCTGGCGCTATATGCAGCCGGTGAGATACCGGACAACGCCGAAGCGCGATAAGTCATAGCCACGATCAGGTGCCGCGTGCAAAACGCCACCACTGACGCTGCACCTTTCGCATCGATGGCTCGTGCCGCATTGCCCTAATCACCCCTACCGCCGTGGAGAAATTGATTCCGAGAGGGGCTTGACAAAGTGTCAGACAGGCGCTACCATACGTACATCAAGGATGTGCCCACCGCCGAGGGCGAACACAGGGACCGCAAGGAACCGGTGGACGGAATCGGAGGGTGGTGGATTCGGCGGCAAAACACTTTCGGGTGCGTTGTTCGTCCATCCGGGCCGGTGGTCTCGCAAGGGATACCGATGTCGCGGCAGACTTGAGAGAGATGGTGCCGAGGGCCTTTCGGGGTTGTCGGCACCATTTCGTTTTAACGAGTGGGCGGATTAGACGAGGTACATAGCTGAGCAGCGAGCGATGCAGCGACCCGCAGCGAGTTGGCATCGCACCACCTTCGGATTACTCGTCGGTCATTGCCTTCTTTGCGCTATCCATTTCATTTGCGGGCTCACTTTTCTCCACGCATCCCGCGTATCCGCGTATAGGTCGTACGCTCTTCGCCAAGCTCTTTCACCTTGTGTTTTCCCTGCCGAACCCCGTTACAATTTTGTGCCTCCTATTGCGTCCTCGTCTCAATCCCCGTCCCCTTCCCTCATTCTCGCTCTGCGTCTCTGTGTCTCTGCGGCGATCCCGCCCCCCGCGCATGGTAGGATCGCCGTGACAGGAGGGGGCATGACGCGCGCCGAATCGACCTTCAGCAACGGCCTCGAACTCGGCGAGCTGGGCGAGCGGGTCCGGGCGCGCCGCCGCGAGCTCGGCGCGACCCTCGACGACATCGCCGAGCGCGCCGGGGTCAGCCGCAGCATGGTTTCCGACATCGAGCGCGGCGCGAAGGTGCCGACCGTCATCGTGCTCGACCGGCTCGCCGCCGCGCTCGGGACCACCATCGCCCGCCTGCTCGATGTCGCGCGCCTGCCACGCGTCACGGTGCGTCGCCGCGACGAACAGGAGGTCGAGCGCGACCGGACAGGTGCCGAGTGGCGCAGCCTCGCCCCGCCCACGCCCGAGCAGCCCGGTGAGTTGCTCCACCTACTCCTCCCCCCCGGTGTCGGCACCGGCCCACGCGCGCCCGCGTCGCCCGGCTCGCACTGCGCCCTGGTGGTGGAGAGCGGCACCCTCCGGCTGGTCGTCGGCAACGAGGAGCAGACGCTGTGCGACGGCGACTGCGCCGCCTTCGCGGACGATTGCGCGCACAGCTTCGTCAATTCGGGCGCTACGCCGTGCAGCGTCTACCTGATCCGCCATTGCTCTACCTCGTCCGGCGCTGACGTGACCAGTTGAACCCGCACCGCGCCGCACGGTTGACGGGTTTGTTTCGCTCATCCGCCGTGCGGACGCGCCACATGCACCAGATATGGAGGGAAGAATTCGTGGAGCCGACCTTTTTCGCCACCCCGGAGGAATTTTGCGCCTGGTTCGCGACCAACGCGGCGACCGCGACCGAACTGCTGGTCGGCTTCCATAAGAAAGGGTCGGGGCTGCCGAGCATCACCTGGCCGGAGGCGGTGGACGAGGCGCTCTGCGTCGGCTGGATCGATGGCGTCCGTAGGGGGCACGACGGAACGAGCTATACGATCCGCTTCACCCCGCGCAAGTCGCGCAGCATCTGGAGCGTCGTCAACATCACGCGCGTCGCTGCCTTGACCGCCGAGGGACGGATGCAAGCAGCCGGTCTGGCGGCGTTCGAGGCGCGGTCGGCGGCGCGGTCGGCGGTCTACGCCTACGAGCAGCCAGAGGACGCGACCCTCACCCCCCAGGAAGAGGCCGCGTTCCGAGCCGAGCCGGGCGCGTGGGACTTCTTCATGTCGCAGCGCCCCTCCTACCGTCGGCCCGCCCTCTGGTGGATCGTCAGCGCCAAGCGCCCCGACACCGCGCGCGTCGCCTCGCCACCCTGATCGCCGACTCCGCCGCCGGGCGCACGCTGGCGCATTTGACGAGAAAGTAGTCGGCGGTCGGCAGTCGGCAGTCGGCAGTAATGACGCGGGTGGATTGATGAGATCATGCCATTCTCGACCCCTCTATGGTCTACAGTCCACGAATCACGGACTGCGCCACCGTGATAGGATAGCCAGGGTGCTATCTCTGCCGACTGCTGACTGCCGACTGCCGACTACACACGGAGGGACACGATGACGAGTCCGCTCACCCCGGAGATCCTGATCTACGACCTGCAAACGGCGGGGGACCCCCAGCTCTCGCCCGATGGCGAGCGCGTGCTCTACACGCACGGCAAGATCGGGCGCGGCAAGCAGAAGGGGACGAGCCAGCTCTGGCTCTGCGACCGCGATGGGGGTAACGCGCGCCAGCTCAGCGGGGTCGGCGAGCACAACGGCGGCGGGCGCTGGTCGCCCGATGGCGAGCAGGTTGCGTTCGTCTCCGACCGGGTCGGTGGCAAAGACAAGGAAAAGGGTGCGGCGCTCTACCTCCTGCCGCTCGGCCTCGGCGGCGAGGCGCGCGAGGTGACCCGCCACGCCGGGGGCCTCAGCGATCTCGCGTGGTCGCCGGACGGGCGGTACATCGCCTATGCCGCCCTCTTCGATCCGGCGAACCCGGACGAGACCCCCCTCGCCGACGACGCCCCGCCGCCGGTGCGCGTGACGCGCCGGATCGACTACAAGCAGGACAATCGCGGGTATCTGCACGACCTCCGCTACCAGATCTTCGTCGTCGATGTCGCCAGCGGCGCGCGCCGTCGCCTCACCGGCGACGAGCCGAACCCCGCCGACTACACCTTCCCGGCCTGGTCGCCGGACGGCAAGACGATTGCGGTGGGCCGTCCCAACAACAACGGCATGGGCTCGCAACTCGCCCTGCTCGATGTGGCAACCGGCGCGCAGACCCGCGTCGGCCCCGAGGGCGGGGTAGTCGGCATCTGGGCGTGGTCTCCCAAGGGCGACCGGATCATCTTCTCCGGCGACACCAAGCAGACCTACCAGACCGACTTCTTCATCTACACCGTCGCGACCGGTGCGATCAAGCGCCTCACCGACGACCTCCCGGTCCTGCCGATCGCCGGCTTCCCGACGATCGTCGGGCCGTCGCAGCCGGTGTGGCTCGACGAACGACAGGTGATCTTCCACGCGGCGGGCGCGGGCGCGAGCGGCATCTACGCGATCGACAGTGAGAGCGGCGCGCTCGAGCCGCTGAAGCGCTTCCAGTCGCTGAACAGCCAGTTCAGCGTCGATCGCGCCGGACGCTACGTCGCGCAGGGCTATGCCAGCGCGGAGACGGTCGGCGCGATCGCCGTCACCGACACCCAGACCGACGAGACGACGATCATCACCCACCTCAACGACGCCTTGCTCGCGGCGCACCCCGCGTCGCAGCCGGAGCGCTTCACCATCCGGCGCGGCGAGTATGAGATCGAGGCGTGGCTGCTGAAGCCGCCCGGCTTCGACCCCGCGAAGCGGTACCCGCTGATCCTCGATGTCCACGGCGGGCCGAACGGCTTCTACGGCTGGGGCTTCAACAACATCCAGCAGGCGCTCGCCGGGGCGGGCTTCGTGGTCGTCTACGCCAACCCGCGCGGCTCCACCTCCTACGGGAGGGATTTCACCCAGCAGGTGATCCGCGACTGGGGCAACGAGGATTTCAAGGACCTGATGGCGGTGACCGATAAGGCGCTCGAACAGCCATACCTCGATCCGCAGCGGACCGGCATCTTCGGCTACAGTTACGGCGGCTTCATGACCTCCTGGACGATCGGGCAGACCGAGCGCTTCGCGGCGGCGGTCTGCGGCGCGCCCTGCTTCGACCTCGAATCGTTCTACGGCACCAGCGACATCGGCCACTCCTTCGGCAAGACCCAGTTCGGCGCGCAGCCGCACGATGACCGCGAGTGGTACGCCGCGCACTCCCCGTCCACCATGATCGGTCGGGCCAAGACCCCGACCCTGATCGTGCACGGCGAGGAGGACCACCGCTGCCCGATCGGGCAGGGGGAGCAAATGTTCATCGCGCTGACCGAGGCGGGCGTGGAGACGGAGTTCGCGCGCTATCCGGGCGGCTCGCACCTCTTCGTCAACGTCGGCCCGCCCGCCCACCGCGCCGACTTCCTCACGCGCACGATCGGCTGGTTCGCCGACCACCTTGGCGGGGCGAAGTAGGCGATAGTCGGCGGTCGGCAGTCGGCGGAGAGAACGGAGGGGCGGCGGGCAAAGTGCCCGCCGCCCCCCCTTCGTAGCCCGAAGATCGCAATCCGAGCTATGGCGTTAGCTCTCGGAGCGTCGGCGCGACGCTGCTCTCAGGAAGCACATGGCCCAGGATGGTCGCGACGATCTGCGCGATGGATGCGCTGGTATCCACCTCCAGCGACGCGCCCGCCCGTAGGCGTGGCTCGACGGTCTGGATGTAGCCGAGCACCCGCGCGAGTTCGGCAGGATGCCTCCCGTAGGGGTTGTTTGTCCGCGTAGCCAATCGCCCGACGATCAACGGGACAGGCGCGCTGAGCAGGACGATGTGATCGAATTGCGCGTAGAACTTCCCCTGATTCGATTTGCAGCCGCTGACGAAGAGCACATCGGCGTCCTCGGTGGCTAAGAGGCGTTGGATACGTTCCTCGCGCCAGATCCAGTCCAGCTCCTCGCCGGACCCGTCCGGTCCAGCGCCAGCGCTGTTCACCCACACGGACCACTCATCGCTATCCGTATCGATCGCCTTGTAGCCACGCGCGCCGAGCTCGTGGATCAGCGTGGATTTGCCGGTTCCCGACATGCCCGTTAACAGCACCCGTTTCATAGGCGCGCATCCCGCTATCCGTATCAAGCTGCCCGTTGCAGAGTGGCAGCCGTCGCGCAGACGGGCGCACCGACAGGCCAATGCCCCTACAAATTCTCCCGGATCTTCTCGGCCAGCGCGCGCGAGATCCCGTCCACCGCCGTCAGCTCCTCGATGCTCGCCTCGCGGATCTTCTTCGGGGAGCCGAAGTGCTTCAGGAGCGCGCGCTTGCGCGTCGGCCCGATGCCTGGCAGATCGTCCAGCGACGACTTCAAGGCGCTCTTGCCGCGCTTCTGGCGGTGGAAGGTGATCGCGAAGCGGTGCGTCTCGTCGCGGATGCGCTGCACCAGGAAGAGCGCCTGCGAGTCGCGCGCCAGGATCACCGGGACCGGATTCTCCGGCAGGTAAATCTCCTCGTTCTCCTTCGCCAGCCCCACCGTCGGCAGGTTCACGTCGAGCTCGCGCAGCGTCTCCAGCGACGAACTGAGCTGCCCCTTGCCGCCGTCGATGATGATCAGGTCTGGGAGCCGCGCCCAGGAGAGGGCTTTCTCATCGGGCGCGGCGGTCGTGGCGTCATCCGCCGCCTCCGCCGCCGCCTCGACCGCCCCGGCGCTCGCCGTGTCGAGCGGGTCGAACGGCACCAGCGCGTCCGCCACCCCCTGCGCCGCCTGCGCCGCCGCGAGGCTCTCCTGCGCGCGCTTGAAACGCCGCCGCAGCACTTCTTGCAGGGAGGCGAAGTCGTTGTTCCCCTCCACCGTCTTGATCGCGAACTTGCGATAGTCGCTCTTCTTCGGCTTCCCTCCCTCGAAGACGACCATCGCCGCGACCTGATTGGTCCCCTGGCTGTGCGAGATGTCGTAACACTCGATTCGCTGCGGCAGGCCCGGCAGATCGAGCGCCGCCGCCAGTTCGGAGAGGGATTTGGTCGTCTTCTGCTCGTCGTTGAGCCACTTCAGGCGCTCTTGCTCCAGGTTCTCCGCCGCGCTCGTGGCGGCGAGTTCCACCAGCCCGCGCTTGTCGCCGCGCTGCGGGACGTGCAGCTTGAACGCCCCGCCGCGCCGCCCGCGCAAGAGTTCCTCGATCGTCTCCGCGTCCGGCAGGGCGTGCGGCAGGAGGAGTTGCGGCGGGATCGTCTGCTCCGGCGCGACGCCGTAGTGCTGCGTCACGAACGATGCCAGGATCTCGGGGTCGGGATCGCTGATGTGCGCGTCGAGGAGGTAGTGGCTCGCGCCGAGGAGCTTGCCGTCTCGCAGCTCGTTGACCTGCACGCAGGCATCGCCGCCCGCGCCGCGCGCCAGCCCCAGGATGTCGGCGTCGGTCGCGCCGGGGGCGATCATCTTTTGCCGCGCCGTCACCCGCTCCAGGTCGCGCACCTCGTCGCGCAGGCGTGCGGCGGTCTCGAAATCGAGCCCTTCCGCCGCCGTCTCCATCTTGGCGCGTCGGGCGTCGATCAGCTCCTCGCTCTTCCCGCCGAGGAAGCGCCCGACCGTGTCCAGCACCGCGCCGTACTCCTGCGGCGTCGTCGCGCCGATGCACGGCCCCAGGCACTGGCCGATGTGGTAGTACATGCAGGCGCGCGGCCAGTCGCCGTGCAGCTGCTTGTCGCGGCAGGGCGCGTTCGGCTTGCGGTAGGGGAAGGCGCGCTGGAGGATCTTGAGCGTCTGCGAGGCCGCGCCCGCATCGGAGAAGGGGCCGAAGTAGCGTGCCCCGCGCTTGCTGTCGTCGCGCACGTTGCGCGTGTAGATGATCGTCGGCCACTCGTCGTTGGTGATCTTCAGGAAGGGGTAGGTCTTGTCGTCCTTGAGCTTGATGTTGTACTTCGGGAGGTGGCGCTTGATCAGCGACGCTTCGAGGAGCAGCGCCTCGCGCTCGGTGTCGGTGACGACCACCTCGAAGTCGGCGATGTGCGAGACGAGTTCGCGCGTCTTCGGCAGCAGGCTGCGCGGCGAGCCGAAGTAGGAGCGGACACGGTCGCGCAGCGTCTTCGCCTTGCCGACGTAGAGGATCGTCCCTCCCTCGTCCTTCATGATGTAGCAGCCGGGCGCGAGCGGCAGGGCGGCCAGCCGCCCCTCCAGATTCACCGGGGCGTGCGAGAGCTGATTCGGGCGTGTCGGCGCGGCCATCGTGGTCTATCCTCACCCCCGCCGCACCGCCAGCGGCACCGCCCCTTGCTCAGGGAGGGGAAAGCGGCGCGCGGCGCGCGGTGGGGCGTCATGCTGATCGGTGTTCGGGTCGGCGATCGCGCGCCGAGCGGCGCTGATCGGTGCATCCCTTAAGTATACCGCGCGTGAAACGGTGAACGGTGAACGGCTATTTGGTTACCATATGCAATATCTTGCTAACTACAGTATACTACGAATAACTACATTGTTTTCACCGCGAGGGGTATGTGTCGAAAGTAACTTCTGTTCGCCTAACTGACGATACTGCAGACAAACTAGATCGTCTTGCAGCCTCCCTCGATCGCCCAAAGGCCTGGTTGATTGAGCAGGCGATCGATAGCTATCTCGAAGAGCAATCCTGGCAGATCGCCGCTATCGAGGAAGCCTTGGCGGAGTACGAAGCCGGGACGGCGACGCTCATACCGCACGAAGCGGTCGAGGTACGCATGGAGGAGCTGCTACGCCAGGCGGAGCAGCGCTGACATGCGGATCGCCTGGCTCCCGCGCGCCACGCGCGATCTCGAAAGCATTGTCGTCTATCTCCTTGATCACGATCGCGGTGCCGCCCGACGCATGAATGAGACGATTCGGAGTCGTGTCGCGCTCCTGGCGGAGCAACCGGCGCTGGGACGTGCCGGTCGAATACCGAATACCAGGGAGCGTATCATCGGTGGAACACCGTACATCGTCGCATACACCGTCGATCGTCGCCGCGACGTAGTCATCGTCCTACGCGTCCTCCACGGCGCACGCCGATGGCCGTCCATTCTCCCGTGAAGGCGCTCACCTAACAGACGGGTGGTCCGGCGACGTCCGGTGCACCACCACGGATTGATAACGCGAGATTGTGGCTTGCTATCGCATCATCCTCTCGACCGCCGCTATCACCAGCCCATGCCAGCCACTATCCCCTCCTCGCGCGGGTAGCGTTCGACCTCGACCGCGTAGTGTCCTTCGATGTAGGGGAACTGTGCCTTCAGATCGGGCATGAGGGTCGCGCCGAAGATGGGAAGCACCGGGGCGCGGCCAGGATTGCTGCTGGCAGGAGCGCTCACCATATCCACACGGCGGCGTTGGGCATTGTCGGACGGTATTCCGGGGCGCTCTCCGGGAAGCGGTGTCACCGCTCGCGCCTCGCGCGGCCAGCGCCGCCCGCCGCCGGTGAATCGAGGGCCACACGGGCATGAATCCGCCCGAGGTGCACCACATCCCCGTCGCGCAGTTGCGTCGGGCGCTTGATGCGTTCGCCATTGACCGCCGTCCCGTTCAGCGTGCCGAGGTCGACGAGCCACCACGCGCCCGCCTCCCAGGTCAGCCGCGCATGCTGCCCCGAGACGAAGTCGTCGGATAACCGGATGGCGCAGTCCGGGTGCCGTCCGAGCACAGCATCGGGCACCAGGGGAAAGGACGCCCCGTCGGCCAACCCGGCGCGCTCGGCGCCCAGGAGTACCAGACGCCCGCTCGTGTGGGCCGGGGCAGGGGCAGGGTGGGACCGCACCACCCGCTCGAGTTCGCGCACGCGCACCGCCAGGGTGTCCCGCTCCCGCGCGAGCGCCGTAGCGGCCTTGGTCTGCGCCGCGAGTTCCTCGCTCAGCGCCGCGAGTTGGGCGGCCAGCGCGGCCTCGCGGGCCTGGCCACGCTCTGCGGCGGTGACGAGGCGCGCCTCGTAGTCCACGCGCAGACTCGCCAGTTCCGCCGCGTGCCGCGCCGCCTCGTCGGGCGGCGGCGGCGGGAGCAGCGCCGTCGTCAGCTGGGATACCTCCCGCAGCAGGGGCATCGTCGCGTGGAGATCGTCCGGCGCGAGGACGCGGGTCGGCCCCGCGCCCCCCGCGGCAACCTCCAGGGCGTCGAGGAGCGCCCCGGCAGTCGGGAACCGGCGGTCGGGATCCTTGGCGAGCGCCCGCAGAACGATCGGCTCCGCCGCCGCGTCGCGGCCCGGGCTCCGGTCCCCGAACGCGGGCGGCGGGGCCGAGATGTGCTGCGCGACGATCAGGCGTGGGGTCGCCCCACGGAATGGGGGGCGACCGGTCAGCGCCTCGTAGAGGATCACGCCCAGCGCGTAGACATCGGCGCGCCCGTCGGGTGCAAGCCCATGCGCCTGCTCGGGGGCCAGGTATTCCGGGGTGCCATAGTAGCGCCCGGTGGCGGCGGCGAGGAGGGTATTCGCTCGGGGTAGCAGGCTGGCGACGCCCGCGTCGGTGATCGCGATCTGCCCCGACACGGGGAGCAGGATATTGCCGGGCTTAAGGTCGCCATGCACCACCCCCGCCGCATGGGCGTGGTCGAGCGCGGCGGCGACCGGGCGGAGCAGTCGGAGTGCCGCGCCGAGGGGCAAGGGGCTGCCGAGTCGCCGTCGCAGGTTGTCGCCGACAACATAGGGCCGCACCAGATACGCCCAACCGTCGTGTACGCCGTGCGCGAGGATCGGCAGCAGGCCCGGATGGTGACAGGCAGCCAGGGCGGAGACCACCACCCCGAGCTGCGTGGCGAAGGCCGGTTCGGCGGTGAGTTGGCGATCGAAGACGCGGAGGGCGACGACCCGCCCGTCATCGCGATGGACGGCGCGATAGACGGTCGCCCGATTGCCGCGCCCGAGGCGCGCCTCGAGCCGGTATGACGCGAAGACCTCCGCGACACTATCCGCGCGGGACGCTGGTCGCGCTGCTGCGGGAGCGGTGTCACGGGTGACCGGCACCATTACTTCCTCCTCCTGTCCGCCCGGGCGACCTCGCTGCTCGGGGCGAGCTTGGCAAGCACGCCCTCGATGGCACCATCCCCGGCCCTGTCCGATAGGGCGACCCCGCTTGTTCGAGTCGGGCAGCATTTTCCACCAGCATACGGCAGGCACGGCACCCGAACCACCCTACAATCGGCCTACCCCCGATAGCCCGACCGTCCCGAACGTGGTGGTGTGCTCACCGTCCCATCGCTCCGTGCGGACAGACACCGACCGTTTTCGGTACACTAGTACTACAGTTGTAGTTTACTGTTCGTACTGACTTCCTTGACTCTGGGCGCGGGTTATGGGACACGTTCGTACTCGCCTCCCAGCCGCACGGTCCGTCAAGTACAACTGTAGTACTAGGGCGCACACGAGCATGCCAGCACCGCGGCACCCATCGCCTCTTCGTCATCCTTGGCATTCATCGCGGGAGATCCGATGCATAGCGCCGCACTCCGCACCCTGATCGACGTGGCTCAGGGCCGCGCGCCCGCCGATCTCGTCCTGCGCGGCGGGCGGGTCGTCAACTCGTTCAGCGGCGAGATCGAGGCGGCGGCGGTCGCGATCGTCGGCGGGCGGGTCGCGGGGCTCAGCGCCGATCCCGCGCGCTACGCCGGGGCGCGGGAGACGCTCGACCTCGGCGGACGCTTCCTGGCCCCCGCGTTCATCGACGCGCACATCCACCTGGAGAGCACACAGCTCTGGGTCGGCGAGTTCGCGCGTGTGGCGGTGCCGCGCGGCACCGGGGCGGTCGTCGCGGACCCGCACGAGATCGCCAACGTCCTCGGGCTGGACGGCATGCGCGCGCTGATGGACGGCGCGCAGGGCCTGCCCCTCAGCACCTTCTTCGTCGTCCCCTCCTGCGTCCCCGCCTCCCCGCGCGAGACGAGCGGCGCGCTCCTCGATGCCGCCGCCGTCGCCCCGGCGCTCGCCTGGCCGGGCGTCGTCGGCCTCGGCGAGATGATGAATTTCCCCGGTGTCCTCGCCGCCGACCCCGACGTGCTGGCGAAGCTCGCGGCAGCCCAGGCGCTGGGGCTGCCGATCGACGGCCACGCGCCGGGACTCGGCGGCGCGGCGCTCGACGCCTACGCGGCGGCGGGTCCCGGCGCGGACCACGAGTCGACGGGACTGGAGGAGGCGCGGGAGAAGTTGCGGCGCGGGCTGACGATCATGATTCGGGAGGGCTCCACCGCGCGCAATCTCGCCGCGCTCCTGCCGCTCGTCACCGCCGAGACGGAGGGGCGCTGCACCTTCGTCTCCGACGACCGCGAGGCCGCGACCCTGCTGCACGACGGCCATCTCGACGCGATCCTGCGGCGCGCGGTCGCGCGGGGACTCGATCCGCTCCGCGCCCTCCGCCTCGTGACGATCAATCCGGCGCGCTTCTGGCGACTCGACGGCCTCGGCGCGGTCGCGCCCGGCTACCACGCCGATCTCGTCGCGCTCGACGATCTGCGCGACTTCCGCGTGGCGCTGACCTTCCACCGGGGCCGCCTCGTCGCGCGCGACGGCGAATCCCTCTTCGACACGCCGCACGCCCCGCCCGCGCGCCTGCGCGGCACCGTGCGGATCGCCCCGCTCGGCCCGGACGCCCTGCACCTCCCCGATCCGGGCGGCGAGCTGCCGATCGTCGGCGCGATCCCCGGCCAGATCGTCACCGTGCGGCTCAGCGAGCGCCCGACCGTGCGCGACGGCGCGGTGGTGCCCGACCCCGCGCGCGATCTGCTGAAGATCGTGGTGGTCGAGCGGCACCGCGCGACCGGCAATGTCGGCGTGGGGCTGGTGCGCGGCTTCGGGCTCAAGCGGGGCGCACTCGCCTCCTCGGTGGGTCACGACGCCCACAACATCACCGCCATCGGCGCGAGCGATGCCGACATCCGCGCCGCGATCGCCGCGATCGTGGCGCTGGATGGCGGGATCGTCGCGGTCGCGGACGGGGAAGTGCTGGCCGCGCTGCCCCTGCCGCTCGCCGGGCTCCTCTCCGATCTGCCGGTGGGCGAGGTCGCCGCGCGCCATCACGCGCTGGAGGAGGCCGCGCGAGCCCTCGGCTGCACCGCGCCCGCCCCGTTCGCCCTCCTCTCTTTCATGCCCCTCTCGGTCATCCCCGCGATCCGCATCACCGATCAGGGGCTGGTGGAGTTGTAAGGCGTGGCAGGGCGACCCGCGTCACGCCGCGCAGTCTCGCGCGCGAACAGATTTCCCGTATCGGCGGAGGGGCGACTGGCGATAGCGTTCCCTTGGAACGTCGATCCGGTCCAACGTCGTTCAGACATGGGATAGCGTTTCAGCTGCCCCGTTGCAGATCGGCGCGGGTGAAGCGCGCGAGGCCGAGCGCCGCGATGATCGCCGCGATCGCGGTCAGGCCCAGCCATGCGCCCCAGCGCGGCCCCTCCACGATCGGCGCGCCGTACTGGTGGAAGGGGGAGAGGGCGAGGAGCCAATCTGGCCACGCCAAGAGCGGGCCGAGGAGGCCCAGCACGAAAGCGATGCCGAGCAGCGTGCCGACGATGCCGCTCAGCGCCCCGGCACCGAGGCGACCCACGCCGAGATAGACGAGCGCGGCGATCGGCAGGGCGAGCGGGATCAGGCCCACAAAGGCGGCGAGGAGATGTCCCGCGTCGATCTGCAAGCCCCAGATGCGGATGCTGAGCAGGGCGATGAGCCAGAGGGCGAGCGGCGTGAGCACGAGCGCCGCGACGGTCGCGCCCCAGGCGGTGAGGTAGAGCCGCCCTCGCGAGAGGGGCGTGCCGAGGGCCAGTTCGTGCCGCCCGGCGTCGAGGTCGCGCGCCCAACTCCCGGCGGTCGCCAGGGCGTAGAGCGTTGTCATGAGCGGCAGGAAGAAGAAGAGGAGGCCCGAGAGGAACCCGGCGTCGCTGCTCAGTCCCGCCGCACTGAAGAGTTGCGCGAGGGCGGGGGATTCCCGGAGGGTCGCCGCCACGCTGTCTTTCGTCGCCGGGGTGATGCCGATGACCAGGAAGGTGAGGACGGCGAGCCCGACCGTCCACGCGGCGATCCCCGGCAGCGCCGCACGCAGGGCCAGCGGGCCAGGGCCGCGCGACCACGGCTGCCGCGCTGCCCTGGCGAGTGCCTCGGCCGCATCCGGGTGCTGCGCCGCGCCCCGCCCCGCCCAGGCGACCCCGCCGAGGTCACGTCGTCCGAAGAGGGGGAAGCTGAGCGCGGCGGCGAGCAGGGCGAGGGTCGCCAGCCCGAGGTAGCCGCCGAGGTTGATCGGGTAATCCACGATCAGCGGCTTGTTGCTGGTGTAGAGGTGATAGGGGGAGAGCCGCCCGAGCCAGGCCACGCCCGCGACGGCTCGACCGACCCCGTCGAGGAGCCAGGTGAGGAACAGGAGGCCGACGGCGATGCCGGACGCGACCCCCGCGCGCCGGACGAACTGGGCGATGAGGAGGGCCAGCGTCCCGCCGACGAACGCCGTGAGCCCGACGTTCAGCCCCGCCACGATAGCCGCGCCGGGGGACAAGACCGCCCCCACCGCCGTAGCACCGCCGAGCGCGCCGAGGCCGATCAGGATGCCGACGAGCGCGAGCGCCGTCGCGAGCGCGGCGAGCCCTTCGACGAGGTAGCGGGTCCGCGTGACCGGCAGGGCCAGGATTGTGTCGAGGACCCCGCGCTCCTCCGCGCCGCGCGTCAGCCGCGCCCCCGCGAGCGCCGCCCAGATGCCGAGGAAGACGGGCAGGAGGCCGAAGCTGCGCCAGGTGACGAAGCCGGTCGGGCTTGTCACTTTCACCGGATCGGCGATGAAGCGGAACGTCTCCGCCAGCGTCACGATCCCCGCCTGCGACTCCGGTGTGGTGAATTGCGTGGCATACGCGGCCAGCGTGCCGTAGACCACGAGCGCCAGCCCGATCCCCCACGCCAGGATCGGCACCCGGTAATCGCGCAGGGCCTTGGTGTAGATGGAATGGAACATGGGGGCACCTCCGGGGAGTCGGCGGTCGGCGGTCGGCAGTCGGCAGAGCGATGCTGCGGCGCGTTCCCCGCCTGCTGGCACGGTGCCGCTGGCGAGCATCTGCCGACT
>JAABUN010004227.1_pt1 | contig 20067 bp, 17 predicted proteins | sample 5559311 | NCBI WGS metagenome assembly JAABUN01 (sample SAMN10711877, study PRJNA513370) | rock metagenome | isolation source: Antarctica rocks | place: Antarctica: Victoria Land, Siegfried Peak sud
CGCGATCGACCTGCCCGAGGGCAAGAACCTGGTCGGGGCGTTCCATCAACCGATCGCGATCATCGCCGACGTCGCCACGCTGGCGACCCTGCCGGCGCGCGACCTTCGCGCGGCCCTGGGCGAAGCGGTCAAGATGGCCGCGCTGGGCGACGAGCGACTATTCGACCTCCTGGAGCGGGACGGACCGGCCATCGCGGATGCGCCGGCCGACCAGATCGAGCGTGGGGTCGTGGCCGAGCTCGTCGAGCGTTGCGGTTGGGCCAAGATGGAGGTCGTGATGGCCGATGAACGGGAACGCGCGAACGAAGGTGGCCGCATCACCCTCAACCTCGGGCACTCGCTGGGGCATGCGGTGGAGGCGGCCGGCGGTTACGCGGATCTGCTCCACGGTGAGGCCGTGGCGTACGGCCTCCGGGCCGCATGCGAGATCGGCCGAGCGATGGGCGTGACCCCGCCCGAGCGAGCCGGTCGGATCCTTGGCCTCATCGACCGCGTCGGTCTCGCTCGCGAGCCACTGCCGTACCCACTCGAGACCGTGCTTCGCCACCTCCGCGTGGACAAGAAGCACGTCGGCGGCAAGCTGCGCTGGGTCCTGCCGACGGCCGACGGCGTGACGATCCGCGCCGACGTCCCGGCCGAGGTCGTGTCCGCCGCCGCGGCTTCCATGCTGATGCGGGGGCGGACGTCATGACCCGGGTCCTCGTCCTCCAGGGACCCAACCTCAACCTCGTGGGCACGCGCGAGCCGGAGATCTATGGCTACGAATCGCTCGAGCAGATCCACGCGGGACTCCGTGGCCGCGCAGCCGACCTCGGCCTCTCGATCGAATTCTTCCAGTCGAACCACGAGGGCGCCCTGATCGATCGCCTGCATCGGCGGGACTACGAGGTGGCCATCGTCAACGCCGGCGGCCTGACCCATACGAGCGTCGCCCTGCGTGACGCCCTGCTGGCCGTTCAGCGGCCGTTCATCGAGGTCCACCTCTCGGACCCGGGCCGGCGGGAGCCGTTTCGCAAGGTCAACTACCTGCACGATGTCGCCCTGGAGTCGATCGTCGGGCAGGGGGCGCGTGGCTATCACCTCGCACTCGACGCGATCGCCCGGCGCTTCGGGGGCGCGCATGGCTGAACGGCGCCGGCCCGACGAGACCCCGGAATTGCGCCGATTGCGCAAGCGGATCGATGCGCTGGACCGGCGGATCGTGGCCATGCTCAACGATCGAGCGCAACTGGCCCGGGAGGCCGGGCGGGCGAAATCGGCGGCCGGGCGGCGAGCGGTCCGCGATGCGGAACGCGAACGCGAGGTTCTCCTGCGCGTGTCGATGGCAAACGAGGGTCCCCTGCCCCAGGCCGATCTGTTGGCGCTCTACCGGCGCCTGTTCGCGGCCACGCGCGCGCTGGAGACTCGAGATCGGGCGAAACCCGCCGACGAGGGTCACTGACCGCGTTCCGTTCGGACCTCCATCTCCCAGGCATGGTCGAGGACATGCCACGCGATCCGGCGAGCCGCGTAGCGCTGGGTCCAGCGGCGGTCGGCCAGCGGCGAACCGTGCGACGCGCGGCGGAGCGCCTCGAGGACCGCCTCGTGTTCTGCGTTGACGGCAGCGCGGTCCGTGGGGTCCGATGGCGGGAGCCGGATCCCGATCTCGCGGGCGTAGGCGTGGCCGGCTTCGATCACGTGGCCGATCATCTTGTCGCGATCCCGACCACCGCCGCGCGGGCCCTTGCGCAGTTCGGCCGGCGCACCGGCCGCCACCTCATCGAAGCGTCGCCAGGCCGCGACGACGAGGCTGGCCAGTCGCTCGGCCTCGGCCGTCGTCGTCGGCCGGCGATCCGTTGCCACGATCAGCGACGGGACGCCGAAACTCGTCCCACCCGCGCCCTCCAAGCTTTCGACGACGTCCACGTCCGGAGTCGCGACCACCGGGACGGCGAGTCCGGCTCCCCGGGCCACGAGCGCGTAGCGGGCGGTGACCGCAACGAACGCCTCCACGGCGAGGGCCGGGTCCTTGCCCGATCGGCACCAGCCCGGCCAGTCGATGGCCCAGACGAAGGCCTTGCCGGGAACGACCTCCTGCGCCACCTCGACCCGTTCGTTCGACATCGGCACTACCGAGCGTGCACGGTCGCCGTTCGCAGGTCGGCGACGAGCGCGGCCAGGGTTGCGAGATCGTGACCATCGGCGCCCAGGGCATCGACCAGCGCGGAGGCCACGATGACGCCGCCTGCCCCGGCCTTCGCGATCGCCTGGACGTGGGCCGGCTTGCTCACCCCGAAACCAACGCCCACGGGAACGGGTGAAGCGGCCGTGACCTCACGCACGAGCCGACCCACGGTCCGCGGCAGGGACGTCCGAGCCCCGGTCACGCCGACAAGCGACACGCAGTAGAGGAAGCCACCACTGCGCGCGGCGATCGCGGCACGACGGTCCGGCGCGGTCGTGGGTGCCACGAGATAGACCACGGCCAGCCCGACCGCCCGCGCCACGGCCTCGAACGGTGCGCCCTCATCCGGGGTCAGGTCGGCGACGATGATCCCGGCGGCGCCCGCGGCCGCCAGTCGACGAGCCACCGCTTCCCCATCGCCGCCGCCGATGACCTGGTTCGCGTAGGCCATCGGGACGAGCGGCAGGTCGGGTCGGGCGGCGCCGATCCGTTCGATCAGGCGAAGCGAACGTTCCAGCGTGGCGCCGGCCGCGAGGGCGACGCCCGACGCGCGCTGGAGGGTGGCACCGTCGGCCAGGGGGTCGGAAAAGGGCAGGCCGACCTCGAGCAGGTCCGCGCCGGCGTCGGCCGCCGCGATGGCGATCCCGAGGCTGGTCTCGGCATCGGGGTAGCCCGCGACGACGTACGGGATGAGGGCGCATCTACCCTCGGCCCGGGCCGCCGCGAAGGCTTTGGCGATCCGCCGCGCTCCCGCCGTGTCATTCGTTCCCAGAAGCTGGGACGGTGGCGCCCCGGTCATTCGCTGCCCGCCCACGGCGGAACGTCGTCGAAGCGCGCCAGCGCGGCCAGGTCCTTGTCGCCCCGGCCGGAGAACCCGAGCAGCACGAGGACGTCGCCGTCCGATGGCCAGCCACCGGCCAGACCCTCGACGCCGGCCAGGATCTTGGGCAAGGCGGCGATGGCATGGGACGTCTCGAGCGCCGGCAGGATGCCCTCCATCCGGGTCGTCGTCTTCATCGCCGCGACCGCCTCCCGATCCGTGGCCGAGGCGACTTCCAGGCGGCCGCCCTCGGCGAGCGCCGCCAGCTGCGGCCCGACGCCCGGGTAGTCCAGGCCGGCGGACGCGGAATGCGCCTCGATGACCTGGCCATCGACATCCTGGAGCATGAGCGAGCGGGCTCCGTGCAGGATGCCCGGCGTCCCGCCGAGGATCGCCGCGGCATGGCGACCGGTCGCCAGCCCGTCACCCGCCGCTTCGGCGACCGCCAGGCGCACGGTCGGCTCGCCGATGAACCGGGCCAGCAGGCCGATGGCATTGGAGCCACCGCCGACGCACGCGATCGCCAGGTCCGGCAGGCGGCCCTCCACGGTCCGCAGCTGGGCCGCGGACTCGTCGCCGATCCTGCGCTGGAGGTCGCGCACGATCGTCGGGTACGGGTGCGGGCCCATGGCCGAGCCCAGCACGTAGTGCGTCGTCCCGACGTTCGTCACCCAGTCGCGCATGGCCTCGTTGACCGCGTCCTTGAGGGTGGCCGTCCCCGACGTGACCGGCCTGACCTCCGCGCCGAGGGCGTGCATGCGCAGCACGTTCGGACCCTGCCGCTCGATGTCCTCGGCGCCCATGTACACCACGCACGGCAGGTCCAGCAGGGCACAGGCCGTGGCGGTCGCAACGCCGTGCTGGCCCGCGCCGGTCTCGGCGATGACCCGCGTCTTGCCGAGCCGCCGCGTGAGCAGGGACTGGCCGATCGCGTTGTTGATCTTGTGCGCCCCCGTGTGGGCGAGGTCCTCGCGCTTCAGGTAGAGGCGGATCGCCGGGATCGGGCGTCGGCCGTCGGCGGCGAGGCGGGCCGCCTCCGTCCGGACGGCCTCCGCCAGTCGGTCCGCCCGGTAGAGGGAGGTCGGCCGGCCGGCGAATCGCGCCAGCAGCTCACGCAGCTCGGACCAGAAGACGGGATCGTGGCGGATCTCGTCGTAGGCGCTGCCGAGTCGCTCCAGGGCGGCCATGAGCGTTTCCGGCACGTACCGTCCCCCGAAGTCGCGCTCCATGCCCCATCGACCGCCGACGTCCGCCTCCAGCAGCCCGGCATGGACGGGCGTCGGTCCGAACGGCAGGTTGGGACGGTCGTCGCGAGCCGCGCGGGCCCGCTTCACGAACAGGGCCACCCGGAACGGGTCCTTGTGCGGGCGCTCTCCGCCGCAACGGGGGGCTTCCACCCCGGAGGCCACGTCCACGCCGACGGCCGGGATACCGCGCAGGGCGTTCGCGACGTTCGCCGGGTTCAGGCCACCCGCCAGCGTGATCGGCACCTCTCGGGCGAGCGCCGCGGCGACGGCCACCGATTGGCGCTGGCCGGTCCCGCCCGGATGCGGGCCTCCGGCAGTGTCGAGGAGGAGCCGGTCGACTCCGCTCGCCAGGTAGTCGTGCGCGGCCGCGATCAGTCCGTCCGTGGCGGGCGGACCATCGTCCGGGTCCGCGTCATCGGAGGGCGCATGGAGCACCTTCCAGGCTGGGCGGCCACCCTTGCGCAGGGAGCTGATCGACTCCCGTCCGCTGTACTGGATCGCGTCGGGATCGACGGCCCGGCTCAGCGTTGCGATCGCCTCGGGGGAGGCGTCCGCGGTGACCGCGACGATCGACGGCCGTTCGGCGGCTGGAGCTCCGGCGCGGATGATCGACGCCAGTCGGGCGGCGTCATCCAGCCCAAGGACGCGCGGCGTGCCGGGCACGAGATTGAGCCCGATCGCGTCGGCCCGGGCCCGGATTGCGGCGAGGGCGCCCGCCTCGTCCGTGACGCCGCAGATCTTCACGAAGGGACGCCGGGCCACGTTGGCCGGATCGTCCGGCTGGAGGCCGGCGGCCACGAACGAGCGGACCGCGGCGACGGGGTCGGCGGCGCGGACGAGCGCCTCGCCGACGAGGGCGCCATCGAACCCGAGGGCCCGCCAGCGGGCGACGAGCGCCGGCTCGCGAACGCCCGATTCAGCGATGACCAGGCGGTCGTCCGGCACGAGCTCCCGCAGGCGCGCGGCGCGGTCGACGTCGACGGCGAGGGACCGCAGATCCCGGTTGTTCAGCCCGATCAGGCGGGCGCCACTTGCCAGCGCGCGGTCCATCTCGCGGGCGTCGTGGACCTCCACGAGGGGCTCCAGGCCAAGCTCCATCGCCTGTCCGACCAGTCGCTTGAGGCGCTTCGCCGGGTGGAGGTCCGCGAGCAGCAGGACGAGGTCGGCGCCCGCCGCCCGCACGAGCCGAAGCTGGACCTCGTCCACGATAAACTCCTTGGCGAGGACCGGGATCGCGACGGCGGCCCGCACGGACGCGAGGTCATCCAGCGATCCGCCGAACCAATGCGGCTCGCACAGGACCGAGATCGCTGCCGCACCGCCCGTCTCATACGCCCGCGCTCGCGCGACGATGTCTTCGTCGGCGCCGGCGATGCGGCCCGCAGACGGCGACGAGCGCTTGATCTCGGCGATCAGGTGCAGGCCCGGGGCGGCCAGTCGTTCGGCGATCGGTCGAGGGGCGGGCGCATCGCGGGCCGCCTTCTCGATCGCGGCGAGACCCGTCTCGGCAACGTGCGCGGCGATGTCGATCCGGCGTCGCCCCGCGATCTGTCCTACGACGTCGCTCGCGACGTTGGGTCGGGACCCGGTCCGGTCGGGGCGGTCCGCGACCGTCACGGGGTGGACCCGGCGCTGTCGACGACAGGCTTGGCCGCATCGGCGCGGCGCCGCTCATCGCGCAGGCGATCGAGCAACTGGGCCGTCAGGCCGGCGTCGATGGTCAACCCCGCGCGCTCGATCCCGTCCTCGATGGATTCGACCGCGCCGGCGGCGAGGAACGCGGCTCCGGCGTTGAGGAGCACGACGTCCCGGCGCGATCCGGGCTCGCCGCGCAGGATGGCCTCGACGTAGCGGGCATTGGTGGCCGCGTCGCCACCCGCCAGGCGCGAGGTGGCGGTGGCCCGCAGACCAAGCGCCACGGCGTCCACGAAGCGGTGTTCGACACCGTCCGGGGTCACCTCATAGAGCTCCCCAGTGCCGTCGAGCGGCAGCTCGTCCACGCCGGCACCGTGGACGACGAGCGTGCGCTCCGTGCCCAGTCGGTGGACGACCTCAGCGAACCGGCCGGCCGATCGCGCGTCGGCAACCCCCAGCAGTTGCCGGGTGGTCCCAGCCGGGTTGGTCAGGGGACCGAGCAGATTGAACGCGGTCCGGACGCCAATCTCGCGGCGGGTCGGAGCCGCGTGGCGCATGGCCGGATGGAACGAGGGGGCGAACAGGAAGGCGAAGCCCGCCTCGGTGAGCGCCTGCGACGCCGACAGCGCGTCGTGATCGATCCGGATGCCGAGCGCATCGAGCACGTCCGCCGAGCCTGACTTCGAGGTGATCGCGCGGTTGCCGTGTTTCGCGACCGGGATCCCGGCCGCCGCGATGACGAGCGCGGAAGCGGTCGAGATGTTGAAGGTGCCGCTCCCGTCCCCGCCCGTGCCGACGACATCGATCGTGCCTTCCGGGGCCTCGACCCGGACGACCCGTTCTCGCATCGCGGTGGCGAAGCCCGCCAGCTCGTCGACCGTTTCGCCCCGCATGCGCAGGCCCATGAGCAGGGCCGCGAGTTGGGCCGGGGTGGCCTCGCCGTCCATCACGGCCCCCATCGCCAGGCGCGCCTCGTCGAGATCCAGTGTGCCGCCTTCGACGATCGTGGCCAGCGCCGCGCGAACGTGGTCGCTCATCGAACAGCTCGCGGCTCGGCGAGGGAGGCGTCAAGCCCGTCGGTGGCGAACGAACCGGTCGCGTCATCGAGCCGGGACGCGTCGCCCTCGCCCGCCTGTCGCAGGAAGTTGGCGAGGAGGTGCGGCCCCTGCGGCGTCAGCACGCTCTCGGGATGGAATTGCACCCCCTCGAGCGGCAGGGCGATGTGGCGGATGCCCATCACCACCCGATCCACCTCGCTCATGGCCGTCACCCGGAGCTCCGGCGGCAGGGTGGCCGGATCCACGGACAGCGAGTGGTAGCGTGCGGCCAGGAACGACGGCGGCAGTCCAGCGAGCAGGCCCGCACCGTCGTGGGTCACCTCTGAAGCTTCGCCGTGGACGAGGGTAGGTGCCCGCACGATGGCCGCCCCGAACGCCGCCGCCATCGACTGCATCCCGAGGCACACGCCAAGCAACGGGATCCCGCGCTGCGCGGCGACATCCACCGCGGCCATGGACACGCCGGCATCGTCCGGGTCGCCAGGCCCGGGTGAGATGACGATCCCGCGCAGCTCCGCCGACGGGTCATCCGCGAGCGCTTCGACGCCCGCCCGATCGATCGCGTCGTTGCGCAGCACGCGTACGTCCGCGCCGGCCGCCTGGAGGGCCTGGACGAGATTGAACGTGAAGCTGTCGTAGTTGTCGACGACCAGGATCACGACGGCTCCCCTGCCCCGACCGGTGCCGGCGTGGCGTCGGGGGCGCCTGCCGCGAGGTCGATCGCCCGACGCAGTGCGGCGACCTTGTGCTCTGTCTCTTCGAACTCGCGATCCGGCACGGAACCGGCGACGATGCCCGCCCCAGTGTGGATGTGCGCCTGGCCGCCCTTGAGGACCGCGCTCCGGATGGTGATGGCCGTATCGAGGTTGCCGTCGTAGCCGAGGTAGCCCACGGCCCCCCCGTACAACCCGCGGCGCTCGCCCTCCGCGGCCGCGATGAGCTGCATCGCCCGGACCTTGGGCGCACCGGACAGCGTGCCGGCCGGGAAGACGGAGCGCAGCGCATCGAGCGCGTCGAGCTCCGGACGGAGTCGACCCTCGACGTGCGAGACAAGGTGCAGGACGTGGCTGTAGCGCTCGACGTCCATGTACTTGCTGACCGTCACCGTGCCCGGCCGGGAGACGCGCCCGATGTCGTTGCGGCCGAGGTCGACGAGCATCACGTGCTCAGCCCGTTCCTTGGGGTCGCGCTGGAGTTGCTCCGCAAGGAGCGCGTCGTCGCGGGCATCCGCGCCCCGCGGCCGGGTGCCCGCGATCGGGTGGGTCGTCAGTCGATCGCCCTCCACCTGGAGGAGCAGCTCCGGCGAAGCGCCCACGACTTCGTAACTCGGGGTCCGGACGAAGAACAGGTACGGGCTGGGATTGACCCGGCGAAGGGCACGATAGAGCCCGATCCCGGTCACCGCGGATCCAGTCGTCGCGTCGAGCGGCAGCCCGAACGACTGGCGCCGGGCGAGCACGACCTGGATCGCCTCGCCCGAGGCGATCGCGTCCTTGGCCACCTCGACGGCACGGATGTACTGCTCACGGCCGAGGCTCGTATCGATGGCGGCCGGATCGATCGTGTTTGGATCGATCGTGTGGGCCGAGGCGGGCGCGCCCGTCGTCGGCGTGCGGCGCGCGCCGCCGATCATCTCCGCCGCGCTCGGCCGGGCGGAGCGTTCGAGGACCTCGAAGATCGCCTCCTCAGCGATCCGGTAGCGGCCCTCCAGGTCCGGCGTCTCGGTGTGCAGCGAGGCGATCGCCGACAGGGTGTGGGTCAGGTGATCGAAGACGAGGACGAGGTCCGTCTCGATGAAGGCGGCTGTGGGCACGCCCACCGGGTCCCGCTCCGGCAACGGGACCGACGGTTCGAAGATCGAGACCGCGTCGTAGGCGAGCGCCCCGACCGCGCCACCGGTGAATCGAGGCATCCCTTCCGTGGGCTGGACGCGCCGGCGCGGCACGAAGGCGCGGATGGCGGCGAGGGGATCCGGGGCGTCGGCGGTCTCGACGGGCAGATCCGAGGTATACGTGGGCACACTGAGGGGTCGGGTCTGGATCCGCGCGATGCCGTCGCGGACTTCCAGCAGCCGTCGAGGTCCGACGCCGAGGAACGAGTAGCGGCCCAGCCGCTCGCCGCCCTCGACCGACTCGAGGAGATAGGCGGGTCCGCCCTCGTCGAGGCGAAGGAACGCGCCGATCGGCGTCTCGAGGTCCGCCGGGCGGGTGGCGCGCAGCAGGATCGTGTCCGCGTTGGCGGCCAGGCGCTTGGTCTGGGTCAGGCTGATGGGATCGGTGGTGGCGGCGGTCATGGCGTGGGCCTCGAGAATCAGGAAACGACCAGTTCGTCCCGGGACGAAAGGTCGTGCCTTCCGCGGTGCCACCCTGATTCGGCTGTGCCGCACTTCGTGACCGACGGGTGCTGGGCGGCTGCCCAGGACTGATCAGCGCTGCCCTGTATCGCTGGCGCTCTGCGCCGGAGCCTACTGGGGTCTGACTGCTGTCGCGGTCATCGCCGTTCGGTCCGGAGGCTCCCGGGTCCATTCCCTGTCGTCGTCGCTCCGGTTTCCACCAACCACCGGATCTCTGTGCCGACGCGCGACGGGTACTCGTCCCGTTCATCGCCCATCTCTTCGTGATGTGGCGGGGATGGTGGCAGGGCACGGCTGCGACGTCAAGCAGGCGGGGCAAGACGCGCCTCAAATCCGCGGCAGTGGAGGACCGGCAGCGGCGGGTAGCGAGGGAATCGTGGGTCGGTCGCAGAGCGCTCGCAGAGTCGGAAGATCGATCCACTTCGCGTCTCGATGGCGCGCGAGTGACGACAATGGCCGCACAGGCCCGGCGGCGGAGCCGAGTTCACCTGGCACTCCCGTGCGCTGGCGTGGCGGAGAGGGTGGGATTCGAACCCACGAAGTCTTGCGACTCAACGCTTTTCAAGAGCGTCGCCTTCAACCGCTCGGCCACCTCTCCACGAGGAGGATACCCGGCGACCCGGATCGGGCGCCGGACCGGATCGCTTCATCGGGGCTCCGGGTCCGCGCCCGGGGCCGCGCTGCGGGCCGGGGTGTCGCGTGGGAAGCGACGCCCGCGGGGCGAGGGGCTCGGGAGGCCGCGCTGTCGCGTGGGAAGCGACGCGGAGATCCAGGCGAGAGTCGCCGGTCAGCTCCGCGGCTCGATGACGTCGCGGCCGAGATACGGTCGCAACACCTCGGGCACGGTGACCGTGCCATCCCGGCGCTGATACGTCTCGAGGATCGCCGCGACGATCCGTGGGAGGGCCAAGCCGGATCCGTTAAGGGTGTGCACGAGTTCCGGCTTCGCGCCCGCTTTCGGTCGGTAGCGGATGGCCATCCGGCGGGCCTGGAAGTCACGGAAATCGGAGCACGAGCTGACTTCGAGCCAGCGCTCGACACCAGGCGACCAGACTTCCAGGTCGTACTTGCGGGCTTGGGTGAAACCCATCTCGCGCGTGCTCATGAGCAGGACCCGGTAGGCGAGTCCCAGGCGCTGAAGGAGGACTTCGGCGCGTTCGGTCATCCACTCGAGGGCGGCCGGCGAGTCCTCCGGCTTCTCGAACAGGACCATCTCGACCTTGTCGAACTGGTGGACGCGCAGGATGCCGCGGGTGTCCTTCCCGGCGGCCCCGGCCTCGCGTCGAAAGCACGGGGAGTAGGCGGCGTAGTGGATGGGCAGGTCCGCGGCTTCCAGGATCTCGTCCCGGTGCAGGTTGGTGACCGGAACCTCCGCGGTGGGGACCAGGTACAGCTCGTCACGCGTGACGACGTACATCTGGTCTTCCTTGTCCGGGATCTGCCCGGTGCCCGTGGCGCTGGCCGTGTTGACGACGGCCGGCGGCCAGATCTCGGTGAAGCCGTGCTCGCGGGTGTGGACGTCCAGGAACCAGTTGATCAGGCCGCGCTGGAGCGCCGACCCCATGCCCTTGTAGACCGGGAACCCGGATCCGGCGATCTTGGCGCCGCGCGCGTTGTCCAGGATGTCCAGCGCCTCGCCAAGCTCCCAGTGGGGCCTGCGAGTCCAGCCGGTTCCGCCAGCCGCGGCGTCGGCGCCGACCTCGCCTTCGGCGGGCACGTCCCGGGCGAGCATCTCGCCCCACGTGCGGACCGTGACGTTGGCCTCCTCACCACCGACCGGCACATCCGGATCGGCGGGGTTGGGGATGCGCAGGAGCCGGTCTTCCAGCTGGACGCCGATCTCGGCCAGGCGTGCATCCAGGATCGCGATCCGTTCCCCGGCCATCGTCGACGCGGCTCTGAGCGCGGCGACCTCCGGGCCGTCCGGGCTCGCGCCACCCTTGATCGACTCGCCGACCCGTCTTGAGGCGGTGTTGCGTTCCGCCTTGAGGCCTTCGCTCTCGGCGAGCAATCGCCGCCGCTCGCCGTCCAGTTCCAGCGCCCGATCGATGAGTGCCGGGTCCTCGCCCTTGTCCAGGGCGCCCTGCCGGATCCGATCCGGGTCGTCGCGCAGGCGCTGGAGTCCGACGCTCACGGTCAGCCTCCGACCGGGACCGGTCCGGGCGATCCGGCGGTGGTCCAGCCCGATGCCTCCCAGGATCGGCGAACGGCGAACGCCGGTTCCAGGCTGGCCAGGAGCCAACCCGCGCGCGGACCATTGACCCGCCCGAGGAAGGCACGATAGATCGCCTCGAACGCGTGCCGGGGCGGCAGATCGACTCCGCGGGCGACCTCGAAGATGAGCGTCTGCCAGTCGTCGCCGCTGGCCGGCGCGTCGGCCCCGGCTCGTACGGAGAGTTCGGCGAGGAACCGTCGTTGCGCGACGTCCAGGTCCGCCGCCTCGGGTGGCACGGCCTCCTCGTGCACGGCGACGCGGGCACGTTCCGGGGCGTAGGCATCCAGCCAGCCTCGGGCGGCTGCCGTGCGCTCCTCGAGCAGGGCCCGCTCGCGAGACGTGAGCGGCTCCCCCTTCTCGGCCTCGGCCCGCTGGCCGATGTCCACGCCGGGCACCTGGGCGAGCAGGGCGAGGTGGCTGAACGCGGGCCGGAAGGCGCCTGCCTCGCTCGCCACGTCCGCGGCCGGATCGAGGAGGGAGTACCGGAAGGTCGCCTCGTGACCCGGCGGCAGGTCGCCCTTGACCTCGCGACCGGCCGTCGCCGCTGCGAACTTGTCGAACTCGTCGAACAGGCGCGGGATCTGGTCGGTCCCGTCGGGGTCGAAGTCGATCGCATGGTTGGGCTTCGGTCGAAGGAAAAGGAAGCGAAGCTGCTCGGGCGGGATGACCTCGGCCATCGTGTGCGCCGCCGCGCCACGACCCTTGGAGGTGGACATCTTCCTGCCCCCGATGTTCAGGAACTCGTAGGGCACGTTGAGCGGCGGCTCGCGTTCGAACACCTCGCGCGCGATCGCGTCGCTCCGGTCGCGCGAGCCGCCGGCCGTCGATAGATCCTTGCCGCCCGGTTCGATCGTCACGCCGAAGAGCGACCACTGGGCCGCCCACTCGAGGTTCCAGGGCAGCTTGGCGGCCCCGCCGAACGGGGTGATCCAGCCGTCGAAGCCGCAGCCACGGGCCCACTCCACGAGGCGCTCGCGGCATTCGACGTGGACCTGGTCGCCGTTCCATTCGGTCACGATCGTCGTGCCGACCTTGCCGCAGTTCGGGCAGATCGCGCCCAGGGGATGCCACGTGTCGGGATGCTGCACGTTGGCGACGCGCCGGTAGATGTCGCGCACGACCGCGGCACGGTCCAGGGCGAGGCGGATGTACGGATCCATCGCCCCGGTCGGATAGATCTCGCTCATCCAGTAGTAGCGATCCGGGTGGATCCCGAGGCCCGCGAAGATGTCGATGAAGCGCTGGGCGTGGTGCCGGGCATACGACGCGTGGCAGTCGCCGGCCTGATCCGGGACGTGGGCGAGCGGGCGGCCCATCTCGTGTCCCACCGCGTCGGGCGTCAGGAGCGCCTGGGCATCCATGGGGTCCAGGTCGTCCACACCGTAGAGCAGCGTCGTCTGGACGCCGTTCGCTCGTAGAGCGCGGGCGATCGCGTCCAGGATGACCGGGCCCCGGAGGCTCCCGACGTGGACCGTGCCCGATGGCGTCTTCGAGTCGTTGACGACCTGGGGACCGCTGTCGCGGACCCGGGTCGCAAGCTCATCCGCCCAGTCCACCGAAGTCTCCCGCGCGACTCAGGTGATGCCGACGATCTTGTAGGTGAAGTCCCCAGCCGGCACCCGGACGAGGACCTTCTCGCCCTTCTTCTTGCCGAGCAGCGCCCGCCCCACGGGGCTCTCATTCGAGATCCGGCCCTCCGCCGGGCGCGCCTCAGCCGACCCGACGATCGTGAACGACTCAGCGCCGTCACCGCTCTCCACGCTGACCGTGGAACCGATCTGGACGTGGTCCGTCGAATGGTGCTCGTCGATGATGGTCGCATTCTTGATGAGCGCTTCCAGGGTCTGGATCCGGCCCTCGACGAACGCCTGCTCGTTCTTGGCGTCCTCGTACTCGGCATTCTCCGAGAGGTCGCCGTGTTCCTTCGCGTCGTGGATCCGGTTGGCGACCTCTGGCCGCTTGACGGACGTCATCTCGTCCAGCTCCGCGCGGAGCTTCTCGAGTCCGTCCTTGGAGAGGTAGGTGGGCTTGTTGTTCATGACAGTCCCCGCGGCGTTGGGATCGTGGCCGGGCACACGACCGGACCGAGCGGTCCGCTGATAAAGAAAAGGACCCCAGGCGAACCGCGGGTCCCCGCGCGCCTGAAGTGCCTGACCGGACGCGAATGGTAGTCGTGCGAGGGGAACGGTGTCAAAGGCGCGGACGGCGCGTCACGGACCTTCTCCCAGGCGCAGCAACCGTCGCTTGACCCGGTGCAGCGAGCCTCGATCCGGACAGGCCACGAACAGCGTGTCGTCACCCGCGATGGACCCGGCCACCTCCGGCCAGCGGGCACGGTCCAGCGCGGCCGCGATGGCATGCGCGGAGCCCGGCAGCGTGCGCAGGACGAGGAGCAGGCCAGCCTCGCGGAGTTCGAACGGCAGGTCCGGCAGCAGCTTGCGCAGGCGCTCCTCGCCGGTCGTTTCGGCCTCGACCAGGCGCGGCGGGATGGCGTAGGCGACCACGCCGTCGTGGGCGACCTTGATCAGGCCGAGATTCGCGACGTCACGCGAGATCGTGGCCTGCGTCGTCCGGAAGCCTCGCTCACGCAGGGCGGCGGCCAACTCCTGCTGGGTCCGGATGGGCCGCTGGCCCAGCAGGTCTCGGATCGCTCGTTGACGGAGCTGCTTCATCGCTTCCATCAGGTGCTCCCCGGGGTCGGGCGGTGACGGCGGACCGTCAGCGCAGGCCCAGCCAGGCGACCAGAACGACAGCCGCGAGGACGACCCGGTAGGCCACGAAGACACTCAGTGAGCGCGTGCGCAGGTAGCGCAGCATGAAGTGGATCGCCACCAGACCGGATCCAAGCGCCGCGATCATGCCCACCAGCAGCGGGGCGATGGCGACGTCCACGCCGGCTTCGCCCGTGAGCAGCTTGCGGGCCTCGAAGAGCCCGGCGCCGGCAGTGACCGGCGTGGCCATCAGGAAACTGAATCGTGCCGCAGCTTCCCGGTCCAGACCCGCCAGCCGGGCCGCGGAGATGGAGACGCCGGACCGGCTGATGCCGGGAACGAGGGCGAGCGCCTGGGCCGCGCCGATGCCCAGCGCCACGGGAAACGTGACGTCGCCGATCCCGCGGTCGCGGCGTCCCCAGCGATCGGCCAACCACAGGATGACGCCACCGACGACGAGCGTCAGTGCGACCAGGCCGACCTGTCGGAAGCGCTGTTCGATCAGGTCATTGAGCAGGAAACCGGCGAGAGCCGCCGGGATCGTCGCCGCGATGACCAGCCAGGCCAGACGCCGATCCGGATCGTCGCGCAGGGAGCGGTCGCGAACGGCGGCAAGTCCCGCCGGCACGAGGCGCAGCCAGTCCGCCCGAAAGTAGACCAGCAGGGCCACGAGGGTGCCCAGGTGGAGCATCACGCTGAAGGCGAGGGAGGTGATGAAGGCGTCGTCCCACCCGAGGAGGTATGGAACGATGATGAGATGGCCGGATGAGGAGACCGGCAGAAACTCGGTCAGTCCCTGCACGATCCCCATGACCAGCGCCTGCAGGACGATGTCCATCGCTTGACGCTCTCCAGGTGCCGGCCTCCGAGCCGGTGACTAACGGATGAACAGCGGGGCGAGAACGAGCGTGATCGTCGCCAGCAGCTTCACGAGCACGTGGAGCGACGGGCCGGCGGTGTCCTTGAACGGGTCGCCGACGGTGTCACCGACGACGGCCGCGGCATGGGCGTCAGATCCCTTGCCGAGCACGTTGCCGTGCTCGTCCTTGAGGTGTCCGGATTCGATGTACTTCTTGGCGTTGTCCCACGCGCCGCCGCCATTGTTGAGGACCGTGGCGAGCATCACGCCCGAGATCGTCCCGACCATCAGCATGCCGGCCACGGCCTCGGCGCCGAGCAGCAGCCCGACGATGATCGGTGTGGCTACGGCGACGACGCCCGGAGCGATCATCTCGCGCAGAGCCGCCTTGGTCGTGATGTCGACGACGCGCGCGTAGTCCGGGCGCTGGGTGTAGTCCATGATGCCGGGCATCTCGCGGAACTGGCGCCGGACCTCGACGATGATCGACTGGGCCGTCGTCCCGACCGCGCGGATCGCGAGCGAGCTGAAGAAGTAGACGAGCATCGCGCCGATCAGGGCGGCGATGAAGACCTCGACCTTGGCGAGGTCGACCGAGGCGAGCAGCGCGCCACCGCGGTTCGTCTGGATCAGGTTGACCTTGTCGATGTATGCGGAGAAGAGCAGGAACGCGGCAAGGGATGCCGACGCGATCGCGTAGCCCTTGGTCAGCGCCTTGGTCGTGTTCCCGACGGCGTCGAGCCGGTCGGTGATCTCGCGGGCGCCGGCCTCGGCACGGCTGAACTCGGCGATCCCACCGGCGTTGTCGGTGATGGGACCGAACGTATCCATCGCGAGGATGTAGGCGGTCGTCATGAGCATGGCCATCGTGGCCACGGCGGTCCCGAAGATCCCGCCGACGTCGCGGCCGGCTTCGTTCACGATCCCGGCCTGCGAACCGAGCCAGTGGCTCGCGAAGAGCGCGATGCCGATCGTGATGGCGGTGACGAACGTCGTCTCGTAGCCGACGGCCGTCCCGCTGATGATGTTGGTCGCCGGGCCGGTCTTGGACGCCTCGGCGATCTCGCGGACCGGGCGGAACGAGCCCGCCGTGTAGAACTGCGTGATGTACACGAAGGCGACGCTTGTCGCGAGACCGACCACACCGGCGCCGAAGAAGTACAACCAGACGGGCAGGCCCGACGGGGCAGCGCCGTTCGTCTGGAGCATGACGTTCGTGCACAGCAGCAGCGCGACGACCGACAGGATCGTCGTGACCCAGTAGCCACGGTTGAGGATGTTCATCGGGTTCTCGTCTTCCCGACCGCGGACAAAGAAGATCGCCACGATCGTCGAGAGAAGCCCGAACGCCCGGATGACGAGCGGAAAGAAGATCCAGGCCTGGGGGTTCGGCCAGCCGGCCGCCTGGGCGATCGTGTAGACACCCACGCCGAGGATCATCGCGCCGATGTTCTCGGCGGCAGTCGATTCGAACAGGTCCGCGCCACGACCGGCGCAGTCGCCGACGTTGTCACCGACGAGGTCGGCCACGACGCCTGCGTTCCGGGGATCGTCCTCGGGGATGCCCTTCTCGACCTTTCCGACGAGGTCCGAGCCGACGTCGGCGGCCTTCGTGTAGATGCCACCGCCCAGCTGGGCGAACAGAGCGACGAACGAAGCACCGAAGCCGAAGCCGACGATGAGGAACGGCGCGTCCTTCGTGGCCTGGCCACCCTCGAGCCCGCCGAAGAGGCTGAAGATGCCGTACACGCCCAGCAGCGATAGGGCAACCACGAGGAAGCCGGAGACCGCCCCGCCGCGCATCGCGACCTGCACGGCCTCGACGAGGCTGCGTCGCGCCGCAGCCGCGGTCCGAACATTGGCCTTCACGCTGATGTACATACCGATGATGCCCGAGGCCATCGAACAGGCGGCGCCGACCAGGAAGGCCACGCCGGTCCGCCAGCCGAGGGCGAGACCGAAGACCTTCGTGTCGGCGACGTCCGCGCCCTCGAAGAGTGTGATCACTGCCGCGATCACGAACGCACCGACGATCGCGAGGATGGCGATCGTCGTGTACTGGCGACGGATGAAGGCGACCGCGCCCTCGAAGATCGTGCCAGCCACCGCCTGCATCTCCGGCGTCCCGGTATCGCGGGCCAGGACGTCTCGAGCGAGGTAGATGGCGAACAGCACGGCGATGATGCCCGCCGGCAGGATGATCAGCTGGAGCGCACTGGCATCCATCAGGTGTTCAGGTCCCTCCTGTGTCGTGGTTGGCCGGCGTCCGATTCCCATGGCGCGTACAGGCGACGGCGCGGGACGGGTTTCCGGGGAGTGCTGCGAAGGTCCCTTGCCATCCACCCAGGGGCTGAGACCTTGCAATCCGGCGGCGAGTGTAACAAGGCGGTCTCGGGCGGGTCAAACTCGGCGTGGACTGCCGGATATGCAGCCGTGACGAGCAGCGTCGGCGGGGCCGGACATGGGCCCGTATACTGCCGGACCTGTGACCAGACGACCCGCTTTCGGGTGTCTCTTCGAGATCGTCGAGACGCTCGTCCTGACCCTCATCATCTTCCTCGTCATCCAGAACTTCGTCGCGCAGCCGTACAAGGTGCAGCAGCAGTCGATGGAGCACACCCTGGAACCTGAGCAGTACGTCCTCGTGGACAAGCTGACACCACGCTGGGACCCGTACAAGCGCGGCGATATCGTGGTCTTCACGCCCCCGGCCGGTGGCGGGGATGACAAGACGCCCTTCATCAAGCGCGTGATCGGTCAGAGCGGGGACACGGTCGAGGTCAGGGATGACGGGATCGTCTATATCAATGGCCGGGCACTGGACGAGAGCGCCTATCTCTTCCGCGAGACGCCCGACGCTCCGACCCAGTCGACCACCGCGCCGCTCGACCAGTCGACCTGGACGATCCCCCCGGGCGAGCTGTTCCTGATGGGCGATCACCGCGCCAACTCGGCCGACTCGCGATCGTTTGGTCCGGTTCCCGCCGCCCAGGTCGTCGGCCGGGCGTGGCTTCGGTACTGGCCCGTCGACACCTTCGGGGTCCTGCCCACCCCGACCTACCCAAGCACGACGTCGACCGCTCCGTGAGCTGACGATGGATCCGGTCCTGGCGGGGGTTGCCTTGCTGGTCGTCGCCGGATCCGTCGTCGTCGTGTCCGTGCGCGATGCTCGGGCGGCGCTCCTGGCTCTCGCCGTGGTCCTGGTCGGGTCTCCCCTGCTCGCGGATCCGCCGGTTGCGCCCCTGGGTCTGGCCGCGCGGTCGATCGGGGCCGTGCTGGCGGTCTACCTGCTGTGGATCGCGACGCGAGGTCGCAAGGATCCGGACGGGGATCCGGTCCCGACCGAGGGATCGCGGATCGGCTGGCCGGCGGATGTGCTGCTCGCTGCCGCAGCCGGCGTGGCCGGCGCGACGGTCCTTGGCCCCTCCGTACCGGGTGCCGGGGCGGGTTGGCCTGGCGCGGGCGGCCTGGCCGGTGCGGCGGGGTTTGCCCTCGGCGTCCTGTCCATCGCGCCGATCCTGACCGGGCGCGATGTCCTGCGGACCGGGCTTGGGTTGATCGTGCTGGTCGATGCCGGATCGCTCATCCGGACCGCCCTTGGTGGCTCGCCGACCTCGTTCGAACAACTCCTCAGCGCCGGCCTGCTCGTCACGGTGGCCGGTGTCCTCGCTGCCCTGGTCATGGCTGCGCGCGTCGAGGGGACCGCTGGCTTGGCGCTCGTCGCGGACAGCCGTCCAGCTGGCAGACGTTCATCGGACGTGCGCCCGGTCGGGCCCGGTTGACACCGACCTGGCACCGGCTCCCAGTCTGTTGACCCCGCAGCGCCAGCCCGGATGAGCCTGCTCCCGTTCCTGGTCATCACCGCCGGTGGGGCGGTCGCGTCACTGCTGCTTAGATACCGCGCGGGTCTGCGGGGGCCCGTCGATGCGTTGAGCCTGGCCGCGGGCACGCTGGCCGCGGTCGCGATCGTCCCTGGACAGACGCTCGATCTCGGCGGGACGACGCTGGGCACGACCGACTACGGGCGTCTCTTCCTCGTGCTCGGGTCGCTGGTCGGCCTGGTCCTGTGGCTGGTCGGCCTGGCCGCCGGCAGTCGGCGCGACGCCGGAGCCGTGACCCTGGCCATCCTCGCCACGTCCGGGCTGGCGCTCGCCCTGGATGATCCTCGACCGGCGTTCCTGGTGGCGAGCGCCGGTGGCGCCTGTGGCGCGTTGCTGACGATCACGCCGCACGGCGGCCGGGCGGTCGCGCTCGTGGGGATCCCGGTCCTGCGCGCGACAGTCATCGCGGGCGTCGCGGCGATCGTGGCCGCGGCCTGGATCGGCTCAGCGACGGGGGGGCTTGAAGCCGGGCCTGTGCCGGCCGGGCTGGCCTACCTGGCCGTGGCGCTCGCCGTGGCCATCCGGTTCGGAGTGATCCCGTTCCACCGCTGGGCCGCGCCACTGACCGACGTCGTCCCCGAATCGACCCTTCCGCAGGTCACCGCCTGGGCGCCGGCGGCCTTCGGGATCGTGGCCCTTGCCTGGACGGAAGCGACCGTGGCGCCGATCGCACTCGACCTCGCGGCGATCCGCGTCGTGGTGCTGGCCGTGGCCATCGGATCCATCCTGCTGGGCTCCCTGGCGGCCTGGATCCAGGATGACCTGGAGCACATGGTCGGATACGCCATCGTGGCCGACGCGGGGGTCGTCCTGCTCTCGCTGGCGGCCGTCGATGCCGGGGCCGCGGGTCCGGGCAGGGTCTGGCTCCTCGCCTTCGTCGTGGCTCGCAGCGCGTTCGCCGCGTGGGCTGCCGCCGCACGCACGACCTGGTTCACCGGGCGGCTGGCGGATCTCCGGGGATGGGCCGTCCGCTCGCCGATGCTGACCGTCGCGTTCATCGCCCTCGTCGTTGCCAGCGTCGGCATCCCCGGGACGGCCGCCTTCGATGCCCGGTCCGCCCTCGTTCGGCTGTCGATGGACGGCCCACTCGAAACGGTCATGGCGGTGGGCGTGCTGGCACCGAT
>JAABUN010004228.1_pt1 | contig 20060 bp, 14 predicted proteins | sample 5559311 | NCBI WGS metagenome assembly JAABUN01 (sample SAMN10711877, study PRJNA513370) | rock metagenome | isolation source: Antarctica rocks | place: Antarctica: Victoria Land, Siegfried Peak sud
AGGAAAGCATGAAATTTAAAAAGTAGTTTTTATAAAATTAACTCCTAACTATGATGCTTTCTATAATCGAAATGATTAAACCCAAACATTTTGCTGCATTATCGTTAATAACATCAGGACTGTTTTTATATTCTTGCAGCTTAGCACAGGTCACTAATCCTTCAACGGCAAAAAGAGAGTTTGGGGAAATAGCGCTGAAAGAATCTGTTGTTCCTATTCATCCCGGAGTGCCTGGAAAAACTCCTTTTTGGAACATGCATTCGCATCAATTTATTTACGCCCCTGCTTTTGATTATAAAGAAGTAAGCAACGCTAAAAGCTACCGGTATAAAATAGTAAGTGAACACGGAACTACTCCTTTTAGTTTTGAAAGTAAAGTTCCTTATGCTGCATTAACTCCTGTTTGGGCATCTGTTCCTGTCGGTTATTTTAAATTAGAGGTAACAGGTTTATCGGGCACGGGCGACAGTTTAGGGGTGGCAGGCAAAGGCGAATATTACAGGGCCGCTACTTTTAACGGGCCTTATTACAAACCGGTAATACCTTATGATAAAAGTGCAACAACAGCGCTGGACAATCTTTTAAAAAAGGATTATGTAAATTATTGGCTAAAGTATAAAGAGCCCGACCCAACGTATGTAAACTATCGCTACCCTTCAAAAATTTATGGCGCATTGGTTATTGGAGCGATAACTTATGCACAGTTAAAGCCTAGAACCGAAGATGCAAAACGTTCAAAAGAACTGGCCATAATAATTGCAGACTATATGCTCAGCATTCGTTTTAAAAAAGGTACCCCATGGGAGTTTTTTGTTCCAACTTATTATGGAGAGAGAAGCGTCAACGCCACTAAAGCTCATCTCCGGATAACTAATCATTTTACCGTAATGGGTGTAGATGCAGGCAATGCTTTTTTGGATCTCTATGATTTTATGGGAGATAAGAAATACCTGGAAGCAGCAAAAAGCATTGCAAATACTTATCTAAAAACACAATTAGAAAATGGAAGTTGGTACCAGTTTGTAAATCATGAAACAGGAAAGCCAACGGCAGAAAACATTACTATTCTTCGTGGTGTAAAAGAATTTTAAAATCACCTTTGCGCATAACCGATACAGGTCGTGTTCTAAATAAAGAATCCCTTCCACGGATAACGGGTCTGTCTAAGTAGCCTGGAAAATGCCAATAAATATTAGTTCGTTTTGTTGCCTGTTTACCTGCAAAAAGCGGAGCAATGTTTTCACCATCTAATAACTTGTTTGCAGGTAGCTTTACTTTGCCAAATGCAGCAAATGTCTATGTTGCCAATAGGAGTATTGTTCACTGTACCGGGCACAATGTTACCTGTCCAGCGGGCAATAAAAGATTCGCGTATTCCACCTTCATAAAATGCTCCTTTATTACCCCGCAATGGTTCCTGTGGGGTGATATTGGTGCCGCCGTTATCTGATGTAAAAATGACCAGGGTATTTTTATCGAGCCCTGACTTTTTAAGATGATTAAGAAGAAGAACAAATAAGAAGTAATATGTTTTTTGGTTTAAAGTAACCATTAAATTTGTCGGGTGTATTGTTTGAGTTGGTTTTTAAAATGATTTGGTCTAAACCTTCATTTTTTTACATTTTTTAATTGGTCAAACAACTTTTTATTATATTCTTCCAACCCAAAGATGCCATTCAAATGACTGGTAGAAACCCAGGGCAACCAGAATTTCTTTCTTCCATATCCACGCTCTGGTGCAAGGCTCCAGTGTTCCTGTTGCCAGCCCGCACCTCTCAACCCATAAGTGCGACCAGGCAATGCAAGCATCCCCTTGGTATTATGCAGCAGTATTGTTGCTACATCTAAATAATGTTTATCATTCGAGAGAACAGAGAGTTTTGCATATTCATCCACATCAAAAGCCATATAAGCATCCACCAGAGAATGACCTGTTGATATCAACTGCAATCCTACCGTTGATACGCCTTTTTTCCAATGCAGGTCATCATCACTTTCATCATCAGGCATGGGTACATTCCATATGTACATCCATGTTTCTGCATAGTTGGCTGCCACCTTTGCGCGGTCAAGCCACTTCTTATTTTTAGTTGCATCGTATAAGGCAAGGTGCGCTTCCAGCGATAAAGTGCCCGCTTCTTTATCTATCACATCCGGATTGTCAATTGTTCCTCCAACAAACAAACCTTTGTATTGTCCATTGCTCCAGCAAAATTCTCCTGCACTAATCGCTGCCTGCTTATACTTATCATCGCCGGTAAGTTCTGTTAGCAGTAACAAATACGGTATAGCACAATAGCTTGATTTGGGAGAAGCATCTGCCACCTTTCCCGTAACCGGTTCCCACGCTCTTGGAAAACCTCCTTCAGCAGTTTGTTGTGGCAACAACCAATCACCAAACGTCTTAGCCCATGTCAACCAGTCAGCATGATTTCTTCCTTGTTGCTTTTCTCTTTTTACAGTTTTCAATAATGATTTCAGATCATCACCAAACGATCTGAGAAATACTCTTTTGAAGCGTGGAATTGCCATTTGCGGTTTCCATGTTTGCATATCAAATCCTTCACCTTCGGGCGGCGATAAATTAAGTTTTGTATAAGTGTTGATGATATTAATTCCAAGCTGACGCTGCTTATCACTATCAGCCGTTTTAATGCGATCAGCATTCTGCAATAAAAAATTTGCAGCCTCCAACGCTTTACCTGTAAAACCCATCACTGTTTTCCTGTCGGAGGTTGGGGTATCCATTGCAATAGCCATCGCAGAGTTAGGGATACCCGAATATCCGTCGCTGGTTTCAACTCTTTCTGCAAGCATATCAACCAAACTTTTTCGTGCTAGTTCAATATCCTGTTTATTCACTTGTGGACTTAAAGTTTGCCATGCCCAGCGCCAGGCATTTTTATAATAATCAGCAAAGTCTTTGTTGTCTTTTAAAAATTTAAAATCGACTTTATACTCTTGTACAAATCCATTTTTTACAGGATGATACCTTCTGCGCCACTTGTGCATTTGGCCACCGGGATAGGTATAACCACGGTAGGTTGTTTCGCCTTCTGTACCCGGCCATACAAAACCTAACTTTAGGTTGCCTTCTGTTTCTTCTGCACCTAAAGCACCAAACAAAAAGCGTTCATCAATTAGTGTTTTAACCTGCAGATCATGTCCATCTTCTTTGGTGGTACTACCCTGTGGATTTGGATGGAGTATACTAACAGAGGTTCCATCTTTATAAAGAATACCAAATAAAGGTGCAGGCAATCGGTCTTCACGTATCCATGTTATCAACCCGCCTTTGCTTCCACCAATAGCTACATCTGTAATGTAATCAGTACTTCCATAGATCATCCCCGGAGCAAAATAATTGACCTCATTTCTTGCTTGCTTTTGCTTGCTTATAAATTTAATGGCTGAAGAAAAACCGCCAGTGGAATTGCCGTGAACCTTTACTGTTCTGGACAAGTGCAATACTTCATCCTTTACTTCCCACTTGTCTGCAACTTCAAAACTTGCCTGCGCTGATTTTACAATTCCCCGACCTGTAAAACCTGCGCCTTGTTTTGTTATAGTTTGGTAACCCGTTTTTGTTGTGATGATGTTTGTTGAATCTTTATACAGTTCAAATTGCACCGGCTGAGGTTGAAAGAGAGAAGACAAACCAGCATTGTCAACATATATTCCATAAGTTCCATCACCAGCTTTCTTTACTGATAATTTACTACCTGTTGAAAAGTTACCGATTTCTATTTGTGCTATCCGGTTCCTGCTTTGTTGCGCATGTAGGAATGAGTGATTGATACATAGAATAAATAAGCTAAGCTTTATGGCTAAAAGTGTAATTGTTTTTCTCATGAATCCGTAATTGATGTTGCTATTAATAATCCTTTATAAATCTCTTTAGCCTTTAGTAAAGTATGATAAGTTTTTGTTCAGTAAATCGTGTAGTTATTAACCTGATAATTAGCTTTAGTGGTTTACCATTTGCAATCCGTATGCGTTAACCGCTATATCTTTTTGCATAATAAACCTCCGTTGATTTCTTCAGTCTTTTTCTTACAATCAAGTATGTTCTGTCTTTCGCCATCATTAATCCGGTTGAAGTGTCTGCAAAAGATATAATATCTTATTAAAGGCAGTTTGAGATCCTAATCCGGAGAGAGCCGATAATCTAAAGCACTGTACGAATGAACTGAATCATAGTACAAGTGCTCCTTAAATAGTAAATGCTTTTTGAATAATCCCGAAACAAGTTATCCCTGTTATTTTTGATTTTACTTCTTGTATAACACCTAAATGAGTTTACATTGATAGTAATATTTATTAGATCAACCGGGTTTATAGAAAATTATTTCAACTTTGGATTAATATTTACTTCACTTAGTGGTATAGGCCACGTTTCATCAATGCCTACTCTAAATGCTTTTTTAGTAACAAACCAACGTTTATTAGGATCTACAAAAGTTCCATCTTTTCGCAGGGTAGTTGCTGTTGGAAAAGCTGCTCCAAAAAATCTGCCTTGTAAAACAGTTCCTGCTATTTTCCATCTTAACAAATCCCAATATCGGATACCTTCACAAGCCAGTTCATTTCTACGTTCTCTACGAAGAATGGTTCTCAGGGTTGCTGGATCTGTCACAATTACTTTTGGCATATTAACTGATGCTCTGCCTCTAACTTTATTTATTGTTGCATCAAGCAAAGACTGATCTATTGGATCTCCGGCTTCAAGCCTGGCTTCTAAATAACTTAAAAGCACTTCAGCATATCTTATTACAGGAATATCATTGCCGGAGCTTTGTTGATCACCGGAATATCCCTCGATTAAATACTTTCTTAAAGAATATCCGGTTCTAGTAGCTGCTTTGCTGGTGGACAACTGATCGGGAGAAGCAGAGGAATCCGGGTGACTAACGTATTGTACCCCATTAAAAACAGCACCATTTATTAGCACAGTATAACCTAAACGGGGGTCTCTGTTTTTTCTAACATCAGTATAATCATATCTCGGATCTGCGTACGAAAAGGGGCTTCCATCTGTAAATTCAAATGATTCCACCAAACTGGCTAAAGGATTATAAATAACTAATCCTCCAGTTTTGGCCATATATGTTTTTTGAATTATCGCATTGCCTAACAAATTTTCTACATAAATGCTGCTAAAAATTAATTCATTGCTACTTTCATTTGTTCCATTAAAAAGACTTTGATAATTAGGATCAATAATGTTATCGTTAAAATCTATAATTGTTTTATAGGTACTTGCCGCCTCAGAAAATTTTCCTGATGCAAGTTGCATTCTAGCAAGAAAAGCGAGAGCCGCCTGTTTTGAGGCTCTCCCAAATTCTAAAGCAGGTACATCCTTATGTCGTGGTAAATCTGCAGAGACGGCTGTTAATTCACTTAGTACAAAATCAACAATTTCTTGTTTGGTAGCTTTACTTACGTTGTTTGCTTCCTCTGCTGTTAAAACTTTCGTCACCAACGGTACTTCGCCAAAATATGTGGTGAGATAAAAATATTCTACAGCTCTTAAAAACCTGGCTTCTGAAACCATACGTTTTATTTTCTCAGGAGCAATAGGTGTTTTTTCTACGTTCTCCATAAAATAATTACACCGGGCAATTTTAGCATAGCTGTTAGACCAATAGTCGCCTAAAAATTGATTGTCATTAGTTAACGTGCCATTGGATAATCTGTTATTCGCATTATTATCCCCCTTGTTGTTATAGGCATTATCAGTGGCCATCTCAAGAAATAGTAATCCGGAATAAGAACCCCACCAATCAGTTGGTCTAACATCTCCGCCATTAACACGACTATTTCCCCTGTACATACCAGCTAAAGCCAGTAAAGCGTTTTGCTCAGAAGTCCAAAAAGTGTCATTTGAAAATTCAGATAAAGGCGCTTTATCTAATTGCTTTTTACACGAAATAGATGTAAGCATAATCAACAATAACACCATTGTTAATTTGCCCAAATGACAGTTAAATATATTTTTCATACTTATAATTTTATATTTAAAAATTAGCAGATATACCAAATGTGTAATTTTTTAGAATGGGGTAATAATCAAGTCCACCTCCATTCGTTTCAGGATCCCAACCAGCTCTGTAACCACTAATAGTAAGCAGGTTTTCCGCAGTGAGGTTGAAGCGCAGGCTGCTTAAACCTAACCTTTTAACTGTTGATGAAGGTAAACTGTAGCCTAATTCTATATTTCTTAATTTTATGTAAGATGCATTTAATACCCAGAAATCAGATAGTACAGTATTAGCTGTTCCCGTATTGGGCACTATTTCTATTCTTGGATATTTAGCGTTTGGATTAGGGTTTTGTACAGTCCATCTTTCCTCCATCTGCCAACGCTGTATATTTCCACCATTATACAAAGCTTGTCCTAAATTACCAGTAAGTCGTCCTTGCACACCGGACACTGCCTGAATTAATGCTCTAATACTGAGCCGCTTATAACTTCCTCCCAATGTTAACCCATAAGAATATTTTGGAATAGTACTACCAATTATAGTTCTATCGTATGTAGGATCTACTTTACCGTCAGGAATACCATTCGGACCGCTTATATCTTTATATTTAATATCTCCAGGTTGTGGCAAAGGATTAACTGCTGATTGATTGCTGATCAACTTATAATTAGCTACATCTGTGGCATCAACATATAACCCATCTGTAATATACCCATAGTACAATCCGAGAGGATACCCGATAAACTGATTAGAACCATTACCCACCAAACCATTAGGTTGTATTATATTGGCAATCCCAAGGTTTAATACTTTATTATTTACTGTAGAGAAATTAGCAGATAAGAAATAATTGAAATCTCCAATTTTATTGTGATGATCAACCGTAAATTCCCAACCGCTGTTTTCTAATGAGCCGGAATTTGTTCTGCCAACATTGAAACCTAATACGTTAGATACACTGGCATTTGGTGTTACCAAAATATCGTAGGAATATCTGTTGTAATAAGTTGCACTAAACAATAATTTTCCCTTAAATAAGCCAGCCTCCATACCTATATCATAAGTTCTTGTAGATTCCCAATGAATGGTTGGATCTACAAGCACCGTATTTGCCACACCGGTATTTACCCTGTTTCCGAAGCCATAATTAAAGTTTGACGTAAAGGTTTCTTGGTATGGATAATTTCCAATATCCTGGTTACCTATTACTCCATAAGATGCTTTTAACTTTAATTCATTTAGAAAGTTAAGTTTGTTTTTTAAAAATTTTTCCTCAGATATTCTCCACCCTATTGCAGCAGAAGGAAAAAGAGCATACCTGTTATTAACAGGAAAGCGGGAAGATCCATCATATCTCATTACACCTTCTGCAAAGTATTTATTTGCATAATTGTATTTTATTCTGCCGAAATAAGAGTCTAAAGCTGACTCATTAGCACTTCCGCCAGAAGTTTGACCATCGGCAGAACCTGCATCTATTACAGTAATATCATTAGAGGGAAAATCAAGTCTTGAAGCCCGTGAACTTTCAAAGTAAAAAGCTTCATAGGAGTGTCCTGCCAAAAAGCTAACATTATGTTTACCAAAAGCATTATTATATTCTGCTACTTGCTGGAATGTTTTATAATTCGTATAAACATTATTTACTGCTAATGAAGAAGGCCTTAAAAATACATTGGCATTAAGTCTTTGAGTAGCGTAGAACCTGTCATTTCTTCCATTAAATTGAGTATATCCGCCAATGAAAGAAAATTTTAAGATTTTAAATGCATTCCAATCTAACCTCATATTACCATTCAAATCAGTTGTTCTATTTTTAAAAAAACCATTGCTTGCAAGAGTAGAAATGGGTGTTCCGCTACCCGCTGCTCCTAATCCAAAATCTCCGTTACTTAATAGTCCGGGATATATAGACGGATATCTCGTAGTTTCATTTATTAGGCCTGCCATAGTAGCCCCATTATTTGCTATACCTGAAGGACCGTTAGTCTGGTGGTCAATTATATGAATGCTTGATAACCTCGTTGTTAACTCAACATTTGATGCTAACTGAGAAGCAAGATTAAGTCGTAGATTATAACGGTTATAATCATTTTCGGGGATGATACCGTTTTGATATAAATACCCTAAAGACAATAAATATTCTGAGTTTTTGGTTTTATTTGATATGGTTAAATTATGTTTAGTCTGAATAGAATTCTTTTTAAAAATTTCATCTATAAAATTGACATTGGGATAATTATCAGGGTCAGTTCCATCTTTAAACTTCTGAATTTCAGCATCAGTATATCCACCAGCGCCACCTCCTGATGCTTCATTTATTAAAGTAGCATATTCCCATGAATTAACATATTCCGGATATTTAGTAGGTTTTTGAAAGCCAAAATAAGCATTATAAGAAATATTCATTCTTTCACTTTTAGCAGATTTAGTAGTAATAAGTATTACACCATTGGCCGCCCGCGATCCATATATAGCTGAAGATGAAGCATCTTTTAAGACAGAAAGGTTTTCTACATCATTGGGATCAATGTCATTCATAGAACTAACGGGTATGCCGTCAACTAAAATTAACGGCACTGTACCTGCACCAAAAGAACTTACACCTCTTATCTGAATACTTCCTTTAGGGGCGCCCGGTTGACCAGAACGTTGAATAACGGTGACACCTGAAAGCTGCCCGGTTAATACCTGCTGAAGTTGGGGAGCAGTTCTGTTATTGATATCTTTTGCAGCAATTTGGGCAATAGAGCCAATTACCTCCGACCTTTTTTGCGTACCATAACCAACGACCACTACATCTGAAAGCATAGCAACATCTGCACCCATAGTTACATTTATAACTGATTGATTTCCAATTTCGATCTCTTGAGAACCATAACCGACAGCAGTAAAAGTGAGTTTATTTATTCCAGAAGGAATATTGATTTTGTATATGCCGGAAGAATCGGTAACTGCGCCAAAAGCAGAACCATTTATTGTTATACTTACTCCAAAAAGAGGATTACTCTGTTTATCAATAACTCTTCCCGATATCAACTTTTGCTGAGCCTGGGTTTCTAAGGCAGATAACAATAAAAATAAAATGACAGGGAGTTTCATTCTAAAGTATTTTCCAAATAGAAATACTTTCTGTAAATAGAATTTTTTCATGGCCGTATTTTCGTTAGAGAAATAAAAAAGTATACTACTAATCCTGGTCAAGGTTAGAACCAGGTCATATAAATTAATTTCAAAATTAATCCTTTTAATAGTTTCAGCTACCTGTTCTCATTCGTAGTCTGATACTTTTTTGACCCTTACTTTTTCATAACTTGGTTATTATGTACGAAACCTTTTTTACTTGTTAAAGCTGTTTCGCCATATTGAATTTAAAATTTGATCGGCCACGTTCATTTTATTATACTTTATTTCAAAACAGCTTTTTTAAAATTATCCATGGTCAGCCAAAATTCACCTTTGTACGCACTCCATAGCAACAAACTTTTTCTGCCTCTGCCATCATCGTCACAAATGCCTACATCTATTCCTATTTTCTCACCTACCTGTGCATAAAAATTGGGCATGGCAAAAGCTATCTCCATTATATAACCATCAGTGGTTTTCGTTGTTACCACTTCTCCATGCCATTGCTTTCTGAATGTTGCCGTTTGCTCAGAATCAGTATAATAAATTTGTTCCGTATCATCTAAAAACACTTTTGGTTCGGTGGACGGAAGAAAGTGCATTTCATGACCGCGTAAGCGCTTTCCAATTCTATCTTTCAAAGTACTGGCATGCCCTATTTCTGTAATTCTGTTGCCGCCAATATTTTGATGATCGAGGTAAATTTCAATGCAGTCATTCATCCACGAATACTGCTGATCAAAATTGGATAGCGTATCATCCTTCACCTCAAAAAGAAAAAATAGCTTTCCATTATCATGAGCTACTTTCCAGTCAAAGCTCAAGTCAGTATTACCTTTCCACTCTCCTTCAGGCAACCCGTCCCCAAACCATAAATGATCTTTGGTTTTCACAGGGGTGGGTGATATGGATTTCCAATCATCCGTGTTTCCATCAACAACTATTTGATGGTTACCTATTTCATACTCCACTTTATTTTCCTGTTTGGTATTCTCCGGATTTTGAGAACAGGAAACCAATATTAAACCCAATGTCATTAGACTAATAAATCTTATTATCATTCAAATATTTTTGCTGTTTAAAATTGCACTCAGAACTGTTCTATGTTGAAATAAATTATTATTAAATGCGCTTATTTTGAAAACCAGTTTTCCATTTTTGAAATTTCTTCAATTTTAAACCCTTTCAATAGTTTCAGCTACCTGTTCTCATTCATATTCTGATACTTTTTTGACCGGATATCATTTGTCTTTTAAAATATCTTGTATATTTAGCTACCTAAAGTTAACAAGTCTATGAAAGCATCTTTGGAACAAGTTCCATTTTCTTCCGACTCATCTTTCCTGGTGAGAGAATTTGATGTTCCTTTTTTTGAAGCTCCTTTACACTTTCACCCGGTGTTTGAGCTTACACTAATCACAGGCAGTAATGGAAAAAGATTTATAGGCGATCACATAGGAGACTTTAGCCCCGATGATCTTGTATTTATGGGTCCTGATCTTCCACATTTTTATCGCTGCTCGGATGAATATTATGTAAACAATATTGATTTTAGAGCAAAAGCAATCATCATTCAATTTCATGAAAATTTTCTTGGTAAAGATTTTTTTTCGGTACCCGAGATGAAGAACATAGAAAAGCTTTTTTCTGAAACGATGAAAGGAATTTCTTACCAAAGCAAAACAAAAAAAGAGATCATTAGGCGGATGATGGATATCAGGTTTATGGAAGGGTTTGAAAAACTTAATCAACTTCTTTCTATTCTCGATATTCTTTCACGCAGCGATGAATATGAAGCACTATCAAGGCAAGGATTAATTGGCTATAACCCCAAAGACAATGAGCGGATGAATAAGATATATGAATATGTAATAGCCAATTTTACAAACAGTATAAGTTTGAAAGAAGTGGCAGAAAAAGCCAATATGAGTGAAGCTGCTTTTTGCAGGTACTTCAGAAAAAAAACCAGGAAAACCTTTACTTTCTTTTTAAATGAAATAAGAATTGCCCATGCCTGCAAGCTGCTGCTGGAAGATAATTATAACGTATCCGAGATCTGTTACTACTGTGGCTTTGAAAATATTTCAAACTTCAACAGACATTTTAAAACATTCACCTGTTTTAATCCATTGTCGTACAAGGAACAATTTAAAAAGCAACTGCCTTGCACAACTGAATTCCTGGTAATGAAGTAACGGGAAGCCCTGTTGCAACAACATTCATTGAACTTCTTTCCCATTACAACCAGTACTTCTCAAAAGGTTTCCATATAGAATTATCTGGAGCTGGCAACTGTTCCGAATGAATGTTGGCAGTATGCCAATGTTCAGCATTTGTTTTTATTTCATCCCAAATTTTTTCTACTGTTGCATAGGGCATCAGCATCCTTGTTTCAATAACTTTAGTTTTTTGTTCCAACAAAATCTTCCTGATGCCGGTTAAACATTCTTCAATAATCTGTTTGCCATATTCTGCTGATGCTTCATTCGCATCTTCACCTTGCGCAAATCTTGTTTCGGGTTTGTTTGCCTGCCATTCTTTTATCCTGTCAAGGTGTATACATTCAGGTTTGATAAATAGTAATTGAGATATTTCGTATTTACCTGCATGGTCACCGGTATATTTTTCGTTAGTCAATTCTGCATCGGTAAAAACATGTACAGCCATGTCTGTTTCCTGCATAAATGCTTTTGCAGCCATACGAAAATCTACCTGATTTCCGCCCGAATGACCACTGATAACAATAGCTTGTTTGAACCCTGCATTGTGAAAAGCTCTTAACTGGTATAGGAAAAAATAAAGCATGGGGGCAGGTGGCATAGAAGTCATGCAGGCATTTACATTTCCTGCAACTTCCGCCAGCCATGGTGCATGAAATCCTACTTCATGAATTTGATAACCCTGTGTTGGTGCAACTATACCTCCAAAGCGATAAGCTGCTTCCTCGCAGAGGTATTCCGCTTTTATAGTATCTAATCCAAGCACAGAAATATTTCCATGTGGCTCACAAATACCCATTGGCAAATACACAACAGCCTGTTGTGTTATTCTTTCTTCAAATTCTTTTCTGAATAACTCCTGCCATTTAACCGGTTCACGTTTTTGCATTAGATACTATTCTTTTCTTTTTCAGCAACATTAGCTTTATCCAAATCGTTTGTGCCCAACCAATATTTTGAGTGATATAAATTATTTATCCAGCGATGCTTAGTATATAATTCATAAAAGGCTTCGTCTGAAAGCGGCTGTTCATCTGCAGCAGAAATATTTTCCATTGCAAATTTTTCAATATGCATAGAGGTAATGGCTGTGGTTACACCCGGCATTTTCAACACAAATTTTAAAGCAAGTATAGCTAACGAAGCTGCTTCATCCGGTAAAAATTTTCGCAATGAATCAACATGCCTAATGTATTGTGAACGCGGTACTTCATCAAAATATGTTTTGCGGTAATCACCGTCTTCAAACACTGTTTCTTCTTTTAAAAATCCGGTTAATCCGCCTTCATCCAACACACATCTTGCGATAACGCTTACTTCATTTTTAATACAAATAGGAACAAGTGTATCGAGCGCTAACGGATCGAAGATGTTGATGATGGTTTGCACAGAATCAATAACCCCACTCATTACAAGCGGCAACAACACATCGTGCCTATGGTCTGGAGCGGATACGCCTATAGCTTTTATTTTACCTTCTTCTTTTAGCTGCAGCAATTCATCTATCCAATAACCAGAGGTGCCCCATGTAGGCCAATACAGGTGCAGTTGCATTAAATCAATAACATCTACCTGCAAACGCTTTAAAGAGTCTTCTGTATTTTTTCTTATTAAATGGCGTGGAAAAGTTTCTTCTACTGTTGATGGAACGGCCCAACGTGTATTATCATTACCATGCGATTGGATTTTTGTTGCTACAAAAGGCTTTAGCCCGCTCCATTGTTTCAATGCCTTTCCCAGCACTTCTTCTGATCGTCCATAATGAAGCGCCGTATCAAAAAAGTTAACCCCTTTTTCTAAAGAAATAAGAACAGAACGAATCGCTTCCTGTTCGTCGAAAGCGCCGAATACGCCACCTAATCCCATTGCCCCAAAGCCTATTACAGAAATGTCTTCACCTGTTTTAAAAAGCTTCCGGTACTGCATTTGGTTTATTTGTTTTATTCTTTTTCCCTGTCAACTGCAGTTCAATTTCTTCTAATGATTTTCCTTTTGTTTCCGGCACTTTAAAAAAGATAAATACCAGGTAAATGAAACAGATAGCTGCATGAATAGCAAAGGTTATTGGTAATCCAAAATTCGCTTTCATTACAGGAAAGGATGCTGTTGTAATAAAGTTAGCAATCCAAAGTGCAAGGGTTGCTATAGACAATGCATAACCTCTGATTCTATTCGGAAAAATTTCGGATAGAGCCACCCAGGTAACGGGCCCAAGGGTTGCTGCATAAATAGCAATGAAGCCCAATACAAAAGCCAATATCCAAACCCCATCTAACTGAAAATAAAATGCGGCAGCCAAAGCCAATGCATCCACACAAAGCAAGGCCGAACCAACCAGCAACAACTTTCTTCTGCCCACTTTATCAATGGTGGCAATGGCTACGAATGTAAAAATGAAGTTGATCAACCCAAGGATAACGGATTGTAAAAAAGCAGAATCTTCGGCCATACCTGCCTGCTTAAATATTTCGGGGGCATACGAAAAAAGAGAATTTTGTCCACCGGCCTGAGAGAAGATGGCTATCATAACACCAACAAGTACAACGAGCATCATTTTTTTCATGAACAAATCACGAAAGTTTTCTTTCACTTCATGCGCAAAACTTTTACGAATAGCGTGGCCTTCTTCGTGTGCATAAGCGCTGCCTCCAATACGTTCAAGAACTGCTTCGGCTTCTTTATCACGCATTTTCCTGATTAACCAACGCGGACTTTCAGCCACAAGGAACAATCCAAAGAAAAATAATAATGCAGGAACCGATTGTGATGAGAACATCCAGCGCCAATTATTTTCGCCGGTATTTAATAATGAGTAGTTGGATAAATAAGCTAACAGTATTCCCGTGGTAATAGCAAGCTGGTAAAATGTTACCAGCCTTCCCCGCAAAGGGGCTGGTGCAATTTCAGCAATATACATGGGACATACTAATGCGGCTGCACCTACAGCAACACCGCCAATCATTCTGAATATAATAAATGAAGTGAAGGAGGGCGCCCAACCCGTACCAAAACCTGTAATAGCAAACAGCAGCGCACACAGCATCAGCAGTTTTTTCCTGCCCAAAGTATCGCTGAGTTTACCTGCTGCCAATGCACCTATGGCACAGCCTAAATTAATACAACCTACAGCCCATCCTTTTTCCAATTCAGTTAAATGAAAGAAATCAGAAAAGAACTGCACCGTACCGGAAATAATTACAAGATCAAATCCAAATAAGAGTCCGCCAAGGGCGGCTATTGCACTAATAATATAAATGTATTTGCGGTTGTAAGAAATACCTGTTGAACTGAACGACGTAGCAGGAGGAATCACTATAGCCATGGAGGTGTTTGGGGGTTTTAAGTTTCAGGATTCAGGTTTCAGGTTTCAGGTTTCAGGTTTCAGGTTTTAGGTTTTAGGTTTCCCTCTTACTACTTACTACTTATTACTCACAACTCACAACTCACTACTCACTACTGCAAACTCACGTCTGTTTCTTTCTTTAAAAAATCTGTTCCTTCGGCTATTGCAGTGGTTTTCCAGTTAAGCAATGCTTCGTCGGGCACGGTTTCTAAAGGTGTAACGCAGGAAACTGTTTTTTCGTTGTAAGGAATATTTGATTGGCGGTTATAACATGAGATAAGCGACCAGCGTGGGCTTTCTGAAAGATTGGCTTCGGAACGATGTAATAAATTGCTTGAAAAGAACAATGCATCACCGGGCTGCAACTCTACATACACAAGCTCCATAGTTTGTAAAGCAAGGTCAACATAGCGTGGCGATGCGCCGACCTGCTCGCCCGCAAAACCATGCTCTACCCTTCCCAATTTATGCGAGCCTTTAATAACCTGTAAGCAACCATTTTCCTTTGTTGCTTCTGTGATCGCAATCATCACCGACAACATTTGGTTGGGTAATAGAAATTCATTTTTATACCAGTAACCATAATCCTGGTGCCACTCCCATGCACCACCAACACGCGGTTCTTTTTGCATCAGCTTTGAATGAAAATGACAAACAGGCGCATCTCCTTCCATCAGCTTATCAACAGAATGAACCATTCTTTCACTACGGGTTAATAAACCATAAACGTCGTCGCCCGGTGTAAACCATAATGCCAGTTTTGTTTTCTTACCGGTCTGATCATTTAAATCGTAAGAGTTGTTATTAATAGCTGCATCACTCGTTGCTACCCGGTACAGTTTATCCACTTCCTCGTTATTAAAAAGTGTGGGAACTATTACATATCCATCCTGGTTGTAGGCGGCAATTTGGCCTGCGTTTAATCTGTACATTTTAATAGCATTTCAATGTTAATGAATAGGATAAATGTACCGACACTGTGCGTATCACTTTACCAATAATTAATCGAAAGCTGATACTTTATTTGCATTATTATTGAATATGAATTAATACCTATTTCAAGTAACATAAAATTCAACTTCAGCCTTAGTCTAAAAAAACATAAGGAGCAACAGGCTTCTCTCCTTTCTACTTTCATAGTTGCCGCGCCCACCCATGGCGTATAGGCATAAGACCTGTAAACATAGTACTGCGTGAAGAGCCGTGTGTTGGCGAACTGGCAAAGGCTCTTGTAAATAACAAAACTCTTTAGATAGCGTATTAAAATTAGGCGTTTGCACTATTTATTCCCATAAGGTTCAATATCATTTACGCCAGGATCATCAGCAATAAACAAAATAATATTGCATGGTTCGTTGGTTAGGGCATCGCTTGTTGTGCGCTTGCAGCTACCAGAAAGTGCAGCAGTATTAAGGAAGCGATTAGCGTCTTGTTCATGCTTTTCCGTTTTTCTATTTTAACGAATTATATCTGCTGTCCTAATAAATTAAAAGAACAGTAGCAAAGTATATCTGTGTCTCGCCCTTCAGTCAGTTAATATAAGCAAGCTTTATATTTAATCCTGTTCAACAGCCTTACCTTTTTGCACCTCCCCTTTCATAAAGCGTTCATAGTAATTTCTCTTATCAGGATTTGCATTAGGATATTTATCAAACACATCTCCTTTTCCAAACATGCGTGGATCGTTTTGTTTTGTTAGCTCCTGTTCCATCTGCTTCTTCATTTGTTGAAGTACACCGCTGAACTTTTTATCGGCAGCAAGATTCTTAATACAAAAGGTATCAGTAGTTATATGGTATAATTCATCTGCTGTTCGTTTACCAAAAGATAATTGGTAAAGATCTTTATGCATACCATTTTTTGCAGCATTTAAAATAGCAGTTTTTGTAGGGCTGTTGTCAATATCCATATAGCCTGTTTCAGGATTACCTGAAGGCCAGCGATCAGGTTTATAATTTCTGGTATATATAAAATTGTTTTTAACTATGCCTCGAACGGGGTAGCCTTCATCATGTGGACGACCAACATCTGTTCGCTCTCTTCCAAGCAGCACATGATCTCTTTTTGCACCTACTAAAACTTTGTTGGCAGAATTTATAATATCAACAAATGATCTGCCTTCTATTTTTTGCATACCAGTTTTCTTTTCGGTAACGCCGGCCAGCTCAAGAAATGTTGGCGCAATATCTATGAAGCTGATATAGTCCTGAATCTTCCTTCCGGCATTTTGAATATGCCCTTTCCACATAACAGCAAACGGGAGATGATTTGCATATTCATACACGTGCCCTTTCACCCGTGGAAAAGGCATTCCGTTATCTGAAGTAACAATTACTATTGTGTTCTCGAGTTCACCTTTCTTGTCTAATAACTCAAGCATATTTTGCAGGTGCTTATCAAAGTATTCCACTTCAAAAGCATAGTCAAGCATATCATTGCGAACTGAGTCATTATCAATCCACCAGGCTGGTACTTTATCTATATCCGATAATTGCTTCTGTCCTTTTGCTACGCCGGAACCATAAGCATAGGGCCGATGAGGCTCATGGCCACCATACCAAAAACAAAAAGGCTTTTCTCCGTTCCTATCATTTAAAAAGGCTTCAAAATTTGCTGTATAATTTATGGGAGAAATTGCTTTGGTGGGGGTAGCCATTTTTATTTGACTATAATCCTTACCTGTTAACTCTCTTTTTTTTCCATTTACTTCTCCGGGTTCTCCCGGTCCCCATCCCTTGCCAGTAAAACCAACATCGTAACCATTTTTTAATAATGCTTCCATAACGGTTGTAAACTTTGCAGGAAAGTATGGATTATGATTGCCGGCTTCTTCTAACTGCCATGGATTTCTGCCTGTAAGAATGCATGCACGTGATGGTGAACATTTAGCATTAGGGGTGTATGCATTCATAAACAAAAGACCTTCTTTTGCAACCCGGTCAAACCCGGGCGTATTAACCCAATCCGTTAATCCATAAGCGTGCATGTGTGCAAGAGATGCGTCATCAGCAATGCAGAATAAAATGTTTGGTTTCTTGTTTGTGTTTTTACGTGGTTGTGCCTGAGAAAAAATAGTTAGGAGAAGAAAAGGTATAGTTATGGAAAATTTTATTTGGAATATTTTGTTAAGTTAAATTTCTTTTAGAAAAGTTTAAATAGAATTTTCCACCCGAAAGCTGCAAAGAAAACTCACTATACAAAGACGCAAAGAATTCCTTCCTTTGCTAACTTATCTATGTTGGGGGTTTCATAATAATCGGTGCCATTATATCCTACATCCATATATCCATGTCATCAGTAAAAATTAAGAGAATGTTTGGTTTGTTGCTGTTTGCTGTGCGCTGAGCTTGCAGGTTATTTACAGGTAACAGCCAAATGAATAATACAATTGATAGCGAAACTTTATAACTCATATTTTATCAACTTTTATTTAATTATTCTTCACTTGCATTTTTACCTTTTACACGATCACCACCCTTTCGTCCGTCTAATGGAAACACACGATTATCGGTTGCCCATTTAGTCCACATTGCTTCCAGTTCTTTTGCTTTAGCCGGTTGTGCTTTTGCCAGGTCATTTGTTTCAGATCTGTCTGCAGAAATATCATACAACTCCCACGGACCGGTGTAAGGTTTTATGTTTGTACCTTTTGAAACAAGCTTCCACTTACCCATACGCATCGCCCTGTTTGCTTCATGCTCCCAAAATATTGGCCGCTCCGGAAAATTGTTTTCACCTTTAATAATGCCTGACAAGCTTTTACCTAGAAGTGGTGCAATGTTATGACCGTTGAAGGTAGTTGGATAGCTTGCACCTGAAAGATTTATAAATGTTGGAAGGAGGTCTATAACATGTGCAGGTGTATTTACAATTCTACCTTTATTTGAAATCATACCTGGCCAGCTAACAACACATGGAGCAGAGATGCCGCCTTCATGTACCCAGTGCTTATAAAGTTTGAATGGTGTGTTGCTTGCGTTAGCCCAATTAATGCGATAGCTTTCGTAGCTTTCTTCGGTTCCCAATCCATCAATGGTTTTATCGTCTCGGCTAATAAATTCGGCGCATCCACCATTATCTGAAAGAAAAATTATTAGTGTGTTATCGAATAGATTATTTTTTTGGAGAGCTTGCACTATTCGCCCAACACCCTGGTCAAGGCAATCAACCTGCGCAGCATAAACAGCCATTCGTTTTGCCCATATCTTTTTTTCAGACCCGGCAATGTCATCCCATGCCGGTACATCCGCGTCCCTTGGGTTTAGTTTCGCACTGCTTTCGAGCAAGCCGGTTTGTTGTTGCTTCCTGTATCGTTGATCTCTTAGTTTATCCCACCCTATCGAATATTTATCTATATATTTTTTTATATCTTTTTCTTTAGCATGAAGTGGCCAATGTGGTGCATTGTATGCTACATACATGAAGAAAGGATCTTGCTTTTTGTTGGCTGCATGCCGGTTAATATAACTTGCTGCTGTATCTGAAAGCGCATCTGTGAGATAGAAATCATTACCTGTTTTTACAGGATCGTTACCGTTCTTCAACCCTTTCGGATTGAAATAGTTTGCAGCGCCTGGTATAATACCATAGTATTTATCGAAGCCGCGTTGCAGTGGCCAGTTATGTTTTGGTCCATTATCTTTTACATTAGCTGATACGTGCCATTTACCCGTTGCATAAGTTGCATATCCTGCCGGTTTTAAAACCTGCGCAATTGTAACACACTGGTCATTTAAATCACCTGCATAGCCGGGTTCACTCATCGGGTTTCCTGTCATGTGACCCATGCCTGCCATGTGCGGATATAAGCCTGTTAAAAGCGAAGCTCTTGTGGGACAACACCGTGCATTGTTATAAAACTGCGACATTCTTAAGCCTTTACCTGCAAGCTTATCAATATTAGGCGTTTCAATTTCTGAGCCGAAACAACCAATATCTGAATAGCCCATATCATCAGCAAGAATTACAATAATATTAGGTCGTGAAGGTTTTTGAGCATGTACCACTACCAAACTAATTACCGTTATGGAAATAATAAAGAAAAGAGATTTTAAATATATCCGCATGATGTGTTTGTTTTTATTGATTCGTTTAGTTTTCTAAGTGCAAATACTTATTCTATCACTTCAAATTTTGAAATGTTTAGAAACGTATTTTTTGATTGCGGATCTTTCTCACCGGTTACAGAAACTTTAATCGAATGTTTTCCAGGCGTTAAATTCTTGTAGGTTTTTTTCAACTCCGTATCTCTTCCATCAGCGCTATAGGTGTTTACTCTTTCCATTTCTTTACCATCAATCTCTACTTTTACTATACCGGAATTTTGAAAAGATGAAAGATATACCATAACTCCTTTACCTGTAAAATCTGCTCTTACACTTCCATCCT
>JAABUN010004230.1_pt1 | contig 20056 bp, 19 predicted proteins | sample 5559311 | NCBI WGS metagenome assembly JAABUN01 (sample SAMN10711877, study PRJNA513370) | rock metagenome | isolation source: Antarctica rocks | place: Antarctica: Victoria Land, Siegfried Peak sud
AGAAGCGCAAGGCCATCGGCCGCGTGTTCATCGAGGTGTTCGAGGAGGAGGCCGCCCGCGTCGGCGGCGCCGACTTCCTGGCGCAGGGCACCCTGTATCCCGACGTGATCGAGAGCGTCAGCGCCCATGGCGGCCCCAGCGCCACCATCAAGAGCCACCATAACGTCGGCGGCCTGCCGGCGTACATGCGGATGAAGCTGGTGGAGCCGCTGCGCGACCTGTTCAAGGACGAGGTGCGCGTGCTGGGTCGCGAGCTGGGCGTGCCGGCGCACATCGTCGGCCGCCATCCGTTCCCCGGCCCCGGCCTCGCCATACGCATCCCCGGCGCCGTGACGCGGGAGCGGCTGGACATCCTCCGCCGGGCCGATGCGGTGTTCCTGGAGGAGATACGCGCCGCCGGGCTGTATGACGCGATCTGGCAGGCGTTCACGGTGCTGCTGCCGGTCCGCACGGTGGGGGTGATGGGCGATGGGCGCACCTACGACAACGCCTGCGCGCTGCGCGCCGTCACCAGCGTGGATGGCATGACGGCGGAGGTCTATCCGTTCAGCATGGAGTTCCTGGCCCGGGTGGCGACGCGGATCGTGAACGAGGTGCGGGGAATCAACCGGGTGACGTATGACATCACGAGCAAGCCGCCGGGGACGATTGAGTGGGAGTAGGGCGCTACGCCTCGAATGGGTTGAAGGTCTTGACATCAAGCGGCACAAAATCGCGCACGTTCCGCGTCACGACGACAAGATCATGGACGATGGCCGTGGCGGCAATCATCGCATCTTCTGCCAAGGTGCTTGACCGGCGGTGCATCAGCCGTGCCCAGACGCGGAAGGCCGGGCCATCCATGTCCAGGATGTTGTAGCCGCTCACGATCTGCATGATCCAGGCTTCGAGTTCAGCCGCCTTGGCGGGATCACGGTCCCTGGTGCGTTCGACGCCGGTCTGCAACTCGCCAATCGTCACTGCGGACAGGTGCAAATCCGCGTCCGGCACGCTGGACACCCAGGCCACCACGGCACCATGCGGCCTGACCCGCCGAAGTTCCGACACAACATTCGTGTCGAGCAGATACAACCCGATCAGCCGAGATCGCCGATCTCACGGCTTCGCAGCCGCCCACGCTCGGGGACGTCGAAATCGCCGCGGGCGCTGTCCGACAGCAGCATGTCCTTCAGGCTTGGACGTCCCAGGTCCTGCAGGCGCCGCCACTCCTTAACGGGAACCAGCACGGCAGCGTCCGCACCGCGCTTCGTGACGAGCTGCGGACCCTCGCTCATGCACAGGTCGAGCAGTTCGCTGAAACGGGCTTTCGCGTCCTGAACCTGCCAACTCCGCATCCCTTGCCTCCGGCCTGATCTAGTCAGGATACTAGTCAGAGTAGGGCCTCGTTGCAAAGCGCTATTGCTGTCCCGCTTGTGCCAGCCACTTACCCTCGATAGGGGTGCGCCAGATGGTCATTCGAAACCAAGTCGAGTTCCAACGGAGGTAGCATGAACATCTTGGCAGCCAAGCCGGTTCGGTTGATCCCGACCCTACCGCCATGGACGTAGAGGTGTCCGACACGATACTGCGGGTCGTGCTCTCCGACGGGCGGGAGCTTTCAGTCCCCCTCGCGTGGTTCCCGCGCCTGCGGGACGCCACGCCCGAGACTGGGAGCCGGTTGGCCGCGGACATGGCTTGCACTGGCCCGATGTGGACGAGGACGTCTCGATCCGGTCATTGATGGGTCGTCCCACCTAACGCCGCAGCGACATACCTCCACTCCTCGAAGGCAACCAGATGACCCGCAAGACCGGCCGCCAGTTCTTCGCCAACCCCGGCCCGACCAACATCCCCGACAGCGTCCTGCGCGCCATGGACCGCCCCACCATAGACTTCAACGACCCCGAGTTCACCGCCGTGTTCAACCAGGGCGTCGCCGGCCTCAAGCGCGTGTTGCGGACGGAGGCGGAGGTGTTCCTCTACACCGCCTCTGGCCACGGCGCCTGGGAGGCGTCGCTGCAGAACCTGCTGAGCAAGGGCGACACCGTCCTGGTGCTGGAAAGCGGCTGGTTCAGCGAGGGCTGGGCGGACATGGCGACCAACCTCGGCCTGCATCCCCGCACCGTCCGTGCCGACTGGCGCCGCGGCGTGGACATGGCCGCCGTGCAGACCGCCCTCAAGCTGGACAGCAATCACACGATCAAGGCCGTGCTGGCCGTCCACAACGAGACCGCGACCGGCCTGTCCATGCCGATGCACGAGGTGCGCGCGGCGCTGGACACCGCCGGGCACCCGGCGCTGCTGCTGGTGGACACCATCTCGTCGCTGGGGTCGCTGGACTTCCGCATGGACGAGTGGGGCATTGATGGCGTAGTCGGCGGCAGCCAGAAGGGCCTGATGCTGCCGACCGGCTTCAGCTTCACCGCCGCGTCGGCCAAGGCGATGGCGGCGCACGAGGCGGCGAACCTGCCGCGCCACTATTTCAACTGGACCGTGATGATGCGCCGTCCGCAGCGCAGCTTCGTCGGCACCATCCCGACCAGCCTGTTCTACGGCTTGCAGGAGAGCCTGCGCCTGATCGAGCTAGAGGGGCTGGATCAGGTCGTGGCGCGGCACCACCGCCTGGCGGAGGCCGCGCGCCTGGCCGTCCGCGCCTGGTCCGGCAACAGCGGGCCGCAGCTTTATGGCCTGGACCCGGCGCGGCTGTCGGACAGCGTGACGGCGGTGATGATGCCCGACGGGCACGACGCGAACGCGATGCGGAGGGTGGCGCTGGACCGCTTCAACGTGTCGCTGGGCGGCGGCCTGGGCAAGCTAGACGGCCAGGTATTCCGCATCGGGCACATGGGCGACCTGAACGAGCCAATGCTGCTGGGCACGCTGGGCGCCATTGAGATGAGCCTGCGCCTGACCGACGTGCCGCATGGGCGCGGCGGGGTGGACGCGGCGATGGACTGGCTGGCGGCGGCGTAGGCGCGGCTACCCGGCGGGCGGACGCCAAAGCGGGGCGCCCCGATACAGGTTCATCAGCGGAGGTTGCATCCTGACGCTTTCCAGCGTGGCGTCGCCCGCCATAATGCGGGCCGCTACCGGGGTTCCAGGCCAGGAACTCGTTGACGGACCATAGACCGGGATTTCTACGAGTGCGCTCATGCCGGGAGGTTACCGGACCGGCAGCCCCGCTGCCGCACCGGTCACGCCCCGCCCTCTCGCCGTAAGAACCGCCCGAACGCCTCCAGCGTCGCCTCGCAGACATGGTGCTCGATCCCTTCGGCGTCCTGCTCCGCGGCCTCGCGGGGCACGCCGATGGCCAGCAGCAGGTCCACCACCAGGCGGTGCCGGGCGCGGCTGCGCTGCGCCAGGGTCTGCCCGGCCTCGGTCAGGAACACGCCGCGGTAGGGGCGGGCGGTCGCCAGCCCTTCGCGCTTCAGCCGGCCGATGGCCTTGATGGCGGTCGCGTGCGACACGCCCAGGCGGCGGGCGATGTCGGTCGGGCGCGCCTCGCCGTCCATCGCCAGCAGGTCGGCGATCAGCTCGGCGTAGTCCTCCAGCAGGGCGGTGGACTGGGCGGACCGCGCCTTCTCGAAGCGGTGCGCCTGGGTGGGCACGGCGGGCATGTCCGCCGGGGCCGCATCCGCCGGGCCGGCCATCTCAGCCGCCTCCGAAGGCGGCGTCGTAGATCAGCTTAAGGTTCAGCCCGACGATCAGCGCCGTGGCCCCCCAGGCCAGCAACGCCACCGGACGCCCCACCACGAACCGGCCCATCTTGCGCCGGTCCGTCACGAACAGCACCAGCGGCACCACTGCGAACGGCAATTGCAGCGACAGCACGACCTGGCTGAACACCAGCAGGTCCGAGGTCCCGCGCTCCCCGTAGATCGCCGTCACCACGACGACCGGCACGATGGCGATGCCGCGCGTCAGCAACCGGCGCATCCATTGCGGCAGGCGCAGCCGCAGGAAGCCCTCCATCACGATCTGCCCGGCCAGGGTCGCCGTCACCGTCGAGTTCAGGCCCGATGCCAGCAGCGCCACCGCGAACAGCGTGCTGGCGATGCCGGCGCCCAGCAGCGGCGACAGCAGGGCGTGCGCCTCCCCGATCTCCGCCACCTCCTGGTGCCCGCCGGTGTGGAACACCGCCGCCGCGACGACCAGGATGGCGGCGTTGACGAACAGCGCCAGGGTCAGCGCCACCGTGCTGTCCACCGTCGCCCAGCGGATCGCCTGGCGCCGCCCGGCGTCGTTCCGCTCATAGGCCCGGGTCTGCACGATGGAGCTGTGCAAGTACAGGTTGTGCGGCATCACCGTCGCACCCAGGATGCCAATGGCCAAATAGAGCATTCCGGGGTTGGTCAGCACCTCGGCCCGCGGGACGAACCCGCCCAGCACCGCCGCGACCGGCGGCGCCGCCAGCGCGATCTGCACCGCAAAGCACATGGCGATCACCAGCAGCAGCGCGCCGATGAACGCCTCCAGGAAGCGGAACCCGCGCTGCATCAGCCACAGCAGCAGGAAGGCGTCCAGCGCCGTCACCAGCGCGCCCACGACCAGCGGCATCCCGAACAGCAGGTTCAGCGCGATGGCGGTGCCGATCACCTCCGCCAGGTCGCAGGCGATGATCGCCACCTCGCACGCGATCCACAGCAGGATGCCGACCGGGCGGGGGTAGCTGTCCCGGCACGCCTGTGCCAGGTCGCGGCCGGTGGCGATGCCCAGCCGGGCCGACAGCGCCTGCAGCAGCACCGCCAACATGCTGGACACCAGCACCACCGACAGCAGCGTGTAGCCGTACTTGGAGCCGCCGGCGATGTCCGTCGCCCAGTTGCCCGGGTCCATGTAGCCAACCGAGATCATGTAGCCCGGCCCGGCGAACGCCAGCATCCGCCGCACCCAGCTTCCGCCCTGCGGCACCGGCACGGTCGCGTTCGACTCGGGCAGGCTAGCCGCGCCGGGGCTGGCCCGCCAAGCCTGCGGCTCCAGCGTGGTTCCGGCCGGGGAGATGTCGTTCATGCTATACGGTCCGCTTCAAGTCTGATGATGCAGCCTTGGCTACACTGTAAGGCACGTGCGGACAAGTCCCGGCATCGGCCTTTGGCCAGGCCCGCCAGTGTGGATGGCGGGGTGGGCGGGGAAGGCGTGACAGAGTGGTTGCGGGCCTGGTCCCGGGCAGCCCGGGTTTGCCGCGCATCGCCGCTGCCTGGCCTGGACGCTTCGCTGCGGCAGGACGGGCTGGCAGGGCGCCCTGCCAGCGGCTCTGGATCGCCGGGGGCAATCCTGACCTTGATGGCTGCCGTGCCCGTTGCCAGCCGCTGCGGCGCCAGGGTGAGACGGCACGGCTTGCGCTGCGTGGACCAGGCCAAAGCGGCCATGGCATTCAGGTCGAAGAGAACGCGGCTCTCCCGGTCGCAGGCACTGCTGTCCACAGCCGCTCCCTGAACGGGATGACGGGTCATCCAGCCTTGAAATCGGGCAGCGTATGTTTCAAGTAAAGTATAATCATCGACAGGCCGGGCCGGTCTGGTTTATGTGTACGCTGGTGTAGGCTGGGGCGTGTCTTGGAAAGTGGTTTCGGCAAAACAATGGGCGACGCGTTCGACAAGGAAGACGGCGCGGCCCGCGACGGTCCAAGCCACGGGATTCCCCGCCACACCCGCCGTTTGTCGGACAAGGTGCTGGTCGCTTTTCACCATGCCTGCGACACGTCCGACCTGGAAGTTGCGGAGCAGTTGCTCGCGACCCTTGAGATGATGCTGAGCCGGCGTACGCCGAACCCTGACAGCAACCGCCGCCGCAGCATCGAGAGTCTGGTCGCCGCCCATGAGCGGCTTTGGCACCTGCGGCATCCCGACACGGAGAACTGACCTCCGTCGGCGGCTTGGTGACTTTTGCCGGCAGCGGTAGGGTTGAGGGCAGGGGTCACACCATAAGCGCGGCACCCCCGCGCAGCACAGCGTCCGCCTCCGGTGTGTAGGCGCCATCATCGCAATGCAGGACCAGTCCGGACGCCACGCGGTCCGGCCCGCGGCTGCCCCTGCGGCCCTGCACCACCGCGAGCCGGGCCTCCCGCCCCGCCTTCGGCCATAGCGGCAGCAGCGCCAGCCCGCCGCATCCCGCGCCATGCAGCGCCCGCAGCCCGCGGGCGGCGGCTGCACCCGGCAGTATTATGGTCACGGTGCCGCCGGGCCGCACCGCCGCGGCCAACGCAGCCGCCCACTCCTCGATGCCGGATTCGCGGGCCTGCCTGGCCAGGACCCGCCGCCCTTCCGGGGACGGCGTGCCGGCGGGATCGTGCCAGGGCGGGTTGGCGAATGCGTGGCCGAACGCGCCGGGCGCACGCAGCGCCAGCGTGTCCATGTCCAGCACGTCCATGTCCAGCACCGGCCAATTCGGCAGCCCGTTGTCCCGCAGGTTGACGCGCGCCAGCGCCGCCGTGTCCGGGTCCAGCTCGACGCCCGTTCCCTGCAGCCCCGGCACGCGCGCCGCCAGGCACAGCAGCCCGGCGCCCGCGCCCAGCCCGGCCTCCAGCACTCGGTCGCCGGGGCGTGCCGGGACCGCTGCGGCGAGCAGGACCGGCTCGATTCCCGTGCGGTGGCCCTGCGCGGGCTGCCGATACAGGACCCGGCCGCCCAGCAGGGTGCCGGCAGTCGTGTCCACTATGCCTCCCCGGCCTCCTGCAAGATGCGCCGGGCCAGGGCCTCGTCCTCCGGCAGCACGGCGAGGCGCCGGGGTATGGCGCCGATGCTGCCCTCCACGGCGCTGACGTGCGCGTCCAGCAGCACGCTTTCGATCCCCGCGTCGCGCAGCAGCGCGCCCAGGAAGCTGAGGCGGACGGGGTCGTTGGACAGCAGCAGGGTTCGCATGGCGCGATGTCGCACGGGGCGAAGGCGCCTGCCAGGCGGTCCCGCTTGCCTTGACCCATTTTCCGGGCCGCCGATATGGTGGGCTGCGGCTTGCCACCAAGCCGGGCCGTTGGCGCCGGGTGCGCCCGGCGCGACGAGATCAGGTCGGGAGTCCAGCTTGGGCGTTGTCACCACCACATCCCCGCTACCCGGCGCCGGCCAGGATAGAGGGACCGCGCCTGATGCCTTGCAAACGCTGGTCGCGCTGGTCGGGCCGGACCTGCAAGCCTGCAACCGCACCATCGTCGCCCGCATGGACAGCCCGGTTGCGCTGATCCCGCAGCTTGCCGCCCACATCGTCGCCGCCGGGGGCAAGCGGCTGCGCCCGCTGCTGACGCTCGCCGCCGCGCGCATGTGCGGCTACGACGGCGCCCGCCATGTCCACTTAGCCGCTTGCGTCGAGTTCATCCATACCGCGACCCTGCTGCACGACGACGTGGTGGACGAGAGCCTGCTGCGCCGCGGCCTGAGCAGCGCCAACGCGGTGTTCGGCAACAAGGCGTCGGTGCTGGTGGGCGATTTCCTGTTCGCCCGCAGCTTCCAGTTGATGGTCGAGGACGGGTCGTTAAAGGTACTCGGCATCCTGTCCCACGCCGCCGCGACCATCGCGGAGGGGGAGGTGCTGCAGCTCGTGACGCAGAACGACCTGTCCACGTCGGAGGAGCGCTATCTTGACGTGGTGCGCGGCAAGACCGCCGCCCTGTTCGCCGCTGCTTGCCAGGTCGGCGCCGTCGTCGCCGACCGCCCGGCGGCGGAGGAGCAGGCGTTGCGCGACTACGGCATGAACCTGGGGATCGCCTTCCAGTTGGTGGATGACGCGCTGGACTACGCGGCGGACCAGGTTACGCTTGGCAAGACCGTCGGCGACGATTTCCGGGAGGGCAAGATCACCCTGCCTGTGCTGGCCGCCTACCAGGCGGCCGATGAGGAGGAGCGGGCGTTCTGGGTCCGCACCATCGGAGACAGCGACCAGCGCGACGCCGACCTGGACCGTGCGATGCGGCTCATGGCCCGCAGCGGCGCCATCACTACGACGCTGGACGGCGCCGCGCGGTTCGCGGACGGCGCCAAGGCGGCGCTGGCAGTGTTCCCGGACAGCCCGATCCGCCGGGCGCTGGAGGACGTGGCCGACTATACGATAAGCCGGGTAAGCTAGGCGCCACGAACGTCGCCCTGCGCCCGCCTGCGACGACCTGGGACGAGTTCCCGGATCAGGCTGCGCGGCAACAAGGCGGCATAAGCTGGCGCTGACCGTTACGCCGCCGCCAGCCCTTCCCGCCGCACCTGCGTCGTCAGCTCGTCCAGCGCCGCGCCGACCCGGTCCAGCATCTCGGTGATCTCCGCCTCCGTGATGATGAGCGGCGGGCTGAACGCCAGGCTGTCGTTCGGCAGCCCGCGGGCGATCACGCCATGCGCCTCGCACAGCTTCACCAGCCGCGCGGCCATCTTGAGCTTGGGATCGAAGTTGCGCCGGGCATCCCGGTTCTCCACCAGCTCGACGGCGCCGATCATGCCGACGCCGCGCACCTCGCCCACCAGCTCGTGCCCGGCGAAGCGCCGCCGCAGCTCCGATTGCAGGTGCGGCCCCACGGCGCGCACATGGTCCACCAGCCTGATCTCGTCATAGATCTTCAGCGCCTCGATGGCGACGGCCGCCGGCACGGGATGGCCGCTGTAGGTGTAGCCGTGCCCGAAGGTGCCGATCTCGGCGCTCTCCCGGGCCAGGGCGGCGAACACCCGCTCCGTCACCATCACCGCGGAGATCGGCAGGTAGGCCGCCGACAGCGCCTTGGCGCAGGTCAGGATGTCCGGCTCCATCCCGAAGGTCTGACTGCCCCAGTAGTTGCCGGTGCGGCCGAAGCCGCAGATGACCTCGTCCGCTACCAGCAGCACGTTATGCCGGCGCAGCACGGCCTGGATTTTCTCGAAGTAGCCGCGCGGCGGCACGATCACGCCGCCCGCGCCCATCAGCGGCTCGGCGAACATCGCGGCCACGGTGTCCGGCCCTTCGGCGACGATAAGCTTGTCCAGTTCCTCCGCACAACGGGTGGCGAAGGCGTCCTCGGACTCGCCGGGCAGGCCGGCGTGGTAGAAATGCGGCGTCATCGTGTGGATGAAGCCCGGCAGTGGCAGGTCGAAGCTGCGATGACTGTAGGGCAGCCCCGTCAGCGACGCCGCCGCGACCGTCACGCCGTGGTAGCCCTTGATGCGCCCGATCAGCTTCTTCTTGTTCGGGCGGCCCAGGGCGTTGTTGTAGTACCAGATCATCTTGACGGCGGAGTCGTTGGCCTCGGAGCCAGAGTTGGCCAGGAACACCTTGCTCATCGGCACCGGCGCCCGCTCGATCAGCATCTCGCACAGGTCAATCAGCGGCGCGTGCGACTTGGCGGTGAAGGCGTGGTAGAACGGCAGCGTCCGCATCTGGTCGTAGGCGGCGCGGGCCAGGCGCTCGTTGCTGAACCCGAGGCTCGCGCACCAAAGCCCGGCCACGCTCTCGATGTAGTCGCGCCCGGCGTCGTCCCAGACGCGCACACCCTCGCCGCGGGTGATGATCATGGGGCCGTTGACCTGATGCGCGGCCAGCTCGGTGAACGGGTGCAGCGCATAGGCGACGTCCCGGGCGGCCGGGGAGTTGGCGCGTAGGGCAATGGGGGGAGGGGTCATGGCGGGCCTGCTCAATGGGACCCCGGGAGACTACCGCTTTCGGACCGGCAAATGGTATCCAAATCCGCAACGCAACCGCGTTTCCTGCTCCCTCTCCCTCCGGGAGAGGGTCGGGGTGAGGGAAACGGCAAGCGCCGCTCTCTATCAAAAAGAGCGTCAGTCTATTAATGACGATGGCTAGCTTTTGCGGCTTCCCTCACCCCGGCCCTCCCCCGGAGGGAGAGGGAGCAGAAGCAGGCCACCTTTCACATGCAGCGGCCCTGGCCTGTTCCTTAGGCTAGCAGCCCCACCGCCAAGCACGCGCCCAGGGCCAGCGCCACCACAACAGCCAGCCAGCCCGCCGACATCGTCCACTCGGGTTCGCTGAGCGGGTCCTGCTCCTCGTAGGGCTTTTCCGCGCTGGCCTTGATGACACCCACGGCGTCCCCGGCCATCACTTTGCCAGCTCCACGCAATACAGGCAGGGCGCCTGCGCGGCCTGGCCAAGCTGCGGGGTCATGCCGCCTCCCCGAGGTCGGCATGGAAGCGGTTGCCCGCGGTCGTTGCCTCGACGTGCCCGGCGCGTATGCACCAGTCGCCGAACCGCTCGCCGCTCTGGCGCCCCGCGGCATAGCCGTGGAACAGCGGGCCAAGCGTGCCCAGGATCGCGGCATGGTCCACGTCGCGCCGGTGCAGCTTGTTGAGCCGCGTCCCGTCGAACGCTCCGCCGAGATACAGGTGGTAGCGGCCCGGCCCGCGCCCGACCATCGCGACCTCCGCCAAATAGGGCCGGGCGCAGCCGTTGGGGCAGCCGGTCATCCGCACCACGATCTCGTCGCCCGCCAGCCCGGCATCCGCCATCAAGCCGTCCAATGCCGTCACCAAGTCCGGCAGGTAGCGTTCGCTCTCCGCCAGGGCCAAGCCGCAGGTCGGCAGCGCCACGCAGGCCATCGCGCGCTGGCGCAGCGGCGACACGCCGCCGTCCAGCCCGTACTCGGCGAGTGCTGCGACGATGCCGGGCTTGTCCTCCGGCGCGACGCCCGCGATCACCAGGTTCTGGTTGGCGGTCATGATGAACTCGCCGCGGTGTATGTTGGCGATGGCGCGCATGCCACTCATCAGGCGGCGGGCAGGCGTGTCCATGACGCGGCCGTTCTCCACGAACAGGCCGAAGTGCCAGGTGCCGCCGGCCTCGTGCCAGCCTAGCCGGTCGCCGGTGCTGGTGAACGACGCGCCGTGCGCGGGCGGCAGGGCATAGCCCAGGTGCCGCTCGACCTCGTGGCGGAAGGCGTCCAGGCCCATGCGCTCGATGGTGTACTTTAGGCGGGCGTGCTTGCGGACGCTGCGGTTGCCCTCGTCCCGCTGCACGCGCACCACGGCGTCCGCGACGGCCAGCGCCTGATCGGGCGTGCAGTGGCCCAGGGCGTCGCCGGTGCGCGGGAAGGTGTCGGCCTCGCCGTGCGTCATGCCCATGCCGCCGCCGATCAGCACGTCATAGCCGACGGTGACGCCGTCCCGCACGATGGCGACCAGGCCGAAGTCGTGGGCGTAAACGTCCACGTCGTTCTGCGGCGGCACGGCGATGGCGATCTTGAACTTGCGCGGGAGGTAGGTCAGGCCATACAGCGGCTCCTCCTCCGGCTCGCCGCCAGCGACGAGCTGCTCGCCGAGCCAGATCTCGTGCCAGGCGCGTGACTTCGGCAGCAGGCCGTCGCTCAGCGTGTGTGCCATCGCCAGGGCCGCGGCGTGGGCCGGACCCTCATGCGGGTTGCTGGTGGCGATCACGTTGCGGTTCACGTCGCCGCAGGCGGCGATGGTGTCCAGCAGGGCGTCGTTGATGGCGCTGATGGCAGGCTGCAGGTTGCCCTTGATGATGCCGTGATACTGCACGGTCTGCCGGGTGGTCAGGCGTATGGTGCCGTTGGCGCGCTCCCGGGCGATATCCTCCAGTTGCAGCCACTGCCCCGGCGTCACGCGCCCACCGGGGATGCGCAGGCGGGCCATGAAGCTCAGCGCCGGCTCCATGCGCTTGCGCCCGCGCTCCGCCCGCAAGTCGCGGTCGTCCTGCTGGTAGATGCCGTGAAATTTGGTGAGCTGCGTGTCGTCGTCCGCAAGCGCGCCGGTCCAGGACTGGGTCAGCCCCTCGGCGATGCCGCCGCGCAGGGCGCGGCTGCGGACCTTGATGCCCTCGTTCTTGGAGGGGGACGCCACAGAGGGGGGCGCTACGTTGGTGTCGGGCATGTCTCGTGCCTTTCTAGTAAACGTCGAGCAGGTAGCGGCCGGTGCGCTTCATGCCATCAAGCTGCGCTTCGGCAGCCTCGGCGGTGACGGCGCCCTGGTCGGAGATCACGTCGCGCAACATGGCGTGGACATCCTTCGCCATGCGGGCCTGGTCGCCGCAGACGTAGACGTGCGCGCCGTCCTGCATCCAGGCGTGCAGGTCCCGGCGCTGGTCCCACAGGCGGTGCTGCACGTAGCTCTTGGCGTCCTGGTCGCGGCTGAACGCCAGGTCCAGCCGGGTCAACAGGCCGCGGGCCAGCAGGTCCTGCCATTCGAGCTGATACAGGAAGTCGTGGGTGTACTGCCGGTCGCCGAAGAACAGCCAGCTCCGCCCTTCGATGCCCAGCGCGTCGCGCTCCTGCATGAAGGCGCGGAAGGGAGCGACGCCGGTGCCGGGGCCGATCATGATGACGGGCACCGCGGGGTCCGCAGGCAGGCGGAAATGCGCGTTGGGCTTCACATACAGCGGCAGGCCGTCGCCGACCCGGCGGCGGTCCGCGATGTGCGTGGACGCCACGCCCGAACGGTCCCGCCCATGCGCCTGGTAGCGGACGGCGCTGACGAGCAGGTGCGCCTCCTCGCCGACCAGCTTCTGGCTAGACGCGACGGAGTACAGCCGCGGCGGTAAGCCCCGCAGCAAACCCGTAAGCTGCTGCGCCGTCAGCGTGTTGGGATACGCCTCCAGAAGATCCACCACATGACGGCCCGGCAGGAAGGCCGCCAGCGCCCCGGCGTCCCCGGCCAGCGCCGCCAGCTTCTTGTCGCCCGTCAGGTCGGCCAGGCCGCGCACCAGGTGCCCGGTCAGCGTGCTGACATCATGCTTCTGCGTCAGCGCCGCGTGCAGCGCCGCGTCCCCCGACAGCCCGGCGGCGGACAGCACGGCGTCCACGGACGCCGGGTCGTTGTGCGGCAGCACGCCGATGGCATCGCCCGGCTCGTACATGAGGCCCGAGCCATTCAGCGACAACTCGACATGAAAGGTCTGCTTGGCCGAGCGGCTGCTGTTCAGGTTCACCAGGTCGGTGATCTCGGCCTGGAACGGGTTGGCCTTGTCGTACTCCGGCGCGACGGCATGGCCGAAGTCCACATGGATGACGCTGGCCGCGGCCGGCGCGTCCTGCTCGCCACGGAACTCCTTGAGCGTCGTCGCCAGCCAAGCGGCTGCCGGCGCCTCGTAATCCAGGTCGAGGTCAATGCGCGGCGCGGCGCGGCGGGCGCCTAGCGCGGCCAGGCGGTCGTCCAGCACGCGGCCGGTCTCGCAGAACTGGGCATAGGCGCGGTCGCCCAGCGCCAGCACGGCGTAGCTAACGCCCTCCATGCGCGGCGCGGCGTCGGCCATCAGCGCACCCAGCAGGCCCGTCGCGCGCTGCGGCGGCTCGCCCTCGCCCCAGGTGCTGGCGATCACCAGCAAGTTGCGCGCCTTGGCCAGGTCGGCGGGCGCGGCGTCGGCGGCGTCCAGCACGCGGGCGGCGAAGCCCAGACGGCCGGCATCCTTGGCGGCACGCCGGGCCAACGCCTCGGAGTTGCCGCTCTCGGTGGCGAACAGCACCGTCAGCGCCGGGCGGACCACAGGGGCGGCGGCAACGGCCGGGGCGGCGGTCGCAGCCTCGATCCCGGCCAGGAAGCCGCTGAGCCAGCTACGCTGCGTCGGGCTGGTCGCGCCGATGACGCTGTTCAGCGCGGCGATGGCGTCGGGCGGGAAAGGGGCGTTGGCGGGCAGGGCGGTCATCGGGTGATCCTCACAGCAGACCTGTTCATCACAGCAAGCCCATGCGTTCGACGGCAACGACAGCGCCGAAGGTCAGCACGGCAATGGCGGCCATGCCGGAGACGGCGACCACGACGGGCCGCCATCCCTGCGCCTGCAGGCCGCGCAGGTCGGTGGACAGGCCGACGCCCGCGAACGTCAGCAGGAACGCCCAGCGGGAAAGCGACGCCAGGTCCGCCGACTGCGCCTTGGTGAAGGCGCCCAAGGTCGCCAGCAGCGAGATCGCCAGGAAACCCAGCACGAACTTCGGGAACTTGGCCCACAGGAACGCGGCCTTGTTGCCGATCCGCTCGCCGTCGCCGCGGGCGGCCCAGTAGAGCGCGTAGCCCAGCACGACGAAGCCGATGGTGGCATTGCGCGTGGTCTTGGCCAGCACGGCGTAGCGCGCGGCCTCGTCCGAGAAGATGGCGCCGGCCGCCGTCGCCTCCGCCGTGTTGTCCACCGCCAGGCCGACCCACAGGCCATAGGCATGATCGCCCATGCCGGCCAGGTGCCCCACCAGCGGGAACAGCAGCAGGCTCGCGGCGCCGAGCAGCAGGATGGCGCCAATGGCGAGCGCCACATCCTCGTCCTTCGCACGTATGGCGCCGCGGGCGGCGATGATGGCGGACACGCCGCAGATGGAGCTGCCGATGGCCAGCAGGCTCACCAGCTTGGGCCGCAGCCCGAACCGGGTGCCGAGCCAGGTCATGATGAGGATGGACGACGCCAGCTCCAGCGCCACCAGCACCAGCGAGGTGCCGCCGAGCCGCAGCACGTCCCCCAGCAGGAACCGCACGCCGAGCAGCACGATGCCGAGCTTCAGCCAGAACTCGTAGGTCGCCACCCCGGCGCGGAAGATGCGCGGGACGCCGAAGACGTTGGCGATGACCAGGCCGTACAGGATGGCCCACAGCACGTATTCGATGTTGGGCACCGGCGTCGCGTGCGCCTTGCCCCAGGCGTTGATGGCGCCCTCGGTCAGCTTGCCGGCGTATCCGATGGCGAGCAGCAGCGCCAGGCCGGGCAGCAGCGCCAGGCCGCGTGCCAGGATGCCGTCAGTGCGCGCGGGTGCGCCGAGCGCCGCGCCGCTCATCTACCAGCCCACATGCGGCAGGACGCCGACCCAGGCCAATCCGGCCAGGGCCATAGCCAGGAGCGTGGCAAGCCAGTCCGCGGACAATGCGCCGAGCGGGGCAGCAGGCGGCGGGGCATCTGTGGTGGACATGGCGACCGGGAACTCCCTCAATCCCAGCGGAATAGGAGGATCGTTCTTGCAGATGCAATATCGGGGCGTCAGAAAGCAGGTTTACGTCTGTTTCACCGCGGAGTGGCAGCAGACCATGCTACGAAACGGCATTGGCCCGGCAAGCCGTTCCTACGTCGCGGGTTCACCGCTGACGGGATCGGCGCCCTGGGCCTGCACCAGGGCAGTGACCTCGGCGATGCAGGCGTCCAGGGCCGCCGGGTCGGTGCCCTTGGCGACCAGCGCCACGCCGCCGCCGGTCTGGCGGTAGAACGGGTAGCTGCCCAGGTCCAGCGCCGGGAAGCGCGACTGGATGCCGCCCAGGCCCTCGGCGATGGCGCCCTCCATCAAGCCGATGGCGTGGACGGCGCGGGACTGCACCGGGGTGCCGCCCTGCAAGGTCGGCAGCAGGTTGGCGAACATCGCCTGCATGATGCGCGGTACCCCGGCCATCACATGGACGTTGCCGACGGTGAAGCCCGGCGCGATGGAGATCGGGTTGTCTATCAGCGTGGCGCCGCGCGGCATGGTGGCCATGCGCTGCCGGGCGGCGTTGAACTCGCCGGGCTGGTAGTGACGGTCCATGCGCGCCCACGCCTCGGGATGCGGCTCCCACGGGACGCCGAAGGCCGCGGCGACGCACTCGCTGGTGATGTCGTCATGGGTGGGACCGATGCCGCCGGTGGTAAATACATGGTCGAACCGGGCGCGGCACTCGTTAACAGTGGTGACGATGGTGTTCGGCACGTCCGGGATCACCCGGACTTCGCGCAGTGGCATCCCGATCCCGCCCAGCCCGGCCGCGATGTGCCGGATGTTAGCGTCCTGGGTGCGGCCGGACAGGACCTCGTTGCCGATCACGAGCAGGCAGGCGGTGGGATTTGTCATAGGTATCCTATAGCACCTTCTCCCTCTCCTTCCGGGAGAGGGCCGGGGTGAGGGAGGCCGCGAGAGCTGGGGCCGGGCGAGCAGCACCGGGGCAGTCCACTAAGCTGGACCATTTGCGCTTGCCGCTTCCCTCACCCCGGCCCTCTCCCGGAGGGAGAGGGGGCAGAAGCTATAGGAAGTCGCGCAGCAGCGGTATCAGCGGCAGGTCCGCCGGGGGCATCGGGTAGTCCGCGAAGCGGGCCGGGCGCACCCAGGCCAGGGCCTGGCCTTCCCGGCCCTCGGGCCGCCCGGACCAGCGGCGGCACAGGTATAACGGCATCAGCAGGTGGAACCGTTCGTAGGCGTGGCTGGCGAAGGCGAACGGCGCCAGGCAGCTTGCGGCGACATCTATGCCCAGCTCCTCTCGCAGCTCGCGTATCAGCGCGGCCTCCGGCGTCTCGCCCGGGTTCAGCTTGCCGCCGGGGAACTCCCATAGCCCGGCCATGCTCTTGCCCGCCGGGCGCTGCGCCAGCAGCACGCGGCCGTCCGGGTCTATTAGCGCGCAGGCCGCGACCAGGACCAGGGGCGTGTTGCCGGTCGGCGCCGGCTTCTCCGGTGGCTTCTCAGGCGGCTCGTCCGCAGCCGGCACGGGGACCAGATCGCCGCGCACAGCCTCGAAGCGGATCACCGGATGCTCGCCGCCGCGGGCCAGGAAGCGCTCCCGGCCACGCCCGGTCTCGCGGAAGCCGATGCGGCGCAGCACGGCGGCAGAGGCCAGGTTGTCCAGCGCGACATGCGCCACCAGCCGCTCGACCGGCAGGTTCGCCAGCGCCCAGCGGCACGCCGCGCCCGCCGCCTCCGTCGCCACGCCATGCCCCCAGAAGCGGCGGCCGACCCAGAAACCCAGGCTCGCCGCCCTCGTGCCGTCGGCGCTTCGCTTGCCGTCCAGCCGCAGGCCGACGCAGCCGACCACCATCTCCCGCCCGGCGTCCTCCCCGGTGATGGCCAGGTGGTAGCCGGTCCCGGCCTCCATCTGCCGGGCGGTGGAGGCAATCCAGTCGTCCGTCAGGCGGCGCGGATAGGGGAAGGGCAGGCGGGACAGCATACGCACTACGGCCCAGTCGTTGACCAGGCGATGCACCTCCGCGGCGTCCCCGGCGTGCAGCGGGCGCAGCAGCATCCGCCTGGTCGGCAGCGGCGGGAAGCGGGGTTCCTCGGGGATCAGCAGCAGTGCCATAGGCACAAACCTTGCTGACACGCCGCCCTAGAAGCAAGGCCCAAGTCACTCTAACGGCGGGTTTCCCGGCGGTGTGGGCGGGACGCTACACACGCCCCTGCATCAGGCCGACCCTGGAGCGCGGCTACATCCGGCCACCTACCTGACCGGTAGATATGCCCGCGAAGACAAGGGCTGGAGCAGGGGCGGCGCGTCCATCGCACCCATTGCGCCCTAACTGCGGTAGCTGCCGTTGATCTCGATGTAGCCATGGGTCAGGTCGCACGTCCAGGCGGTGCCCTGGCCCTTGCCGAGGCCCAGGTCCACGGTGACGCCGATCTCCCGGCCGCGCATGTGCTCGACCACCGGCCCCTCGTCGTAGCCCGGCACCACGCCGCCGTCCCGCGCCATCCAGGTGCCGCCGACGCCGACTGACAAGCGGTCCCGGTCCGCAGGCTCCCCGGACTTGCCGACCGCCATCACGATGCGGCCCCAGTTCGCGTCCGCCCCGGCGATGGCGGTCTTGACCAGCGGCGAGTTGGCGACGGCCATAGCGACGCGCCGGGCGGACTTGTTCGACACGGCGCCAGTCACGTCTATGCGGACCAGCTTCTGCGCGCCCTCGCCGTCGCGCACCACCTGCAAGGCAAGGTCCAGCAACACGGCGTCCAGCGTGTCGCGGAACACACGCAGCGCCTTCTTGCCGTGCTGGCCGACCTTCTCATGCTGCGCCTGGCCGGTTGCGAACATCAGCACGGTGTCGCTGGTGCTGGTGTCGCTGTCCACCGTCGTGCAGTTGAAGCTGCGGCGCACGCCGCGGGCCAGCATGTCCTGCAGCACGCCGCCGGGCAGCTTGGCGTCGGTGAACACGAAGCACAGCATGGTCGCCATGTCCGGCGCCACCATGCCGCTGCCCTTGGCGAAGCCGCTGATGCGGACCGTGGCGCCGCCCAGTTGCGCCGTGCGGGTGACGCCCTTGGGGAAGGTGTCGGTCGTCATGATGCCGCGCGCCGCCGCCTCCCAGCCGTCGGGACCCAGCGAGGCATGGAGCGCGGGCAGGGCGGCGGTGATGCGGTCATGCGGCAGGATCTCGCCGATCACGCCGGTGCTGGCCACGAACACCTCATGCGGATGGCAGCCCAGCATCTTGGCCGCGGCGTCCGCCGTCGCCTCCACCGCGTCCATCCCGGCGCGTCCGGTGAAGACGTTGGCGTTGCCGGCGTTGACCACGACGGCGCGGGCGTGGCCGTGGGACAGTGCCTTGCGGCACCAGTCCACCGGGGCGCCGGGGCAGCGGTTGCGGGTGAACACCCCGGCGACCGTCGTGCCCGGCGGCAGCTCCGCCATCATCAGGTCGGTGCGTCCCTTGTAGCGTATGCCGGCCTCCGCCGATCCCAGCCGGACGCCCGCCATCGGCGGCATGTCCGGCAACGGGACCGCAAGCGGCGAGGTGGCCAGCGCCATCGCTACTTGCCCGGGGCCGGCGGCGCGGCGGGGCGCACGGCAGGCGGCGCGTTGCCCGGCGCCGCAGGTGCGCCCGGCATCTGCTGCGCCGGCGCGTCCACCATCGGCGTGCCGTCCAGGTTGAACTTCTGCACGGGGATGCCCTGCTTGGCGGCGGCCAGCACGCGGGTCACGCCCTCCTGGATCAGTTGCTGGCGCACCTCGTCCCGCACTTGCTCGAACGCCGGGGGCGGCGCGGTCCGCAGGCCCTCAAGCTTGATAACGTGCCAGCCGAAGCGGGTCTTGACCGGCACCTCTGTGATGGCGCCGGGCTGCAGGTTGAAGGCGGCCTCAGCGAACTCGGGCAGCATGTCGCCGCGCTTGAAGAAGCCGAGGTCGCCGCCGTTGGTGCTGCCTGCCGGGTCGGTGCTGTTCTTTTTCGCAAGCTCGGCGAAGTCCGCGCCGCCCTTCAGCTCGGCGATGACCCTCTTGGCCGTGTCCTCGTCGGCGACCAGGATATGGCGGGCATGGGCCTCCGGCTCGCCGGCCTTGCCGGCGATGTCGCGGTCGTAGCGGGCCTTGATCGCTTCGTCGGTCAGGCCCGGCGCGATCTCCCGCGTCAGCAGGGCGTTCTGCAACGCGGTGTCGGTGGCGCGGGCGACCTGGCGGCGCACGGCAGGGTCGCGGTCCAGACCGTCGCGGCGGGCGGCGATGACGATGGCGCGGCGGTCCACAAGCTGGTCCAGCAGCATGGGGAACAGCACCGGGGCGGGCATTCCGCGCAGCTCCTCCGGCAGGCCCTGTGCGGCGTCCGACAGCTCGGAGGCGTGTATCTCCTCGTTGCCGACACGGGCCACGATGGGGTCCGCCGGGGCGGCGGGCGCGGCGGCGACGGCGGGTGCGGCCGGCTGCGTCGGCGGTGCGGCGGGCGGCGTTGCCGCGGGGGTGGCGGGCGCCGGAGCAACAGGGCTGGCGGGCGGCGTTGCCGCAGGGGCAGCAGGCGGTGCGGCGGGGCGGGCGGCAGGGGGTGCCGGGCGCGTTGCGGGCGCCTGGGCCAGGGCGGCGGCAGTGGTGCTCAGCAGCAAGGCCGCGGCGGCGGCGGGCAGGCTTGGACGGCGCATGGAAACCTCTGGACGGTCACGGGGGCGGGATGGTGGGACAATGCCTCATGGGCCGGGACCGGACAAGGCGAAGTAACGGCTTCCTGCTCCCTCTCCCTCCGGGAGAGGGTCGGGGTGAGGGAGGCCGCAAGCGCCAGCGTTGGTCTTGCTGGACCGTGTGGGCGCCGCGGTTTGCTGAACTAGGCGCTTGCCGCTTCCCTCACCCCAACCCTCTCCCGGAGGGAGAGGGAGCAGGAAGCGTTAGGCCATCTTGCCGTGGCAGTGCTTGAACTTCTTGCCGGAGCCGCAAGGGCAGGGCGCGTTGCGGGACACGTTGCGCCAGGTCGCGGGGTCGGCCGGGTCCACGGCAGGGTCCGGCGCGCGGGCCAGGGCGGGGCGGGGGCGCTCCGCCTCCATCACGTCGCCGCCGGCATACTGCGCCTGCGCGGCAGGGTCCGAGTATTGCAGCCCGGCCTGCGGCATCGGCTGGAACGCCTCGGCCGGCGGCGGCTCCTGGCCGATCTCCACGCGGGCCAGCATGGTCGTCACCCGCTCCTTGAGATCGTCCAGCATGGCGTTGAACATCGAGAACGCCTCGCTCTTGTACTCGTTCAGCGGGTCGCGCTGGCCGTAGGC
>JAABUN010004231.1_pt1 | contig 20052 bp, 18 predicted proteins | sample 5559311 | NCBI WGS metagenome assembly JAABUN01 (sample SAMN10711877, study PRJNA513370) | rock metagenome | isolation source: Antarctica rocks | place: Antarctica: Victoria Land, Siegfried Peak sud
GCGCACTACTCGGCCGAGCTGGGAGAGCCGTTCGCCACCGCAGGAATGTGCCTGTACCGCGACGGCCGGGACAGCGTGGCCTGGCACGGCGACCGGTTTGGCCGAGGCAGCGAGCACGACACGATGGTGGCGATCGTCTCGATCGGTGCGCCCCGGGCGCTGGCCTTCCGCCCGCGCGGCGGTGGACCCGGCACGCGATACGTCCTGGGGCATGGCGACCTGCTCGTGATGGGCGGATCCTGCCAGCGCACCTGGGACCACGCCGTCCCCAAGACCAGCCAGCCGGTCGGTCCGCGGATCAGCATCCAGTTCCGCCCGCGCGGCGTCCGCTGAGGACGTGAGCGTCCGGCAAGTCCAGGTACCCGCCCGGGATGGCACGGGCGTAACCCTTGCCACGACATACTGGCGGTATGTCGTCGCCTGACGCCCTGCCGACGGTGCACCTGCTGGCCGGCCTCAACGGCGCGGGCAAGACCACTCATGCGAAGCGGCTCGAGGCCACGGGTCCGGCCGTCCGGTTCACGCTGGACGAGTGGATGCTGCGCCTGCACGACCTGCGGTTCGATGACGAACGCTATCCAGCACGGGCGCAGGACTGCCGCGGACTCATCTGGGACCTCGCCGCGCAGACGCTCAGGACCGGCACCGACGTGGTCATGGACTGGAACCACTGGAACCGCGAGCGTCGTCACCGATCGCGTGAGCTGGCCATCGCCGCAGGAGGTGTCCCACTGCTGCACTGGGTGCAGGTCCCGATCGAGGTGGCCATCGCCCGGTCACAGGCACGCAGCGAAGACGGCGAGAAGCACGCTCACCGCTTGGATGCGGCCAGCATCCGGCATCTCGCCTCGATGTTCGAGGAACCGGGCGACAACGAGGGTATACCGTTGCGGCGGGTGACCCTTGTGACCTTTCCTCAGCGCAGCAACGCTCAGGAGCAGTGACCCGCCTCCCGCTCCAGACTTAGACCGTCCTCGCGCGCTGGCTCCCAGGGACTCAAGCGCACCATTCAAACAGGCAAACTGGGCGCCTCCCAGCGGGTTTGCTCTCATCTGCCCCTGTTTGCCTGTTTGAGTGACCACCCAGTGCGGACGGACTGCGGCGGGCCCGATCAGGGAGCCCACCAGGGCGCGGACCGCGGCGGACCCGATCAGGAGCCCAGCAGGTCCCGCACCTGCGCGGCGGAGTCGCAGCGCAGTGCCCGCTCGGCGAGGTCCTGCAGCTCGAGAAGGCTCGTGGCACGCAGCGCGGCCTTGACCTCGGGCACCGTGGCCGCGGTGGCGCTCAACTCATCGACACCCAGGCCGACCAACAACCTGGCGACCTGCGGATCTCCCGCGGCTCCACCACATACCCCGACCACCACACCCTCCGTGACCTCGTCGCACAGCATCCGGATGAGCCGCAGCACCGCCGGGTCGGCCGAGTCGAGCAACCATCCCAGCGCAGCGTTGCCGCGCTCGGCGGCAAGGGTGTACTGAGTGAGGTCGTTGGTGCCGACGCTGACGAAGTCGAGCCGGCGCGTGAGCGCCTTGGCGCGCAGAGCCGCGGCCGGCACCTCGATCATGATCCCGACCTGCAGCCCGTCCGGGCGGCCCGCGCCGCTACGCCCGGCTGCCTCGTCGAGCCGGTCCAACGCCCAGTCGACCTCCTGCACCGTGCCGACCATCGGGAACATCACCCGGAGCGGCTGCTCGCGGGCCACTTGGCACACCGCGTCGAGCTGGTCCACCAGCATCTCGGGGTGCTCACGGAACGAGCGAAGACCACGCACCCCAAGGAAGGGGTTGGTCTCCGGTTGCTGCGGCAGGAACAGCAGCGGTTTGTCGGCGCCGATGTCCCAGGTCCGGATCGTCAGCGACTGACCCTCCATCGCCCGGGCGATCTCACGTAGCGTCGCGACCTGCTCGTCTACGGTCGGCGCCCGGTCCCACCCGCCGAAGACCGCCTCCGTGCGCACCAGCCCGGAGCCCTCGGCTCCCTGAGTCAGCGCGTGGGCGGCCTCGCCTGCGCCGCCGAGGTTGGCCTTGACGATGACGCGATGCCCGTCCGTCGTCACGGCCGGCTGCCGGGCCCGGGCCTGCGCCTCCCGCCGCGCGTGAGCGCGGTCCCGGATGAGCTCCTCGATCCGCGACTGCTCGGCCGCCTCGGGCTCGACCACAAACATCCCGTCGCGCTCGTCGAACGCGATCATCGTGCCGCTCGACACGGCGGCCCGCTCCCCCAGGCCGGTCAGCACCGGCACCCCACGGGCCCGGGCGATGAGCACACCGTGGCCAGTCGCGCCTCCGCGCAGGGTCGCCACCCCGAGCACCCGGTGCGGATCGAGCGTCGTGGCCGTGCCCGCGTCGAGCTCGTCCAGCACCAGGATGCCGGAGCTCGTCGAGTCAGGCTCAGTCAGCCCGAGCAGCGCTCGCTCCACCCGATACATCAGGCTGCGCACGTCTTCAGCACGATCCCGCTGGTAGGAATCGGTCAGGGTCTCGAAGTCGCCGGCCACGTGCTGGGCGGCCTCATGCCAGGCGTGCGCGGCGGGTCGCCCGGTCGCGATCGCGTCGTAGGCCGGACCGGTGAGCGACGGGTCGTCCGCGAGCGCCGCGTGTGCCCGCAGGATCTGGGCAGCCTCGGTGCCGCCGGCCCCCGCCAGCGCGTCTAGATCGATGCGGGCTGCCGCCAGCGCCTCGTCGAGCCGGTCCCGTTCACGACCGGGGTCACCACTGTCCTGGTATGCCGTCAGGTCGGGTGCGACGGTCCGGCGCAGCGCCGGTCCGATGGCCACCCCCAACCCGGACCCCATCGGCTGCGCAGACCGGTCGGGCGTGGGCGGAGCTTGCGGACCGCCGTCGACCCGATCGCCGAAGCCCTGTGCGGCGAGCCCCTGGATGTCGTCCAGAACCTGCTGCGCACCCTCCCCGCTCACTGAGAGCTCGATGCTCTGCCCCTCCAGCACCCCCAGCCGGGCGACGGCGCTGAGACTTCTTGCATCGACAGGCCCCGCCCCCGAGTCCGGGTTGGCGACCCGGACCTGAGCGTCGGGGTGGCGGTTCACCAGTGCCACGAGTCGCGCCGCAGGGCGGGCGTGCAGGCCGTGCGGGATGTCCACACACACCCGCAGCCGCAGCCCGTCGTGCTCACTGGAGGGGTCATCCAGGTCTTCCGGCTCCGCTGCTGGACGGTCGCCCACGTGGTCACGCTTGGCATCCAGGCCACGGGCTGCCTCGCTCGCGACACCGTCGAGGTCACTGCCCGTGGCCGCCGTCACCACGGCGGCCACCAGGCCCTCGACCAGGGGTGCGCTGGACAGTCGCGTTCGCTGCGCGACCGCGGGGTCGACCAGCTCCAGCGCCATCTCTGCGGACAGCACCGCGCTGCCCAGGTCCAGCAGGACCAGCACGCCGTCACCGGCCGAGGCCTCGTCGGCACGGCCGATCGCCTCGGCCACAGCCACTGCATCGGTCCCCGTCGTGTGCTCATCCAGCCCCGCGGCTACCTCGACGGCTGGTCCAGACCCCTCATCGACCATCTCCGCGGCCAGCGCCGCCGCCGCGGTGCCGAGGGCACAGCTGTGACTGACGACCACGATCCCGATCACGGTGCGGGCCGCTCAGGCCAGCGTGCGCGCGGCCGACTCCAGCAGGAATGTGGTGCTCGCGGCACCGGGGTCCTGGTGGCCCTTGCTGCGCTCACCTAGGTAGCTGGCTCGTCCCTTGCGGGCCACCAGATCGGTCGTGGCATCTCGACCCTGCGCCGCGGCCTTGGCCGCGGCTTGCAGAGCGGCGCTGACGTCCGCATCGGCATCCCGGGCGACGCCGTAGGCCTCCAGCGCCGGCGACCACGCGTCATACATCGTCTTGTCGCCGGGCTCGGCCTTGCCGCGGGCCAGGACACCCTTGACCCCTGCCTCCAGCGCGCTGCCCAGCTCGGCGGTGCCGGCGTCCTGCACACCCGCGAGCGACCCGGCCATCCGTAGGAAGAAGGTGCCGTAGAGCGGCCCGGACGCGCCGCCGACGGTGCTGACCAACGTCATCCCGACCTTCTTGAGGTAGGCCTCCGGGGAGCTGAACTCCTCCTGGTCCAGCGCTGCCACCGCAGCGGTGCCGCGGGCCATGTTGCTGCCATGGTCGGCGTCGCCGATGGCCCGGTCGAGGTCGGTCAGGTGGTCCGCCTGCTCGGCGATCACCGAGGCGAAGTCGGACATCCAGGCCTGGAAGGAAGCCAGGTCGGACATCAGACCCCCCACCGCAGGCCCGCGGTGTTTACCGGGGCATCCCAGAGCCGCACGATCTCGGCATCGGCGCGCAGGATCGTCAGCGAGCAGCCCGCCATCTCCAGCGAGGTGATGTAGTTGCCGACCAGCGACCGCGCCACGGTGATCCCGGAGCCGGACAGGATCTGCGAGACCTCGTGATACATCAGGTACAGCTCGATTAACGGGCTGCCGCCCATGCCGTTGAGCAGCACGACGACGTCGTCGCCGCGGCCCAGGCCCAGATCGCCCACAACCGGGTCGACGAGGAGCTGGGCGATCTCGGCGGCCGGCGCCAGGGCTTTGCGCTCGCGCCCCGGCTCGCCGTGGATGCCCACACCGACCTCCATCTCGTCGTCCGCGATGTCGAAGGTCGGCTTGCCCGCCGCCGGGACGGTGCACGACGTGAGCGCGATGCCCATCGAGCGCCCCGTCTCGTTGACCCGGCGGGCCAGGTCGGCGCACTCACTCAGGGAGCGGCCCTCCTCGGCGGCAGCGCCGACGATCTTCTCCAGCAGCACCGTGACCCCCACGCCCCGCCGGCCGGCAGTGAAGAGCGAGTCCTGCACGGCGACGTCGTCGTCGGTGACCACCGAGACAACCTCGACACCGGCGTCGGCGGCAGCCAGCTCGGCCGCCATCTCGAAGTTCATGACGTCGCCGGTGTAGTTCTTCACGATGTGCAGCACCCCCGCGCCACCGTCGACGGCGGCGGTCGCCGCCATCATCTGGTCGGGCACCGGGGACGTGAACATCTCGCCGGCGCAGGCCGCGTCGAGCATGCCTACGCCTACGAAGCCCCCATGGAGCGGTTCGTGACCCGAGCCACCACCAGAGACCAGGCCGACTTTGCCGTCTCGCGGCCCGTCGGCACGGTAGATGATCTTGAGGTCGTGGTCGATGCGCAGTAGGTCAGGGTGAGCGGCGGCCATCCCAAGCAGGGCTTCGGCGACCACGTCAACGGGGTCATTGATCAGCTTCTTCACGGGTCTCACTCAACCACGTCCCCGGGGCTGTGACCAGCAGAACTTTCAGAAGCCCAGACGCTGCAGCTGCTTGGGGTCGCGCTGCCAGTCCTTGGCCACCTTGACGTGCAGGTCGAGGTGGACCCGCTGGCCGAGCAGGGCCTCGATCCCGATGCGCGCCTGCGTGCCGACATCGCGCAGCCTGGACCCGCCCTTGCCGATGACGATGGCCTTCTGACTGGGCCGCTCGACGAAGACGTTGACGCGCACGTCCAGCAGAGGGTGGTCCTGCGGTCGGTCCGGCCGGGGCACCATCTCCTCAACGACCACCGCCAGGGAGTGCGGCAGCTCGTCCCGCACCCCCTCCAGGGCGGCCTCACGGACCAGCTCGGCGATCATCACGATGTCCGTCTCGTCGGTCAGCACGTCGTCGGGGTAGAGCGCCGGGCCCTGCGGCAGATAGGAGGTGAGCACGTCAGCGAGCTCGTCGACCTGGTCGCCTCGCACCGCCGAGCAAGGCACGATCTCGGCCCAGTCACCGAGCTGGTCGATGGCCACCAGATGCTCGGCCATCTTTTCCCGGCCTACCAGGTCAGACTTCGTCGCAATCGCCACGACCGGCACCCGCCGGGCCCGCTGCAGCTGGGCCAGGTCCGCGGTGATGAACGCGTCGCCGGGCCCAGGTCGTTGGTCGGAGGGCAGACAGAAGCCGATCACGTCAACCCCGAGCAGGGTCTCGCGGACCACGTCGTTGAGGCGCTGTCCCAACAGGGTGCGCGGGCGGTGCAGGCCGGGAGTGTCGACCAGCACCAGCTGCGACTGCCCGGTGGAGCGGATGCCTCGCACGGCATGCCGGGTGGTCTGCGGCTTGCTGGAGGTGATCGCCACCTTGTGCTGGACCAACGCATTGGTGAGGGTGGACTTGCCCGAGTTGGGACGGCCCACCAGGCAGGCAAAGCCGGAGCGGTATGTCGTGTCGCCAGTGCTCATCGGCCGCTCCTCCTCCGCTCCTGTTCGATGCTCTTGCCGTTCTGGCCACGATGCGCCGAGGCGACCGTTGACCCCGACCCCATCATGCCCGGTCCCGACTCGCCACGGGGACGCTGCTCCCCGTCATCCTCCCTTGCGTCCGCGCCCTCAAGAGCCACATGCTGCCTCACAGCCTGGGCATCAGCGTGATGACCGTCACCGCCCGCCTCAGCGCTGTCCTCGTTGGTCCCGTCCGCCTGATCCGACGGATCCGACTCGTCGTCATCGAGCTCTCGCACGATGACCGTGGCCACTCGCCGGCGCCGGCCGGCCATCCGCTCGGCGGTCAGCTCCAGACCGGCGACCTGCCCGACCGAGCCGACGATCGGCACCATCCCGAGGGTCGCGGACAGCAGCCCACCGACGCTGTCGGCGTCCTCGGTGTCGATCTCGACGTCGAACATCTCGGCCAGGTCGTCCACCGGCATCGTCGCGGGGACCCGCACCCGGCCGTCCTCCAGCTGCTCAACCTCGGCGACGTCCCGGTCGTACTCATCGGTGATCTCACCGACGATCTCCTCCAGGATGTCCTCGATGGTGATCAGGCCGGCGGTGCCGCCGTACTCGTCGATGACGACGGCGAAGTGCAGACGCTCCTGCTGCATCTCCCGCAGCAGCTCGTCGACGACCTTGCTCTCGGGCACACGCGAGACCGGGCGCATCACCTCGGGGACTTTGACCGAGGCGGCTTGCTCGCCGTGCGCGTTGACCTGCCGGGCGGTGTCCTTGAAGTACAGCACGCCGAGCACGTCGTCGCTGCCCTCCCCGATGACCGGCACCCGGGAGAAGCCGGAGCGCAGGAACAGCGACATGGCCTGGCGCAGCGTGCGGTCCTTGGAGATGGTCACCATGTCCGGGCGGGGCACCATCACCTCTCGGGCCACGGTGTCTCCCAGCTCGAAGATCGAGTGGATCATCTGGCGCTCCCCCGCCTCGATGACCGAGCTCTCCCCAGCCAGGTCGACTAGCTCGCGCAGCTCGGCCTCCGAGGCGAACGGACCTTCGGCATACCCTCGACCGGGTGTCACGGCGTTGCCGAAGGTGACCAGGACCTTGGCCAGCGGCCCCAGCACGGTGCGCAGCAGGGAGACCACGGGGGCGGCAGCCAGGGCCACGCTCTCGGCGTGCTGGCGCCCGAGTGTGCGCGGGGAGACGCCGACCCCGACGAAGGAGACCACCACCATGATCGCCGTGGCGATGAGCGCGGTCTGCCAGTGATTGTCGGTCTGCGTGTCGACGGCCACGGCCACAGCGACCGCCGTCAGCGCCTCAGCCGTCACCCGCACAAAGGTGGCCACCGCGAGGTAAGGGGCGGAGTCTTTCACGATCCGCAGCAACGCGGGGGCTGAGCCTCGGCCCTCCTCGACCAGCTGGGCGGCTCGGTGCCGGGATACCCGCTGCAGGGCCGTCTCTGCGGCGGCGAGCAACGAGGCGATGAGGGTCGCGGCCAGGGCGACGATGATCAGTGGGGTCACGGTATGAGGTCTCGGTCGGTGGGTGGGGCGGGTCAGCCCGCGTCGGGGCGCGGGTTGGGCGCCGCGGTGGTGGTGCGACCCCGCTGGGCGAGGTAGGTCAGCAGCAGGGTGCGCTGCAGGTCGAACATCTCGTGCTCACCCTTGGGGTCGGCGTGGTCGAAGCCCAGCAGGTGCAGGATGCCATGGGTGGTCAGCAGCAGCATCTCGTCGGCCACCGAGTGACCGGCCTGTGCGGCCTGCCGGCGAGCGACCTCGGGACACAGCACCACGTCACCGAGCACGCCCTCCGGACTGCTGAAGTCGTCGCCGCCCGGGCGCAACTCGTCCATGGGGAAGCTCATCACGTCCGCGGGCCCGGGCAGGTCCATCCACTGCAGGTGCAGAGCCTCCATGGCGGACTCGTCGACCAGACTGATCGCGAGCTCGGCGAACCGATGGACCTGCAGCTGGTCCAAGACGTAGCGGGCCAGGTCGTGCAGCTCCTGCTCGGGGACGACGCTGGGGACCACGCCGGACTCGTTGAGGATCTCGATGCTCACCGTGCGCTCCGCGCCGGACGCGGTCGCTCACTCCCCCCGTTGTCCGACTCGTGCCGGCCGTAGGCGTCGACGATGGCACTGACCAGGCGGTGCCGCACCACGTCCTGGCTGGACAGGTCGGCAAACCAGACGTCATCCACACCGTCAAGGATGTCCTTGACCACGCGCAGCCCGGAGGTGGTGCCACCCGGTAGGTCGACCTGGGTGACGTCACCCGTGACGACCATCCGGGAGCCGAAGCCGAGCCGGGTCAAGAACATCTTCATCTGCTCGGCCGAGGTGTTCTGCGCCTCGTCCAGGATGATGAAGGCGTCGTTGAGGGTGCGTCCGCGCATGTAGGCCAGCGGGGCGACCTCGATCGTTCCGGAGGCCATCAGCCGCGGGATGGAGTCGGGGTCGACCATGTCGTGCAGCGCGTCGTAGAGCGGGCGCAGGTAGGGGTCGATCTTGTCGTTGAGGGTGCCGGGCAGGAAGCCAAGCCGCTCCCCGGCCTCGACGGCGGGGCGGGTCAGGATGATCCGATTGACCTGTTTGGCCTGCAGCGCCGCGATGGCCTTGGCCATCGCCAGGTAGGTCTTGCCGGTGCCGGCGGGGCCGATGCCGAAGACGATGGTGTGCTTGTCGATGGCGTCGACGTAGTGCTTCTGTCCCAGCGTCTTGGGCCGGATGGTGCGGCCACGGTTGCTGACAATATTCATCGTCAGCACGTCGGCGGGCCGGTCGGCGGACTGGCCGCGCAGCATACCGATGGAACGCTCGACAGCGTCTCGGTTGAGCGGCTGACCGGCCCCCACGATCGCGATCAGCTCGTCAATGAGCCGCTCCACCAGGGCCAGGTCAGCCGGCTCACCCATCAGCCGGAACTCGTTGCCGCGCACGTGCACGTCGACCTCGGGGAAGCTGCGCTCGATAGTGCGCAGCAGCTCGTCACGCGGCCCGAGCAGGGTCACCATTGCCACGTCGGGCGGGATGACGACGGTATGGCTGGGTGCTGGCGTGGGCGGCTCCGCTCGGGGTGGGTCAGTCATAGGCCCTCAAGTCTACCCGCCGACATGGGTCCACCCGCTGGGTGCGCCGGCTATCAGCGCCGGGGGCCTCACGTCGGAGGCCGAACGAGTGGCCCCAGTTGCTCCCCGCCAAGGACATGCAGGTGCACGTGCGGCACCTCCTGGCCCGAGTCGGGGCCAGCGTTGCTGATCACCCGGTAGCCGGACCGGGCGATCCCCTCGACCTCGGCGACCTGCCCGGCGACAACGGCGAGGTCGGCGGCCCCCTGTGCGTCGACCTCGGCCAGCTGCGCCAGGGTCTCGTGGTGCTCCCGAGGGATAACCAGCACATGCACCCGGGCCTTGGGCGTGATGTCGCGAAAGGCCACAGTGGTGTCCGTCTCCAGCACGATCTCGGCCGCAACCTCACCGGCGGCGATGCGGCAGAACAGGCACTCAGTCATAGCTCCCGACCCTAGCCCGGGTCCGGGCCGCCGTCAGGACCGACAAGGCAGCGGCGAACAGCCCGGCCGCGGTGACCGCGGTGAACGCCATCCGGGACGACCCGGCATACACCGCGGTGAAGGCGGCACCGGCCCCAGCGAGGACCAAAGCACTGGCCAGCGACTCGCTGACCTGCAGCGCCGAGGAGTTGGCGCCGACCAGGGCCGGCGGCGACAGACGAAGCGTCATCAGCGAGGTCGTGGGGTAGGCAAAGCCGATCCCTAGCGTCGCCCACCCCCAGATCACCAGGATGGTCCAGCCCGGCCAGTCCAGCAGCACCGAGGCCACCAACAGGACGGCACCACCGAGGGTGACGGCACAGCCGCCCAGCAACAGCCGGGAGCGGTCGCTGTGGTCGGCCATCCGACCCTGCCACCAGGAGCCCGCGGCCCAAGTGACCGAGCCGACAGCCAGCACGGCGCCCGCCGCCGTCGGGGTGTAGCCGTGCAGCCGTTGCAACAGCAACGGCAGGTAAGCCTCGGAGGCGATGAAGGAGGCACCGATCAACCCCCGGGTGGCGATGACCGAGGGCAGTCCGCGGCACAGCCGCAGCGTGCCGGTCGGCAGCAGCACCGCGGCCGCCACCACGAGGAGCAGCACCACCGGAGCGCCCACCAGCACCTCGCGGGCGCTCACCCGGTCACCTGCCAGGTTGAGCGAGGCCACGCTCGCGGCGGCGATCAGCGCCCAGACGATGGTCAAGGGGCGCAGGTGGGGCGCGTCCCCGGTCGGTGCGGTGCGAGCCAGGGCCGGCCGGAGCACCCACAGTGCGATCAGCGCCAGCGGGACCACTCCGAGGAAGACCCAGCGCCAACCGACGTGCTGTGTCACCGCACCGGCGAGCACTGGCCCGGCCAGCCCGGGCACCACCCACGCCGCGGCCAGCAGCGAGAAAACCTTGGGCCGCAGGGCGTCGGGCACGGTCTGGGCGATCACGACATACACCGCGACGCTGGCCAGCCCGCTGCCCAGCCCCTGCACGCCCCGTCCGGTGACGAAGACCTCCATGGTGGGCGCGAGCCCGGCGATCGTGAGCCCACCGGCGAAAGCCAGGCAGCCGGCCAGCACGACCGGGGCAGGGCCGTGGTGATCGGACCACCAGCCGCCCAGGATCAGACCGACGACGCTGGCGGCGACGGTGGAGGCGAAGGCCAGCGCGTAGAGCGCCAGGCCGTCCAGCTCGGCCGCGACCGTGGGCATAGCCGTGCCGACCGCGATGTACTCCAGTGCCAGGATGGCGACGAGACCGGTCGCGCCGATGCTGACGGCGCGCAGGTCGGGGTGCCACACACCTCCGATTTCCGGCCCGGTCACCGCCAGCGGGCCTGGGCGGACAGCACCGCGATCGCCGCGGACCCCGCTGTCGACGTGCGCAGCACAGTCGCGCCGAGCCGGACGGACTGGGCACCAGCCTGCGTGAACGCGGCCAGCTCGTCGGGGGTGATCCCGCCCTCGGGGCCGACGACCATCAGCACCTCACCGTGCTCAGGCAGCGTCACCTCGGCGAGGGGCTCGGTCGCCTCCTCATGCAGCACCACAGCCAGCTCGGCGGCGGTGATCCGGTCGGTCACGGTATGCCGATCGGCCAGGTCGCCGAGCTGCGGCACCCGGGCGCGGCGGGCCTGCTTGGTCGCGGCGACCAAGGTCTGGGCCCACTTGCGCTGCCCCTTGACGGCGCGGTCACCGCGCCAGCGCACGATGCTGCGGTCGGCCTGCCAGGGCAGCACCTCGTCCAGCCCGAGCTCAGTGCCGATCTCGATGGCCAACAGGTCACGGTCGCCCTTGGCCAGCGCCTGGATCAAGGTGAAGCGCGGGTCAGACACGGGCTCGTGCGTGATGGTGGCGACAGTCGCCTCGAGCGAGGCCTTCGCGACCGCGGTCACTGTGCACTGCGCCAAGGCGCCCGAGCCGTCCCCCAGCAACACGGGCTCGCCCGGCTGCAGCCGAGTCACGACAGCGGCGTGCCGGCCCTCCTCGCCGTCGAGGTGCAGGGCTGCCCCCGCCTCGACACCGGAGAGGCAACCCTTCGGCAGCAGGAACAGCGGGGCGCTCACCGCCCGCTGAACGCTTCCTTGAGCTTGCCGAAGATGCCACCCTGCGCAGGGGCCATCTGACCCTGCGGGCGGGACTCACCGCGGGAGGCGGCGAACTCGGTCAACAGCCGGCGCTGCTCTTCGCTCAACCGGGTTGGCACCTTGACATCGAGGTGCACGACCAGGTCACCCCGTCCTGCGCCCCGCAGGTGGGTCACCCCCGAGTCGGGCAGGGTGATGGTGTCCTGCGGCTGGGCGCCAGAGCGCAGATCTACCTCGGTGGGCCCGTCCATGGTCTCTACGGTCAGCGTGGCACCCAGCGCCGCCGCGGCCATCGGTACCTCGATGGAGCAGTGCAGGTCGTCGCCGCGCCGCTGGAACGTGTGGTGCGGACGGATGGCGATCTCGACATACAGGTCACCCGCCTCGCCACCGGCCGGGCCGACCTCGCCCTCGCCGGACATCCGGATGCGGGTGCCGCTGTCGACGCCGCCAGGCACCTTGATGGTCAGGTCCCGTCGGGTGCGGACCCGGCCCTCGCCGGAGCAGTCGAAGCACGGGTTCTCGATGACCTCGCCGAAGCCGCGGCAGGCACTACACGGCCGGCTGGTCATCACCTGGCCCAGAAAGGAGCGCTGCACCTGCTGAACCTCGCCGCGGCCACCGCATACCGAGCAGGTGCGGGTGCCGCTGCCCGGCCGGGCGCCGGAGCCCGAGCAGGTCGAGCAGTGCACTGCGGTGTCCACCACCAGCGTCTGCTCGCCGCCGAACACCGCCACGTCGAGGTCGATGTCAAGCTGGATCAGGGCGTCCTGGCCGCGCTGGGTGCGCGAGCGGGGGCCGCGCCCGGCGGTGGCCGTGCCGCCGAAGAAGGCGTCCATGATGTCGGTGAACGTGAACCCCTGCCCGAAGCCGGACTGCGCCCCGCCGTAGGGGTCCTGGCCTCGGTCGTAGGCGGCCCGCTTGTCGGCGTCGGAGAGCACGTCGTAGGCCTGCGAGACCTTCTTGAACTCCGCCTCGGCGTCGGGGCCGGGGTTGACGTCGGGGTGCAGCTTGCGGGCCATCTTGCGGTAGGACCGCTTGACCTCCTCGGCGCTGGCGTCGCGGGAGACCCCGAGGTCGGCGTAGTAGTCGTTCACGTAGGTCGTATCCTTCGTCGGTGGTGCAGGTGTCGGCTTGGGGGCGTGGGTCGCAGTGCAGGTCAGGTGTCCAGGATGGCGGAGACGTAGTGCGCGACGGCGCGCACCGAGGCCATCGCCATCGGGTAGTCCATCCGGGTCGGGCCGACCACACCGAGGCCGCCCGCGGGTCCGTAGGTCGTGGTGACCACGGATGTCGTCTGCAGCCCGGCATAGGGGTTCTCGGCACCGATGCTGACGGCCACCGCATCGTCCTCGAGGGTCGCCATACTCTGCATCAAACGCAACAGCACGACATGTTCTTCCAAGGCCTCCAGCACCTGGCCCAGGGAGGTGGGGAAGTCGCTACCCACGCGGGCCAGGTTGGCGGTGCCCGCCAGCAGCACCCGCTCCTCGGTCTGCTCCTGCACGGCGTCGGCGAGCGCGTCGACGACGGTGAGGGCGACGTCGCGGTCGGCCACGGGGACCTGCTGCAGGGCGGTATGCAGCAGCACCGGCACCTCGGTCAGCGCACGGCCGGCCGCGGTGCGGTTGATCAGACTGCGCAGTGTCGCGATCAGGGTTTCGGCCTCGGCGGTGATCAGGTCGCGCCCGGCATCCACGATCCGCTGCTCGACCCGGCCGGTGTTGACGATGAGGACGACCATCAGTCGGGTGCCACCCACGGGGACCAGCTCGACGTGCCTCATTGAGGAGCGGCTGAGCGAGGGGTACTGCATAACCGCGACCTGGTTGGTCAGCGACGACAGCAGCCGCACGGTGCGAGCGACGACGTCGTCGAGGTCGACCGCGCCCTCGAGGAAGCGGCGGATCGCGGCCTTCTCGGCGGCGCTCATCGGCTTGATCGCGGAGAGCCGGTCGACGAACATCCGGTATCCCGCGTCGGTGGGCACCCGGCCCGCACTCGTATGCGGCGCGGTGATCAGCCCCTCCTCCTCCAGCGCGGCCATGTCGTTGCGGACGGTCGCGGCCGACACCCCGAGGGAGTGCCGCTCCAACAGCGCCTTGGAGCCGACGGGCTCGCTGGTGCGCACGTAGTCCTGCACGATAGCGCGCAGCACGTGGAGTCGACGGTCCTCGCTCACGGGGTTCACCTCCTACGGGCCGGTCGGCTCCGGGCTTGGCACTCGGGGATCGCGACTGCCAAGTCTACGCGCTCACCGCATACCTGGATCTCCGCTGAACCACAGCCACCAACCGTTGTGCACCCATACCGGCGACGCCCGCGTCCGCGCGCACACCCCGCATGGGGGGATCGCCCTCACCATCGGCTGAGCAGCGAGTACGGCGCGACGAACATGTGCTCGGGTTCGCGCGGCAACAGCCACATCAGGTTGTCGACGGCCACCGCCTGCGCGAAGGCGGTGGCGCGTTCACGGTCGAGGCCGGCCGTACCGGTGAGCAGGTCGAAGCGGCGACGCATCGCACGCTCGACGTCGCCGGTCTCGACCAGGTCGCCCCATCTGTTGCGCAGCACTGCCACCACCTCGACCTCGGGCACTCCGGCGCGCGGCAGCGGGTCGATCACGACCCACCGGTCGGTCCGTGGGTCGCGCAGCACGTTGAGGTAGTGCAGGTCGTAGTGCACGAGTGTCAGGGCGCTCGCCGCGACGTGGGCGGCGAGCCCGTGCAGAGAGTCCAGCGCCCGGTCGACGACTCGGCGGGGCACAAGGTCAGGGTGGCTGGCGCGCGAAGACTCGATGCAGGCCCGCAGCCGGTCGAGCTCGGCAATGAGCTCAGGCACGTGGGGAGGCGGTGGCACCCCGGCCAGCGCCGCGATCGACTCGGCGATGACCTGGTCCGCCTCCGCGATCGGGTAGTCGGCCAGGCAGACGTCGGCGTCGAGGCGCTGCAGCACGAGCACCCCGTCATACTCATCGACTAGGGACACCACGCGTCGCCGGGCTGCGTCCGACTCTCCCCAGGCTCGCAGTGCCGCCCCCTCTGCCGACAGCGGTTGGTCGTCGTCAGGCACCTTGAGCACCCACTCCTGCCCGCGAGGTCCGCGCACCGGCCACACCCGTGAGGTCCATCCCGCCCACGGGTCGCCGTCCTGGCGCAGCCCCCAGTGGGCCAGGTATGCCTGTGGTGCAGCGTCCATGGACGTTCAGAGTGGCACACTCACACCCGTGAGCGACCGGTATGGAGCAGACGTGCTGTCCGGTGACTGGCAGGCACCCCGTCGTGGCCGCGCCCAGCCGGTTGAAGCCGAGCGGGGGCTGGTCGTCGAGGACGTCGACACCGGCTGGGTCGGCGCGGTCGTGCGGGTGGAGAAGGCCGGCGGCATGGTCGTCGTGCACCTGGAGGATCGCCGCGGTCGGCTCAAAGGATTCCCGCTGGGGCCCGGCTTCCTGCTCGACGGGCGGCCCGTCGTGCTGACCGCTCCGACGGCGGCCACCTCCGCGGCCCTGGCCTTGGCCCGACAAGCCGCCTCACGCACCGCCAGTGGGTCCCGCACCATGCAAGGGCACGCCGCCCGGGTGGCTAGCGGTTCGCGCCTCTTCGTCGAGGGGCGGCACGACGCCGAGCTGGTCGAGAAGGTCTGGGGTGACGACCTGCGCGTCGAAGGTGTGGTCGTCGAGATGCTCGACGGCGTCGACGACCTGTCGGCGGTCATCCGCGACTTCGCGCCGAGCCGGGAGCGCCGGATGGGCGTCTTGGTCGACCACCTCGTGCTCGGCACCAAGGAGCACCGCATCGTGCAGGACGCCGCCCGCCTCACCGCATACCGGTCCTTCGTCCGCGTCCTCGGGCACCCGTATGTCGACGTGTGGCAGTCCGTGCGGCCGCAGCGGCTCGGGCTCGACGCCTGGCCCGTCATCGCCCGCGGAACGTCCTGGAAGCACGGCGTGCTGGCACACTTAGGGTGGCCACACCAGACCCAGACGGACGTGGCCCAGGGGTGGAAGCGGATCCTGCGATCGGTGCGCTCGTACCAGGACCTGGAACCAACACTCCTGGCCAGCGTCGAAGAGCTGATCGACTTCGTCACCGTGGAGCCACAGGAATGAGGCAGACATGAGCAGCACCCCACCTCCCCCGCCCCCCTCGGACTCCTGGGACCAGCGGCCGTACGACGGCCCTTCTCAGCAGCACTACCCACAGCAGGGCCGCCCCCGTCAGCCCAACTCCGGGCAGCTGAGCCCATCGGAGGAGCGCACGTGGTCGATCCTGGCCCACCTGTCCGCCCCGATTGCGTTTCTGTTCAGTGTCGGGCTGCTGAACTTCGTCGGGCCCCTGATCATTTGGGCGATCTTTAAGGACCGCAGCCCCAAGGTCCGCATCGCCTCCGCGGGGTCGTTCAACTTCAACCTCAGCATCTGGGTCGTCAACATCGCGTTCGGCATCCTTGCACTGGTCACCCTCGGCGTTGGCCTCATCATCGCCATCCCGGCCTGGATCGCGACCTTCGTCCTGGCGCTCGTGCTGCACATCGTGGCCGCGGTCAAGGCCAGTAACGGCGCGGTCTACACCTACCCCTTCCAGATCCCGGTCCTGAAGTAGCGCACCGCGGTGCCGCCCGGCCGAGTCAGCGAGCCAGGACCTGCGATCCGGACACGGCCGGTGCCGTGGGTAGCCTGGGGGCTCGTGCTGGCCCTGACCGTCGGGCTGCTCGGCACCCTCGACGAGCCACCCGTCGCCGTCCTTACCTACGCCGGGGTGTGGGTGGTCACCACCGCGGGTCCGGGGATCCTGCTCTGGCGGGCCTTGAGCCGACCTGCCTCACTGGCCCAGGATCTCGGCTTCGGGCCGGTGCTCGGGCTCGCGCTGCTGCTGCCGGCGTGGGCCGTGGCGGTCTCGCTGCACCGGCCATGGCTGATGTGGCTGTGGCCGGCGGGCGTCGCGATCGCCTTTACGGCCGTCCCCTCCCTGCGCCGGCACTGGCGGCCACGGCGGGCGCCGCACCTGCGCACCCCCCTGCGGTGGCACGTCGCGATGGCGGTGGTCAGCGCCCTGTCGTTGGGGTGGCTCTACCTACGCCTGTTGCAGCAGATCACGTTGCCGCCGAAGGCCACCCACATTTTTCAGGACATCTGGTACGAGCTGTCCTTGGTGGAGGCGCTCGGCCGCTCAGTCGCCATCGACGACCCTGCGGTCGCCGGGGAGCCACTGCACTACCACTGGTTCGCCAACGCCCATGTCGCCGCGACCCAACTGCTCAGCGGTCTGCCGGCAGCTCCCGTCGTTTTCCACCTGTGGACCGTGGCCATGCTGATCTCACTGGTCTTCGCGACCGCAGCCGCCACCGACCGGATCCTGCGCGGACCCAGCGGTCGCGAGCCGGCCGGCGCGCTGTGGTGGCCGGGTCCGCTCGTGGTCCTCCTTGTCACCGTGACCCCCGCCGCGCTCTTCCTGAGCCGCCCCCGACTGCCCGGCATCGACAACGGCTTCGTGGTCTCGAGCACATCCGGGCTGCTCGCCCTGATCGTCGTGCTCGCCGTCACTGGTCCGGTCCTGGACCTGCTGCACGGCCGCTCCTCACGGCGGGCGGGCACCTGGGTGGTGCTCGCCGCACTGCTGCTGCTCAGCACGGGGACCAAGCCCAGCCTGCTGCCCGTCTTCGCCTGCGGCGGACTTATGGTGCTCCTGGTCCAGGGGGTCCAGAGACGCCACCTTCCGATGGTGCCGCTGCTGCTCACGGTGCTGCCGGTGGTCCTCATCGCGCCAGCCGCCCTCGTCGTCTTCGGGAGCACGGGGGGCAGCAGGGTACAGCTGCTGCAGGCCCTGGCTCTGGACCCCGCCTACCAGCAGAGCGCTGGCGACGCCGTGGGCCGAGCCGGTCACGGCGGGTGGCTGGCTCCTGGCCTGGCCGACGGTCCCAGGAGTATCTGGCCGGTTGCCCTGGCACTGTTCGCCCTGTTCGTGCTCACCGAGCTGCCGCGACTGATCGGACTGTGCGGCGCCGGTGCGCGTCAGACCCGCCAGGACCCCGGCACCTGGTGGTGCTTCGGGGTTGTCGGATCTGGATTCGTGGGTCTCTGGGTGCTGTCGCACCCGGCATACAGCCAGCACTACTTCTGGCGCATCGTCATCCCGCTGGGCGTGGTCCTGTCGGTGACCACCGCTATCCGGCAGCTGCCCTGGCCGCACCGTGGCACCGGCCGACCGGTGCTGGCGTTCGCGCTCGCCGGTCTGCTCACCGCCCTCGTGCTGCGCCTGGTCTTCGGTGACGCAGTCGTCGCCGCCGACCCCACCGAAGCTGTGTTTGCTCGACTCGTGCCGTATGCCGTCGCCGCGGGCGTGCTCGGCGCCTGCCTGCTGGTCTACCGCAGACTGTCTCGACGCGGGGTGGCGACCTACGTGGCTGTCGTCTGCTTCGTCTGCGGCCTCTCAGTCGTCGAGGCGATCGCCGACGTGGTGCCCCCCGCCCAGGCAGCACTGGCCGGACGAGCGACCGCCAAGACCGTGCCGCTGCGCTACGTCACGGCCGCGGAGCAGGAGGCAGCATCGTGGCTGCGAGAACATTCCGCGCCCGACGATGTCGTGGCGACCAACGTCTTCTGCGCTCCGCAACGCTACACAGCGGACTGTCGGCATGTGTCGTTCTGGCTGGCAGGGCTGACCGGGCGACAGCTCTTCCTCGGTGGCTGGGCCTACACTGGCGCCTCCCTTGCTGCATACGGCGAGGCTGTGGACCAGGAAGGGTCCTACCAGCAGGTGGCGGCACCGTGGCCGCAGCGACTGGAGCTCAGCCTTCGGGCCGTGCGCGACCCGTCTCCGGCCGACATCGCTACGCTGCAAGCCCAGGGAGTCACGTGGATCTACGCGGACCGCCGAGCGACGCCGGTCTCTGCCCGCCTGGCAAACATGGCAACCTTGCGCTATCGCAACGCCGACGTCCTTGTCTATCGGCTTGACATCGTCCTACCAGTGGAGGGGGCAGCACCGGATGGACCGCGCAGAGATCCGCAAGCTCGCTGAGCTTGAGGACGAGCACTGGTGGTACCGCGAGCGCCGGCTGTTGCTGGCTCGTGACATCGACGGGGTGCCGGCGGGACGGGCCCTGGACATCGGAGCCGCCGGCGGCGGCAATACGCGGGTGCTGCAGGGCGCCGGGTGGCAGGCCACGGCGTTGGAGTACGGCGCGGACGGCGCCGAGATCGCGGCTCAGCGCGGTCTGCCCGTCATTCGTGCGGACGCGACCGCGCTGCCTTATGCCGACGATGCGCTGGATTTGGTCGTCGCCTTCGACGTGCTGGAGCACATTGAGGACGACGACGCAGCGGTAGGCGAGATCCGCCGCGTGCTGCGCCCCGGTGGTCTCGCGCTCATCGCTGTGCCGGCCGACCCCCGCCTGTGGAGTGCGCACGACGAGGCTGTCGGGCACGTCCGGCGCTACACCCGTGCCGAGCTGGGCGACCTGTTTGCCCGGCACGGCTTCGCCGTCGAGACGCTGCGCTCCTGGAACGTCCTGCTGCGCCCCGTCGTGGCCTTCCGTCGGCGATCCTCCTCCGGCAGCGACCTGGAGCGGCTGCCCACCGTGCTCAACCACGCCCTGCGGGCCGTCGTCGCGCTGGAGCGCAGGCTCCCGGTGGGCGGGCGGGCGGGGGTGTCCCTGCGGCTGCGGGCCCGGGCCGGGTGAGCGGCATCGGGGTCGCAGGTGTCGGGATCAGCGCATCTGCGTCAGTGGCATCGGGAGTCAAGGGCGACGGGCTCAGACCAGCGCCGAGGCCAGCAGCCAGTGCACCACCGTGTCGGCCAGCAGGCGTCCGCGCCGGGTGAGCCGGGCCCGGCCCCGGACGGCCGCCGTGCCGTCGAGCAGCCCGTCGGCGACCAGCCCGGCCACCGCGTAGCGGCCGGCTGACCCGAGCACGGCGAGGTCGAGCCCCTGCTCCAGCCGGATGCCGAGCAGCACCCGCTCGTCGGCCCGCTGCTCCTGCGTCAGCACCTCTCGGGCCTGACCCGGGCTGACCCCCTCGGCCAGCCGGCCCGCATACGCGGCAGGGTGCTTGACGTTCCACCAGCGCACCCCACCGATGTGGCTGTGCGCGCCCGGACCGATGCCCCACCAGTCGTCGCCGCGCCAGTAGGCCAGATTGTGCCGGCACTGCGCCTGCGGTCGCAGCGCCCAGCTGGAGATCTCGTACCACGCGTACCCGGCCTCGCGCAGCAGGTCGTCGGCCAGCTCGTACTTG
>JAABUN010004232.1_pt1 | contig 20041 bp, 13 predicted proteins | sample 5559311 | NCBI WGS metagenome assembly JAABUN01 (sample SAMN10711877, study PRJNA513370) | rock metagenome | isolation source: Antarctica rocks | place: Antarctica: Victoria Land, Siegfried Peak sud
CGAGGCCAAACGGGACATCATCCGCGGGGCCGTTCGCCGCTACCTCCGCCACCCACGAATCACGCTACCGCAGCCGGCAACTGCGTAACTCCTATCTGTGTCGTTGGTAGGTATACCACACCGAGACGACCCATGCGTACCGACGCCCGCCCGGCCTTCCGCCTGAACCTGCTCGAACTTGAGGGGCGGGACGTGCCGGCGTCGTGGTTCAGCGTCACTGCCCCCACCCCGGCGGAGGGGACGGTCGGCGTCACGGACGCGGTACACACCGGGGAACTGACGCTTAACCCGGCCTACCCCATCGAAAACGGGGCCGTCAAGGTGTTCGCGGCCGATCCGGTCGAAGCGGCCGCGCTGGCCCTGGTCGGGACCATCCACGTCGAGTTGGGCGGCGTGTCCGCCGACTACGTGTTCGGGCCGGCGACGGTCGGGTCGGCGGCCGAGTTCCAGCCGTTCACGCTGACGGCCACCGGGTCGGCCGTGTCGATCGGCCTGGAGGACATGGCCGGCCTGCCGGGGGCGGCCCCGGACTGGGACCGGAACGACAGGATGTTCACGGCCGTGACGGCGTCAGCTCAGAACGGGGGCGTCGTCACGTTCGAGGGGACGATGCAGGACACTTCGGGTCAGACAGCGAAGGTCACCACGACCGTCACCCTCGGCACGGACGCCCATCCTAACCTGTACAAGTGGAATTATCACGTCCAGAACACGAGCTTCGACCAGACCCGTACTCCGATTGATGGGATCGGCCACTTCGTGGTGCAAGTGCCGGCGCGCGATCAGGTCCAAATGATGGGCAGTTCCGTGAGCTGGCCGGGGTACGCGGACGGGACGTGGATCTCCCAAATCGACACGGATGTCTACTGGAACGCGCCGGGCAGTGGGTTGCTGCCGGGCGCGGCGGCGGACTTCTACTTCTCCACGGTCCCGCTGCCCATCGTGGCCACGACCGCCGAGATGTGGAACCCGGACGTGGCGAGCGGCGGCACCGGCCCCGCCAAGGCACCGGCCGTCCCGAAGGCGGACATCGACATCGTGGGCAAGATTCGCGTCGGCGATGCGAAGAATGGCGTGGAGACGGTATTTAGCGAGGCGAACGAGGATACCATCGGCGGGCTGGTTGTCCGGCGGGTGGACGACAACAACGCGCCGCGGCAGCAGATCAGCGTCGAGAAGCTGAAGGACGCGGCCAATGTGGAGGTCGTGGGCGGCAAGGTCGAGGTCACGACGCAGGGCGGGGTGGAGTTATATGATGCGGCGGCCGGAGGGAAGAAGGTGGCGTCCAAGACGGTGTATGACAACGCGAACCTGCCGGTGCAACTCTGGGTGCAGGGGGTGGCCGGGAGCGGTAAGATGCGGGATGTCAAGATCACGGCAACGCCGGTGGGAGCGGGCGAGAGCGACGACGTGTCGTTCACGGTGCTGTGGGTCGACGTTTCGGTGAACACCGACCCGACGAAGACCGTGTCTGCGAACAACGACAAAAAAGACACGTACTTCAACGGCACGCTCGACAAGAATGGCATCAGGACGCTGAACCTCGGGCCGAACAGGTACGTTCCGCCCCTCGGGAACGGGATAGCATGGGGGGTGGAGGGCAAGGGGAGTGTGTCGCCAAGCGACTTCGACTACCCGGGGAGTGACCTGCGCCTCACCCAGGACTGGGAATACGGGTTCTACGCGACCGGCCGGCCCGACCAGACCTCGCCGTTCGCGGCGGACAACCCGAAGCCGGCGTACCGGGACGACAACCTCCTCGACTCCGCCGGGAACATTTACATGCTTGACAACCCCGGCATCGATTTCCCCGGGCAGGGCAAGCCGCAAGGCTTCATCTATCGCTTCCGAGCCAATCTCAAGACAACCGCGAGCATCACGATCAACGGGGCCACCGTCCGTGCAGGTAACATCTTCGAGTGGTTCGTGCGTCTGAGCATTCGTCAAAATGGTGCTGGCGTTGCAGGACAATGGGCACTCATAGACCCGGCCGACGTTAACGGAGATAACCAAGCCGGGCCGGGCCGCAGTAAACTGTCGGCCAATCTTCAGTAGAGTTCGCGTCTCGCCGACTCGCTCCGAGCACTTACTTACAGCAGGGTTTCCGATGGTAACACTTCTCGCCGTCCTCACGGTTGCCGTCGGGGGCGGGGCCGCGGCCCGGACATCCCGCGCCAGTGAGATCGCGAAGCTACTGGGTGAAGCCCGGAGCGGGTTCGCCGCGGGTGCTGACATCAGCATTCCCGTGTTGCGACTCGCGACATTGCGAGCGGTCGAGGCCACGCCTTTCCTGGCCGACCACCTCGACTACATTCCGCCGCGTGAGGGACGGCCGCATTCTGGATTTCACGATCTTTCGCATATACTTCCATGTGCGTTTGCCTTAGGGCAGATTGGCGGTCGAGAATGCCACGACGCCCTTCTCACGCGGTTAGCGAAAGAATCCGCTGCCGTCCCAGAGTCCATCCAGTATACGGCAATCGTCATGAAAATGTCACTTGGCTGCGACGACGCCATTGCGGTGTTGCGGGGGCGCGCCGCAAAGCACGCCGACCCCATCGTGGCAGCACGGTTGCGCGAGGTGGCGGACTGGATTGACAGGCGCGAGCGAAAGACAACTTATAATTAGAGCGGTATTCGCCCTACTATCCCTCTTCCCGCCATTTTCCATATATTCCCCCGCCGCCCGCCGTCCCGACCGCTCAAGTTTACCCCGCCGCCGGCCGATACCCTGTGACGAACCACGGGGGCGACCGGCCATGAGCGACACGCGGCAACTGCTGACCCGCATCTCGGCGTTCCGCGACCGGCTGGCCCAGGTCGGCCACCTCGTCCCCGGCGACGACGACCCGGACGCCAACCGGGTCGCCGACGCGCTGATGGCCGCCCCCGGCCAGATCGGCCACGCCCTCCGCCTGATCACGCCGCAACCCTCGGGTGCCCCTCCGCTGCCCCTGACCCTCCGCGCCCGTCGGCTGCTGGAGGACGCTCGGGCACTGGTTCATGTCCAACGTAACCTGGCGGCCGACCCCGCGCTGAGCGCCGCGCTAGCCGGGGACGGTGACGACGCCCACGCCTTGCACCACCGGGACACGGTCGCCCTCACGGAAGCGGCCCTCAAGCTGGCCCAGGTGTTCCCGGCCGCGGCCGAGGCGCAACTGCGGGCGTGCGACGGCCTCGAAATGCTCCTCCAGACGGTGCGCGACCGGCTCGCGGTCCTGCGGGCGGCCGTCCTCCGGCGGCGGGTCGATACCGACCGCCTCGACGGGCTGGCCCGCCGGCTGGCCGACATCCACGCCGGCCGGATGGTCGATTTGACGTGGTTCGCCGACTTGGCCCATGCGCTTTTGGACGAGGCCGGGCAGGCCGCCCCGCTGCGGTTCCTGACCGCTGACCCGGATTCGACCTGTTCGTATATTGGCGGCCGGGAGACAGTCGCCCCGGCCCGGTTCGTCGCCGCCCACGCCCTGACCGTTGCCCAGGTCGTCGCCCGGGTGGTGCCGCACGATTATGAGTGGGCCGGCCGGGGCGTCACGGCGGTGATGGCCGCCCTGGTCATGGACCTCGGCATGGTCGGCATCCCGGTCGAGGTGCTGTCCAAGGCCGGGCCGTTGTCCCCCGCCGACCGACGGCTCGTCGATGCTCACCCGGAACGCGGGGCAGAGATGATCCGCGCCATCTACCCCGACTCCGACCTGGTCGCGGCCGCCGTCGCCGCCCACCACGAGCGGCCCGACGGGACCGGCTACCCGGCAGCAGCCGTGGGGGATGAGATTTCCTCGCTCGCGCGGCTGCTCGGTGTCTGCGACCACTACGCCGGGCTGTGCGGCGAGCGGCCGCACCGGCCGGCCGCCGACCCGCGCACGGCCCTCACCGAAACGCTCTTCGCCGCCGAAGCGGGCCGCGTCGACCGGGACTTCAGCGAGCTGCTGTTGCACCTGTCGATGTTTCCAGTCGGGGCGGTGGTCGAACTGTCCGACGGCCGGGTCGGGGTGGTGGTGGCCAACCACGCCAGCCGGGTCAACCTGCGGGCGGCCGCCCGGCCGGTGGTCGCGGTCGTCGCCGACCCGGACGGGAACGTTCTTCCCCGGCCGGATCACATCGACCTGGCGGCAGCCGACCGCGGCAGCGTGGTCCGGGCGCTGCCGCGGGCCGAGCGGTCCACGCTTTTGGCCCGGCACTACCCGGAACTGTGCGGCTGAGATGAGGAGTTACCTGTCGGCCGCCGCCCACCCGTGGGCGGTGTTAGTGTTCCTGTTGCCGCTGCTCCTGCTCTATGAGGGGGGCGTCTGGTATTACGCCGGGACGGCCGACCCGGTGGCCCGGACCGGGGCCGACGAGTGGGTCCGCGAGGGGTTCGCCCGGTACGGCCTCCGCAGCACTTGGGCGGCCCCGGCCGTCGTCGCGGTCGTGCTGGGCGTGTGGGCCGCGCGGGACTGGAAGGCCCGGCCCAAGGAGATGGTCCCGACGCTCTTCGGCATGGTCATCGAGAGCGTTCTGTTCGCCGTGCTGCTTTGGGCGCTGGCCAAGAACTTCGGGCCGCTGCTCGACCGCCTCGGCCCGCCGGCGGCGATCCGGTTCCGCACGCCGGCCGCCGGGCAACTCGTCACCTACGTCGGGGCGGGCATCTACGAGGAAGTGCTGTTCCGGCTCGGGCTGTTCACCGGCATCTACTTCATCCTCCGGCGGACGACCTTGGCGAAACTGCCGGCCGTGCTGATCGCCGCCGTCGCGGCTGCGCTCTTATTCGCCTACGCCCACCACGTCGGCCCGAACGCGGAGCCGCTGCACCCCGCCCGGTTCGCCTTCCGGGCGCTCGCCGGGCTGTACTTCACTACCCTGTTCGTGACGCGGGGGTTCGGGATCACCGTCGGGGCGCACGCGGGGTACGATATTCTTGTGGGAGTGGCGGTGGGGTAAAGCCCACCGACGATCGTCGGTGGGCTTTCGGCCCGGCAGTCACACCATCCGGTGCGGGACGAACCGGCTCGTGTTCCGTGTCACGATCGAGTCGTCCTCCCGCACCCCGATGCCGGCCGCCCAGCCGTTGATTACCCAGCTACCAATGACCGCGTGCCGGCCGCCGTCCTGGAACAGCCGGGCGAGTTGCTGGTACACCACGGCCCGGTCCGTCGCATACGGCCCCGGCGTCGCGGCCACCACGTTGCCGCCCCGGATCACTTCGATGTTCGCCCCCTCCCGGCCGTGGACCGGCTTGCGGACGCAGTCGCCGCCGAGCGGGTCGAACGACGCCGGCAGTAGGTACGGCGACTCGGGGAACATTTCGTAGAGCATGGGCAGGATCGCCTTGGCGCTTAGGAGCATCTTCCACGGCGGCTCGGTCCAGGCCGTCGGGGCATGCAGGGCGTGGGGGCCGAACTCGTCGCGGGTCAGCCACTCCCACGGGTAGAGCTTGAACACCCGGCGTAAAGGCTCGTTGTCCCGGCCGACGAACAGCCGGCGGCGGGCGTCGAAGCCGATGTCGGACACGTCGAGGGCGGCCGTCTTGACCCCGGCCCGGACGGCCGTGTCCCGCATGTAGTCGGCCGTGACGGCATCCTCCTCGCTGGAGCGGTCCGCGGCGAAGTGGACCGGGTTGTCGTCCTGCTGGAGGACGGCCGGCCAGGCGAGTTCGACTAGCTTCTCGTCGATCGAGTTGAACTGGTCGCCGTGCGGGTCGAGGTCGGTCAGCCAGTCCCACTGAATGACGGCGGCTTCCAACAGCGAGGTCGGGGTGTCGGCGTTGTATTCGAGGAGCTTGGGCGGGCCGCTGCCGTCGAACGCCAGGTCGAACCGGCCGTAGACCGTCGGCTCGTCGTCATTCCAACTGCGGACCACCAGCTCCTCGAACCCCGGCGGGATCAGGAACAGGGCGAACAGCTTGTCGTCGATGACCCGCTGGACCAACGCCAGGCACATCTCGTGCAGGGCGTTGGTGGCGAGTTCGAGCGAATCGACCTCGCCCTTGGTGAACGTGTAACAGGCCGACTCGTTCCAGTACGGGACGCCGTCGGCGGTGTGGAAGGTGAACCCGCGGCCCTCGACCCGGCGTCGCCAATCCGGCCGCGGCGGGGAACTGTCGCGGCGCATGGGTCAGTCCCGCAACTTGATGCTCAGGAACTTCGTTTCGAGGTACGCTTCCAGCCCTTCGTGCGCTAACTCCCGGCCGATGCCCGACTCTTTCATCCCGCCGAACGGGCACTGCGGCGTGGCCGGGACCGGGTCGTTCAGTCCGATGATGCCGGCTTCCAGGCCCTCGGCCATCTTGAACCCGACGGTCAGGTCGTTGGTAAACACATACGCCGCCAGTCCGTATTTAGTGGCGTTGGCTGCTGCGATGACCTCGTCGAGTTTGGTGAAGTCGAGGATCGGCATGACCGGGGCGAACGGCTCGTCGGTCATCAGCTTGGCGTCGGCCGATACACCCCGCAGCACCGTCGGCTCGAAGAAGTAGCCGCGGTCGAACTTGTCCGACTTCCGCCCGCCGGTCAGCGTCTTCGCCCCCTTTTGGTTGGCGTCGGCGATGAGCGCGGCAGTCGACGCGAGGGCCGACAGCTGGAACATCGGGCCGACCTCGACCCCCGCGTCCAGGCCGTTACCCAGCTTCAACGCCTCCGCGGCGGCGACGGCGGCGTCCGTGAACTTGTCGCGGATGTCGGCGTGGACGAAGAACCGGCTCGGGCTGATGCAGACCTGGCCGTTGTTGCGGAACTTGCCGAGGACCGCCGCCTTCGCCACCACCTCCGGGTCGGCGTCCGGGAAGACGATGAACGGCGCGTGCCCGCCGAGTTCGAGGCTCAGCCGCTTGACCTGGTCGGCGGCTTGTCGCATCAAGATTTTGCCGACCCGGGTCGACCCGGTGAAGCTGATCTTGCGGACCGCCGGGTTGGTCATGAACTCGCCGGCGATCTCCTCGCCGGGGCCGACGACGAAGTTGGCCACCCCCGGCGGCAGCCCGGCCTCGTGTAGGCAGTCGAACACGTTGCAAATCGACAGGGGCGTCTGGTCGGCCGGCTTGCAGACGATGGTGCAACCCGCGGCGAGGGCCGGGGCGATTTTGCGCACCAGGAGCGTCATCGGGAAGTTCCACGGCCCGAGCGCCCCGACGACGCCGACCGGGTGCTTGAGCGTCAGGTGCCGCTTGCCGGGGGCCGAGTTCGGGATCAGTTGGCCGTAGGCCCGCTTGCCTTCTTCCGCGAACCACTCGAACGTGTCGGCCGAGTGCAGCACCTCCCCCTTGGCCTCGGCGAGCGGCTTGCCCTGTTCCATCGTCAGGGTGCGGGCGTAGGCGTCGGCCCGGTCGCGCATCAGGTCGGCGGTTTTCTTCAACACCTTAGCCCGGTCGTAGGCGGTCAGCTTCATCCACGCCGGTAGGGCTTTGTGTGCGGCATCAATGGCCCTGGCGCAGTCCTCGCGGGTGCCGACGGCCATCTGCGCGACCGGCTCCTCGGTGGCGGGGTTGACCACGTCGTATCGCCCGCCGGCCAGGGCGTCGGCCCACGCGCCGTTGATGTAGAAAGGACGGTAGCTCGGCTGCGCGACGGCCATCGGGGGCACCTGCAAAAAGTGGCTTCAACCCTGCGGCGGCTTCTTGACCATGTCCGGCCCGCCGCCGAACCGCTTCTCGTACTTGCCGCCGTCGCCCTTGACGTACTTGGTGAACCCGAGGCGTTCGAGGTTCTTGTCCCCGGTCGCCGCCTTCCCCTGCGAGTCGGTCCACCCGGACGGCGCGTTCGGCACCCCGATCAGGCGGCGGACCGGGGCACCGGTCTCGGGGTGCCCGGTGAGCGGCGCGTCGCGCATGCCCATCAGCACCTCGAACACCTCACCCCCGGTCCCGTCCGGGTTGACGACCTCGTAGACGTACAGCGGCACGCCGGCCCCCTACTTCGCGGCCATCTCGGTGCGGATCGCTTCGAGCAACTTCTTGGACGCCCGGATGCCGTCCGGCTCGCTCAACCGGTTGCCTTCGTACTCGATGCCGACGTGGCCCGTGTACTTGTGCTTCTGGACCACGATCCGCATCATCTTGCGGTAGTCGATCGTCGTCTCGTCCCCGGCCGGGTTGAAGTCGTAGGTCTTGGCACTCGCCCCCTTGGCGAACGGCATCAACTCGTCCACACCCTTGTAGCGGTCGTAGGTCTTCTCGACCCCTGCGATGTCGCCGATGTTGAAGTTGCCGAAGTCCGGGAGCGTCCCGCACCCCGGCAGCCCGACCTGTTTCATTACCCCGGCCAGCCACCCGCCGTGGCTCGACAGCCCGCCGTGGTTCTCGACGATGACATTGATTTTGTGCGTGCCGGCCCACTCGGTCAGCTTCCGCAGGCCGTCGGCGGCGAGCCTCTGCGTCTCCTCGAACCCCTTCTTCCAGTCGCTCGCCGCGTTCACCCGGATCGAGTGGCAGCCCAAGTACTTGGCCCACTCGGCCCACCGCTTGTGGTTGTCGACGGCCTTGGTCCGCGCGGCGTCGCTCGGGTCGCCGAGGTTCCCCTCGCCGTCGCACATGATGAGGACGCTCTTGACGCCGTGGTCGTCGGCGACCTTCTTCAAGTCTTTGAGGTAGGCCTCGTCCTTCTTCTTGGCGGCGTAGAACTGGTTGACGTATTCGACGGCGTCGATGCCGTAGTCCGTGTGGGCGATCTTGGCGAAGTCGAGGGGGTCGAGAGTCGCCTGGCCGCGGCGGCCGAACGCTTTATGTAGCGACCACTGGGCGAGCGAAATCTTGAACGGCAGACCAGCGGCGTCGGAGGCGGCGGCCAACCGGGGTAGGGCCAGGGCGGCAACGCCGGCACCGGCGGTCGCGAGGAACTGTCGGCGGGAGACGGGGTGCATCAGGTTCGGCTCCGGGGGAGGGGACGGCGGTTATCTTAGCGGCGGGGTGGCGAGTGGGGTAGTGCCGCTTCGTAGTCCGCTCGCTCCGCGAGCGGACTTCGATGTGTGAGGCTACTCGTGGGTGCAGACCGCTCGCGGAGCGAGCGGACTACGAAACGCCGCGGGGCGGGGCTTCGGCTCCGCCCCGCGTCAGTTGATCGGCTCCCGCCCCTACCCCAGCGGCGGCAGCGTCCCCGGCCGGCCCAGCGTGCCCGCTGCGACCGGGGTGCCGGCCGACGCCAGGGCGGTCCGCCGGGCCGCCCCGGCCCCGACGAACGACCCGCCGGTGTGGGTGGCGTCGAAGGCGAAGAAGTCGTCCACCGCGGTCACGTTCGCCCCGCTGTAGACCGTCACCCGCGCCCCGCCGCCGCTCCCTGCGGCGGCCACGATCTCGCTGCGCCCGTCGCCGTTCAGGTCGACGGCGGCCACCCGGACGCCACCCGAGAACGTCGGCTCGAAGGCGAAGAAGCTGGCGAGCGTCCCCGACCCGTTGCCGTTGAACACCATTACCCGCGGCCCGCCACCTTGGTCGGCCCCGGCGACGATGTCCGGCGTCCCGTCGCCGTTGAAGTCGCCGGCCGTGATGTACACCCCGCCGGTAAACGTCGTCTCGTAGGGGGCGAAGTCCTGGAGGATGGCGTTCGACGCCCCGTCGAACACCCGGACCCGGGTCGGCACCCCGGCCCCGGTGGCCGCCACGATGTCGGCCCGTCCGTCCTTGTTGAAGTCGGCCGCCGCCACCCGGACGCCGCCCCGCTGCGTCCCGTCGAAGGCGAAGAAGTCGGCGACGACGGCGAGGGTCGTCCCGTCGAACACCCGGACCCGCGGCCCGCCGCCCTGGTCGGTCCCGGTGACGATGTCGGCCACCCCGTCCCCGGTCACGTCGGCCGCCGCGACGCTTAAGCCCCCGGTGTAAGTCGGCTCGTAGGCGAAGAAGTCGCGGAGGACGGACCCGTCGACGCCGCTGAACGCCCGGACGCGGGGGCCGCCGCCGACGCCCGTGGCCGTGATGATGTCCGGGACGCCGTCGCCGTTGATGTCGCCGCTGGCGGTCCGCACGCCGCCGGTGTAGTTTTGCTCGTAGGCCAGGAAGTGGAACAGTTCGAGGCCGGTCGAGTAGTCGAACACCCGGACGACCGGCGCGGTCCCGGCCCCGGCCCCGACGGCCAGGTACGACGGCAGCGCCGGGTCTTGCTTCGGCAGGGAGAACCGCGGGTTCAGCTCCAGGTCGGCGACCGGGGCGACGACCCCGGCCTGGTCGGGGACCGGGACGACGAACGCCGGGGCGGACGCCCCGGTGCCGCTGGCACTCGACGACCCGAGGAAGTCCCGCTTCGACGGTTCGACCGGGAACTGCGGTGACCGGCGGCGGTCCCGGTTGTTGTCGACGAGCGTCTCGCCGAAGTTGAACGGCCCCCGGACCGGGGTGGCGTTCGTCAGGGCGACGCCGGTGAACATGTCGTTGGTGATCGCCGGCCGGCCCTCCGCCGCGGCCGGCGAGCCGTCCTGCTCCTGCCAGTCGATGTAGTCGGCCGGCTGGGCCTCGATCAGCTTGTAGTTGCCGTAGGGGAGCGACGCGAAGTCGTACCGGCCGACGGCGTTGGTGACGGCCGTCAACCCGCCCGGCACGTCGGCGGCGACCAGCGGCCGCTCGAACGGGGTGCCCGGGAAGGCCGTCCCGCTGACGGTTACCGACACGCCCGGGATCGGCGTCTCGCCCGGCTCGAACACGCCGTTCCGGTTGGCGTCGAGCCAGACGTAACCGAACGTCGCGGCCGGCGGGATTTCGCCGAAGTCGTAGTTGACCCCCGCGTCCCCGGCGTTCAGCCGGACCGCGCTCAGGATGTCGTTGCCGAGCGTCCCGACGGCCCGGCCGCCGACCGTGCCGACGATGTCCCGGCCGTCGTAGAACGTGCCGTCCGGCTGCTGCTCGCGGACGGTGTACAGGCCGGCCGGCAGGTTCGCGAAGGCGTACCGACCGAGGGTATCGGTCAGGACGGTCCGCGCCACCCGGTTGCCGACGGCGTCGGTGCCGTCGAGGAAGACGCGGGTGCCGGGGATCGGCCGCTCGGTCGCCTCGTGGACGCCGTTGACGTTGGCGTCAACGAACACCGCCCCCGAAATCGACGCGAGGGCCGGCGGCGGGGGCAGGGGGGGCGGCGGGATTGGCGGGATCGGCGGCGAGATCAGGCCGAAGTCCTGCCGCAGGTTGGCCGCGCCCGCCTCGTCCGGGTTGCCGCCGGGCGACAGCGTGAACGACGCGGTGCGGATCGTGTTGCTGGTGTTCGTCCCCTTGTCCTTGTCGTTGAGGTCCGACTGGGCCGCCGGCTCGAACGCACCATTGACCCCGGTCGAACTGGTGAACCCGCCCGGCGGCAGAATCTCGACCGAGTAGACGCCGGGAGCCAGGCCGTCGAAGCGGTACAGGCCGTTGACATTCGTCGCGGTTGTGGCGACGATTTGGCCGGCGGCATCCAGGAGGCGGACCGCGACGTTGGCGGCCGGAGCCTCGCCGTCGTCGAACATGCCGCTGTTGTTGGCATCGAAGAAGACTCGGTCGCCGACCGCCAGTCGGGGCGGCGGGGGCGGCGGCAGGATCAGGCCGAAGTCCTGCGTCAGATTGGCCAGGCCGCTGAGGCTCGGGTTCTGGGCCGACCCGGCCGCACCGAGGGTGACTTGCCCGGCACGGATGACGTTCTCGGACCCCGTTTCGGTCCCCTTGTCCTTGTCTTCGAGCGTGGTTTGGGCCGCCGGCTCGAACGGGCTGCCGGCCCCGCCGGTCGAACTGCGGAACCCGGCCGGGGCCGCGATTTGGACCTGATAGGTGCCCGGCAGCAGGTTCGTGAACAGGTAGTTGCCACTGCCGTTGGTCGTCGTCGTGGCCAGGGTCGCCCCGGCCGAATCGAGCAGGGTCACCAGCACATCGGCCACGCCGGCCTCGCCGGCGTCCCGCATCCCCGAGTTGTTGTCGTCGCGGAAGACCAGGTCGCCGAGGGACAGCGGCCGGTTGAAGCCGAAGTCCTGGTTCCGGTAGCTGTTGGCGTTCGGCACCCCGACCTCGGTCGCGGTCGCGCTGGCCGGGCCGTCGGTGTCGTCGAGCGGGGCGAACCCGGCCTGGGCGTCGATGACCGGCCCGCGGACGACCGCCCCGCCGAGCTGGGTCGTGCCGTGGTCGGCGTTGTTGCCGGGGTTGTCCGGGTTGACGACCGGCTCGAACTGGCCGGCCGGGCCGGTACTCGACCGATACCCGGCCGGGACGACGACCTCGATCCGGTAGGCCCCGGGGGCCAGGTTGGCGAACAGGTAGCCGCCGTCGGCCGCGGTGGTCGTCGTGACCGGCAGCCCGTTCAGGCCGACGACCGGCCCGTTAGTCCCGTCCAGGAGGCGGACGGTGACGCCGGCGAGCGGGGCCTCGCCCGCCTGGAACACGCCGTCGTTGTTGAAGTCTTCCCAGACGAAGTCGCCGATCGACAGGTTGTAGAAGAAGCCGGCGTCGTTGGTGTGGTCGGCGACGCCGAACGTCGGGCCGGTCGTCACCGGGACGACGGCCGCCCCGTTCACGGGGAGGGCGTCCGAGTCGCGGTTGTCCTCGGTGTTGCCGGTAATGTTGGCCGTGGTCACGGTCAACGCCAGCAGCCCCGGCTGGTCGAGCGGAATCCGCACCTCGTACCGCATGTTCGGCGACAGGGCCGACACGCCGTAGGTCTTGCCGGGGACGCGGTCGGCCGTCGGCGGTGCGGCCTGGGTGGTGAAGAAGTAGTTGCCGTTGGCGTCGGTTACCGCTGTGGCGACCAAGGCGTTGTTCTTGAACAGGTCGACCCGGATGCCGCCGAGGCCGGGGTCGGTCGCGTCCTGCCGGCCGTCCCGGTTGCGGTCGGCGAAGACCTTGTTGCCGATCTCGAGGGCGTTGTTGCTGATGGCCACCAAATCGCCGACGCCGTTGGCCTTGGCGAACACGCTGAGCGGCCGGGAAAAATCGACGGCCGGGTACAACTCGAACCCCCGGCGGGCGTCCCCCGCCTGGGGGCCGGCGTTCGCGTAGAAGCGCACACCGGCCGTGTTGTACCGGCGGGCGACCTGGGCCGGGTCGAACGTGGTGACGGCTAACTCGGAATACCCGGGGAGTTGCAGCACCCCACCGAGGGACAACTCTTGGTGGTCCTCGAGCGGCGGCCGGCCGGTGGTCCCGTCAATGATGCCGGGGACGAGGAAATCGCCGGAGTAGAACTCGCCGCCGCCCGGCCCCTGGCCGTTGCCGACGCCGTGGGCCGACGCCCCGCCCGGCCCCTGGCCGTTCGCTTCGAGGGTCCACCGGCTGAGAACTACCCCGCCGGCCGACCGCTGGTCCTGGAACGCCTTCAAAGTGTCGCCGCCGGGGATGCCGTAGAAAAGCAGGTTCCGGTCGGCCGGGTCGGCCGGCGTCTGCACGCCGAACTGGTCGCTGGACCGGTCCCGCAGGCCGAGGGTCATGTTACCCGCCGGATCGAACGCCAGCCCGGTCAGCATGGGTTGGGGGTAAATCCCGATGTTCTGGACTGGGCTGGGCCGGGTGGTCAGGGTCTTGAACGTCGGCGACCACGGCCGCCACTCGGCCGGGATCGGGTTCGGCGTTTTACCGCCGGGAGCGTCCCCGACCTGCACGTACCCGCGGTCGTAGTTGAGCGGAACGGTCAGGACGGCCCCCAGGGCCGGGTTGACCAGGGCCGGGTTGCCGTTCAAGTCGACGAACTGGCCGCCGCCGTCGGTGGCCACCCCGGCCGCGTCGGTACTCAAGCGGAACTGGAAGACGTAGGCCTTCAGCGACGCCGGGTCGCCGGTCGGGAAGGCCGGGCTGACCGTGGATTCGCCCGAGTTGACCGCCCCGACGTAGATCGACCCGCGGAAGTACTGGACGGCGAACGGCCGCAGGTCGCCGCCCAAGTTCAATGGGGTGATGCCGGTCACGCCTGCGGGGACTGGGAGGTCGAACGACCGGACGGCCGTCGGGTTGCGGGTGTCGACGACGTACAGCTTGCGGTCGCCGAGGGCGACGGTGTAAAGGAACCGCCCGGTCGGGTCGACATCGAGGCCGCCGAGGCCGAGCTTGCCGACGGCGTCCCACCCGACCTGGCGGGCTACCCCGTCGGCCCCGGTCTGGGTATAGAGGCCGTCGTTGATGTACGGGTCGCGACCGCCGGTGTTGGCCGGGTCGGTGAATGCGGGCTGGGTCCGGTAGTTGATCCCGGTCGACCCCGGGGCCAGGACTTCAATGTTCACCAGCGGGGTGGCCGTCGTCACCGCCGCCGTGCCGGCGGCCGGGGTGGCGGCGGCCGCGTAAATCTGCCCCTGGGCGGTGGCCAGGTTGCCGACGCCCGGGCCGAACCCGCTGTGCCGCTTGTCGAACGCGGCCATGTAGAGTTGGTTGGTCGCCTTGTTGTACGCCAGCCCCCAGGTGGTGCCGACCTGGGTTTGGGTGATGGCGACGGTGTGCGGCGGGGTGTCGTCGAACGCCCCCGGCTGGCCCGCCGGGGTCGGGGTCGGGATCGTCGCCCCGGCGTTGTTCGGGAAGTCGATGACCACCGGGTCGCCGGCGTTCGCGCCGTCGAACGCCCCGAACACGTAGCACGACGTGACCAGCAGCGGGTTGTCCGGGGTGATGTCCTCGGCGTTCACCAGGGCCAGGTTGACCCCGCCCGTGTTCCCGTCCTGGACGACGGCCACGGTCTGAACGGCCGTCCCGGTCGTCTGGCCGCTCGGGCCGAAGGCAACGCCGGTCGGCAGGTTGCTAAACTCGAGCCGGTACGGTCCGGACGCCCCGACCGTGAGGGTGTACGTCCCGTCCATCCCCGTCGTGGCTGTTCCGCCCAAGACGTTCGTCGCGTCGAAGGCCCGGACCACCACCGGCACCCGCGACGACACCGGATCCCACGGCTGATTCAGCCCCGAGTAGCCGGTCTCGGTCGCCAAAGTGGTCGTGCCCGCGCCGACGTTGTTGATGGTGACCGGGACGGCGTCGAAGCGGCCGTTGGCGTTGGTGTCGAGGAACACGACGCCGGAGAATGTCGTCGCCGGCACGGCCCGCTCTTCGAGGCGGAGCATGTGCAGCTGCGACGGTGCTCGGGTGGGGGCTGAGGCGCGACGGCCGGAGCGCTTGGGTTTGTGGATCGGAGAGTTGGGGGGCGTGGACGCGGCCATGAGCTACCTCGGCAGTGGTCAGTCAGGGGCAGGGCGGAGCCGCTGGTTTACTAAGAATGAAGCGGCGAGTTCTTCTGTCAACGCAATCTTACGGTTCGCAGCCCACCGGGAGATCAAGAAGCGTCGAGGATGCACGTCAGTCTGCGAGTCACGCATTACCATTACAAGCCGGCAGGACGGGCAATCCTAGCCAGACTGACACGATTTACCAGCCGAGAAGCCGTCGGTTCGGGCTGAGTTGGCGAAATGTAACGGCTGAGGGGTTTGTAGGAGCAATAACGTACAGGCTGGGTAACGTCGTTCGGTTGGCGTAGCAAATCTAGAGAGGAGACGCCCAGGCCGCCGATAGCAGTTCTAGCGATGATCGGGTTCCCGGACGGAACCGGCGGCCCCTGCTGATACCTGGGAGGATCCCATGTTTACCCGCACGTTTGGCGGCCTGGCCGCCTGTCTGAGTGTGGCCGGCGTAGCCGTCGGCCAGCAGCCGGCCCCGTTCGCCCCCCGGCTCGCCATTCGAGCCGACGCGCCGCCACCGAAGGCGGCCACCGCCCCCGCTCCGACGGTTCCGGCCCCCGGAATGTACCCGACCGTCCCGGCTTCGACGGCCCCGGTGTACGCCTCGGCCGTCCCGATGGGCGAGTGCGGTCCGACCGGCTGCACCCCGGACTGCCTGCCGGCTTGCGACTGCCTGTGCGGCCCCCCCGGCCGCTGCTGGGTGAGTGCCGAGTACCTGCTCTGGAGCGCCAGCGGGCAGAACCTGCCGCCTCTGGTGACGACCGCCCCGAACGGCACCCCGCGGAACACGGCCGGGGCGATCGGTGCACCGGGCACGTCGATCCTGTCGGGCGGGAGCAATAACTACAACGATAATCTCCGCTCCGGGTTCCGGCTGCGCGCCGGGACGTGGCTCGACGACTGCCAGCGGTTCGGCATCGAAGGCGACTTCTTCTTCCTCGGCCAGAGCCGGGACCGTTTCAACGCCAGTTCGGACGGGTCGCGCATCTTGACCCGGCCGTTCTTCAACTCGCTGCAGAACCGCCAGGACTCGCAGCTCGTGTCGTTCAACGGCCAGCCGGTCTTCCCGGACACTCAACTGGTCGCGTTCCCCGGCGTGCTGGCCGGGTCGGTCGGGGTCGATTCGCGGTCGAACTTCATCGGCGGCGGGGTCAACACCCTCTGCAACCTCTGCTGCGACCCGTGCGGCCGGCTCGACCTGCTGTTGGGGTATCGCTACCTGAACCTGCGGGACGAGGTGGTCATCACCGAAGACCTGACCGCCCTCCCCGGGTCGAGCGTGCCGGCCGGGACGCGGTTCCAGATCCGCGACCGGTTCCGGACCGACAACGACTTCCACGGCGGGAACATCGGCTTCAACTACGAACGCCGGTTCGGCCACTTCTTCCTTGGCGTCCGGCCGAGCGTGGCCCTGGGGGTGACGCACACGACGGTAACGATCGACGGGTCGACGACGATTACGCCCCCCGGCGGCGTGGCCCAAGTGTACCCGGGCGGCCTCTTGACCCAGCCGACGAACATCGGCCGGTACGAGAGCAACACGTTCTCGGTCGTCCCCGAGATCGGCGTCCGGGTCGGTGCCCAGGTGACGAACAACCTGCGGGCGTTCATCAGCTACAACTACATCTACTGGTCGCAGGTCGCCCGGGCCGGGGACCAGATCGACCTGCGGGTGAACACCAACCAGATCGCCCCGGCCCAGCCGTTGAACGGCCCGGCCAACCCGGCGTTCGAGTTGCGGCGGACCGGGTATCACGTCCACGGGGTCGGGTTCGGGGCGGAGTACCGGTGGTAGCGTAGCCTGCGAAGAATGCCCACCGATGACCATCGGTGGGTGATCGGGGCCGCCGGCCCGCTGTTAACCCAACCCCGCCGCCCCGGTATCTGCCTATGAATCAGGCGGCCCGGGGCGGCGGCGTTTTTGGAGGCGGAACGATGGCACAGTCCCCCGATGTGGTCGTCATCGGCGGCGGCCCGGCCGGCAGCACGGCGGCGACGCTGCTCGCCCAGGCCGGCCGCTCGGTCCGCCTGTACGAGCGGGAAAAGTTCCCCCGCTTCCACATCGGCGAGTCGTTCATGCCGGACACCTATTGGGTGATGCGGCGGCTCGGCATCCTCGACCAGATGAAGAGCAGTCACTTCGTCCCGAAATATTCGGTCCAGTTCGTGACCGACACGGGCAAGGAGTCGCAGCCCTTTTACTTCTTCGAGAATAACCCGCACGAATGCACCCAGACGTGGCAGGTCGTCCGCAGCGAGTTCGACCACCTGCTCCTGAATAATGCCCGCGCCCACGGCGTCGACGTGCGCGAAGAAGCCCGGGTGCTGGACGTGTCGTTCGACGGCGACCGCCAGACGGGGGTGCGCGTCCGCATCAAGGACGGCGTCGAGGAGTGGGTCCACCCGAAAGTCATCGTCGACGGCAGCGGCCAGTCGTCGGTCATCAGCAACCGCCTCAAACTCCGGGTGCCGGACGACCGGCTCAAAAAGGCGAGCGTCTGGGGCTACTTCAAGGGGGCGGTCCGCGACCCGGACAAGCTCGACGAGGGGGCCACGCTCGTCCTCCAAACCGCCGGCAAGAAGGGGTGGTTTTGGTACATCCCGCAGCACGACGACATCGTGAGTGTGGGCGTCGTCTCCGACCTCGACAGCCTCTACGACGGCCGCGGCCGCACGCCCGAACAAATCTTCACCGACGAGGTATCGAACTGCCCGGCCGTCGCCCGCCGCATCGCCGGGGCCGAGCGGGTGGGTAACTTCCTGACCACCAAGGACTTCAGCTACCGCTCGACCCGCGTGGCCGGCGACGGCTGGGTGCTGGTCGGCGACGCCTTCGGGTTCCTCGACCCGATCTACTCGTCGGGCCTGCAACTTGCCTTCCACAGCGGCATGATGGCCGCCGACACGATCGACGACGCCCTCCGCACGGGGAACCTGTCGGGCTGCAAGCTCGGCGAGTGGGGGCCGGAGTTCCTGGCCGGCATGGACCGCTTGAAGAGGCTCGTCTACGCCTTCTACGACGGCTTCAGCTTCGCCGCGTTCATCCGCAAGTACCCGCACATGAAGCGGCACATCACGGACCTCTTGATCGGCGACGTGTTCAAGGCGTCGCTGGACGAGGTGTGGGAGCCGATGGCCGATGTGCAGCGGGAACTGAACCGGGCCGAGGCACGGGCGGTGTCGGTGGCGGGGTGATTCGGCAACTTACTTTTCGTCACGCCGCCCCGACACGCAGCCGTAATGCCTGCCCGCGGGTGTGCAGCGGGACGAGTTGGCCTGCCCGCAATGTGCGCATCTCATACGCCACTCCGGCAGCGTCGCAAAACTCGACCTCGAATGCCTCGCCTTCCCCGAAGACTTCGACAACCGCCCCGACCTCGCCCGCAGTCAGGCCGTGGGCCGGCACGTCCTCGGTCAGCGCTACCGTGTCCAGAAGTTTAATGGGAGCTGTCATATTGGTTCTAACTCGGTAGGACGTAACAGGTCGTCAGCCGCGGGAAGTCCTCACCCGACCGCACGATCCAGACCGCTCGGACTCCCGGTGCATCGCCTGGTTCGGCATAACTTGGCCCCGAGTGAACAGGTCAGGCCGGCCGCCACCATATGTCTTTCGCCGATTTCCACATGTCTTGTGCCCGTACCTCGATGGCCGCCGCATCCCACTTTTGAACCGTGGTCAGCCGACTAGTCAACTCATAGTGGCTGTCGGAGTAGATTGCACGTTTCCGCTTGAAGCTCACGTTGGACAACTCCGAATTGTATGCCGTCAGCGTCAAGTTGCCGATGGTGTTTAAGTGGGTAGCTGACACGGCGTCGGCTGCATCACCTAATTCCGCACGCCATTCATCAGTGAGCGACTGCGGCAGGATATGCTCGATGGTGGCTTGCAAATAGGAACCCTGCTCACGGTGCTGGTAGGCATCTTCCAGCGATTCCAAAACGAATTTACACCGATCAGAGCGGTATCCATAGATGGGATAAGTAACCCATCTCGCTTTGAACTCGTCGTCAGTGGGCCACCGGCGGACCCCGGTCAGTCCAGCTAACCACTCGATCAACCAAGTCGCCGACTCGCCAGCCACAAGGCGTGGGGCCATATCAATGAACACTTTTTGTAGCGTATTGGTAGGGATTTCACACACGGTTCGGCGAACGACATACGACTCTATGGCTTGCAGAGCCTTCACATAGCCGCCGTTGTTGACCCCGCCTTCTCGCCGTCGCTGGGCCAAGGCGAGGAGAAGCGGCCGGGCAATTTCGACCTCCCAACGCTGTAATCGTTCCAACTGCCGGGCGGCCGCTAGATGCCCCTCCGATGTCGGCGTAATGAACGTCTCGTAGTATTCGGCGTGCCGCGCCATCTCGGTCAAGGACGCCACCACCTCTTCCGGCTTCTGGTTCTGAAGCCGCTTCTTGAGTTGGGCGTAGATTTCACCTCTCCGGGTCGCCTCGCCGGTCACCATCATCATGTATCGCCACATGAAGTCATTAAGTTCTTCACGAAGCGTGTTCTGCATGGGTAGCCAGAGGCGATCATAGATGTTCTGCTGGTCACTTACCGGAAAACGCATCAAGTAATAGTTTCGTATCAGGTCGGCCTGGGTGAGTGGCGACCCTTTGAAATTCAGACTCTCGAAAATCAGGTATGGGTCGTCGGCCTCGCCCAAGTTGATGCTGACCACCATAAGCCGCCGCTCGATGACCTCGAGTACCAACCCTGGATCGATCGGCTCATCCGTCGAGTCGGTGCCTCGCAATTTGGTGCGGTAGTATCGGTACGCGTCCAGGACGTTCGAGGCGTCCATGGAAATGCGGTCAGACACCAGCGACTTAAATGCTTCTCGGTCGGTCTGGGTAGCTGTACAGCGCGGGTATCCCGCCGATTCGTAAGCTGAGTCATCGGGAGGGTTACCGATGACCGAGCAAGAGATCACCGCCCTCGGGCCGGCGTTCGCGGCGTACCTGCGGCGGTTCCGCGGGT